>Ga0105090_10000123_pt1 | contig 32064 bp, 40 predicted proteins | sample PPLLak3March2015_FD_79110 | JGI IMG/M metagenome (GOLD analysis project Ga0105090, IMG submission 79110) | Freshwater sediment microbial communities from Prairie Pothole Lake near Jamestown, North Dakota, USA - PPLs Lake P7 Core (1) Depth... | ecosystem: Environmental > Aquatic > Freshwater >...
AACAAGCGTTGACAAAGGATCAACAAGATTCAACAAATTCAACAAATGTTCAACAAGATTCAACAAATTCAACTGTAATATGTAACAGTAACAGTAACAGTAACAGTAACAGTAATGAATTAATAGTAAAAGGACGAAAGGCTTTTCGTCCGCCTACCGTTGAAGAAGTTTTTGAATATTGTCAAGAAAGAAAAAACGCCGTTGATCCTGAAAAGTTCGTTGATTATTACACTTCGAACGGTTGGAAAGTAGGAAAAAACGCTTTGAAAGATTGGAAAGCGGCCGTTCGTACTTGGGAAAAAAGTAATTTTAACAATCAAAATCAAAGTAATGCAACAACAAGAACAGAAAAAAACCTTGACGCGCTTCGTAAATTCTAACGAAAGCGAAATGATCCAGGCGATCAAAAGCGAAATAAAGATTCGAAATCTGAACGACGTTGAACCGGTTAAACAATCGCTTCGATATGTTTTCAACCTGATCGGATTGAAGGCTGATCAAATTCCGCTTGACTTCGAAAGGGACATTCTTTTGAAGTTTATCTTCGATAATTACGGCGGACTTGATCCGAATGAAATCAGGATCGCTTTTGAATTAGCGATCAAAGGCGAATTTCAAGTTGAAACGAATCACTTCGGAAACTTTTCTTCAATGTATTTCGCGAAAGTCGTCAACGCTTATCAAGAATTTAGAACAAAAGCGGTCCTTCAGGTTCAACGCGAAGCGGAAAAAATGAAACTTGAAGAAGAAGCGCTTCGCGATCCGACAAAAGAAGAACTTGAAAACATTCAAAACGAATTTGAATTGACCGTTGTTCTTCCGATCTTTGAATCTTATAAACAAATTAAAGTTCTTTCGTTTGGATTGACACCGGTCAAAATCGTTTTCAAGACGGTTTTTTCGCGCGCTGAAGAACTTTCTTCCGTTGAACGTAAACTTATAAAGGTTGAAGCCGAAGAACGCGTCAAATCGCTTGAAAATAAGTTGTCAACAAAAAAGGCTTCTTCTTTTGAAGAACATAAACTTTTGAAGGACCTTTTGAATTCCTTGACAATTCCTGAAAGAAGATCTGATCAAATTCTTGAAGAATGTTATAAAATCGCAATTGAAAAAGCGTTCGATTCCTGGATTGAATCAGGTTTCGATTATCAGTCCGAAATCCTAAAATCAAAAAAATGAAACAACTTAACGCGTCAAAAGCGCTTCAATTTCTTCTTTCGCTTGAACATCAGGCTTTTCTTCGATTCCTTCGCGCTGAAGGTACAAAAGAAGAAGATCTTCCTTCGCTTGAATCCTGGCTTGAATCAAAAGGAATTCTTGAAAATGCAACAAATCAAATCAATCAATCAAACTAAATTCAAATTTTATGAATAAATGTATTTTTCTCGGTAACGTTGGAAACGAACCGAACACAATAACAACCGAAGGCGGAACAATTGTCACAAAGTTTTCGCTTGCAGTCAATGAAAACTTTAAAAACGCGGCCGGCGAAAAGGAAGTTCGAACGACCTGGATTGATTTCGTCGCTTTTGGAAAGCGCGCTGAAGTTATCGAACGATTTGTTGAAAAAGGTTCAAAACTTCTGATTGAATCAAAAGCAAGCGTCAACAATTGGAAAAACGAAGCCGGCGAAAATAGACGATCAATTGAATTCGTCGTTGACAATTTTGAATTCGCCGGATCAGGAAAATCAAACAACGATCAAAAAGAAGAAAAAGTCCAGGAATCGACGCTTTCCGAAAAATTAAACGCTGAAGAAGACGACGATCTTCCTTTTTAATCAAATGAAATAAACAACAAGGCGTTGAAAAGTTTTTGACGTCTTGTTGTTAGTGTTAATTAATTTCAATAGTTTTGAAGAAACAAAAATCAAAGTAAATGAAAACAGAAATCAAAAAATTCAGGATTGACTTCAGAGGAAGGATTCCGAAAATTATTAAAGACGATTATCTTGAAAAGGAATTCGTTCTTTCAGAATCAAGGCTTCAATCGCTTGTCGTTGAAATGACTGAAAAGGATCTTGATTCACTTCTTGATAAAATGAATTCAATAAGTGACGACGAAATTAAGGTTGTCGGCGTTCAAGATCTGACGAAAACAATCGCTTCTTGTATTCTTGAATTTGAATCAAAAGACGACGCGCCTTCGCTTTTTCGCGTCCTTGATTATTACAAAAGATTTTCAAATCCTGATTCGGCGCTTTTTACAATCAGCGAAATCGTTTCTTTGATCCAGGAAGACGGCGATTATCTTGAAGACGTCACGCGCTTTTTGACAACGAATTCGAAAGAATTTAATTTTCAAATTGACGTCAAATTGTTAAATTCGAAAATTAATAACAAAATAAATTCGAAAAAATGAAAAACGAAAAAGATATAATAAACGCGGCAAACACAAGAAAGCCGAAATTGTCACTTCGCGGCCGCTTTGCTTTGATTCCTTCGTTGATCTTGACGATTCCTTTTCTTTTGCTGATCGGATCTTCAGGCGTCTTGATTTGGATTGTTGCGAAATTGTTTAAATTCTTCGGCCTTCTTGACGCGATTTCTTATCAACTTGAAATCATTCAGAACACAATCAATATTCAAAAGATAAAATCAAAAAGATAATGTTCGGATTCGCGAAATCAAATCAACAAACGCCGCTTCAATTTACAGAAGATCAGATCCGGCAAACTGAACAATTGATTCAAACGCTTCAAAAGACGCTTGATCAGCATAAAAAAAGACGCGACTTCCTATTGAATAAACAAAAAAATCAAAACAAGTGAACGCAATAATTCCAACAATTCCGACGCCGAATCGACGATTGAAGAAAATTTATATCGCTGAAGCGGCAAAAGCGGCCGAAAAACTTGAAGAAATCAATTCGACTTTTCTTCATTATATTTTTAACGCGCCGAAGGGCGTCACTTACGAAGAACTTTATCAAATGTTTCTTGAAGAATGGACTTTTCGCGTCAAATGGTTAAATGACAACGGAAAATTGAAAGTTTGCGCCGTTCGCGCGAATTGGTTTGAATTGGAATACAAGCCGCGTCACAAGCAAATCAGAAAATCAAAGTAAAAAACAACAAAAAAATCAAAGTAAAATGATAACTAACTTCGAAAAAATCACCGAAGAACTAACGATCGACGAACAAAAAATCGTCAATATTTTAGTCAAGCGATTTCGCGAAAAACAAGGACGTCAAAACGAAATAACAAATAAGAAAATCGTCGCGGCGCTTTGGAATCACTATCAAATTAAGACAACCGAACCGCGAATTCGAAAAATAATCAACTTCATTCGGATCAGATCGCTTCTTCCTGGACTGATCGCGACGTCTTCAGGATATTATCTGACGGCGAATCCGAAAGAACTTGAAACCTATATTCAAAGCCTGAAGGATCGCGAAGAAGCGATTCGCGCCGTTCGAATTGCGGCGCAAAGTGACGTCGTTATTCTTGAAAATTCGTTGAAACATTCACAAAAACAAATGAATTTCAAATGAAAGAAGAAACGAACACAACGTCAAAACTGATCCTTTTGTTGATTTGCGGCTTTTGGGCGGCTTTTGTTGTCTTCCTTGTGGAAAGATCAGGAAAAGAAACAAAAGTCCTTCAGATCGAAGAAGATCAAGCAAAAATCGAAATGAAAGAAGAACAAGAAGTCAAGGATTTCGCGAATGAAGATCTTTCACCGGCAAAAAGGGCTTATTTCGAAGCGATTTATCAACAATCAAACTTCAAAGAATGATCGAAATTGTCGCTTTTTCCTGGATATTTGGCGGAATTGTCGCCGTTTATATTGTTTTTGTCAAACTCAAAACAAGAAGAAATGAAAAAAATCAATGAATTGATCTTGTTTTTTTGGCTTTCCGTTGTCGTTTCAATTGTTGTTTTCCTGATATACTTCGCGGAAACCGAAAGAAGATCGCAACAAGAAGAACTGAAGGATCTGAAAGAAGACTTTGAATTGATCAATTTCGGATCAGGTCAAGAATATTGAATAAAAACGAAAGAAAATGAATAAAAGAAAACTGAATCAATTCAAAAAGAATCCTTTGAATCGGACGTACAACGAAAGCGCGCTTCGAATGAAGATCCGATCGCGTCACAAATACAAGAAATTCTTTGAAGGGACGTCTTTTCGAATGACTGACAACGAAGACGACGCCGATTGATTGAATCTTTTTTTATAACTTCGTTCAATGACAAAGAAAACCGGGCCTTCTTCGGCCGCCGATAACGCAAAGAAGAAAACAACGACAAAGAAGCCGACTGAAAAGAAGTCGGCCGCCGGAAGAACCGCCGGAAGAAGATCAGAAGCCGACAAGATCAAGACGGCGAAGGCGATTCTTGACGTATATTCGCAAGGAAAGCACACAATCGAAAGTTGTTGCGAAGTGAACGGAATAACTTCAAGAACCTTGTTGAATTGGTCCGATTCGATTTCTGAAATTTCGGCCCTTTTTAAAAAAGCGAAGGAAGATCAACACGAAGTCAGAAAAGGCGAACTTCGCGAACTTGCCGTTGACGGCCTTCGAAGACTTGTCACCGGTTACTTTGTCGAAGAAACCGAAATTCAAACAATCAAGAACAATCGCGGCGTCAAGGTCCGATCAATCGAAACGGTTCGAAAGAAGTATATTTCACCGCAAACGACGGCGATAATTTTCGCATTGAAGAACCTTGATCCTTTAACCTGGAATATTGAAAAGCAATCGAACGAAGAAGGCGAAGAACAAGTCTTCCTGATCGGTGAACAAATAATCAAATTTTAACGAAGACAAATGAAAGCAAAAGAAGCGCTGAAAGCGATAATTGAAGAAGTCGGATCCGGTTCAGGTTTCGAAGGTTATGAAGTCGGCGAAATTATCAAACGATTTTCAGATCAGGTCAAAGAAGAATCTTGTCAAGGTTGTTCTTTTTGGCGTCAAACAAGTCACAAATCTTCAACCGGATCTTGTCAATTCGTGAAATTAAAAAAGGATTCAGTCTTTTCAGGTTGCGGCCTGATAACAGAAAAGACTTTCGGTTGTTCAGAATTCAAGTCAAAATGAAATCAGGGCTTCATTCAATGAAAGGGCCTTTCGGTCCAAAGAAGAAGATTTCAGGACTTTTCAAGATCCTTTTGATTTCTTTTTCGGTCGTCTTTCTTTGGATTGTTGGACGACTTCTTGATTTGGCGCTTTCCTTGATTTTATATCTTTTAAGTTTCGCCTTTTGAAAGTAGTTTTTGAACCGCACCCAAAACAAAAACAATTCCTTGAAGCGTTGTTTTCGTTCAAGTACCGTCTTTTAATGTACGGCGGCGCGGCCGGTGGCGGAAAAACTTTCGTTTCGATCGCCGGATTGATAATTCTTGCGAAAGTCTTTCCAGGTTCGAAGTGGCATATTGTAAGAAAATCACTTCCGACGCTGAAAAGAACTTCGATTCCTTCTTTCTTGAAACTTTGTCCGAAACGATTTATTCGAAGCTACAATCAAACAGATCAGATCGTAACATTCACAAACGGAAGTCAGATCGTTTTTTTTCCTGAAAACTTCTTTCAAGATCCTAACTTGACAAGGTTCGACGGTTTGGAAACGAACGGTTTCTTGATTGAAGAAGGTCAAGAAATACAAAAAAAGACGCTTGAAAAATGCAAACTTCGCGCCGGTCGTCACATTATACCAGGACTAAAAGTTCAGCCGAAGCCGACGATTATCGTCACTTGCAATCCTTCGAACAATTGGACGAAGAAGGACGTTCACGATCCTTTCATTGAAGGGACGCTTTCGGACGAAATCTTTTATCTTCGCGCGACAATGGCTGACAATCCTTCGCTTCCTGAAGACTATTTGAAAGGCCTTGAAAACGTTGACGACATTACAAAGGCGATTTTCATTGAAGGATCTTGGGACGTTGTGGACGTTGAACGTCCTTTTGTTTATTCATTCAACCGAAAGAAAACCGTCTTCAAAGGGCTTGAAATTGATCCGACTGAACCGATCAATCTTTCTTTTGACTTCAACGTTGATCCGATTACTTGCGTCGCCGGCCAAAGTTACGAAGACAAAATCAGGATCTTCAAAGAATTCAGGCTTCGAAATTCTAATATTTACGAACTTTGCGAAGCGATCAAGGTTGAATTCGGCGATCAATATTTCGTTGTGACCGGTGACGCGGCCGGATCAGCGCGTTCGGCTATGGTTCAAGGATCTTTGAATTATTATCAAATCATTCAACAAGAACTTGATTTGACAACAAGTCAATTCAAGGTTCCGACTTTCAATCCTTCCGTCAAGAATTCGCGCGTCTTGACGAATTCAATTTGTCAGAATCACAAAGATTTCTTGATTGATTCGTCTTGTCAATACTTGATCGAAGATCTTGAAACGGTTGAAGCAACCGAAACCGGCGATATTAACAAGACAAAAGACGCGCGAAAAAGTCACCTTCTTGACTGTATTCGTTATTATCTTTGGACCTTTCACAACAATTTTATTTCAATTCGTTAATTTGTATATTTGAAGAAAATTTATAAAAAATGATCTTCTTCAAAAACAAAAAGAAAAACGAAATCAAAGGCGTTGAAAGTCAGTTTGAAACGCGAAAAATATTCGAAGACCGATTCGGAAATAATTGGTTTGAATACACGAATAAAATGAACATACCGGCAACGCGAACACTTGCGGCCGAAGTCGCGACAAGGTTCGCCGATATGAATTTGACAAAAGCCAAAATGAAAGATTTAATTTCAAAGATCAAAGGCTTCGCAAATTCCGGCGATATTGTTCAGGCTTTCGCAATCCTTCAAGAAATTGAATTCCGGCTTGATTTTATAGGCGAAGAAGAAACGCTTCTTGAATTCGCTTCAATTTACTTCCTGATTGACGGCGAACCTGAAATCTTGACCGAATCTTTCCAGGCCAAAAAGAAGGCCGCTTTGAAAGACGACGCCGAAGCGCGCGCTTTTTTTTTGTCAAGGGCCTTTCAGATCATAACGAATTATTCAACGTTATCAGAAACCGATTTCCTAAAGTATTTGAAAGCGAATCAGGTTCACGCCGACCGAATCCTTCGATTTTTACCGGTCAAAACGTCGGAAAATATATAGAAGATATAAATTATTTGAATTCAATGATTTGTCAAAGTCAGCCTTCCGAAATTGAAAAACTTGAATCGTTAACGACTGAAAGTTATTATTCAACGGTTAATACCTGGCTTCGAATAGTTGAAGAAAAAAACAAAGCAATCGAAGGAAGTTCAGGCGGTTCAGGATCAAAGTCAAAAAACAAACATTCTTCAATTAGTTAAAATGGCAGTTAAAAACGTAATTTTCAGACTTCAAGCCGAAACCGGCGCGCTTCGAAAAGAACTTGACGAAATCAAGAAATCAATGACGGGAATCGGATCTTCCGTCGATAACGTTGAAAAAGAATTTCAAGGATTGACCGGAACGATTAAAAAAGTTGGCCTTGCTTTGGGCGGCCTTGCAATCGGTCAACAACTTGTCGGATTCGGAAAAAGCGCGATTCAATCGGCCGCCGACTTTGAAAGCCTTCAGATTTCTTTCACTACCTTTTTAGGATCAGCCGACAAAGCGAATGAAGTTCTTGCTGAACTTCAGGAATTTTCAGCCTTGACGCCTTTCACCGGCGAACAAGTTCAAACGGCCGGAAAAGCGCTTCTTGCTTTTGGAGTTGAAGCCGACGATCTTCAAGAATCACTTCGAAAGGTCGGAGATATTTCAGCCGGAACCGGAAAAGACTTCAATGAATTAGCCGTAATTTTTGGAAAAGCGAAAGTTCAAGGAACGCTTTTCGCTGAAGATATTAACCAATTAACAGAAGCCGGCGTTCCGGTTATTCAGGAATTCGCCAAACAATTAGGCGTTTCGGAATCTGAAGTCAAAAAATTAGGATCTGAAGGAAAGATCAACTTCGGAAACCTGGAAAAAGCGTTCACAAGTTTAACCGGCGAAGGCGGAAAGTTCTTCAACCTTACGGAATCGCTTTCGCAATCAACAACGGGCCGCCTTTCAACGCTTGAAGACAATTGGGACCAACTGAAAAGAACGATCGGCGAAGGCCTTCTTCCGGTTGTTGAAGTATTCCTTGAAGCCGGAAACAGAACAATCGAATTCCTTCGAAACTTGCCGACCTTCATTGAAGAAAACAAAAATTCAATTATCGCTTTCGGCGCGGCGATCGGAATTCTTGTCGGTTATTTGACGCGACAAAATCAAATTCAAATTGTAAATTCAGCGATAAAATTAAAAGACAATATTGTCGAAAGGGTTTCAAGCGCAATTCAACGACAAAAAGCGGCCGCCGTTGCTTTGAATACAAAAGTCACACAAAGGGCAACAATTGCACAAAAGGCCGGAACGTTAGCAACGGCCGCCGGGACTTCAGCCTTTCGGCTTTTTAATACGGCGATCAAAGCGAATCCGATCGGACTTCTTGTTTCGGGACTTTCGCTTCTTGCCGGCGCTTTTTTTGACTTTGGCGACGGAATAGAAGAAACAAATGAAAGTTTAGAAGACGCCGAAGACGGCTTGTTCGGTTTTGAATCGGCTTCGCAATCAGTCAACAAGGTAACTGAAGAAACGAACAAGCGCGTCGCCGAAGAAGCCGCCGGATTCAAAGTTTTATTGAATGAATTGAAAAACACGAACGCCGGATCTGAAGAACGAAGTCAATTGATCAACAAGATAAATTCACAATACGGAACAACCTTGAAGAACCTGAAGGACGAAACGGCCTTTATTCAACAACTTGATCAAGCCTACAAAGATTATCTTTCTACACTTAAACAACGAATTTTTCAGGAAGTGAAATCTGAAGAAATTACACGCCTTGTAACAAAACAAATCGAACTTGAAGAAAAGATCGCAAAAGAAACAAGAAAACTTCAGAAAGAAGCGCTTCCAAAAGGAACAATTGTCGCCGGAAGGCCGATTGAAGTTGACGAAAAAGGAATTGAAACTTTAGGATCAATCCGGCGTCGTTTAACGCTTGAAGCAAAAGAACTTGACAAGGCCGAAGCGTCACTTTTCGACGTTGAAAACGCACTTGACGGCCTGGCAAATTCTTTTAATAAATTTCAAGACGCTGATCCTTTGGGAACCGGAAAAACCGGAGGAACGGCGCCGGCGCCAAAAGTAAAGGCGACGGCCGATAAAATCAAGTCAATTCTTGAAGATCTGAAAAAAGAACTTGATTCAGTTAATCAAGATATAACAAAACAAAACGCCGAATTGATTGACGCGGACAACTTCGAAGCACAAATTGAAAGAATCAAGAAGATCGCGGCGGCTGAAAATTCAGCGCTTGAAGCAAAAATCGCACAAAGAAAAAAGGAAGCAACCGACAAGAATGAAGACGACGAAGAAGCCGTTCTTTTTGACGCTATATTGAAACAACAACTTCTTCTTAACGAACAAAAACTTCAATCAGAAATTTCAAAGATCCAAAAACAAGCGGCCGAAGAACGACGAAAAACACAATTCGAACTTGATAAGACTGAACAAGATATTGAATTCTTTGAAACTGAACTTGACGACTTCAGGACCTTAAACGAAAACAAGGAAGCCTTGAATTCTGAATTGAATCAGGCGGCTTCAGAAGAAGAAAAGAAATTGATTCAAGAAAAGATTGACGGCGTTAACGAAATCCTGAAGAAAAGTCTTGAAAATCAACTTGAATTTCAGATCAAAAGAATTGAAGACGAACGCGACTTTCAATTGATAAGTTCAGGACTTTCAGGAAACGATTTGACTGAAAATCAACAACTTGAACGTCAATTGATTATTCGTCAAGCGGACCTTGAAATCTTGAAGCAAAGACAAGACTTCAACGATCAGATCGAAGATCTTGATTCTGAAGTAACTGACAAGACGAAGGAACAACAAAAGGAACGAACCGAAGCGATTAAAGAAGGAATTCGCGAAGTTCTTGAAGCAACGGCCGACCTTGTGAACAAATTACTTGAAGCACAAATCGCGATAACTGACAATCAAATTTCGCAACAACAAAAGCGCGTTGATCAAGCGAAAGAAATCGCCGAAAACGGAAACGCGGCTTTGTTGGCGGCTGAAGAAGACCGGTTGAACAAACTGAACAAACAACGCGAAAAATTCGTTCGCGCACAACAAGCGCTTGCGGCGATCGAACTTGTCGCGAATTCAATTGTTGCTATTTCGAAAGCGGCGGCACAAGGCGGCGCGGCGGCGCCTTTCACTATTGCGGCGACGCTTATCGCTTTGGCTTCCGGATTGATTGCGGCAAAAGCACAAGCACAAAGCGCGGCTTCCGGATTCGCTTCAGGTGGTTATACCGGCGACGGCGGAAAATATCAACCGGCCGGAACCGTTCACAAAGGCGAATTCGTCTTCAATAAGGAAACGACTTCAAGATTCAGGCCTTTGTTTGAAGATTTACACAAAGGAAGAAATCCTTTCTTGACTGAAGGATTGTCCGAACGCGTTATTGTTGTCAACAATTTCGGATTCGACGAAAAACTTGAACGAATTGAAAAGGCGATTCAAAATCAAGATCGCTTGAAGTTAGTAATTGACGAACGCGGCGTTTCCGGAATCGTTACGCGAATTCAAGCAAAAGACAAACGAATCAGAAACAAAGTCAGCTAAAAGATGAAAATTGAATTAAACGGAACGCCGATAAGTGGCCGAATTGACGGAACGGAACAATTCCAGGTCACGCAATCAAGAAAAAGTAACGAAGGAAAGATTTCAAAAGCCTTTTCAAGTGAATTAACCTTCTTCGACGACGGTTATCAACTTATCAAATCAATATTGATCGACGATCCGAACGGCTTTGTCAACTCTATAACGATTGAAGTTTTTGACGAATGTTGTCAAGAATCAGTTTTCAAAGGTATTATTCGCGGCGATTCAATTGACTATTGCGAACCTGGTTGTTCGGTTTCTTGTAACATTATCGAAGAAGACGAAGCCTTGAATTGCGTTAAAAGTACCTTGATTTGGGACAATTGGAACGGCTTTCGCGACCGGAATCAACCGGTTGTTCGTTATTGCATTGAATTACGGCCTTCTTTCGTTCAAATCATTCTTGTTTTTTTGGCTTTTATATTGAATTTGATCTTGTTTGCGGTCCTGATTCCTTTGATCGCGGTTATCTTTGTAATTTTCGGAATCATTTATTTGATTTGTCAAGTTATCGCGGTTATTGCTTCAATTATTCCGGGCGTTGATCCGCCTGATTGTAATTCCGGTTTTACAAATCCGATTAACGTAATTAATCAAATAATTGAAGCAATTGACAACCTGAACAATTCGCTTGTCGGTTGTGGACGATTTCACCCGTCGCCGTATGTTCGCGACTATTTAACGAACGTTTGTCAGAAATGCGGACTTCAGTTTCAGTCTTCAATTTTCAACGACGCTTCTTCGCCTTACTTCAATACCGTTCTTTTTGCGGCTGAAGTTCGAAAAGGTTTTTCGGCGACTTCAACAAACTTCGCTTTGATTGACGAAAACAAGCCTATTTTGACCGGTGAACGCCTTCTGAATGATTACTTGAATATTACTTTTAATGCTGAATGGAGAATAATAAACGGAATCTTGATATTCGAAAGAAAAGACTTCTTTCAAAACCTTGCAACCTGGATCAATACCGACGAACTTCTTCAACAAGGAAGACTTCTTGACGATCAAGTTTGTTTTTCCTGGATCGACAAGGAAAGACCGGCTTTCGCGCGCCTGGAATGGTCAAAAGACGCGCAAGAATATATCGGTTATGAAGCCGCCGATCGTTACAATGAAATAGTAGAATGGAATTCGCCGCCTTCGCCGCTTCAATCAGGCGAAAGAACGGTTTCCGTTCCTTTTGGTCCGGCCCGTTTTCGTGACGACGGAATTGAAGTTGATATTCTTTCTTTTCTTGGCGGTTTTCTTGGCGGTGCAATTGACGCGATTTTCTTCGGCGCCTTTACTGAATGGGAAAATGTTCTTCTAATGAATCAACACACGGCTTTCAATTACAAACTTTTGATTCTGAAGGATTCGTCACCGAATGACAACAACCTTGTAAAAAGCAACTATTCAAACACTTTCACCGGCGGACAATTATTCGGTTATCAAACAATGCCTGACGAAGCCGTTTTGAATCTTCCTATTGCTTCAAATCAAAGATTCAATTATCCTTTGTGGTTTTATGAAGGAAGGAACAACAATCTTCTTTCTTTGTTTCATTATATCGACAATCCGCGACTTCCAGGAACGCAACAATTCAATTTTGAATTCACTTTTGTTTTTGATTGCGAAGAATATTTGAATTTTAATTTCGATAAAACCGTTCGCCTTGTGAAAGGTGGCGTTTTTCTTGACGGCGTTGTTGAAGAAATTCAAGTCGATTTCACTTCGCGAACGATAACCGTTCAAGGAATTGTTTAAATTTGTTTAATATAAAACTTTAAAACGTGCCGAATTTATCAAATTGCTTACCTATTTCGCCGGCGGTCAATCAGATCTTTTCGGGTTGTTGTTGTGAAAAGACTTGCTTCATAGTCAAAAAGCCTTTTTCACCGACGCGGACAATTACTGACATTTTTCCGACCGGTCCGAACGCTTCAATGATTGAAATTGTTTCCGTCAACGGCGTTCCTTATACCGGCGGAAGTCCGAACGCGCCTTTTCCTTTTAATATTTCAGGCGCTTCAAGCGTTCCGGTCGTTATTCGTTTTTGTTCGAACGCCGTTATCAATGTTCTTCATCAAGTACCACTTCAAATAAACTATTCTTCGCAAGGCGGCGGTTCAAGCGTTATATTATTTGATTTCTTGACGCTTGATCCAACTTTGTATTTTTCACCTATTGCGGCAAGTTTTGCTTTCGGAATTAAGCCGGTCGGTTCAACGTCACCTTATCCAATAACTTTCAACAATCCGACAATTTGCGACGTTGAACTTGATCCGACTTTTCAACCTTTAATCGGTGGCGATTGTTCAGGATTGAACGTCAATCAACCTTCGCCTTTTACCGTTCCGGCCGGAACAATTTCAAACATAATAGTCGATTATTCGCCGACGATTGTCGCGTCGTTGAATTGCAATCTTCGAATTTCAGTTTGTGGAATCAATCGCTTTTTAACTCAATTTACCGGATCTTCAATCATTGATTCAAGTTGTCTTGTTTGTTCTGATATAAGGATTTCGACTGAAGGCGGCTTCATTGACGAAGATCAATTGACTTGTGACGGTTCTTCAACGCAAGCCTATTATAATTTTGGCGCTATTGGTGAAAGAAAGTTGATAAAATTGTCATTCTATTATTCGCCTGGACTTCAAAACGGCGTTGAAATTTTCTTCAATCCTGAATTGTGGGCGGACTTTTGCAATTTCGGCGCTTATTACGGAAGCGGACAAGTTGATTCGCCGCCGCCGGTTTCTTATTACTTGAATTATTCAACCGGAATCGGAACGGTTCAACTTCCTTTAATCGGCGCCGGATCAGCAACGAACACGCAAAGAAACTTTAAGGCGTATTTCGTTGAATCGTTAACAAATCCAGGATTTGAATTTGATTTGATCCTTGACTTCTATTTGACGCAAGATCTTAATTCCTGGCTGAATTCAACAAACTTAATCAACAAAGATCGCCTTTTAAAGAATTCAATCACTTCAGGACTGATCCTTGACAATTCGCTTCCTTCAGTTTATAACCAAAAGAAAACCGCTTGTTTCTTGATCTTCATTTCAGATCCGAACATTCTTGTCGCGAATCAATTCAATCAACTTGTTCCTTTTACTTGTGCAAAAGTTGACACCGTTTGGAATTCTTTCAAGTTCTACAACAAAGGACTTTTCAACGGTCCTTCAGAATTTACGAATCCGATCTTAAACCTGGAAAGAAGCACAAATCCGGTTCTTGACTTTTCGACGGTTATTGAAACCGACGTTGAATTCAGGATCACGGCGCCGCCGGGTGCAATTCTTCGCGATTGCGTTTTTTGGCTGATCGACGCTTCAAATACGAACAACGTTATCGACTTTTTTGACAATTACGATTCAAGCCGAAGTCCGATCGTAACAATTCCAGGCGCGGCGGTTATCGCGAACGATCTTCGATCGCCTTCAGTCGGACCGACGCTTTTATTCGGTTCAACTTATTCGGTGAAAGCAAAGGTCGCGACAACGGTCAACGCAACCGGATCTTATTATTTGATCGCTATTTGTTACGATAATGTAGCAAAACTTGTAAATTCATTTATTTTCGGACCTATTGAAGTCACGGAAACACCTTCGGCGGAAGACGGTTGTTGTCCGGTTGCGTTTAATTCTTTTTTTGACGATTACAACAAAACGCTTTCAACCTTTTGCGCGGCGGCGACGGTTAAGGATCGAATAAGACACCGAACAAAAACAACCGGCGGCGATCTTCAAAAGAAATGCTTTGACGAATGGGGCGTTGATCCTGATATTCAATCAGCTAACTTCTTGACTTATATCAAAGATATATCTTTGAACGTCTTCAAGGAAGTCGTTGATTTTCCTTCAGTCGGTCAAACAACCTTCTTCGTTTTTGGCGAATACAAGTCAATTCGAATTCCTGGCTTTCCAGGCAACTTCAACAACCTTTCGCCTGATTTCGTTGTTTCTGACAACTTTCCGGCGCTTGTTGGTCAAGTTGAAACTTCTTTTGAAACGCGCGTTCGTTACGAATCGAACTTGTCGCCTTTGAAGGTTTTGATTGCAAACAACGCGACGCCTTTCACGCGAACACTTGTCGCCGGTCCGCTTGCAGCCGCTTATATTTCAGCGAACAACGCTTCTTTCAATTGGGCCGGTGAAAATATATTTTTTGAATATCAAGTCAATTTTGATTTTTCTTCGATCTTCAATGTTCCTTTTGAAGTTTGTCAAGTAACGCGCGCACTTCTTCAGACTTTCGACTTTGAAGGATCGCCGACTTTTGACTTAATGCAATCTTTGAAGATATACAAGCCGGACGAAACCGATCCTTTGCTATTAGGTGACGAAGTGAACGGTCCTTTTTGTCCTGGATCAATTCCGTTCTTATACGTTGAAATTGAAAAACAAATCGGCGTCCTTGACGATCTTAACTTGATCGCGTTGATTGAACCGATTCCGGGCGGAATAAACCTTCTTGAAGAAGAAGAAAGTTATCTTTCAAGCGCTTCAGTTCCTTTGATTCAACTTTCGACGCCGAAATTGTTCGACGTTGATTCAACTTTCGGACTTGACAACAAGGCGCGCTTCAAGATTGACTTGTCAAATCTTGGTCCTGGATCCTGGTCAATTTGTGGAATTGGTAAACTAATAAGAAAATAAAATGAATTATCAAATCGGATCAAAAGTCTTTTGTGACTTTACGCCTGAATTTACTTGTCAATCATTCGATTCAAGAACGATTTGTCAAACATTGACGCTTTTAGATTGTTTTGGTCCTTGCGATCGCCTTGTTGTGAACAACGGCCTTCTTCTTTGCGATTGCGAAGATTCCTGGAATTGTCGCCTTTGTTCAAACGATCTTCCTTTTTGGAATACCGTCAACGCCGGCGATCAGATCTTTTTCCAATTTCAACAACCGGATCAGGCGAACGGAATTGATCCTGACGATCCTGGCGTTTTTGGTTGGGGCGATCAGGCAAGATATAAAGTCTTTCGTTGTTGTGACGACGTTGAAATCGTTTTGCCGCTTTCTGAAGTTCCGAATTATTACGTCGGACTTTACGAACAAAAGAACTATAAAGGCGAATCGTCCTTTTTTAATATTCAACAAATTCAATTCGACGTCAACGCGATAATTAACGCCGGTTTCAATGGTGACTTCGGTTCTGATAATTGCTTTTATTTCAAGTTTGAATTCGCGACAAACAAGACAAGGACTGAATTTGAAGAATTTTGTTCAGAACCTTTCAAGTTGAATTCTTGTCTTCAATCAACGATTTTAACTGAAGGAATTTATTCAAACAAGGATTGTTTCGGTTATTTTTACGGCGCGCCGGTTTGGTCGGTTGGCGATCCTTTCTTTTATTCAAATCAATATCGCGTCAAAGGCGTTCTTGAACTTCAAAACTTTGAAATTGAAAAAGAAGTTGTGACGCGTCAACTTTTAGCGACGAATTCGCAACAATGCGAAAACTATACGTTGAACACTTATAACATACCGAAAGAAGTCGCGAAGATCCTTTCAGGAATATTCGCCGCGCGCGAAGTTTATCTTGATTCAATCGTTTATCAGGTCGAAGGATCAGTTGATAAGAACAACGAAATCGGTTCGCAATGGTATCTTAGTACAAAGTTCAAGCGTTGTGAATGTTATCAAGACTTTAGTTGTTTATAAAAAAACGTTAAATTTGAATTATGAATGTAGAAGAATATTTTTTGAACTTCAGTCCTGAATTTAAGACTGAAAATCGCGTGAAATGGAATGAAGTTCGCGAAGATATGTTCGTTCACACGCGCGGAAAAGTTCCTGAAAAACTACTTGAAACAAGGCGGCCGAACGAAGACAAAGAAGTCTTTGATTATCGCGTTTCGATTTACGAACCGATTACAAAAGGCGCTATGAATAAGGCGATTGATCGTCTTTTCAGAATGTTTCAAGGCGCGAATTATTCAATCAAGGTTTCTGAAGGCCTTGACAACTACCTTTCAGAAGCGAAGTTCAACGGTGACTATTTTATTAACTTTATTCAAAAGAAGATCCTTCGAACAATGATCGAAGATCCGAACGGCGTTCTTGCCTGGATTCCTTCAGGCGAAGGCCTTGAAAATCCTTCTGTAAAAGTTGAAGTCCTTCCGGTTGTTGTCAGTTCTTCTTCAATTACATTCTTGAACAAGGATCGTTCTTTTATAACCTGGAAAGCGGAAAACGAATCTTCTGAAGTCGTTATCGGCCAAAATAAAACAACAAAACAAGGCGAAGTCTTTTATTCGCTTTCAAAAGAAGGATTTTATAAGACGATTCAGGTCGGAAAAAAGATCGAAAAAAGATTCGAAACGTTCTTGATTTATGAACACAATATCGGAATCGCGCCTTTCGTTATTTTAGGCGGAAACTTGACTTCTGAAGATTACTTCGAAAGTTTCTTTTCGCCTTTCATTCCTTTCGGAAACGAAACAATTCGTCAGTTTTCAGATTGGCAAGGCGTAATGACAACAAGCGCTTTTCCTTATCGCGAAGAAGTCGCGGAAACTTGTTCGGCGAAGGGTTGTCGGAAAGGCTTTGTTTTTGACAAGGTGAAAGAAACCGAAACGACTTGTAAGGCTTGCAAAGGAACGGGCCTTGTTATGAATCGCAGCCCTTACGGGGCCTTTATTCGTTCAAAAGGATCTTCGCTTTTTGACGGTGAAAAAGGATCTTCAGAACCGCTTGTTCGTTTTATTTCGCCGCCGGTTGAAATTATCAAACATAGCGGCGAAGCGTGGGAAAAACTTCTTTCAAAAGCCGAAGACGCCTTGAATCTTCTTTTTGTTGACGAAGCGCAAAGCGGAAAAGCGAAAGAAATTGATCGCGAAGACGCTGATTCAATGCTGACAAAGATTTCAAACAATGTTTTCGACGAAATTATTTTCAATTCACTTCGATTTATTGAAAAATATCGCGAAATTGAAGGTTCGATTGATCCGATTGTTGTCAAGCCGATTTCTTTCAGGATCAAAACTGAAGAATCTTTGATTGACGAATTGAATCAATTGTCGGACAAGAACGCGCCGATTGCTTTTCAGGTTGAAGCGACAAAGGATCTTGCAAGAAAAAGATTTTCAGGGAATACTTCAATTGCGCGAATCGTTGAAGTTTTGGTCGCTTTCGATCCGATATTCAACGTCAAGACTTCTGACAAACAAATTCTTCTTGCTTCAGGAACGATCAAGAAATCCGATATTATCAAAAGCCTTTATTCTTATAAAGTATTGACTGAACTTGTCGCGGAAAACGGGACCGAATTTCTTGAAAAGCCTTTGAAAGAAATATTCGCAACGCTTGACGCTGAACTTGTGAAATATTTCGACAACGCGCCTTCGATTTCAATTGAAGACGAACAAAAACTTGAATCACAAAGCAAGATTCGCGGTTCAGTCGGTGGCGTTCAAGGAATCATTGAAATCAATAAGGCCGTCGCTGAAGGTTCAATGTCGGAACAAGCCGGCGAAACTATCCTTGAATCAATTTATGGAATTGATCTTAATACGGCGCAAAAAATGGTTGAAAAAGGACAAGTTCAACCGGTAGTTGAATAGTATGTTAAGTGAACAAATTATTCGATTAGCGCAAAGCAAGGAAAGAAAACTTCTTGCAGCCGAAAAAGATCTTCTTGAAGGATTGACGGCGACTGAATTGAAGATATTTGACGCCGTAAAAAAGCAAATTTCAAAGATGAATCAGACCGGCGGAAAGATTGACTTTGATTCGAAGAACGTTGATCTTGTGAACGAACTTGATCAAATTGTCGTCAGATCAATTCAAAAATCAGATTATCCGGGAAGCGTCAACAAGTACCTTCAAGACTTTGATTCAATAACTGATTTCAACGAAAGGATTCACGAAGAAGCGAACGGAATTGATCCGAAAGAATTCGCGAAAGCCGTTGATCCTTTCAAAAAGCAATTCGTTGAAGATACGCTTCAAGGCTTGACCGGTTCAGGCGTTTCGACAAATTTTGTCGAACCTTTGCGACAAGAACTTTTTAAGAATATAGTCGCCGGAACAAGTTCTTTTGAAGTTGAACAAGCGCTTCGGACTTTCATTCAAGGAAACGGCGAAACGGCCGGAAACTTGAAACGCTACGTCACGCAAGTTTCGCGCGACGCTTTGAATCAATACGACGGAACAATAAATTCAAGGATCGCCGAAGAATTCGGCCTTGACGCCTTTCAATACGTCGGTTCTTTGATCGACGATTCGCGCAAACAGTGTATTCGTTGGACCGGAAAAGAAGTTCTTTTGAAGAAGGATCTTCCGGCTGAAATTGCGTGGGCCAACAACAACGGAACCGGAATGATTCCAGGAACGAACGCGGACAATTTCGCCGTATTTCGCGGCGGTTACAATTGTCGCCATTCAGCGATCCCGTTCAAGTTGACAAGACGCGAAGCGGCCCGTCTTGAAGAACAAGAAACCGTTCAAGAAATAGAAGTTCAAACGGTTCAGCAAGGCGTCAAAGAAGTCAAGCAAGAATTGAAAGAAAACAAACCGAAAGCACAAAAGAAAGGAAACAAAGTCAAGTTGAATGAAAATCAATTCCTTTCATTAAGGGACGAAAAATTCAACAAACAATTTGAAGAAGTCTTTTCAGATTCGGACGGCGCGAACGAAGTCGCGAACGAATTCGGAACAATTGTCACTTTAAGAAATACAACGGAAGGTTCTTCAAGGGGCTTAAGATCTTTTATCGCGGCTTCAAAGCGGCCGGAATTGACTTCTTCTGATATTGGCGAATTTTCGCAAGGCGTTGAAGGTTTTTGCGCAAAATCAAACAGATTTCTTTCTTGTTTACTTCGTGCAAAAGATAACATTGAATTCAAGAAGGTTGAAGGATTCGGTTCAAGTATTTTTGAATTTACTGATCAAGACGTTGACAATTATTTAAAAGATTTCGGCGAATCGGCGCGTCTTCAGCGAAAAGGCGACGCGGTTTATAAAGTTCGTGAAAGCGGAACGGGCGCGGTCGTTCTTTCTAAGCGCGGCGGAAAGTGGAAATTTTTCGCAATAACCGAAGCCGGATCAGCAACAAGAAGAATCGAAGACGGCGTAAATATATCGCCAACAATTACGCACGAATCAGGACATTTGATTCAAAACAAATACGACAAAGTTCAAAGTTCCTGGTCGTCAGTTCGTCCAATTCAGGCCGAATTAATGAAAAAGAAAGGGTTGAAGTTGAACGACGCGCCGACTTGGTACGGTTCAACAAATGATTCTGAATTTTTTACAGAAACTTATACTTCATACATTTACAACAATGAAGACTTGAAAAAAAATCGGCCTGATTTGTTTGAATTCATTGAAGAACTTCTTTTTGACGTTTACAAGATTGACAAGAAATCAATAATTTTAGCAAAATGATAGATTATATCGAACTAAGACAAGAATTGTCCGAACTTACTGAAGAAGCCTTGATTGATCAAAACATTGAAGCGATCAAGAAGATCAAACAAATCGTTGACAATCCAGGAATCGACGCGCCGAACAATTTCGGCGAATTCTTTTATTCAATGTTACCGGATCAAGTCTTGATTTCGATTCGATAATTCTTTTTTTTATATTTGTGAATAATTATCAACAATTAAAAACGAAAAAAAGATGCTAAAAGTCACGGTAAAAAATTTGAAAACCGGAAAGGTTTCAGAAATCACAGAAAGCGCCTGGAATCTGATCAAAGGTTCGCAACAAAGAAAGAATTTCGATTTGTTAAGTTCGCCGAAGAAGGTTCAAGGAAAGGCGGCTGAAGAAGTTGTTCAGAATGTTTCTGACGTCCCGGAAGTTGATTCAAACGACGACGGAAAAAGAAGCGCTGAAGAAATGATCAAGGCGATCAAACAAGCCGAAAGCCTTGAAGTTCTGAACGTATTAATCGACGGCGAATCAAGATCGACGGTCCTGAAGGCCGCGCAAAAAAGAAAATCTGAATTAAACGAACAATAAAATCAAAGTAATGACTGAAAATTTCGAAAAATTCCTGAAAAAAATCGGCGTCGGCGCTGAAGTAATAACAAAACTAACTGAAGGAAACGCCGAAGACGACAACTTCAATCTTGAAGACCTGGCGGCTGATTTTGTAAAAGGTCAAAAGACGGTTTTGTCAAACGATCCTGAATTGATCAAAAACATTCGTGACGAAATTCGCGGAACCGAACTTTCGAAGATCGAACACAAGATCAAGAAAACCTTCAATCTTTCGGCTGAAGAAATGAAAGATAAGAAGTTCGACGATATTATTGAATTCGCTTTTGATAAAACAAAGTCGGCTTCAAGCGGAACAAGTGACGAACTTCAATCGCAAATTGTGGACCTTAATAACAAGGTGAAACAATACGAAGAAGAAATTCTTCCGGCGGCAAAGAATGAAGCGCAAACGAAAATCAACAAGTTTCGTCAAGATTTGGCGCTTCGTGACGTTCTTTCAAAGCGTCAATTGATCGTCAATTCAGAAGTCGCGATTCCGGTTGTCGAATCCTATATTTCGCAAAATTTCAACGTTTCTTTGAACGACAAAGGAATTCTTGAAGTCAAGACAAAAGACAACTTGAATCCTTTGAATTCTGACGGAACGAAAGTCTTGTCGTTTGACGAAATTGTTGATTCGCATTTAAACGCGCTTCAATTGATTAAACAATCGAACGGAAACAACGGAAACGGAACGCCGCCGATCACTATTCAGAACGGAAACGGAAACGACAAGAAGCCGACTTTCGCGCTTCGTGGAATGGACGCGGCCGAAGCGAATGTTCAAAATCTTGCAAAAGTTAAAGAATTTGGAAAATAATTCTTTTCTTTGCTTTTTATAACCGGGCGCGGCGGCGCCTTAAAGTCGCGAAAAAAAATCGGGGTTCGGCGTCCCAAACGTCACAATCAAATATTTTATTCATTAGCTAAAAATTAGAAAAAATGGCTTTTACACAAGGATTGTGTCAAAAATTACAAACGACACTAAACAGAACCGCCGGCGAAAATGCACCGGCTTTGAAACGGGATCGCGTAGGCTATCTTGAAGCGTTAATTTCACCGGAAAACAAGGCCGGCGTTGAACTTATTCCGGTTGAAACAAACGGAAAGAAAAGACTTGTTCAAGTTGATTACTACCAAAGAGGAACGGAAGACGACGTTGATTTGACCGGCGATACTTCTTGTACTTCAGACGTTGAAAAAGAACCGCTTGAAACAATCGTTGACGTTGATCAAACAATTTCGACAAAAGGATTGATCTTCAACGAAAGCGAAATGCGCAAACTTTGCGAATCTGACGATATTTGGGTTTCAAATATCTTAATGGGACAAATGAACGCGATCAATGTAGCTTTGAACAAGCAACTTTTAGCGCTTCAAGCGACTAACTTCGGAAACTTCGCGGACGGAACGGCTCAAAAAACGGTTAAATTGTTTGAAGATACAACGAACGCTTCGCGCGGAATCGCTACGGCGATAATTCGTCACGAATACGAAAAGGCTTCAGCAAGTGGCGCGCCTATTATGATCGGCGGCGGAACATTGGATTTGTTCGCGAAAACGAATCAGATCGCTTGTTGTAACGATTTAGGCGCTGATTTATCGCGTTGGACTGATTACAGATATTACAACGATCGCTTCGTTGAAGGCGTTATCGGAACAGATGAATTCATCGTTTTAGCGCCGGGCGCGGTTCAATTGGTTACTTGGAATCAATACGTCGGATCTTACGCAAAGAAAAACGACGTTTTTGAACACGGAACGATTGTTGATCCTTTCACCGGTTTGACTTACGATTTAAAAGTTCACTATGACGACTGTCAAGATCAATGGACGATTAAATTCTTCCTTCATTGGACTTTGTTCTTCATTCCGGCGAACGCTTTCGCGGCGACTGACGATCTTGAAGGCGTGAATTACACTTTCAATTGGAAAGATTGTTCAACAATTGTAAGTTGTGGCGCTTAATTAATTTGAAACCGGTTTCGGCCGGTTTCTTTTTTTCACCTTTTAATATTTAGAAAAAATGAAAACAATTTTCAACCTTTTATTTCTTTTCGTCGTTGCGCTTGTTCTTTCAAGCGTTTCTTTCGGAATTGACGCGGCGCCGGCTTTCTTCGGAATCTTGTTGATCGCTTCTTATCTTCAACCTTCAGTTCAATCAGGCGTTCTTCAAATGGCGCTTTGTCCTTCGGTTTGCGCGCCTGAACTTCCCGTGAATTATTCCGGCGGTTGTGGAATCGTTGCGCGTCCTGGTGGAATTAAGAAATTCGCTTTCTTGAAATGCGACTTTCAGTTTACCGACATAACAGATACGCAAGAATGGATTGACGGAATCGCTAACGGCGATATTGTCGGAAGCGGCCTTGTTTTGGCTCAAAAGCCGAAAGGATCTTTCACAAAGAAAAGAATCGCTTCTTGTGAACCTGAAGCCGTTGTCGGCGGTGAAAAGACGGTGACTTTCCAGGATTTCAATTCTGACACGGTTACACCTGGCGGCGCCGGAACGCTTTTGTTCGACTTTTACAACGCTATTCAAGGACAAGTTCAAAACTATCGTTTTGCTTTCTATACTTGCGACGGTTTTGTTTACGGTCCGATTGACGATTTTCAAATCGAAGTTGACGACGTTATTGAAGACAATAACACCGGAAACGCGTTTATTGACGGGACGATAACCTGGAACAATATCTTAATGATTTCACCCGTTAAAGTTAACCTTGACGGAATCCTTTAAGATATAAACTTAAATTGAAAAGCCGCTTGTTTATTCAAGCGGCTTTTTTTTGTATTTTTGATTTTGTAAACTTTAAAATCAAACAAAATGGCAAGAACGATATTTATTCCGAATCCTAATTGGTCCGCAAACGTTAGAAATCAAACGGAACCGCAATTTATAAGACAATTAGTCGCCGACGTTGCAAAAATAGACAAGACCGACGAATCAAGCGAATCAAGCGCAAAGAAGTTAGTTTCAAACGGAACAACGAAGGAAAAATATAAGGAAGTCGAAAACTTCAGATATAATCTTCCGAAACTTAATTCGGCCGGAATTGGTTTGAATATCAACAAAAACAAAGCCAAATGATAGGAAAAGAACTTCTGAAAAGCGCGCCGGTTCAAATCGTTCGCGCGATTGATATTTTGAATCATTCAATCGGATCTTCGCTTGATATTCAAATTCTAATTTGTGGACCTGAAGAAAGACTTCTGAAGGCGTTACACAAGCAAGGCGGAAACTTTAAAGCGGTTCTTGAAGCAAGGCTTGAAGCCGGGTTGAAGAAGATTTCTTTGAAAGCGAACGTCAAGATCGTTCTTGATTCCTGGCTTCGTCCTTTAGAAGAAAAAAAAGGCGTGACTTTTGTCTTTTTGAACAATCAAAATCGAATGAAGGCGACAAAGACGATCGACAACGCGATTCAATATGTTCAAGATCTTTTTCCTGAAATCGCTTTTGACAAGAATTCCGATTCAGAAAAGAACGACTTTTTTCTTTGCTACTTAAAAGAAGAAGCCGAAGATCCTTCAGAAAAAATTCTTGAACTTCAAGAAGAAAAACCGGAAACAAAAAAGCGTTCGACTTCAAAAAGAAAGAAAAATGAAGCTATCTAAACACTTGACAAAGCAAGAATTTGAGTTTTCGCCGACGGCGATCAAGTTCGGAATTGAAAACGAAATGAATGAAGCGCAAACAAAAGCGGCCGTTCTTCTTGCTGAAAAAGTATTCGAACCGATTCGCGCCTTTCGTGGAAAGCCGATCAAGGTCAATTCAGGCTTCAGGTCGGCGGCTTTGAATAAAAGAATCGGCGGCGCTTCAAGTTCGCAGCATAGCAAAGGCGAAGCGCTTGATCTTCCTTTGACGAAAGAAGAATTTCTTTTCATTAAAGACAATCTTGAATTCGATCAATTGATTTACGAATTCGGAAACGACAACGCGCCGGCCTGGATTCACGTTTCTTTTTCAGCGAAGAAAAACAGAAAGCAAGTCTTGAAGGCCGTAAAAGTTGGCGGCGTCACAAAATATCTAAACTATTGAAAGAATGAATTGTCTTGAAAATATTGTCGGCCTGAAATGCCTTGAAGAATCTTCGGTTTCGGGCCTTTTTATTGAAGATCTTAACGGAATAAACCTGAAGACGGCCGCAAATATAGTCGATTCAAGGTTCGTTTCGGGCCTGGATCTTCTGAAAGCGAAAAAAGAATTCGCAACAAAAGCCGTTCAACAAGATCTTTCCGGCGCGATCCTTCCTTTCTTTCGCGTGAATTCTATAATTGACGAAATCGAAGTCGGAAACTTCAAGACGAACTTTCTTTCTTCCGTAGCTTTGACAAGAGGAATCAAGATCAAGGCGCGAAAAAGTCGTCTTTTAAGGCTTCGAATCAAGACAATTGAAATCCGGATTGAAGAAGTTAATTTTGATCATTCAGTCGAAATAATTGACGGAAACACTTCAACAAGTTTTCCTTTCACAACCGACGCGAACGGCTTCGCAAAGATTAACGTTGAATATTTATCAGAAACCGACGAAGTTTTTCTTGTAATGGATAACGCGACAATCAAGCCGCTTGACGCTTCTTTGAAAACCGGTTGTTCTTGTTATTCAAAATCAACGGAATTCCTAAACGCGTGGGGGTGGAATGGATCAACAACTTCAACTTCAACTTTCGGCCTGAAGGCTGAAGTCCTGGCTGAATGTAACAATGAAAAGTTGTATTGTCTTTTAGGCGGAAAAATGGGCTTCGCGATTCTATACAAAACCGGAATTGAAATTGTCAAGGAGTGGATCGCTTCAGATCGCTTGAATCCGGTTACAATTATCGACGACGGAACGGAAGAATTCCTTCTTGAAGAATTCAAATCTGAATATAAAAAAGCGTTGAAGATCCTTGTTGAACAAATTCCTTTGTTTCTTTCAAGAATTGACGAAGTTTGCGTTGTTTGCAATCAATCAGTTTATGTTCAAGGAACACCGTAAAAATTAGAAAAAATGGCTTGTAATTGTGGAAAATCAAAACCGCGACCGGCGGTTCGCGTTCAAAGTAATTTGAAACCGACGACAAAAAGCGGTTCAACTTATTCGGCGCCGAAAATAGTAAAAAAATGAATTATTTTGATTTTATAGGCGTCGGAGTTATTGGAATTCTTGGATTCTTTTTGAAGGATCTTCATTCGACGTTCAAGGAATTCAAAAAAAATTCTGAAATTCAATCAATCCTTTATTCAAAAGAAATAGGAAAACTTGAAGGACGGATTGAAATGGTCCAGGCACAAGCAACAAACGACGCGGCCCGGATTGAACAACTTTCAACCTTGAAACTTGATCAGATTTCAAAGGAATTAACGGAATTAACAAAATACGTTCACCAAAAACTTTAATAAAATGAATATAATCAAGCGAATTTTAGCAAAGACGCCAAAGGCTGACAAGACAAAAGGAAAGATCGCGACAACAATCGGCGTCGTTTGTGCTTCAGTCCTTGCGACGGGGTTGATATTGAATCCGGTCGGAATTATCGCCTTGACGGTCGGATCAGTTTTGTTCGGCGGAAAGGCCGCTTATCACGCGGTTCAGGTTGAAGACAAGAAGGAAGAAGAAAATCCTGAATAAGATCTGAAGTTGTGGCAAATGATTTGAACGATATAAGACGAAGAATCGCTTCAGTCGCGGACCGAATAAAACAACGCGAACCGGATCTTCTTTTGTTGGCCGGAAAAAGGCTTGAAGGCTTAATGAAAAAAAGGATCTTCAACAATGGAAAGGCGACTGACGAAAGTTTGATCGGAAAATATAAGTCGAAATCCTGGATCAAGAAAAGATCGCTTTCAGGGCGTCAAGTGAACAAGGTTGATCTTCAGGACGAAGGAAACTTGATCAGAAATTTCAGGACGGTTCGTGACGGTCAAGAAGTCGTTCTTGCTATCGTCACCGACGAAGACGCGGCGAAAGCCTTCGGAAACGAAAAAAGAAGGAAGAAAAAGATTTTTTTGCCTACATTTGAAGAAGAAAAACAAGTCGAAGAATATTTCGAAGACTTGCTTTCTGACGAAGTTGAACAAGCCTTTCTGAATTTATGACAAACGAATTAAACGAAATAGCGAACAAGATCAAGTCAAAGATTCCTTTCTTTGACAAATTCTTTCTTGAAGCGCGTCGCGACGAAGAAGGCCGCGTCACTTTGCCGATTGAATCGAACGGAAACGAATTGACTTATACCGGAATAACTGACAACGAAGGAAACTTCTTTTATATTCGCTTTCGCGAAGACTTCATTTTTTACGAAGAACTGAACGAAAAATCCAGGTTTTCGGCTTGTGAAACATTTGTCGAAAAAAGAATTCCGTTTCGACTTGTGACCGTTTCAACTTGTTCAGATTCGATCGAACTTGAAAAGACGATTTCTTCAATCTTATTCAGTCACCAGGTCGAAAGATCAACTTCAATCAAATCGGGCCGGGTTGTTCTTCGTCAATCGCTTGTTGATTCTTATTCAGTCCTTCGCGAAGAATCGAAGAATCCGAAAAAGTTTGACAAGTTTCTGAAATTTGTCGCGATCGACTTTGATCTTGTTGTTGAATGGAATCAAACTTGTTCTTTCGGTCAATCTTTAACCGCTAATTAATAGAAAAAATGAACGTCAACAATCCTTTCAACGAATACAACTTGAACACTAATTTCACAACCGATTCAGGCGTCAATCTGATTCTTCCTTCGTGGTGGGTTGATCAGTTCTTTTTTTATGCTGATCGTCAGAAATATGAAGTAATCGTTTCTTTTAAAGATCAAACAAACGAAGTTTCTTATCTTATTCCGGTTGAATTTAGTTCAAACGCGAACGAACTTCCGACGGTTGCTTTTATTGAAGATCAGATCCTTCAAATATCAACTTTCAATCAATCAACTTTAAAACCTTAAAAATGCTTTGTAATTGCTCAAAAGATTTAGGCTGCTTCCTTCCTGGTCAAGACATTAATTTCGGCGTGAACGCCTTTTGTACCGGTGAATATACTTTCGAAGTTTGGTCGCGCGGCCTTCCGGTTCTTGTTCTTGTTGAATTTGAAGTCGGCGATCCGATCGTTCTTCCGAATACTTTCACCGAACAAGGAGAAACGACAATCAAGATCAAAGTTCCTGGCGATTGTGGTCGTCCTGAAGGCTTTGAATACATAACAACAACCGACGGCGCTTGTCAATTCAAGTTCAAGTCCCTTGTTTCAACTTGTTCTTGATAATGAATAACAATTTCGAACGCCTTCTTCTGATCGGATCCGGCGCCGTTTTTGGATTCTTGCTTTCGCTTTTCTTTTCAGGATCAGCCGAATTCTTGAAGCCGTTCTTTGTCGCGTTATTGTTGGCGGTTGTTTCTTCGCTTGCTTCCTTTTTCCTGGAATTTTGCTTTCGCGAAGGAAACATTTTTGACTTTTGGATCAAGTTCCTGAATCGTTACTTTTACGAAAACGAAAAGAATCTTTTGCTGAAATTCTTATATAAACCTTTAGGCGGTTGCGCGCTATGCTTCAATATTTGGCTTTCAACAACGTTCTTTTTTGTTTACTTCTTCGCCTTTGGCGCGTCAATTTCGTTTCTTTGGTGGCTTCTTCCTTCGCTTTTCTTGTCACACTTATTTCTTTTTTATACCTTTAAGCACTTTGATTTCGAATCTTGACTTTTGTCAAAGATTTTTGTTGACTGAAGGCCCTACAAAATAGGGCCTTTTGTTGTTTTCAACGTTTGATTGTGCAAAACTGCAAAGATTTTTTTTTGACTTGTTGTTGCGAATTCAATTCTTTGTTGTATGTTTGTCAAGTCAATAAGACGAAAAAACGAAAATCAAGGTAAAATGAAAAATGTAATTTTAAAAAAAGAAGCGAATATTTTCGGAATAACTTATTCTTATTCAATCTATTTCAATGAAAAATATTCACAAATCAGAATTGAAGAATACAAAAACAACGATTATAACGGTGAAATCTTCGAAGGCTTAACGATTGAAAAATCAATTGATCGACTTTCTGTTTTAATGGAATCCGAATCGAAAGTTCTTTTTGAAAACGATTTTTGTTTAATATTTAGCGTTTCTTCTATTTGGATAAGGTTTGACAAAGTTTTGAAATCTTTTTCAGAGGTTGAATATTACAACGACTTATCAGGAGCCTTAATAAAAAAATAACTTAAATAAAAAAACAAAAAGGCCCGGAAAAGATCCGGGCCTTCAAAATCAAATCAAAGTAAAATGACAACAAAAATCAAAATCAATTCATTCGAAGGACAATCGTTCGAAAGCGAAGAAGCCTTTCTTTTTACTTTTAAAGGCCACAACGACGCCTTTTGTATAAACTTGAACGCTGAATGTATTCATTCGGTTAAAAGTTTGTCAGCGCACAAAAAAAAGGTTCAAGAATTAGTTTCAAAATTTAATTTAACAGAAGCGTAATGAAAGAAATAATTGACTTCAGAAATGCCGCAAAGATTATCAACGTTAGATCTTGGGGTTGTCACGGCGAACAATCAGATTCAACGAAGAAGATTGTCAATTTTTTAGATGAAACAATTTTCACCGAACTTGATCTTTTTCATTTGTATTCTGACAAGTTTATTGAATTCTATATTCAAAACCAGGATTTCGAAAGGTCGGTTGAATTTTGGTTCGCCGTTTATATCGCCGACGATTTGGCGAAATCAAAAGCAAAAATGAATTTTGACAATTGCTTTTTTTATATAAACGAAAAACAAGGATCTTCTTCTTCAGTTCGTCGCCGTTACGCCTGGAATTTATATCGTTCCTTGAATACTGAACAAAGAATGTTCTTGATCAAAATTCTTTTTATCAACGAAGAACTTTCTGATCCTCAAAAAACTTCAACGCTGAAATCTATTCCGATCGAAATAGTTCAAGCGATTCTTCAAAAGGAAGAAGTGAACGAATTCAACGGCGTTTATTCGATGCAAATGATCAAAGAAATCACTTTAATAATTCACACAACAAAGTAACAATCAAAATCAAAATAAAATGAAAAGTCTAATTCAATCAATCGAAGACGTTCGTCTTTCAAAAACAAACGTTTCTGAAGCGGTTAAAACTATAATCGCTGAAGCCGAAGCCGGTTTCGAAGATCCGATCAAATTACTTACAAAAGTCGCCTTTCTTGAAAAGATTGTGACTGAAGCAAAAAAAGAATTAATTCAATTGTCGCTTGAAGAAATGGCCGAAGAAAAAAGAACGATCGCCGGCGTTTCGTTATCAAAGAAGGAAGCCGGCGCGCGTTACGATTATTCTGATTCGCCGAATTGGATCAAACAAAACGAAGTCAAAAAGGCTGAAGAACAAAAGTTGAAGGATATTGAAGCGCGCTTGAAGACGGTCAAAGGATCCGAAACTATCGTTGACGAAGAATCCGGCGAAATCTTTCAAGTATTTCAGCCGTCAAAGAAATCAACAACAACAATCGAAATAACTTTTCCGAAAGATTAATTCGTATATTTGCAATAAATAATCAATTTAAAATCAAAGTAAAATGAAAAACGAAATCAAAAAAAGCGAAGAACAACTGAACGAATCAGTTCTTCTTGATTATCTTAAAACGTTGAACAATCACTTGACCGACGTTGAAACAAATCAATTTCTTCAAATATCAAAAGGATTCGGCCTGAATCCTTTCAAGCGTGAAATTTACGCTTCGAAATACGGCGGAAACTTTTCAATCGTTGTCGGTTACGAAACTTATATTAAGCGCGCTGAAAGATCAGGACTTCTTGACGGTTGGAAAGTTACAACTTCAGGTTCGTTCAATCAGGCCGCGCCGCGTTCTTCTGATCTGAAAGCAATTATAACGATCTTCAGAAGTGACTTCAAGCACCCGTTCGAACACGAAGTCGAATTCGCTGAATATTGTCAATTTACAAAAGAAGGTCACGTCACGAAGTTTTGGAAAGAAAAGCCGATCACAATGATAAAAAAAGTAGCTATTTCGCAAGGTTTCCGGCTTTGTTTTTCTGACGAATTAGGCGGCTTGCCTTATACGAAAGAAGAAATCGGACAAGAAGAAATTCAATTCACAACCGTTTCAAGCGAACCTTTGAAGAAAAGCGCCGAACCTTTAAGCGTTCAAGTATTAAAAGAAGAACCGAAAATCAACGAAGAAGCGGTTCTTCAGAACGCTTTGAAAATTATTTCTTTGAATGTTACAATCGACGCTTTGACGAAAACCTGGAATTCTTTCACGGCCTTAAAAACGAATCAAAAATTCATTGACGCCGTAAAGAAAAGACGCGTTGAAATTGAATCAAAGGTCCAGGAAGAACAACCTGAATCGACGATCGAAACCGTCCAGGAAGAAGAATCTTCTTCAGAAATGAAGGCGCCTAAAATTGAAAAGGAATTCGAAACAAAAGACTTTTCAAATTCTTGTCTTGTAAAAGACGCGATCGCAAAGATCAAGGAATTCGAAACGATTGAAGAAGTTGAAGAATTCGTCACGTTTGAAAGCCGCGAATCAGTTATTCAAGCCAAAGAAAAAAGAATTGAATTTTTAACCTTTAAAACGAACGAAAATGTTTGACCGAAAAGCCGCCTTGTTGAAAGAAGAAATAATTGAAAAATTCGGAAGCGTTCGCGCCTTCGCGATTCATAAAGATCAAACGCTTTGTAAGTGGACGATAATTCGCGCGCTTCGTTGCGAAGTGAAAAAGGATCTTAATTCAGTTTTGAACGAAATTTCAAAAAATATAAACAAATTGAATCCGGACAAGAAAAAGATTTCAGAAGGTCAACGCGAACTTATCAGGCGAACGATCTTGATTCACTTTCGAAGCGCTTCAAAGTTTTGTGAAACTTATCAACAATTTTCGAAGACTTTTGTTTCTGACATTCTTCGCGGAAAAAAAACTTTGTACGACGATCGAACGAAGAACCTTTTTGAAATAATTGTTGAATTCACTTCAAAGAATTAAAAGAATGGCTGAAGAAAAGAAAGGCGTTATTATTTACGCCGATTATATCAATACTTTCGAAGAACTTGACGACGACGAAGCCGGAAGATTGATCAAGCACTTCTTCCGATATGTTAACGACCTGAATCCTGAACCGCCTGACAAGTTGACGAAGATCGCTTTTGAACCGATCAAACAACAATTGAAACGCGATCTTGAAAAATGGTCAAACACAAGGGAAAAACGAAGCCGGGCCGGTCAAATTTCAGCGTCAAAACGTGCTGAACAAGCGTTGACAAAGGATCAACAAGATTCAACAAATTCAACAAATGTTCAACAAGATTCAACAAATTCAACTGTAATATGTAACAGTAACAGTAACAGTAACAGTAACAGTAACAGTAATGAATTAATAGTAAAAGGACGAAAGGCTTTTCGTCCGCCTACCGTTGAAGAAGTTTTTGAATATTGTCAAGAAAGAAAAAACGCCGT
>Ga0105090_10000124_pt1 | contig 31920 bp, 28 predicted proteins | sample PPLLak3March2015_FD_79110 | JGI IMG/M metagenome (GOLD analysis project Ga0105090, IMG submission 79110) | Freshwater sediment microbial communities from Prairie Pothole Lake near Jamestown, North Dakota, USA - PPLs Lake P7 Core (1) Depth... | ecosystem: Environmental > Aquatic > Freshwater >...
AGGGCGGCGACCTCCTGCATGATGTGGGTGGACAACACCACCGAGCGGCCGTCGCGCCGCAATCCCCGCACGTAGTCCCGCAATGCGCGCGTGCTCATCACGTCGAGCCCGTTGCTGGGCTCGTCCATCAGCACCGTTTGCGGCTCGTGCACCATCGCCCGGGCGATCGCCACCTTGACGCGCTGGCCCTGGGAAAAGCCCTCGGTGCGGCGGTCGATGAAATCCGCCATGTCCAGGGTTTCCACCAGGTTGGCGATGCGTTCGTCGATCCTTGCCCGGCTCATGCCATGCAATTCGCCATAGTACGCAATGTTCTCGCGCGCGGAGAGGCGGGAATAAAGGCCACGGCTGTCGGGCACGACGCCCAGCGTGCGCTTGATCTCCATCGCGTCCCGGGTCGGATCCAGGCCGTCGATGCGGATCTCGCCGCCGTCGGGGGGCAGCAGCGAATAGAGCATGCGCAGCGTGGTGGTCTTGCCGGCGCCGTTGGGGCCGAGCAGTCCGGTGATCTCGCCGTCGCGCGCCTCGAAGGACACGCCGTTGACGGCCTTGACCGCGCCGAAGGACTTGCGCAGGTTCTTCACGACGATCATGGCTTCGGCCCCGTCAGCGAGATGAAGTACGGCGTCGCCCGCATCTGCGCCAGGCAGGAGGTGTCGAGCGCGGCGAAGCCCGCCTCGATGATGAACTGCGAAACCAGGTCGCCCACGCAGCCGCGCGTGGTTACGATGTGTCCCTGACCCGGCGCGACCAGGTGCAGGGCCTGCGGAAAATGGAGCGCTACTTCGTCACCGTATTCCGGCGGCGTGACCGGGTCGAGTTCGCCGGACAGCAGCAGCACCGGCACGTCGGCCGACACGGGTTCGTGGAAACCTTCCGGCACCTCGCCGCGCGGCCAGATCCCGCATTGGATCCCGACGGCGCGGGTCATCAACTCGCCCATCAAGTAGGCGTTGGGTTCGGGGCGCTGCGGAAACCAGGGGTAATCCTCCGCGCAGGAAACGGACAATTCCATGCCCTGGGAGATCATTTGCTGCAGCCCGGAAGCAGCGATCAGCATCTGGCTGGCCAGCCGGTCGTAGCGCCGCTCCTCGTAGGCCTCGTGGATCAGCAGGGGCAGCATGGCCTGGGTGTCCGAGGAGTAGGACAGAAAGCGCAGGGACGAGGCGAGCACATCGCGATCGAAGGTAAACGTGAGGGGTTCGCCGCTGGTCGGATGTTCCAGCGACACCTCCGCGGGGTTCTGCTCGAGCCGCTCGGCCAGTTCGCCCAGTTTCCTGCCGGTGTCCGGGAAGGCCGCGCCGCAGTCCGGATCCTCGTCGCAGGCCGCCAGTACCCGGTAAATGGACTGGTCCAGCTTTGCGGCATGCTCGGATCCCAGCGCCAGCGTCTGCGGAACGACGCCGTCCAGCACGATCGTGCGCACCCGGTCGGGAAACAGGCGCAGGTAGACCTGGGCGGCCCGGGTTCCGTACGAGCCGCCGTACAGGTTCACTTTTTGATAGCCCAGCGCGGCGCGGGCCGCGTCGATGTCGTGCATGGCGATGGTGGTCGTGTAAAAACGCGGATCTGCGTCCAGCGAATCGAGACATTCCCGCGTGGACCGCGCCAGCGCGTCCCAATCGGCCGCCAGCGCCTCCGCGAGTTCGATCTCCGGGCACTTGAGGGCGTTCGACTGGCCGGTGCCGCGCTGGTCGACCAGCAGGATGTCCCGGTTCTCGTTTACCTTGCGCAGGGCATAGGCGACCACCGGCCAGGTCTCGGTTGCCGCCTGGCCGGGACCGCCGGCGAAGAACACCAGTGGGTCAGGCTCGGTGACGCGGCCGCGAGCCGGGATGCGGGCGACGCGGATGTCGATGCGCCGCCCCTCCGGCTCGGCCGGGTTTTCGGGGACCTCCAGCCAACCGCACTGGCCCACGGTGGACAGCGCGGTTCCGGGCACGACCAGCTCACAGGTCTCCATGCCCAAAGCGGCCCCCCGATCGCCCTCTGCGGCGTCTGCCCCGGCCGCCGCGAGCGCGGCCGCGCACAGGCTTCCGGCCGTCAGCATCCTGAGTTTTCGCGCCATTCCCGACCGCATCTGTCCGCCTGTCACCTGGAAACCGGAAAGGGTAGGGCTTTCTCCAGGGGGTGTCCAGAGGCCCATGTTCATCGTGGGCCATCGCGGGAGTCATTGAAATGGGTGCGGCGACGCTCCACACTTGGTGGATGTACGCGCTCGAAGTCGACGATCTCCGTAAAACCTACAAGAATGGCGTGCAGGCCCTAAAGGGGATATCGCTGGCCGTCGCGGAGGGCGACTTTTTCGCGCTGCTGGGCCCTAATGGGGCCGGCAAGTCGACCCTGATCGGCGTCGTTTCCTCGCTGGTCACGGCCACGGGCGGCGAGGTGCGCGTCTTCGGCACCAGCATCCGCGAGGAGCGCTCCCGCGCAATGTCCTGCATCGGGCTGGTGCCGCAGGAGCTGAACTTCAACCAGTTCGAAAAGCCGCTCGAGATCGTCGTCAACCAGGCCGGTTACTACGGCATTCCGCGGGCAACGGCGCTCCAGCGGGCGGAGAAGTATCTCAAGCAGTTGAATCTCTGGGACAAGGCGCAGCGGCCGTCGCGCACGCTGTCCGGCGGCATGAAACGGCGCCTGATGATCGCGCGCGCCATGGTCAACGAGCCACGCCTGCTGATCCTGGATGAGCCCACCGCGGGGGTGGACATCGAGATCCGGCGCTCCATGTGGGAGTTCATCCGGGGCATCAACGACCGCGGCACCACCGTGATTCTGACCACGCACTATCTCGAGGAAGCCGAGAACCTGTGCCGCAATATCGCCATCATCGATCAGGGTGAAATCATCCAGAACACCGACATGAAGTCGTTGCTGGCTACGCTGGACGTGGAAACCTTCGTGCTGGATTTGCGGGAGTCGCTTGCCGAGTGCCCTCGGGTGGACGGCATGGAAATCGTCATGACCGACGGCCGGACGCTCGAAGCTTCATTGCCCAAGCAGAAGTCGCTCAACATCCTGTTCGCGGAACTGGACCGCCAGGGCATCCAGGTGCTCAGCATGCGCAACAAGTCCAATCGACTCGAGGAACTGTTCATGCGCCTGGTCGACAGGAATCAGGCCGCGCTCCAGGCCCCGCAGGAACGGCCGGCATGAGCGGCAGCGCGGGGCACAGCGTGAACTGGGTGGGTTTTGTCACCATCGTGCGCAAGGAGGTCACCCGCATCCTGCGCATCTGGGGCCAGACCATCGTGCCGCCCGCGATCACCATGACCCTGTATTTCATCATCTTCGGCGAGCTGATCGGCCGGCGCATCGGCGACATGGGCGGGTTCAGCTACATGCAGTACATCGTGCCGGGACTGGTGATCATGTCCGTGATCACCAACAGCTACGGCAACATGGTGTCCTCGTTCTTCGGCGCCAAGTTCGGCAAGCACATCGAGGAATTGCTGATCTCGCCGCTGCCCAACTGGGTCATCCTCGCCGGCTACGTGGCCGGCGCCCTGCTGCGGGGCTTGATGGTCGGCGCCGTGGTGCTGGCGGTCTCGCTGTTCTTCACCCCGATCGAGGTGCAGCACCCGCTGGTCATGCTCTCGGTGCTGCTGCTGACCGCGATCGTGTTCGCCCTGGCCGGCATGGTCAATGCGATCTTCGCCCAGAAGTTCGACGACATCGCCATCATCCCGACCTTCGTGCTGGCGCCACTGACCTACCTCGGCGGCGTGTTCTATTCGATCTCGCTGCTGCCCGAGTTCTGGCAGGGCGTGTCCGTATTCAACCCGATCCTCTACATGGTAAACGGCTTCCGCTACGGCATGCTGGGCGTGTCGGACGTCAGCCTGGCGTTGAGTTACGGCGTGATCCTGGCGGCGGCAGCGATGCTGTTCGCCTGGTGCCTCTACCTGCTGCACCGGGGCACCGGGCTGCGCAGCTGAGCCGGGCGAACGCGGCCGGGCACACAGTCGGAAGGCGGCCAAGCCGAGGACGCATTTTGTCAAGCGCCGGCCCCCCGAAATGTTTACAATGTGAATGATGCAGGCCTCCCTTGGGCCCCTCTCCACAGGAAACGAAATGTCAGAATCCCTGAAGGCCCGTGAACAAGAGCCCGCGCCGGTCAATTGGACCGTCACGGCCGTTCTCGGCCTCACCTTCATCGCCGCGGTCACGGTCGTGCCGTGGTACGGCATCGTCCACGGCTACAACGGCTGGAGCTGGCTGTTCTTCGGCATCTTCGTCGTGCTCAACGGCATCGGTATCGGCAGCGGGTATCACCGCCTGTGGTCGCACCGGACTTACGACGCGCACCCGTTGCTGCAGTGGTTTCTCGCCATCGTGGGCGGCATGGCGCTGCAGAACAGCATCATCGTGTGGTCGGCGCGCCACCGCGTACACCATCGCGACGTCGACGACAACGACAAGGATCCCTACTCCATCGGCCGCGGTTTCTGGTTCGCGCATGTTGGCTGGATGTTGCGGGACTACCCCAGCGGAGCCATCGACTACAGTGTGGTGCCGGACCTGCAGAAGGACCCGGTGGCGGCCTGGCAGCATCGCTGGTACTGGACCCTGGTTTGGGTGACCAACGCGGGCGTCCCGCTGCTGCTCGGCTGGCTGACGGGGGATGTGTTGGGCATGTTCCTGCTGGTGGGCGTGGCGCGGCTGGTGCTGAGCCACCACGTGACCTTTTTCATCAACTCGCTGGCGCACATGTGGGGCCGTCAGCCCTATACGGACGAGAACTCCGCGCGCGACCAGCATTTCCTGGCCCTGATCACGTACGGCGAGGGTTATCACAACTACCATCACATGTTTCAGAGCGACTACCGCTGCGGCATCCGCTGGTGGCACCTCGACATCAACAAGTGGTTCATCTCCACCTGTGCGCTGCTTGGCCTAGTCAGTAACCGCAAGCGGGCGCCAATGATAAAGGTCCTGCGGGCCAGGCTGAACATGGACTTCAAGCGGGCCCGCCAGAAGCTGGAGCAGGTCGGCGCCAACTCTACCTGGACCGGACTGCTCGAAGCGGAGTACGCCCAGTTCATGGCGACCGTCAGGGAATGGCAGCAGTTGCAGATGGAGCGGGTGCACCAGGGCAAGCAACGGCTGGCCGAGCGCTTCGAATCCGGGAACGCCTCGCTGACCGCCCGCTACCGCGAACTGGAAAAGAGTCTGAAGCTGCAGCACAAGCGGCTCGCACTGCTGACCGCGCAGGTGATGTAGGAGGGCTTCGCGCAACCCTAGGGTTGGTCGATGCGAAAGAAGCGGCGCGCGTTTTCGGTGGTCCGTTCGGCGACATAAGCCGGGTGCTCGCCACGGGCGGCGGCCGCGGCTTCGACGATCCACGGCAGCCAGCACGGCTCGTTGCGGTGGGTTTTCACCCGCGGCCTGAGGTTCCTGGGTTTCAGGTAGGGCGCGTCCGTTTCCACCAGCAGCCGCTCGGCCGGTATGTCCTTCAGGTAGTCTTGCATGTGCGTGCCGCGGCGCTCGTCGCAGATCCAGCCCGTGATGCCGATGTGGCAGTCCAGGTCGAGGTAGTCGCGCATTTCGTCGCGGCTGCCCGTGAAACAGTGCACGACGACGTCTGACAGTTTGCCCCGGATCGCCCGCAGGATGGCGTGAAAGTCGCCGTGGGCGTCGCGCATGTGCAGGAACAGCGGCAGTCCGCTGTCGGCGCCGATCTGCAATTGCCGTTGGAACGCCTCGCGTTGCGCGGCGCGCGGCGAGAAATCCCGAAAATAGTCCAGCCCGGTTTCGCCGACGGCGACGACGGCGTCCGCCGCGCTCAATTCGCGCAGCAGCGTCTCTGTGGCGTCCGTGAATCCGGCCGCGTGGTGCGGGTGCACGCCCGCGGTCGCATATAGTTCGCGGGGATGGTCCAGCGCCAGCCTGAGCGCCGCCCGGCTCCCCTCCTCGGTGGCGCCGGTGACGATCATCTGCGCCACGCCGGCCGCCCGCGCGCGCGCCAGCACCGCGTCGCGGTCGCTGTCGAAGGCGTCGTGCGTCAGGTTGCAGCCGATGTCGACCAGTTCCATTCGCCAGTTCCATTCGCTGGGGTTGCGCGGCCAGGGACAGCGCGCATTGTAGCGAATCCGGCCGGCGGAGGGAGTTGGACCGCCACAGCGCGAGCGTTCAGAATAGCCGGGCACATTGGACGGAACCGGGCCACGATGACGATCCCGCCGCAGGGCACGACAAGCACGCCAAAAGCACCGCCGGTCGCGACGTGGGGCGCCTACTGGCGCCTGATGCGTTTCGACCGGCCGATCGGCTCGCTGCTGCTGCTCTGGCCGACCTGGCTGGCGTTGCTGTTGGCGGGCGGCGGGCGTCCGAGCCTGAAGAACGCGCTGGTCTTCACGGCCGGCGTGGTCGTTATGCGCGCGGCCGGCTGCGTGATGAACGACATCGCCGACCGCGATTTCGACCCGCACGTCGAGCGCACCCGCAGTCGCCCCCTGGCGTCGGGGGAACTGGGTTTAGTGCAGGCTGTCGGCCTGTTCCTCGTCCTGATGGCGCTCGCGTTCCTGCTGGTGCTGCTCACCAACGCGCTGACCGTCAAGCTCGCGCTGGTCGGCGCGGCGCTCGCCTCCGGCTATCCCTTTTTCAAGCGCTTCACGCACGTGCCGCAGGTGGTGCTCGGAATCGCGTTCGGCTGGGGCATCCCGATGGCCTTCGCGGCCGAGACCGCCGCCGTCCCGGTGATCGCCTGGTGGCTGCTGGCCGTCAACACGGTTTGGTCGGTGGTCTACGACACTCAGTACGCCATGGTGGATCGCGATGACGATCTGGCGGTCGGCATCAAGTCGACGGCAATTCTGTTCGGCCGCCACGACGTTTCGATCATCGCGGCCCTGATGGCGGCAATGCTCGCGCTGCTGGTGGCGGTGGGGCTGCGCGTTGGCCTGACATGGCCGTGGTACGGCGGCGTGCTGGTCTCGGCAGCCCTGTTCGGCCGACAGCTTTTCCTGATCCGCGGCCGTGAACGACAGGCCTGTTTCCGCGCCTTTCTCAATAACAACTGGGTCGGTTTCTCCCTGTTTCTCGGGCTGGTCGCGCATTACGTCCTCGGCGGCGCCCTGGTCGGCTGAGCAGCGCCGCTGCGTGGCTCACGGAGCCGGCGCGCGGGCCACCACCCACACCGAGACCCGGGCAGCCCCGGCGCGCTTCAGCGTGCGGCTGCACTCGGCCAACGTGACCCCGGTGGTCAGCACGTCATCGACCAGGGCGAGATGACAGCCGGGCGGTAGCCGTTCGCGCGGAGCTGCCAGGCGGAACGCGCCACGGAGGTTGCGCCGCCGCGCGGCTGCGTCGAGGCCTGACTGGGCGGCGGTCCGGCGGCTGCGCGCCAGCAGGCGGCTGCGCACGGGAATGCCCAGCTCGCGCCCGAGGTGCAGGGCCAGCAGCTCGGCCTGGTTGAAGGTCCTCGAGAAGTGCCGGGTCCGGTGCAACGGCACCGGCACGATGGCGTGCGGAAGATCCTGGCCGCTGCGGCGAATGGCGTCCAGCAGTTCGCGGGCGAGTACGACACCCGCGGCCAGGTCCCGGTTGAACTTGAAACGGCAAACCAGGCGGTCGGCCGGAAAGCCGTAAACCAGCGCCGCGATGGCCTGGTCCCACGGTAGTGGGCGGCGCAGGCAGCGGCCGCATACGACGTCGCACGGGGGGCCGTCTGGAGGGGCGCGCAGGGAGTCACCCGGAGCGGTGGCCAGGTAGGCATCGAGGGTCGCCGGCAAAGGCGCGGCGCATCCGCGGCAAGACAGGGGAGCGCGGGGCAGGTCCGACCGGCATGGCGCGCAAAGTTCCGCCTCGCCGCTGGGCTGCCCGCACAGCAGGCAGTGGCGTGGCAGCAGGCGCTGCAACAGGCGCTGCAACAGGCGCCGCAGCAGGTGCAGCGGCAAGCGGCGCTGTGCGCGGTTGGCCGCCCGAACCTGCACGTGCGGAGCGGCCGGCGCATCGGGACCCGGCATCGCGCGGTTCCGTCTGTCATGGGCCAACGAGCATGACGCCTGGAAGCACGGAAGCCCAGGGCAAAAGCGCTCTGCTTGCTGTAGGCATCCGGCGCGTTTCCCCGGACGCTTGCCGCCCTCGGGCACGCTGGGCCGCGGTTGGCCGCAGCGGCCGGAGCGGCGACAATAGGCAGCATGCGAGCAAACACCCCAGGCATCGGCTGCGCCCCGCCCGATCTTCGCACGATCAGCCGACAATTCGACCGGCTGGCGGAGCGCTATGACCAGCATGCCGCGTTGCAGCAGGAGGTCGGCCGGCGTTTGCTTGAACGGTGCGGGTTCAACCGTCTTCCGCCGCAACGAATCCTCGACTTGGGCTGCGCCACGGGGGGCGCGGCAGAGGCATTGAAGCGCATGTTCCGGCAGGCCCAGGTGATCGGCGTCGACCTGGCCCCGTCGATGCTGGCGCGCCTGCGGCGGCGTTCGGGCCTGCTTCGACCGCTGCGCGGCGTATGCGCGGATATCGCGGCGCTGCCTTTCGCCTCCGGCTCGGTGGACCTGTTGTTCGCCAATCTCGTCCATCTCTGGTCGCCGAATCCGGCCGCGGTGCTCGACGAATATCGGCGTGTGCTGCGTCCGGACGGCATGTTGCTGTTCACGACACTCGGTCCGGGCACGTTCCGGGAGCTGCGCGAGGCCTGGGCCAGCGTCGATCCGCAGGTGCTGCTGCCGCATTTCCCCGATCTGCTCGAGGTGGGCGACGCGTTGGTGGCGGCAGGCTTTCGCGAGCCGGTCATGGACATGGAGCAGATCACGCTGCACTACCCGAGTCTCGAGGCGCTGGCCGGGGAGCTCGAGGCGACCGCGACCGCCCTGCTGATTCCCGGCTGGGAACGCTGGAGGGCCGAAAAGCTCCGGCTGGAGGCGGCTTTTTCGTCCCACCTGGTCGGGACCCGGTTTCCGCTTGGCTACGAAGTCGTCTACGGAACGGCCTTCGGTCCGCGGGAAGGCCAGCCGCGCCGGACGGCGGGTGGCGACGTGGTCACGTTTTCCGTCGATAGCTTGCTCAAATCGCGGCCCATGGGCTAAGATTGATCCTGGGCAAGCAATTAATTTCTCCAAAATCAGGAATCGATCAAACCGGACCTGCCGTCCCCCCTTACGGTGTGCCCGGTTCGAGACCGGTGTTCCCCTTGCACTGGGTCTCATGAAAGGGCCGGCTAACCCCTTGCCGGCCCTTTCTCTTTTATGGGAGGTGAGGGCGCGCGAGGTACTGGCGGGACTGCATCTCGACCAGGCGGCTGGTGGTTCGGCGGAATTCGCAGGCCAGCTTTTGCCCGGTATACAGTTCCCCGGGCGGCACCGCTGCCGACAGCAACAACTTCACGTTGCGGTCGTAGAACTCGTCCACCAGCGTGATGAACCGGCGGGCGGCGTCGGCGTCCTGTTCGGTGAGTTGCGGCACGCCGCTGAGCACCACCGTATTGAAGGCGCGGGCAATTTCAATGTAGTCGATGCTGCCGCGCGGTTTTGCGCAGAGTTCCGCGAAATCGAACCAGATCACGCCGTCGCCGCGCCGGCGCGCGTGAAAATTCCGCCCGTTGATTTCGAGACCGTGGTCGAGTTCGCAGTTTGCCGCGAAACGCTCGAACGCCCGGGTCATGCTTTGGTCGGCGTGGGCATCGAGCGGACAGTGGAAAAGCTCCGACTGCTCCAGTATGCGCAGGCGGTAATCCACCGTGCCCGGCAGTTCGAGTACCCGGGTGTGCTGCCGGATGAGTTCGATCGCCGGCAGGAACTTCGCGCGCTGCAGGCCGTCCCGGTACAGCCCGTCCGGCGCGGTGTTCGAAGTCGTGACCAGGGTGACGCCGTTGAAGAACAGGTTTTCCAGCAGACCGGCCAGCAACATCGCGTCCGCGATATCGGCGACGAAGAACTCGTCGAGGCAGAGCACCCGGCAGTTCGCCGCCCAGTTCGCCGCGATGCGCGGCAGCGGATCCTGCACGCAGCCGAGATTGCGCAGCTCCCGGTGCACGCGCTGCATGAAGCGGTGGAAATGGACGCGCTGCTTGTGCCCGGCGGGCAGGCTGTCGTAGAAAAGGTCCATCAGCCAGGTCTTGCCGCGGCCGACGCCGCCCCAGAGGTACAGCCCCCTGATGGGCGCTTCCTTTCTCTTGCCGACACGCCGGAGAAGGCTGCCGCGCAGGTTGCCGAGCTGGCCGCCGGGGCGTCGCCGGCGCTGGAGTTCATGCCACAGTTCGTCCAGCGCTTCGACCACGGCGAGCTGGTGGGGGTCGGGGCTGAAACTGCCGCCGTCGATCAGCTGCCGATAGCGGCTCAGGGGATGGAGGAGCAAGGCGCGAACGGGCCTCAGGCAGTCGGCGGAACGGTGGGCTCCGGCAGTTGGTCGCGCACGCCGTTCTTGAGCAGGCCGCGCAGATCCATGATGCGGCGGTGGAAGAAGTGGTCGGCGTCCTTCATGATCACGAGGTCGGGCGGCGGCTTGAGCGCGTTGGCCCAGGTCAGGACCGACTCGATGTTGACGACCTCGTCCTCGTCGCCATGGACGACCAGCCAGGGGCATTCGGGGTGGCGCAGGCTGTCGAAAGCGTAGCGGTGCACCGGGGGCGCGATGGTGATCAGCTGGCCGACGTCGAGGTTCAGCGCGGCCCGCGTCGCGATGAAGGCGCCGAAGGAAAAGCCGCCGAGCCACAGCGAATCGTCCGGCCGGGTGCGCCGCACCCACTCGGCGACCGCGAACAGGTCGTCGGTCTCGCCGTAGCCGTCGTCGAACTCGCCGCCGCTCTGGCCCACCCCGCGGAAGTTGAAGCGAAGCGTGCGCAGGCCGAGCTCCCGCATGGCCCGCTCGAGGATGGTCACCACCTTGTTGCGCATGGTGCCGCCGTGATTCGGATGCGGGTGACAAATGATGATGGTCGCGGGGCGCTCCTCGCCCGGCTCCGGCACGTCCGCGGCGCATTCGAGCATGCCGGCGGGGCCGCGCAGCAGGAACTCGCTGCGCTCGGAGGGAAATTCGCCGGGTTGCTCGGTGGTGCGGGCGTCTGTCATGGAGTGGTCCCGTGCTGCTCGCCGCGCCTGCCGCGGCCGGCGGGTCGTCTCAGGATGGGTGCATGATACCGCAGGTGGCCGCGGGCAGGCCAGAAACCGTCACCTCGATCTGCTAGTCTCGATGCATGAATTTTCTCGCCCACCTGCTGTTGGCCGGAGACGACGAAGCGCTCCGCCTGGGTGCGATGCTCGGCGATTTCGTGCGGGGCAGGGCGGCGCTGGCCGCTTTCGCCCCGGAAGTCCGGCAGGGGATTCTCCTGCACCGACATATCGACGCCCACACCGATCGGCTGCCCGAAATCGCCGCCCTGCGGGGGTGGTTTCCAACGCCGTTCCGGCGCTACGCGGGCATCGTCATCGATCTCGCGATCGATCACGAACTGGCGCGACGCTGGAGCGATCACCATGCACGTCCCCTGGCCGAGTTCGACGCGGGCGTGCGCCGGATGCTGGCCCGGCACGAGCGCGTCGTGCCGGATCGTTTGCGCCGATTCATGGAATACGCCGACCGCCGGGGCCTGTTCGCCGCGTATCGTGAAGACGCCGAGATCCTGCACAGCCTGCGCGGCATCGGACACCGCCTGTCACGGCCCAATCCGCTGCACCGGGCGGAGGAGATCTGGTCCGACCTGCAGCCGCTGCTGGCCGCCAACTTCAGCGCGATATTCCGCCAGGCTCAGTCCGACGCGGCTGCCTGGCTGAATTCGAGGTCGACAATCACCGGGTCGTGATCGGACATGCGCAACCACGGCTGCGGCAGCGGCATGCTGCCCGGCCAGTCCGCGTTGCTGTGCCAGATGAACGCGCGCCGGGCGGCCTGCGCCAGCGCCGGGGACGCAAAAGCGTAATCCAGCGTGCCGCGCTGCCCGAAATACAGGAAGCTGTGCTGCGGCAAGCCGGACCGAGCCTCCACCAGTTCGACATAGCCGGCCTCGCGAAAGGCCCGGATCGGGTCCTCGAGTCGCCAGGCGTTCATGTCGCCGAGGATCAGAACGCGCTCCGCCGCCGACTCGCGACCCAGTTCAGCGAGCCAGGGGACGAGGGCGTTCACCGCCTCGATCCGCGCCCGGTTCCAGCAGTCCTGGCCGTCACCCTGGTCGCTGTCGGGCCCGCTCTCCGGACAGCGGCCTTTCGACTTGAGGTGGTTGACCGCGACCACGAATTCCTCGCCGCTGGCGCGATCGCGGAAGCGCTGGGCCAGCGGTTGCCGGCTGCGGCGCTCGAACGCGGCGCCCTGCAGGATTGCGGGCGCGCCCACCGGTTCGAACACGTGATGACGGTAAAACAGTCCCACCGTGATGAGGTCGCCGCCGATGCGGCCGCTGCCGGGATCCACGACGGCCCAGTCGCCGTCGCCTGTTTCGTTCAGCAGGTCCAGCAGGGAGCGGGCGGCGCTGTCAGGCCCGAAGCCGTCGTTTTCCAGTTCCTGCACGGCCAGCAGGTGCGGCCGGATCCGGGCCACGGCGGCGCGGGTGCGGTCCCGCTGCGCGGCGAACTCCTGTTGCGTCTGCGCGCCGCGCTCGGTAGGAAAACCGCCGCCCCGGCCGTCGCCGTTGAAGTAGTTCAGCAGATTGGCGCTGACGATGCGCCGATAGGTCCCCGCCGGCGGCGGGTCGAGCGGAATGTTCACCGCCGCGGCTTGCGGCGCCGATTCGAGCAGCAGGCGCTGCGCGCGTCCGTCATGGCCCATGACGCCGTGCAGACCCACGACCTCGGCGCCAACCGGCAGTGCGGGGTGATCCGGACCCGGCAGGGCGACGGGCAGCTCGCGCGCGCGATTGCCGCTGGCCGACCGTGCCGACTTGACACCCGGCGCGGCGTCCTCGGTGGAAATGCGCAAGGGGGCGCCGGCGGCCAGCGTTGCTTCGCCGCGGTGCAGGTTGTAGTGGTCGGTCAGGACCAGGTTGCCCGTGAACGCCACCCGCACGCTCTCCAGCGCTTCGCGCTGACGGGAGTCGAGCGGCAACCTGACCTCCGTCAGCGGCAGCGCGAGCGCCTCGGCGCAGGTCGCGGTCACCGTGGCGTCGACCAGGGCGGTCAGCGTGTCGCGCGCGGACCCCGTTTCCGCCACGCGGCCGTCGACCGCCACGCGGTGCCCGGCGGCCGCGGCGGAAGAACCCTCGATGGCGACGAACAAACCGCGCGAGGCCCCGTTCGCAGCCCCGTTCGCCGCCCGGTCCCCTGCGGTGGAAACGGTGTCTTCGAGGTAGAAGCCACTTCCAGGCTCCACGCGCGTGATGACGCCGGTGACACGGACCCTGGTGTCCAGTAACGGGGAGGTGTAACCGCCGCCCTGTACCGCGGCGACAGGCGTAAACTCACCCGCGCAAAGTGACGCGGGTGGTGCGGGCGTTTCGCTGCAGGCAAGCAGCAGCAGGGACAGGAAAAATGCCGGCGGCGCCAGCGGCGCCGGGCGGTGCTGTCTCTCGGGAGTCGGCCGGGCCAGGATTCGACGCCGTCAGGGCAGCATGAATTCGACGGCAGCGCGAATCTGCTCGTCCGTCAGCGCCGGATTCCCGCCGCGCGGAGGCATTGCGTTGAGGCCGTTGAGAGCGCTGGAAACCAGCGTATCCAGGCCCCTTTCGTCGAGCCGCGCGGTCATCTGTTCGGATTTGGCGATCGGTGCGCCGGCGACGCCGGCTTCGTGACAGGCTTTGCACAATCCGGCATACACCGCCTCGCCGTCGGCCACCACATTCCCGGCGGCTTCCCCGGCCGTGGCCGGGGATGCGGCCAAAGCCGCGGCTTGTGCTTCGGCCAGCGCGGCGGCGCCCTCCTCACCGGAGCGCACGGCCCCGACCGGCAGAATCCGCTGTTCCGCGAGGATCGCCTGGCTGGGATTGGTGTCCGTTTCCGGTTCGGGCTCGATGTACCGGGCCAGGAAAATAAGCGCCACGGTCAGGGCCAGCAAGCCTGCGATGACGCCACTGAACTGGCGCAGAAATGCGCGGTCGTCTTGATGATCCATTGCAACCTCTGGAATTTATCGACTTGTTTTTCCGCCCGGGACACAGGGGGAACAAGCGGAATAGTATAGCCCCTGCCCCCCGCCTCCGGAAGCACTCCCGCGTTTACTTGGGCGAGGGAAAACCGCTACACTACGCGACGCGCAAGAATTGAAGCGCCCGTAGCTCAGCTGGATAGAGTACTGCCCTCCGAAGGCAGGGGTCGTGAGTTCGAATCTCGCCGGGCGCGCCAAACTAATGAAGCCACTTTCAACGGTGGCTTTTTTCTTTCAAGGGCGAGCGGCCGATGAATACGACCGAGATCTTCCTGATCGCGATGGTGATCATTTTCAGCATCCCGTACCTGATCTGGCGGTTCGGGAGAACGGAGTACTATGCTCCGCTGGTCGTCGTGCAGATCATCACCGGCATATTGCTGGGGCCGGGAATCCTCGGCGCCCTGTTTCCGGAATACTACGCCTTCGTGTTCACCCCGGCGGTCGTGCAGTCCCTGAACGGGATTGCCTGGTGGGCCGTCATGATTTTTGTCTGGATTGCCGGCATCGAGCTCGACATCGGGCTGGCCTGGCGGCATCGGCGCGAGAGCGGGATAACGGCCGGGCTCGCGTTGGGCACGCCCCTGCTGTTCGGCTGCGCCGCGGCGGCCGGTATGCTGATGCACGACGGCTGGGTCGGCGCCAGCGCCCGGCCCTGGCAGTTTGTGATGGGCGTGGGCATGGCCTGCGCGGTGACGGCGCTGCCGATCCTGATCCTGTTCATGGAGAAACTGGCGATATTGCGGCAACCGATCGGGCAGCGCATCCTGCGCTATGCGAGTCTCGACGACCTCGCCATCTGGGGCGTGCTGGCGTTGATCCTGCTCGACTGGCAACGGGTCGGCAAGCAGGTCGGTTTCCTGCTCGTCTTCGGCGTGCTGGCCGTCGCGATTCGCCAGCTGATGGCGCGCATACCGGAGAGCGATCGCTGGTACGCAGGCTTGATCTGGCTGGCGGCCTGCGGGCTGGGTGCCGATTGGGCCGGTCTGCACTTCATGGTGGGCGCGTTCCTGTCTGGCGCGGTCATCGACAGTCACTGGTTCAACCAGCGGCACCTGGACCTGTTGCGCCAGCACGTGTTGCTGGTCATCATGCCGGTATTCTTCCTCAGCACCGGATTGCGCACCAACTGGGCCGTGGGTGGCGAAGCCGTGTTCCTGGCGGCGGCCGTGCTGCTGGTGGCCTCCGTGGGCGGCAAGCTGCTGGGCACCCACCTGGCCGGCAGGCTGCTCGGTTGGGAGCCGGGTGAGGCGTCGCTCATCGGTTGGCTGCTGCAGACAAAGGCGCTGATCATGATCATTTTCGCCAACATCCTGCTCGACCGGCAGTTCATCACCAGCGAGACCTTCACGGCGCTGCTGCTCATGGCCGTCGCGAGCACGATGCTCACGATTCCGCTGGCCACCCCGCTGCTGGGCCGCCTGAAATCCATTGCCTGCCGTTCAGCATGAGGTGACGCCAATGACCTTGCCCGCCGTATCCCGCTTCAGTCTGTTGACCGGGGCGCTATTCGCCGGCGGCTTGCTGCTGCTGCTGCCGCTTCAGCTCTTGCCGGCGCTGCTGGCCGGGCTGCTGGTCTATGCACTGGTAAACGCAATGGTGCCGGCCCCGGACATGCCGCTCGCCCTTGGTACCCACGTTCCGCGCGTACTGGCGGTGTCCCTGATCGCGACCGCCGTGATTGCGCTGATCATCCTGGCCGGGGTCGGTGTCGCGTCCTTCTTCCGCTACGGCGGCGAGAACCTGCCGGCGCTCGTGCAACGCATGGCCGAGATCCTGGACGGAGCGCGCGAACAACTGCCGAGCTGGCTGCTGCAGTACCTGCCGGAAGATGCCGAAGCCCTGCGCCAGGCGCTGGTCGCCTGGCTGCGCGACAATGCCGATACGTTCCAGGTCGCGGGCCAGGAGTTCGGCCGCGCGCTCGGCCACATCCTGCTTGGAATGGTGGTGGGCGCGCTGTTGTCGCTGGAGCGGGCCGTCGCGGGCGGCGCGAGTGGAATCCTGGCGAGCGCCATCGCCGATCGCGGTCTGCAGCTGGCGCGGGCCTTCAGGCGCGTCGTGTTCGCGCAGTTCCGGATTTCGGCCATCAACACGCTGTTCACGGCGCTCTACCTCGCGGTTGTGCTGCCGTGGCTGGGCATCGACCTGCCGTTCACCAAGACCCTGATCCTGCTCACCTTCGTCGCCGGCCTGCTGCCGATCCTCGGCAATCTGATCTCGAACACGATCATTTGCGTGGTCAGCCTGAGCCAGGGATTCTGGGTGGCCATGGGTTCGCTGGCCTACCTGATCGTCATCCACAAGCTCGAATACTTCCTGAACGTGAAAATCATCGGCGGGGAAATCCGGGCGCGCGCCTCGGAATTGCTGATCGCGATGCTGATCATGGAAGCGGCTTTCGGAATTGCGGGACTGATTGCCGCGCCGATCTACTATGCTTACCTGAAGGCCGAGCTCACTGAAATGGGCTACCTCTGAGCACGGACGGGCAGCACTTCGGACGATCGCTCGTCGAGCATTTTCAGAACTTCTTCGAATCCGAACCGGGGCCGCCAGCCCAGCTCGCTCATCGCGAGGCCCGGGTCGCAGACGCGGTCGATCGAATCCGGGAGCTGCCAGCCGCGCCGGGCAAAGGCCTCGGCCAGGCGCGGCGCGCGATCCCTGATCACCTGCGCGGCATTGTCGAACAACGGTTCCGCGTCTTCACGCTGAAACGGCGTGGCGCCGGAAATCACGTACTTGCGGAATCCGGCACCCCGGCCGCCCAGGGCGCAGGCATGCGCGTCGGCGACGTCGCGGGCATCGATGCCCCGGTGCAGGCGGTACAGCGCCATGCGGGGAGCGGGTTCCGGAAAGCACCTCGACATCCTTAAGGCCGTGACGCACAAGCCCGAGGCGGCGGCGAACTGCTCGAGCCACTGCTCCGCCGCCAGCTTGGTCTCGTGATAGATGGTCCGGGGTCGCGGCGACAGTTGCTCGTCCAGCCAGCCGGCACGGGCGGCCGGGGTGGCGGCGCTACCGTACAGCGCGGTCGTGCTGGTGAACACCAGGTTGCGGATTCCGGCGGCCGCCGCCTGTTCCGCCAGCAAGCGCGTCGCCCCGACATTGATCCGCCCGAACTCGGACGCCGGCGCGACGCCCACGTGAGGCGCGTGCAGCGCGGCGGTGTGAACGATCGCATCGACCCCGCGCAGGGCGCCCCGCAAGACCTCCCCGTCCCCGACGTCACCTGTGAAATGCACCGTGGAAGCGGGCGACCGGTCGAGCCCGAGGACTTCATGCTCGAGCGCCAGCCGCACGAAAACGGCGCGCCCGACCCGCCCCGCGGCACCCGTTACCAGAACTCTCATCGCTCGATCCTCTGCACTTGCGGTTCGCGCCGTCGCGGCCTCTTCGTTGCCGGCATCGGCGCGCTGTAACGAAACCGTGCACCGATCAGGTGCAAGGGCTTGGTGCACGCACCCCGCCAACACCGCCCGAACGCGCCCGCTTGTATTTTAACCTAATGAAAACAACGTAATGTGATCGTTGCGGCCATGGCACGAAATCTGCATCTTACTGGATGGTCAGTCAGCTTCGACGATGGAGGACACCCATGAAACTGGTAACAGCAATCATCAAGCCGTTCAAGCTCGACGATGTCCGGCAGGCCCTGCACGAAGTCGGCATCGCCGGCATCACGGTGACCGAGGTCAAGGGCTTCGGGCGGCAGAAGGGCCACACGGAGTTGTATCGCGGCGCGGAGTACAACGTGGACTTTCTGCCCAAGCTCAAGCTCGAAACCGCGGTCACGGACGAACTCGCCGAGCAGGTCGTCGAGGCCATTCAGAAGTCCGCGGCCACCGGCAAGATCGGCGACGGCAAGATTTTCGTCAGTTCGCTGGAGGAAGTGATCCGCATCCGCACCGGCGAGACCGGGGCGCAGGCGATCTGAGCAAAGGGAGCAACCAGAAAATGAAAACTGTCAAACGAGCCACTTACGTCATCAGCCCCATCCTGCTCGCACTGCTGCCGGGCGTCGCCGCGGCGCAGGACGGCCTGAATTCCGGCAATACGGCCTGGATGCTGACCGCGACCGCACTGGTCCTGTTCATGACCATTCCCGGCCTGTCGCTGTTCTACGCCGGCATGGTGCGCGCCAAGAACGCGCTGTCTGTGATGATGCAGTGTTTCGCCATCACCTGCCTGGTGACGATACTGTGGACGCTGTACCTCTACAGTTTGGCCTTCGGCGCCGACATCGGGGGGTTCGTCGGCGGACTGGGCAAGGCCCTCATGGCCGGGGTCGGCGTGGACGCGCTCAGCGGGACGATTCCGGAAACCGTGTTCTCGGTGTTCCAGCTGACCTTCGCCGTGATCACGCCCGCGCTGATCGTCGGCGCCTTTGCCGAACGCATGAAGTTTTCCGCGATGCTGTGGTTCATGGCGCTGTGGGTGACGCTCGTTTACGCGCCGGTGTGCCACTGGGTGTGGGGCGGCGGCTGGCTGAGCGGGCAGGGGGTGCTCGACTTCGCCGGCGGGACCGTGGTGCACATCAACGCCGGCGTGGCCGGCCTGGTCGCCGCGCTGGTCATGGGCAAGCGGCACGGTTATCCCTTGCACCCCATGAAGCCCAGCAACCTCGTCCTTACCGCGGTCGGCGCCGGCATGCTTTGGGTCGGCTGGTTCGGCTTCAACGCCGGCAGCGCGCTGGCGGCCGATGGGATCGCGGGCATGGCGATGCTGGTCACGCAGATCGCCACCGCCGCGGCCGCGCTGACCTGGATGTTCATGGAGTGGATGAGCCACGGCAAGCCCAGCGCCCTCGGCCTGGTGTCCGGCGCGGTCGCCGGCCTGGTGGCGATCACGCCCGCCGCGGGCTTCGTCGGCCCGATGGGCGCACTGGCCATCGGCGTCGCCGCGGGCCTGATCTGCTACCTGGCCGTGGTCCGGATGAAACGCGCGCTGGGCTACGACGACTCGCTCGACGCATTCGGCGTGCACGGCGTCGGCGGCCTGGTCGGCGCGATCCTGACCGGCGTGTTCGTTGACGCCGGTCTGGGCGGCTCGGGGCTGGCGGAGGGCGTAAGCATGGGCGCGCAGGTAACGAAACAGTTCATCGGCGCAGCGGCCACCATCGTCTATGGCGGCGTGGTCAGTTTCATCCTGCTAAAGGTGATCGACGCCGTCATTGGCCTGCGCGTCACCGTGGAACAGGAACAGGAGGGTCTCGACCTCGTGTTGCACGACGAGGCGGGCTACAACCTGCACTGAACGATTCGATCTATCCTGTGGTGCGATATTGGCCCGGGCTCTGCCCGGGCTTTTTTTTCGCCGCGGCGCCCGGTTAGCCGTGAACGGGCCCCGATCAGCGCGCGGAGTCGCTGACGCGCCAGGGGGAGTCGGGCATGCTCGCCTCCCCGGCCACTTCGAGAAAGGCGCGGGCCTGCGGCGAGAGGAACTTGCCGCGGCGCATCACGGTGCCGTAGCTCCGCTTGGGGAAATAGGCGCTCATGTTCCTGGCCACCAGCTTGTCGTCTTCGCGCAGGCAAATGCCGGTGACGATCGAGATGCCGAAGTCCAGCTCGACGTAGCGCTTGATGACCTCCCAGCCGCCGACTTCGAGCGTGACGTTGAAGGGGACCTGGTGTTGCTGGAAGACCCGGTCGACCATGCGCCAGGTGGTCAGGCGGCGCGGCGGCAGGATCAGGCCGTACGGCGCGATGTCCTCGATGCGGATGCGCTTGCGGTTGGCCAGGGCATGGCCCAGCGGCATGATCAGGGCCGGCGCGAAGGAGTAGACTGGCTGGTAGCTGATGTCCGAGGGCACGTCCAGCATGCTGCCGATGGCGAAGTCGACTTCGTCGTCGCGGATCATCGCCAGGCCGTCGCGTCCCGTGACGTTGCGCAACTGCACGTGGATGTTGGGGTAGCGGGCGCGAAACTGGCTCACCAGCTGCGGCAGCAGGTAGATGATGGTGGATTCGCCGGCGGCGATGACGACCTCGCCGCTGTCCAGGTCGCCTTTCATCTGGCGGTTGAAGCGCGTGTTCAGCGTCTCCAGGCCGTCGACCAGGGGCCGGGCCATTTCGTACAATTCCTGACCTTCGCGGGTCAGGTTGATGCGCGGGCCGTGCCGTTCGAACAGGACCGTATCCAGTTCCCGCTCGAGCGCGCGAATCTGCAGGCTGATGGCGGGCTGGCTCAGGAACAGCTCACCGGCGGCATCGGTCATCTTGCCGCTCTTGGCCACGGCGCAAAAGGCGCGCAGCTGTTTCAGCTGGTTACCCTTATAATAGAAGCGTGTGGATTTTTTATTCAAAATCAATTACATAGTAAATTAAAGATACTTATATTAAATATTGAAATATTTGTCTTGTCAAAGATGTGGAGCAAATCCTAAGCTGAAGATCGTAACCACTCCCTTGGGCACCATGGGAGAAAAGCTCGTATGTGCGCTCGGAACGACCGCCGCGCAGGCGGCAGGCCGGGTTTTGCATTTAGAATTTCTGGCTGAACACAGGGCAGCAGGGTGACTTATGACGAATGAACACGAAATCAACCGCATCGAAGCCGACTGGGCCAAAAATGAGCGCTGGAAAGGCGTGAAGCGCAGCTACACGGCGGCGGACGTCGTCCGTTTGCGCGGCACGGTGAAGATCGAGTACAGCCTTGCCCGCATGGGCGCCGAGAAACTGTGGCGCTACATGCAAACCGAGCCCTTCGTCAACTCGCTCGGCGCGCTCACCGGCAACCAGGCCATGCAACAGGTCAAGGCCGGCCTGAAGGCTGTTTACCTGTCGGGCTGGCAAGTCGCGGCGGACGCCAACCTGGCCGGGCAGATGTACCCCGACCAGTCCCTGTACCCGGCCGACTCCGTGCCGAACATCGTGCGCAGCATCAACAACGCCCTGCTGCGCCAGGATCAGTTGCACCATGCCGAGGGCGACGACTCGGTCGACTGGATGCAGCCCATCGTGGCGGATGCGGAAGCCGGCTTCGGCGGCGTGCTGAACGCCCACGAGCTGATGAAAGCGATGATCGAGGCCGGCGCCGCCGGCGTGCATTTCGAAGACCAGCTGGCTTCGGCCAAGAAGTGCGGCCACATGGGCGGCAAGGTGCTGGTCCCGACCCAGGAAGCCGTGCAGAAGCTGATCGCCGCGCGCCTGGCAGCCGACATCATGGGCGTTCCGACCGTGTTGCTGGCCCGCACCGACGCCAACGCGGCCGGCTTGATCACTTCCGACATCGACCCCTATGATGCGCCGTTCCTGACCGGCGAGCGCACCGTGGAAGGCTTCCATGTGACGCGCCCGGGCATCGACCAGGCCATCGCCCGCGGGCTGGCCTACGCGCCGTACTCCGACCTGCTGTGGTGCGAGACGGCCCACCCCGACCTGAAGGAAGCGAAGACCTTTGCCGAGGCCATTCGCAAGCAATACCCGCACCAGCTGCTGGCCTACAACTGCTCACCCTCGTTCAACTGGAAGAAGAACCTGGACGACGCCACCATCGCCAGGTTCCAGAAGGAACTGGGCGCGATGGGCTACAAGTTCCAGTTCATCACACTGGCCGGCTTCCACTCACTGAATTACATCATGTACACCCTGGCGCACGGTTACCGCGAGCGCCAGATGTCGGCCTACGTCGAACTGCAGCAGGCCGAGTTCGACGCCGAGGCGATCGGTTACACGGCGACCAAGCACCAGCGCGAGGTCGGCACCGGTTATTTCGACGCCCTGACCCAGTGCATCGGCGGCGGACACTCTTCGCTGTCGGCGCTGGCCGGCTCGACCGAGGACGAGCAATTCCTCGAGGCCGTTTCACATTAATCGGATGCACCTCTGATTCGGGGCCGCGCAAGCGGCCCTTTTTTTTTGAGCTACGGATTGATCAGGATCGCGCGAAAGTCGTTGACGTTGGTCCCGGTCGCCCCCTCGACCAGCAGGCCGCCCACTTCCTCGAAGAAGCCGGCCGAGTCGTGGCGGCGCAGGCAGTCGCCGGCCTGCAACCCGGCCCGCTGTGCCCGCGCCAGCGTGTGCGGATCGACCCGCGCGCCGCTGTGCCCGCCGGTGCCGTCGATACCGTCGGTGTCCGCCGCCAACGCCCAGATGGCCGGGTGACCGTCCAGCGCGATCGCCAGGGCCAGCGCGTACTCGCTGTTGCGCCCGCCGTTGCCGCGGCTTGGGCCATGCTCCGGGCCGCCTTCCGGACCGAGCGCCACGCTGGTTTCGCCTCCGGACAGAAGGCACGCGGTCCGGCCGGATTTCGCCAGGTGCAGGGCCCGTTCGGCGTGGTCGCGTGCCAGAACGCCCGCATCACCCTGCAAGCGGTCGCCCAGCACCAGCGGCTGGATGCCGTGGTTGCGGCACCAATCTGCAGCGGCACGCAGCGCGGTCATGCCGCCGGCCACGCGACGAAACCGGTGGCGGTCGATCCCCGCCTCCCACCGCGGCGATTCATTGGCGGGGTCGGACAGCGCCGCGCGGATCGCGGTGCGCGCGTCGATGCGGTAACGGTCGAGCACATTCCGGGCATCGGCCAGGGTCGAGTCGTCGGGGACCGTGGGGCCGGAGGCGATCGTGCCCGGGTCGTCGCCCGGAACGTCGGAGATGGCCAGTGTGACGACCGGCGCCGCGGACGCCCGGGCCAGGCGCCCGCCCTTGACGGCGGACAGGTGTTTCCGCACGCAGTTGATTTCCTGGATCGTCGCACCGCTGGCCAGCAGCTGCCGTGACAACGATTGCTTGTCCGCCAGCGTGACGCCGGCGACCGGCAGGCACATCAGGGACGAGCCGCCGCCCGACAGCAGCACCAACAGCAGGTCGTCGCCCGCGAGTCCGGCCGCCAGGGCCAGCGCCGCCCTGGCGGCTGCGACGGAGCGCGCATCCGGCACGGGGTGGCTGGCAGGAAGGAAGCAGAAACCGGGCAGCCCGGCGGCCTCCTGGACTGCCGGGAGTATGACGATGCCTTCGCAATGGTTTCCGTAGTGCGCTGCGGCGGCCGCGGCCATGCCCGCCGCCGCCTTGCCGCAGGCAATTACGGCCAGGCGTCCCGCCGGCGCCGGCGGCCAATGGCCCGGCAGGCAGGCGGACGGGCGGACCGCCTCGAGTGCGGCCCGCCACATTCCGAGCAGCGCGTCCGCAGGACTTGCGGACTTCAGAGCAGGTCGACCCCCAGGTACAGCACCAGGGTCAACAGCAGTCCCATGTGGATCACTCCCTTGACGCTGGTCATGGGTCCGGTCTTACCCTTGATCGCGTTGATTTCCAGCAACAGGATGATGCCGAAAACGACCAGCAGGGACAGCGGGCCGGCCTGCTGCACGGGTGTCGCCAACTGGGACAGGTGCACCGAGGAAGCCATGAAGAACAGCATGGGAATCGAAAACAGCGTATTGGTGCGCGAGGCAAGCCCGGCCTTCGCCAGGGCGCCCGCCGCCGCGGGGTCGGCCTCGCCGCCGCCGGCCACTTTTTCGGCGGAGGCGATCACGATCTTCTGGTTCGGCCAGATGATCAGCCAGACGTTCAGGAACATGAGCGTGCCGAGCGTGGAGCCGACGATGATGCCGTAACCGGTCAGGTGCTTGGCGCCCAGCATGGCCAGGCCGCTGAGCAGGGTGACCATGGCGCCCCAGCGGAACCACCACAGCGCGCGCGGCACCAGCTTGCGGATCGCATCCGACTTGGACGCGGCCTCGGCTTGCTTGAAATACTCTCCCTGCACGAAGTTGAAGTACCACAGCAGGCCGATCCAGGCCACGCCGCCGAGCAGGTGTATCCAGCGGAACAGAAAGGCCAGGGCATTACCCTGGAGCAGTGCGAGTTCTCCCATTTCGTCTCTCCCGTCTTATCTGGTGCGCATGATCCGGAGCCGCGGCCGCCGGCTGCGGCCGCTCGTGGCATAGGTTACACCCGTTTGGCCATTTTCCGCAGCGGCACGATCAGGCTGGACGTATCCCAGCGGCTGCCGCCCAGCGCCTGCACTTCCGAATAGAACTGGTCCACCAGCGCGGTTACCGGCAGGTGGGCGCCGTTACGGCGCGCCTCGCTCAGCACATAGCCGAGGTCCTTGCGCATCCAATCGACCGCGAAACCGAAATCGAAACGTCCCTCGATCATCGTGCCGGCGCGGTTGTCCATCTGCCAGGATTGGGCCGCGCCCTTCGAGATGACGTCGATCACCGCCTGCGCGTCGAGCCCGGCCCGGTCGGCGAAATTCAACGCCTCGGCCAGCGCCTGCACCAGCCCGGCGATGCAGATCTGGTTGACCATCTTGGCCAGCTGGCCGGCACCGGCCTCGCCGAGTCGGGCCTGCATTCGCGCGTAGCAGCCGATCAGCGGCGCGGCGCGGGTCACGGCGTCTTCGTCGCCACCGATCATCACCGTCAATTGCCCTTTCTCGGCGCCGGCCTGGCCGCCGGAGACCGGGGCGTCAATGAAAGAAAGACCGCGGCGCTGTGCTTCGGCATGCAGTTCGCGCGCGACCTCGGCCGAGGTCGTGGTGTGGTCGATGAAGACCGCTCCCGGCCTCATCCGCGCGAACGCGCCCTGGTCACCGAGAGTCACCGCGCGCAGGTCGGCGTCATTGCCGACGCAACAGAACACGAGTTCGGCGCTCTCCGCGGCCTTGGCAGGGGAGGACGCGGCGCCGCCGCCGAACTCGTCCACCCACTGTTGCGCCCGGGCAGGCGAGCGGTTGTAGACGGTGACGGCGTGGCCCGCCCGGGCGAGGTGGCCCGCCATGGGATAGCCCATCACGCCCAGGCCGAGGAAAGAAACATTGCAGCTCATGGATCGGAACCTCTTCCGTCAGATGGCAGATTGGCGCGACGCCTACCAGTTTTTCAGCGGTAGATCATAGGGCTTGGCCGGGGGCCAGGCCAAACCGGACTCCGCCAGCATCGCCGCGAATACGGGTGTCGCTTCGAGGTCGAAGGGCGCGCCGCAGAAACACATGAAGATGCTGTCCAGCAGCACCACGTGGCCGAAAGGCCGCCCGTCGATCGCAGCGGCCAGTCGATTGGCTTCGTTGCGGTTGCCGCGGAGCGCCTCCAGGACCAGGGACCAGGCGTCGTCCGGGCCGTGCTTGCCGAGGTAGGCCTGCTGATGAGCAGCGGAGGCGTCGCCGTCGCCGCGAATGGCCGCCGTCAGGGCGCGCGCCAGCAGCAGTTCGTCCTCGTTGCGGATGTGGCGGGCGGCCGCCCGCTCGGCGCCCTCGGCATCGCCGCTGAACGCCAGGCCCATGGCGAGAGTCTGCGGCATAATGTAATCATCGACCCGCTCGAGGACGGCCGTAGCGTGGCGCACCGTCTCGGCGGGCTGCCCCAGCCACAGGTGGAGGCGGGCGATCTGTGACAGCGGGGTCACCCGCAGCGGGTCACAGGCCGCCATGCGCTCGAAGGCCCGCAGCGTGGCCTCCGCCTGGCCAAAGGCCGCGCCGCCCAGGGTCAGCCACGGGGGCGGCTCGCAGCCCGTAAGGGCCGCGGCCTGCCCGGTGAGCTCCGCCAGTCCCCGCCAGGGGCCCAGCAGCAGCGCGCGGCCGAACTGTGCGTTGAGACGCTCGCCGGCCGTTCGGGCGCGCTGCACGGCCTGCTCGTAGTCGTGCCGCAGGGCGGCCGGGGCCTTGGCAAGGTCGACCTCGGTGACGTCGCCGTCGAGCAGCCCCGCGGCATGATCGAAGACGACATGGACGAAGTAATCGGCATGATACTCGTAAGCCGGGTACAGGTCGGGTGCCCGTTCGATCGCGCGCTCGAACTCGATATTGGCTTGCCGCAGCAGCCCGACCGAACTCGCTTCCCGGTGGGCGCGCTCGTACAACCCGATGCCTTTCTGGAACGCGACGAAGGCGTCGACGTCGCGCGTGCCGACCCGCCGCATGCGTTCGCGCAGCGCGTCGTCGAGCAGCACGTTGAGCGCCTGGGCGACCTGCTCGGCGATATCGGTCTGCACCGCGAAGGTGTCCCTGGTGTGACGGTCGTAGGTCTCCGACCACAGGTGGAAGCCGTCGGCGGCGCGCACCAGCTGCGCGGTGATGCGCAACTGCTCGCCGGCGCGCCGCACGGAGCCTTCCAGCACGTGAGCCACGCCGAGTTGCCCCGCGATCTCCGCGACGGGCAGGTTCTGTCCTTTGAAATGGAAGGCTGAAGTGCGCGCCGTGACCAGCAGGTCCGGCACCTGGGCCAGCGCGTTGATGATTTCTTCCGTCAAGCCGTCGGCGAAGTAGTCGTCGTCGGGACCGTTGCTCATGATGGCGAAGGGCAGCACGGCGATCGACTTGCCGCTGTCGGAAACAGGCGCCGGAACTGCCTGCTCCGCGGTGCCGCCATCCGCAACGGTATCGACTGAGGGCGGGGGCGCCGGGACTGTGTCGGTCTGCACGAATTTGTCAAACAGGAGCAGGCTTACGGCCAGGGCGAGGATCACGATGATGGCCCGGTCCAGCTTGCGGCCCGTCCGCCGTGTCATGGACTGCGTGTGATTCACCTCGCGGTCCCGCTTGACGCCTTCCGGCGTCAGTTCGAACACCCAGGCGAATACCAGCGCCGGCAGCAGGCCGACGAGCAACAGGAACAGCAGGTAACGGGAGAATTCGTCGGGCAGGCGCAGGATGGGGCCGATGACGTCGACGATCTGCAGCAACAGCCAGGACGCCACCAGGTACGCCACGCCGACGCGAAATACGTTTCTTCTTTTCAGTTCCTGGAACAGCCCGGGCATTCTTCGAGTCTTTCCTGCATGGAGTTCAGGCCGGTGCGGATGCAGGGTCGGATCATAGCACCGATCCAAACTGCGGGGTTGCGGACGGATGGCCGGCGCCGCTGACGCCCCTAAGCAGTGAAGATTGCCGGATCCGCTTCGCTCAGCAGGCGGTCCCAGGCGAAGCGCGCTCGGCAGGCTTCGAAGGCGGCCTGCCCCGCGGTTTCGCGGTGGTGGCCGTCCCGCAGCAGCCGGATGATCGTCGCCGCCATCGACTGCGGATCGTTCTCGATGAATATGCCCTCCCGCTCGCCCAGGTCCAGGCCTTCGCAGCCCTTGGCGGTGCTGACGACCGGCAGCCCCGTCGCCATGGCTTCGAGGATTTTCAGGCGCGTCCCCGCCCCGGTCAGCAAGGGCACGACGAACACCGTCGACTGGTAATAGAAAGGCCGGATGTCCCGCACGTTGTAGGAGTACCAGACGTTGGCGGTGCGCTCCAGCAGCCGCTCGACCGGCCGGCCCGGGTTCTTGCCCACCACCTGCAGGGTCACGTCCGGCACGGCCGCGCGGATCGCCGGCAGGCATTCGCTGCAGAAATGCGCGATCGCCTGGGCGTTGGGAAAATAGTCCAGGCTGCCGGTGAACAGCAGGTTGGCGCCGGCGAGCGGCTCAGCCCGCTTTCTGAATCCGCGCGTGTCGACGCCGGACGGCAGCAGATGAACGCGCTTGCCGGTCATCTCGCGGATCAGCCGTTGTTCCTCCCTGGAGCAACAAATGTGCTCGTCGAACAGCGCGATGATCTCGTCCTCGTAGCGCAGCCAGCGCTTGCGCTCGGCCAGGTATGCGATCTTTTCGGTCCACCGGGTCGTCGATTCAAAGGCATTCTGGAAGAATCGCGACTTCACGTTGTGGTGGTCGATGACACAGGGAATGGCGTCGAGGTGGTCGAGCAGGTACCAGGCCATGTAGCTGTGCGAGATATGCACGCGGTCGAAATCGCCCGTTTGGATCAGCCGGTCGATCAAGGCCTGCAGTTCGCGCGAGAAATAGGACAGGCACCACCTGGGCAGGGACCGCAGGCGGACGAATTCGCGCACGCTCAGCGCGGGCGGTTCCGACACCAGGTGGCACCGCTCCCGCGGGACGAAGTCCAGGAATGCCTCCCGTTCCCCGAGCTCACGGTCCCTGAATCCCACGACCGTCACTTGACGGTCGCGCGACAGGTGCTCGAGGATGTGGAAGTCCCGAATTTTCCCGCCGCCATCCAGGGGTTTGGGAAAGTTGCTGGTCAGGAAGAGGATCGAGCGCATGATGGATCAGAGGCTCCCCAGTTTCTCCCAAGCCAGCTGGTCCACCTGGCGGATCATCGACTTCAGGTAGGGGTAGGAGTCGATGAAGCGGAGCGGGTGCCAGTTCCGGATGCCGATCTCGTTGCCGTAGTTCGCGCAAGCCCAGGCGATGACTTCGTCCGCGTCGCCGCCGCTGCGCTGCAGCAGGTCCAGGTACTCGTCCCGGCTTCTCACGTAGCCGAAGTAGTGGAACAGCATTTCGGTCTCGGCCCGCTCATAGATCTTGCAGAAGTCCATGCCCTCGCCTTTGGCGAGCGGAGACATCAGGAACGGCAGGTAGAACTCCTCGAACACCGCCAGGGATTCCCTGATCTTCTGCAGCGCCCATTCTTCCCTCGGCGGCTGCAGCCTGATCCCGCCGTGCGGCGCAAACACCCTCTGCGCCGACAGGATGTGCGCCTCGAGCGCCACGTGGCCCCACTGGCCGTAGAATTGCGACGTCAGCAAAACCGGCGTGGTCGCATTGAGAAATACCTTCTCCGCGCGCAGTTGCGCCTGATAGTCGCGCGCGAACACGACGAATTCGAAGAAATCCTCGAACGCCGTCTCCGGTTTCAACAGCAGGAACAGCTTGGTGTGATAGCGCTTGTAAGGCGAACTGAAGCCCGCCAGCGTGATCCGGTTGCCGAAGCGCTCCTCTGCGTCACGCAAAAAGCGGTCCAGCGCGGTGCCCGCCCACTCGGCCGGGCGCCCATGCGCCGGCGCGGAGCCCGGCGCGGCCGCGGTCAGCAGCGTTTCGTGCACGCGGCTGAGCTCGAGGATCAGCGCGTGGATCGCGCGGGCGACCTCCTCGTCCTGTCCGGCGTGCGCGGCGCCTGGCCGCAATCCCTGCAGCATTTCGCCGTACCGCCGCCACGGCTCTCCCGGCGACTGGCGCAACCTGTCCTGCACCGCCTGGACCGGCAGGTATTGATCCGTCTGCAGGTAGTGGATGTGCTGAAGGATTTTCGCGGCACACTTGGCCATCCGCTCGATGCGCAGTGCGGGCTGCTCGCCTGCGGAGAACAGCTGCCGCTGCAGGTAGCCGTACAGATTGAACTCCAGGAACATGGTGAGCGGGAAGTGGCTGCCCGCCGGCGGGTCGAAAACCGGTACCCGCACGGGTGCCGAGTCCGCGCGGCTGAACTCGCAGCGCCACTGCTCGGGGTTGAGCAGCAGGCGCACTTCCTGCTGCCGGTGCAAGGGGTGTCGCGGCAGTCGCGCGCGCGGGATCCAGCGGATCTCGGAGATTCCGCACAGCATCGGAAACAGCAGGCGCAGAGCCCTGTAGCGGCGCCAGAAGGAAACGAACAGTTCGCGGTCCGTCACCGGGTCGGGATCGTCGAACAAGATGATCAGGTCGATGTCGCTGATACCGAGAATCCAGTTCTGATGCCTGATATAGATAGCCGCGACCCCAGCGGTGCGCTCCCCCTTGACGATCAACGCCAGGCCCGCCAGGGAAAGCCGGTACCAGGCCGCGAGCAGGGACCGTGCCGGCGCGAAGCGCACAATGAAACTGAGGGCCTTTCTAAGCGTGTTTGCGAGTGACGTCACGGATCGACTCACGCAGACTCGACTTTCCGGTTCCGCGGAGCAACACGTACAGGTCGATGACGAACACCAGGAGCCGGTTCAGGACGTGCCTCGAATTTCTGTCCACGAATGCCATGCGCGCTCAGCTCCTCGGCCGTTCAGGGGCGGGCCGATCCAGTCCCCGCGCGAACTCGCCGAGGATGCGGCGGTTTTCCCCGACGTCACCCGACAGAATGAACTCGTATATGCGAGCGCGACGCAGCATCTTCCAGGCGACCCGTGAGCGCCTGGCGAGCGTCGCCAGCTGCCGGACGTTGCTCCACACGGAGTGGCTGAACATGAACTCCAGTCCCTGGTAGAGGCCGACGCCGATGATCGCGTCACGGAACAGGGATTTCAGAACCCGGCGTTTCGGGATCGCCCGTATCGAAGGCGTGCCGTTCAGCACCCGCCGTGCGGCCATGTAAATGACGTCCTCGAGCGCACGCTGCTCCAGCCGGGATTCCCAGTAGCGCACATCGATGAAGTATTTCAGACCGAACTCCATCCGGTCGATGCTGTACACGAATTCCGCCGGAATGGCCTCGGTTTTCGATTTGTCGAGCGTGCCGATGCGCAACGCGAACGGCAGAATGGCGCCATTGCGCGACACGATCGGCTCGTCGTCCGAGATCAGCCGGAAGCCGTCTTCCTGGAGCATGGCGATAGCCATGGTCGATTTGCCTCCCCCCGGCGGTATGGGCATCAGGATGGCCTTGTCGGCATAGGACAAGGCCATCGCGTGAACCCGCAGCATGCCGTGGCGATCGCAGTATTGACCGAAGATCGAGAGCACGAGCAGGTAAAACGCCTCCTGCAGGAAATTGCCGTCCTTGCCGTAGATGGTGAAGCTGCGCCGGGTCTTGTCTTCGACCGTCGCGCCCTTGCCGAAATAGTCGACGACCTTGTACTCCCGGGTGTCGTAGACGATGTTGCGTGGCGTGGAAAAACTGGCCTCCAGTTGCGGAAACCGGTCATACGGCGGGGCAGTCTCGACGATGGTGATCCTTACCTCGGGGGTGCCCGCCTGCGCCAGGAACAGGCCGAACGGTCTGACCAGCTGTGCCTCGAGGGCAGCCGATGCCGTCGTGCATTCGATGACCAGACCGTGCAAAGAGATGAGCATCGCGGCGCCCGGCTGCGCTGAGCCGATTTGTCAGGGCCGGCCAGTATAACGGATCGCTCAGCCATACTGAACAAGGGTGCCGTCCGCCAGCCAGGGCGCGACTTGCCCGGGCCTGCGCACCGCCGCGAAATTGTCCCGCAGCGTGTAGCCTCCGCCGTCCAGCTTGTGCGGGAGCGCTTCCGGCCAGCCATTCTTCCAGATTCCGTCCGGGTCACGCCCGGCGACGAGGTCGCGCATCCGTTCCAGGAAACGCCCCCGGTGCTCCGAAAACTTCTGCAGGGTGCGCTGTCGAATGTGCCCGGGATCGGGCGGGGCCGCGCAGAATTCCTCCACCGCCGCGGCCACGGCCGCGGGATTCTCGGCCACGGTTCGCACATAATCCCGCTCGTAAAAGACGTGGCGGCCGCCAGCGCTCGGCGTGGTGACCACCGGCAATCCGGCCAGCAGGTACTGGGCGCTGGCGTACATGAAGCCCTCGACCGCGGACAGGCACAGGCCCACGCGCGCCCGGTTGATGCTGCGGTTGACCGCTGCCTGGTCGAGCCACTCGAGCTTGCCGTCAGGCCGCCCGTTGAGCCAGGCGGCGTCGCCGAGTGCCGCGAGCGTTGCGCGGGTGAGGGCGCGGGCGGAAGTCTCTTTGCGGTAGGTGATCAGCGCCAGCTGCTTCACATCCCGGGCCAGATCGTGGCGCTTGTAGGGCGACACCACGGCGTCGTAGATCGCGTGGAACTCTTTGTGGCAGTCCGGCATCGGGAAGAATACGGCCGGCGACAGGAAGGCGGCGCCATTGCAGTACAGAACGTCGAGGCCGCGGGCGGCGACCGCCTCCCGTTCCTCGGGGGTGTTGGCGAGGATGGTGATTTCGTGGCCAGGATAGCGCCGTGCGTGACGTGCGACCCGCCCTGCCAGCTTGGCCGTCATGACTTCGCTTTCGTGTGTCCAGGACAACTGCACCAGCACGTGGCAGCGGCGCCGTCGCAGCGCTTGCAGCAGCAACCACTGGGCTGGCGCCGGTTTCCGGAGCAACCAGTCTTTCATGTAGATGACCGGCGGGTCCGCATGCAACAGAATGAAAAAGCTGTTGCGATAGTCACGCAGTTTCATCAACACGCGAGGCGCAATGGCGCTCGGGGATGGCAATGTCGCCCCGCTCACGGCGGCGAGCGTGTTGTCGACCACCGGGAACAGCGTCCGC
>Ga0105090_10000125_pt1 | contig 31915 bp, 28 predicted proteins | sample PPLLak3March2015_FD_79110 | JGI IMG/M metagenome (GOLD analysis project Ga0105090, IMG submission 79110) | Freshwater sediment microbial communities from Prairie Pothole Lake near Jamestown, North Dakota, USA - PPLs Lake P7 Core (1) Depth... | ecosystem: Environmental > Aquatic > Freshwater >...
ACACCTCTCAGGCTAGTCGACCTTGGGGTTTAAAGTCAAGTCATTTGTCATAAAATCCCCTCCTCTTCCCTAAGGCGTCCCTCCCACTACACTCCACTTTTCCCTTTACTCACAATGATTAAAAAACATTTTGCCGCCACATTCTAAATAAACTTAATACTCCTACTAAATTTACTAGCCAGAATAAATTCGGCCAGAACGCACATACAATCATGCCCACTAACTTTGCTTCAGAGTGTAGTTCCGTATTATGCTTAATAAATCATCAGCAGTAAATGGTTTAGTCAGATAATCGTTAGATCCTGACATTCTGCCTCGAGCTTTATCAAATAGACCTTCTTTGCTGGATAGCATAATCACCGGAATCGATTGATAGATTGGATTCTTTTTAATTAACATACAAGCTTGATATCCATCCAGGCGCGGCATCGTTATGTCAACAAAAATAATATCAGGCTGATTATCCACAATTTTAGACATTGCTTCAAAACCGTCTTCTGCCAGAATTACTTCACACCCAGAAGGCCTCAGAAATAATTCAGCACTTCTTCGGATCGTATTGCTGTCATCAATAATCATGACCTTAATACCTTTCAATACACCGGCATTATCCATGCGCACCCCTTGTGAATATTTGGTAAGAATCTTATAGACCCTCAGCTATTTAATCTTCCTATCAGCTTTTATTTGTTAGAAGCCTATTACTTACATATATAGCTTCTTAAAGCAGTTTCTCAGGTTAAAAATGAATTTCATTTTCTCCAAAATGCCGGTGTGAATATAACCAATACTGTAAAGAGCTCCAGTCTACCTAGCAACATGGCAAAACTACATACCCATATTTGAGAATTTGTCAGGGATGCGTAAGTCGTTGCCGGTCCAATTTCACCAAGACCCGGTCCTAGATTATTGATACAAGCCACTGCTGCAGAAAAAGACGTAATGACATCCAATCCACTAAACGTAAGCGCAAGGGTCATCAACACAATACTCGCAGCATAAATAAACAAAAATCCAAGTACCGCAAGAATGATACGATTTGCCACCACACTTCTACCCAGCTTGGCTGGAATAACCGCATTGGGATGCATGATAGTGATCATTTCACGATACACCTGCTGATACAAAATTCGAGCTCGTATCATTTTAATACCACCGCCGGTAGAACCTGAAGAGGTACAAAATCCGGATAAAAATAACATCCATAATGGAACAAACATTGGCCATAAGCTGTAATCTGTATTGCTATATCCGGTAGTGGTTGCAACGGAAACTATGTTGAAAGCAGCGTAGCGTAATGCTACCAACGGATCCGTGTAAACATCAGCGAACCACAAATAGGATGCCAATCCAATACAACTGGATAAAACGATCATCACATACCAACCAACTTCAGAATCATGACGAAAGGGAACCAAACTTTTGGTCCGCCAGGCCATAAAATGCGTCGCAAAATTTATTCCTGCAATCAGCATAAATAAAATCGCGACCGATTCTATGAGTGGTGAATCCCAATAACCATAGCTCGCATCATGAGAAGAAAAACCACCTAAGCCAAGGGTCGTAAATGCATGCATCACGGCATCAAACCAATCCATACCCGCCCATCGGTACGCTACAACACAGGCCAATGTTAGGCTCGCATAAATTGTCCACAGCCCCTTGGCAGTCTCTGCGATGCGCGGAGTGAGCTTATTCTCTTTCATAGGTCCGGGTATCTCTGCATTGAGCAATTGCCGGCCCCCTACTCCCAATAATGGCAAAATCGCTACTGCCAGAACGATCAAACCCATCCCTCCAAGCCAAACCAATTCACCGCGCCATAAATTGATAGACGGGGGCAACGCATCCAATCCAGACAATACGGTACCACCCGTTGCCGTTAATCCTGAAGCAGCTTCAAAATAGGCCATACTGAGGTTCAGATCAGGAAGGTAAAATAACAGTGGTAACATAGCAAAGGCTGGCAAAACAGACCAAACCAGGACAACAAGCAAAAAACCGTCCCTTGTCTGCAGTTCACGTTTATAGCGGCGTGTGGCCAACCACATGAGCAAACCACAACCCATAGTAATCAAAATGGATTCTTCAAAGACAAACTGCGCGCCGTCGTTGATCCACAGCGCCAGGCCTAACGGAATCAGCATCGTGAGTCCGAAAACCAGGATCATCTTGCCAAGCACGTTAACAACAACAAAAAGCCGATTCATGCCATTTCTTGTTTACAGAAAACCAACATTGACTTGAAACAATTTTTCCACTTCGCGGATCATCTTTCTATTGATCACAAATAAGATCACATGGTCCTCTTGTTCAATGATCGTGTCATGATGTGCAATAATGACTCGTATATTGTTATCCGCGTAATACAAAGCATTTTCATCCTCCGCACTGAGTTTTTCACCAAATGCCTCTTCAGATTTAGGTAGCCCTCTTACGATAGCACCAATTGTGGCACCTTTAGGCAGCTTTATTTCTTCCACTTTTCGTCCTACTACATGGGATGATCTGGCATCGCCATGTACCACCAATTCCAGTGCTTCTGCTGCGCCACGGCGCAAGCTATGTACCGCAGCCACATCACCATGTCGCACATAAGCAAGCAATGAGCCAATCGTAACCTGTGCCGGTGAAATAGCGATATCAATGCGACTGCCTTGTACCAAATCAACATAGGCACGACGATTAATCAGCGCAATGACCTTATGCGCCCCCATGCGTTTTGCCAACAGCGCCGACATAATATTATTCTCTTCATCATTCGTCAGTGCACAAAACATATCCATGTCGGCGATATTCTCACTTTCCAGCAATGTTTCGTCTGTTGCATCCCCATGCAATACCAATGCACTACTCAGTTCCGCTGCTAAACGTTCACTCGCCTGATAATTGTGTTCTATAATTTTGACCTGATAGTCTTTTTCCAGTGTTTCGGCGAGCCGTTTGCCTATTTTCCCACCCCCAGCGATCATCACATGTTTAACTGGTTTATCCATTTTCCGTAACTCTCGCATCACGGTTCGGATATCTTCGGTGGCAGCAATAAAAAAAACTTCATCTTCAGCCTCTACGACGGTATCTCCTTCGGGAATAATCGGCCGGTCTTTGCGGAAAATAGCTGCCACACGTGAATCCACATTCGGAACATGCTTACGCAATTCCTGTAGTTTCTGTCCAACAAGCGATCCGCCTTGTAATGCACGTACAGCAACCAAACTCACTTTCCCAGATGCAAAATCGAGCACCTGCAAAGCTTCAGGAAACTCTATCAATTTCTCAATATATTCCGTCAGAATCTGTTCCGGCGAAATGGCAAAATCAACACAGAAATTCTCGGTAGAAAAAATACCCGGGTGCGCCAAATATTCAGTCGACCGAATACGTGCAATTTTAGTGGGTGTATTAAACAAGGTAGCGGCAAGCTTACAAGCCACCAAGTTAGTTTCGTCGTGTTCGGTAACTGCCAGAATCATATCCGCATCATGAGCTCCGGCATTCTCTAATACGGATGGATGCGATGCATTGCCAACAACTGTCCGCAAATCCAGCCGTTCCTGCAATAATGCCAATCGCTTCGAATCAATATCGACCATCGTGATGTCATTTGCTTCACTGACCAAGCTTTCCGCAACCGATGAGCCCACCTGACCAGCACCAAGAATGATGATTTTCAATTGAATTACCTATTCCTTCCGATTCTCACGCACCCAATCGCGCCACTGAGTAAATAATTCAGGATCCAATGCAGCAATCACTGACCGTTGCCAGGGCGAACCCGCCCAATAATCATCTTGATCAAAGCCGCACATTCTTCCGCCCGCCTCCTCGAGAATGAGTGAGCCTGCCGCATAGTCCCATGGTTTCTGCCCGCCATGCAGATACAAATCAAAATAACCGGCGGCGGTATAACACCATTCGAGGGCACAAGCACCATAATTCCGTTGTGATGCATACGGCGGATAGGCAGCAACTCTTGCCGCAAATTTTCTATCAAGTCGTTTCAAATCCACATTTGCCATTGCACTCGATAACGTAGGCACATATTTCTTGATAGGCAATACTGTTCCATTTAGAAAAGCGCCGCCTCCCTTTGTCGCATAAAACATTTCATCAGCCGCCGGGTTATAGATCACCCCCAGAACTCCTCTACCTTGTTCCATCAATGCCACAGAAATTGCAAAATAAGGTAGTCCATTCAGAAAATTAGAGGTGCCATCAATCGGATCAACACTCCACAATCCGGCTTTACCCTGAATCCACTGTTCTTCCTGTTCCTGTCTTGACATTTCCTCGCCCATGGTAGCAGCCGGATAAATCTTTTGTAACTCGTAGAGCAAAGCATTCTGTGCCGCAACATCCGCTTCGGTGAAAAAACTGCCATCTGACTTGATCTGCCGATCCACTTGTAAATAGCGTGGCATGATAACTTGCTGTGCGACTTCTCTAACAACTGTGATAACTTTTTCTAGCACGTTTACTCCGCACGCCACTTGATCGAGCAGCCGATACTAGCGATTTGATTTTCCGGGCCATGGCCTGTTTTGGCAACCTGCAGCATAGCCTCAAAAAGATCACGGCGCACATCAGCCGGTGCCGCCTCTTTCCGCGATGCATCCAGGCGTCCGCGATATTGCAGTTCCAGTTGACTATTGAATCCGAAAAAATCGGGCGTACACACCGCACCATATCGCTTGGCAATTTCCTGGGTTTCATCCCAGACATAAGGAAAGGGGTAATTTAGTTTCTTGGCAACCAATGCCATATTTTCAAACGAATCCTCGGGATAATCGGCTGGATCATTCGACATGATCGCAATCGCATTTATACCATGCGGCTTCAATTCATTTACATCCCGAATAATGCGATCCTGTACGGCCTTAACATACGGGCAATGATTACAGATAAACATCACCAGCAAGCCGTTTTCTCCTTCAGCGGAAGCCAGGTTATAACGCTTACCATCAACGCCCAACAAATCAAAATCAATCGCTTTCCAGCCAAAATCACACACCGGTGTTTCCAGACTTGCCATATACTTTCTCCTGCTTTCGATGATATTTCAGAAAACTTCTTTTCAGCGCAACGCTCAGACAATGCTGAATACTTATCGTGCTATATTAGCATGAGTCCATTATTGAAATTGTTACTTACCCAAACCCAACCCAATCATGCATGCTCGTTTCTATCACCCGGCGGAAATTGCCATTGGACAACTCATGGAGCTTTCCGCCGAGAACAAACATCATGCCGCGCGGGTATTGCGGCTAAAAAAAGGGGATGCAATCACGTTATTTAGTGGCCATGGCGGTGAATATTCTGCACACATCGAAAATATCAGCAAATCAAATACCACGGTTCTGATTCACGCCTACCATGACACGGACTGTGAATCGCCCCTTAATATAACGCTTGCACAAGCCATATGTGTTAATGAAAAAATGGATTGGATTATACAAAAAGCAGTGGAATTGGGGGTGACATGCATACAGCCGATTACGACTACCCGCAGCATCGTGCATCTATCCGATGAGCGCTCTTCCAAGCGCTTGCAACACTGGCAGAAAATCATTATTTCAGCGTGCGAGCAATGCGGCCGGAATCATTTACCGCAGATATCGCCTTTGATTAAGCTACCGGAATGGTTAAGTCAAAAGAAAACCACGCAATCAGCGTACGATCTAAATTTCATGCTTTCCACGACAGCGGTGGAAAGTTTAAGAAACATACCTCAACCACCTGTCAGTGCTCACTTAGCGCTCGTGATCGGACCTGAAGGTGGATTTACGCAAGAAGAAGAAGTGGCTATTCTACATACCGGCTTCATTCCGGTACGTTTGGGAAGGCGTATATTGCGCACAGAAAGTGCAGCTTTGGTGGCCATTTCCGCATTGCAAACCCTATGGGGCGACTTCTGAGTGAATAAGCAGACAATTAATAAATAGAATCTTGACTAACAATGAATAACACCACTACTGATTTTGTTTCCTGGTTCCGCTCAGTTGCACCTTATATCAACGCATTCAGGGGCCAGATCTTCGTCATTGGCTTTAGTGGCGAAATGGTCACCGATGCAAAATTTGTCAGTTTTATTCACGATATCAATTTACTTGCCAGTCTCGGCGTCAGATTGGTACTCGTCCATGGCGCACGCCCGCAAATCCAGTTACGCTTGGATGAATCGCAATTGGAAACGCAATCGGTCATGGGCATGCGTGTTACCGACTCCGCCGCCCTGCAATGTGTTAAAGAATCGGTGGGACGCGTGCATCATGAAATTGCTGCATTGCTCTCGATGGGTTTGCCCAATTCACCGATGGCCAATGCTTCCATCCGCGTATGTAGTGGAAATTTTGTCACAGCTTGTCCCTATGGCGTTATTCAGGGTATCGATTTGATGCATACTGGAAAAGTGCGCAAGATTAATGCGCAAGCTATTCATTCCCGTTTGGAACAAAATGATGTCGTGTTAATTTCACCACTGGGTTATTCACCGACTGGTGAGATTTTTAATTTAACGATGGAAAACGTGGTTACCGAAGTCGCGATTGCTCTCAGTGCCGAGAAGTTGATTTTTCTTTTGGATACCCTGGATACCGCAGCAACTTCCGCCGACAATTCTGAAGCACTCTCGCGAGAACTCACTGTCGCAGAAAGTAAATCTTTACTCGAAAACAAAGCAGCGGCAACCAGCGCTTTACTCTCTGATGAGATCCGCTCATCGCTACGCTGTGCAATCAAAGCCTGCGAAATGCATGTCACACGAACGCATCTAATCAGCCGCCACAACGATGGCGCCATCCTGCAAGAGCTTTTCACGCACGATGGCATCGGCTGGATGATCTCGCAGGAAACATTGCAAGCGCTCCGCAAAGCCAGAATAGAAGATGTTGGCGGCATTTTGCAACTGATTGAACCGCTGGAAACTGAAGGCATTCTGGTAAGACGTAATCGTGAATTGCTGGAAATTGAAATTGATCGCTTTACGGTTTTCGAGCACGATGGCGTCATCCTGGGTTGCGCTGCGCTGTATCCGTTTCCTGAAGAACACGCCTGCGAACTCGCTTGCTTGGCGATTCACCCGGATTATCGTGACTTGGGGCACGGCAACCGTTTGCTCAAACATATCGAAAGCAACACCATTTCCCAAGGTATCCGTAAATTGTTCGTGCTTACAACGCATGCCACACATTGGTTCATTGAACACGGTTTTACCGAAGCCACGCCTACTGAGTTGCCCAAAGCCAAGCAGAATTTATACAATTATCAACGCCGCTCGAAGGTGCTGATCAAACACTTGTGATTCAACCAGAATCACTTAAATTCACGACGATGGTTTACTGATTGCGGTGAACCTTTCATAATGTCTGATTTTTCTTACCGATTATCTTTGTTGACTGATCTGGAGCACAAATGGCAAGAATGGTTAAATGCATCAAACTAGGCCGCGAAGCCGAAGGCCTGAATTTTCAAACCTATCCCGGAGAGCTGGGCAAACGTATTTTTGACAATGTCTCCAAAGAGGCATGGCATCAATGGATCGAACACCAAACCATGCTGGTCAACGAGAATCGCCTGAATCTTTCGGATATCAAGGCACGCAAATATTTGGCTGAACAATTGGAAGCGCACTTTTTTGGTGCGGGGGCGGAAAAACCGATGGGATATGTTCCTCCCGAGAATCAATCCCAGCAATCAAGTTAACGCTTAGTCAAGGACTTGGTATGCTGCTATGTGTAGAGAACTAGAAACTTACCGGTGATTATGAAGCCTGGGAGAATGGTTGTCTGGTGCAGCGGCTTTTTGGGCATTCTGAATATCCCAAATAATAGTATCTGCACTAAAATCTTGTTCATGCGGCCATGCAATTCCATGATGCACCGGGCGAACCAATCGAAAATATGACGCATCAGCAAGCTCTCTGAATGCACTTCCTTCCAAATAGGGCTTAACATCAAAGATTCCAGAAATACCGCTGCTCGTTAGTATTTCCACTCTATAATCCTCGAGCGGAATAGCTTTTAAAATCTTATCCACACATCCTCCTATCGCAGCGGGTCAATTTTGAAGATTGGCTCCCCTGCAACCGCTAGCTTCCAATTCGCGAGTAAATCCTCCCGGTGTATTTCAATCCATGCCTGCACCAGCTTCATCTTAGCTGATGGGAGATCGCCTGAGAGAATGACGCCATCCTCAATAGCAATGGTCGCTTCATATTCTCCATATTCTGCATGGATATGGGGACAACTATGTTTCTTGTTGTCATAAAAATACATCAATATAAGAATGCCATAAAACATCGAAATTGTCGGCAATGTAGCCTCCTTAATATTCATGCACAATTAAGATGAGCTATGATTGTTTTCATGAAATTCAATCTCTACTTTTGACAGCACATCTAAAAAAGAGCATGGCATATCAGTCGACCGGTGCCTTAGAGTGAGAAGTGTAGAGAAACGACATGGTATTAGTAGGATAATTTTCTTTTTATGCCTATATGTTTCTCGTCCATTCTATATGGTGACATTACTCTTTCACATATTGATTTATCAAACCCAGATCGATCAGTTTTAAGATGGCTTAGAATATAAAATGACTGTCTAAAACCGACTAAAAACACAGCATTTTGCCGACACTCTGAAAACAAATACTTATAATTAAACTGCTCATTCAAATTTTTAGAATTGCGAATTAATGCAGGATTTTGATTCAAAAATTGATTCACCTCATCCGGTATTGAACCATTAGCGACCTGCAAGTTTGAATACCATATTGTCACTATCCCACCCTCCTTAGGGAGAATTGCACACGCGTGTTTATAATAAAGTGCCAGCATCAATTTTCTACTGAAATTTAATACAGCCTTGTTTGTTCTTTCCCCTTCTAGTGAGAATAGAGGAATATCATTACTTGTTTTACCACTTGAAATTAAATAGCCATGCTCTTTAGCTAGCCTTTTCTTTTTGGCCGGGCTAATTTGTATTTCCTCTACAACCTCAGGAATGTATTTATTTACAGAGTTCGCACATTTGTTTAACTCAACTTCTTCCATCTCTGTTGTTGGATCAGGGTTCAACCTAGATAACAATGAAACTACAAGTTCATCATACCTAGATACACGATTACAGCTTACACAAGATGGGAATTCATACCCTTCTGGCCACTGCCTATCCAAAAATAGTGTTCTTGATGGCATATGATCAGGTTCTTCTGAAGCATTTTCTCCACCACAAAAACAACATATAGGGTTGTCCCTCAAAAATTCTCGCTTTCTTTGTTTGCTTGCCCCCATCTCACTCCCCACAGACATAAAGAGAATTAGTTTTCCAGAATAACCTCTATTATTACGTCAATAATCAATTCATCGCAGTAATGGTCATAATATTCCCTTGTATGCGACAGCTTGTCTGCATCGTATCAAACTAAGCCAGATCCACAAAATGGGACGAAAAAACGACAGAGGAAAAATAGATGGATGCTGCTAAAACTTTCTGATCTGAATCCTATGATTGATGGTGCAAGACTTGCAACATCAATCATAGGGCTAACTCTGGGGATATTGAAGCGATTGAGCTTCTTACTTAATAATCGCGTTCAATTCGCCTTTCGCATAGCGATTAGCCATACTTTCCAGCGAAATCGGTTTGATTTTACCGGCTTGGCCAGCACAACCAAAAGCTTCAAAGCGTGCTTTGCAAATGTCTTTAGCTGCGGCGGTTGCTTCTTTCAGGAATTTGCGCGGGTCAAAATTGCTTTTGTCTTTTTCCAGGCTGCGGCGGATTGCTCCGGTCATTGCCAAACGAATGTCGGTATCGATATTGACTTTGCGCACGCCATACTTGATCCCTTGCTGGATTTCTTCCACCGGTACGCCGTAGGTTTCTTTGATATCACCACCGTATTGACGGATGATATCCAGCCATTCTTGTGGCACCGAGCTGGAACCGTGCATCACCAGATGAGTATTGGGAATACGTTGATGAATCTCTTTGATGCGTTGAATGGCCAGGATATCGCCGGTAGGTTTACGGGTAAATTTGTAAGCGCCGTGCGAGGTTCCAATGGCAATCGCCAAGGCATCCACGCCGGTTTTGCGCACAAAGTCGGCAGCTTCTTCCGGATCGGTCAGCAATTGATCATGAGACAGCACGCCTTCTGCGCCATGTCCATCTTCTGCTTCTCCCATGCCAGACTCCAACGAGCCAAGGCAACCCAGTTCACCTTCAACAGAAACACCGACCGAATGCGCAATATTGACAACATCCGCCGTAACATTAACGTTGTATTCGTAGGTGGAAGGTGTTTTGGCATCTGCTTGCAATGAGCCATCCATCATGACGCTTGAGAAACCGCTACGGATTGCATTAACACAAACGGAGGGAGAAGCGCCATGATCCTGATGCATTACAATCGGTATATGCGGATAGGACTCAACGGCTGCTTCAATTAGATGACGTAAAAATGCTTCACCGGCATATTTCCTCGCGCCTGCAGAACCCTGCATAATGACCGGGCTATTGCATTCATCAGCCGCCTGCATGATCGCCTGGATTTGTTCCAGATTGTTAACGTTAAAAGCAGGCAAGCCATAACCATTCTCTGCTGCGTGATCGAGTAGTTGTCTTAATGATACGAGTGCCATTTAATTCTCCTTCAAAAAATTATCTTAATATGATCCTGATTTAATACAAACGCTTGTTCTTTTATAATCTTTGACTCTTTTCACCGTTGCTATCGTTATTCCAGACCGGGATGCATCCCGTCAGTTTACGTGGCATCCACACCTTGTCGTAATTTCCACTCGCCGACTTTGATAATCTTTATCGTATTGGTGCCGCCTGACTTACCTACTGGCTCGCCGATTGTCATCACCATGATATCACCATTTCGCACGACACCACGCTGGAGTAATTCCTCTTCAGCCAAATTCAGAATAATCTCCGGATCATTAAGCCCTTCACCAAATTCAACCGGATAAACACCCCTGAATAGCGTCACTCTACGGCGTGTTTCTTCATTGGGGCTCAGTGCAAAAATAGGTACTTTGGAACTTCTCCGCGACATGAGTAGCGCGGTCACACCGCTTTGCGTTAAGGCGGCGATCGCGCGAATCTGCAGCCCGCTGGCGGTAAACATGGTGGCACGGGCGATGGCTTCTTCAATGCTGGACGGACTGGTATTTGCCATCCGTTTATCATGACTGACCAAATATTCCTTTTCGGCCTCCAGACAAACGCGTGCCATGGCCTCTACCGCTTCAACCGGATATTCTCCTGCAGCCGATTCTGCCGACAGCATGACCGCATCGGTACCATCCAACACCGCATTAGCGACATCCGATACTTCAGCACGCGTTGGAATTGGATTAGTAATCATCGATTCCATCATCTGCGTTGCGGTTACAACTAACTTATTATTGCCGCGCGCGGAACGAATCATCCTTTTTTGCAGGGCCGGGACAGCGGCATCTCCTACTTCAACCGCCAGATCGCCGCGCGCCACCATAATCGCATCGGATGCTTCCACAATATCATCCAGCGCAAGAATGGCTTCTGAGCGTTCGATTTTGGCCATGATCATACCTTTACCGCCCGCCTCTTGCATCAGTGCCCGTGCCTGCCGGATATCATCACCGGAACGGACAAACGAAACGGCCAAATAATCGGCGCCCAGTAGTGCAGCCGTTTTGATATCCTCGAGATCCTTGCTCGTCAGTGCGGGCGCACCTAGCCCACCGCCTTTACGATTGATGCCTTTATTGTTCGACAGTATCCCGCCTTGTTCAACGATACAGAACACTTGATGGCCTTTCACGTGCGAAACACTCAGCACGATACGGCCATCGTCCAGCATCAGCGTAGCACCAGCCTCCAGATCATTCGGCAGTTCTTTATAGTCTAACCCGACTCTTTCCTGATTACCCATTTCACAAGTAGCATCCAAAATGAACGGATCGCCCACTTCAAGCCTGATTTTTCCGTGCTCAAACCGGCCAACACGGATTTTAGGACCTTGCAAATCAGCCAGAACACCGACAGTCAGGCCTGCCGCTCGCGCCAGCGAGCGGGTCAATTCTGCAAACTCAATATGTTGCTCACGCGTCCCGTGAGAGAAATTAATCCGAACAACATCCACTCCAGCCCGGATCATGCGATCCAGTATTTTTGGGTTACTACAGGCAGGGCCAAGTGTTGCTACAATTTTTGTTCTTCGAATCATTATTTCTCTTGACGATTAATTAGCGCGTGTTTCTAATATTTCTACCGCGGGTAATTTTTTACCCTCTAAGAATTCCAGGAATGCACCACCTGCCGTTGATATATAGGATATTTTGTCATAGATATCATATTTCTGAATCGCAGCAATAGTATCCCCCCCGCCTGCCAGCGTAAAAGCGCTTGTTTCGGCAATCGCCCGGGCAATTTTCTCAGTTCCTGCACCAAACTGATCAAATTCAAATACACCCACCGGGCCGTTCCAAACGACTGTTCCCGCGCGCATGATAATATCTACCAATTCTTGTGCACTTTTGGGGCCAATATCAAAAATCATGTCGTCGTCACTCACATTACCCGCATCCTTCAATACCGCAGGTTCGTTGGCATCAAACTTTTTACCTACCACCACATCGACTGCAATAGGAATCGATGCATTACGTTTAGTCATTTTATCCATCAGCACCTTGGCCGTTGGAACCAAGTCATCTTCACACAATGATTTGCCAACATTTTTACCGGTTGCTTTCAGAAATGTATTGGCAATGCCGCCACCCACAACCAACTGATCAACTTTCTCAGATAACGACTCAAGTACTGTCAGTTTGGTTGAAACTTTGGAACCCCCAACAATCGCCACCATGGGACGCGCCGGATTCAACAGGGCTTTGGTCAGTGCTTCCAGTTCTTCGGTGAGCAGAATCCCCGCACAGGCCACTGGCGCATACTTGGCGATACCATGGGTTGAGGCTTCAGCGCGGTGCGCGGTGCCAAACGCATCCATCACAAAGACATCGCATAATTTCGCATACTTTTGTGCAGTATCTTCTGAATTTTTCTTTTCACCTTTATTGATGCGGCAATTTTCCAGCACCACCAATTCTCCATCGGCCACATCAAAGCCACCATCGACCCAGTCACGGATTAAACGCACGGGCTTATTTAAACGGCCTGCAATATTATCCGCAACCGGTTTCAGTGAATTTTCCTCTGTCCATACACCTTCTTCGGGACGGCCAAGATGCGATGTGACCATCACCTTGGCACCTTGTTTAAGGCAATGATTAATCGTCGCCATCGAGGCGGTAATGCGTGCATCCGATGTTACTTTACCATCCTTCACAGGCACATTCAGATCAGCGCGTATAAATACACGTTTACCTTTCAGATCAAGGTCAACAAGTTTAATAACAGACACGGCAAGCTCCAAAATTGTCTTTAAGAAAATATAAAGGATAGCAAACGCTACCCTTTATGTCTTAACGAATTGAATATTAAGTCAGATAACAATCAAGATTTTATTTATTCTCAATTGCGCATCTTCAAATACAAAACTACTTGGCAACAGTACGAACCATCTCCAGCACTTTGGTGGAATAGCCCCATTCGTTGTCATACCATGCGACCACTTTGACAAAGCTTTTATCTAAAGCCATGCCCGCTTCCGCATCGAAAATAGAGGTGCAGCTTTCACCACGGAAATCGGTGGACACGACTTTCTGGTCGGTGTATCCCAGCACACCCTTCATTGAACCTTCGGAAGCATCTTTCATCGCTTTACAAATTTCATCATAGGATGCATCTTTTTCCAGCTCGACCGTCAAATCCACAACAGATACATCCGATGTTGGAACACGGAAAGCCATACCGGTTAGCTTCTTGTTCAATTCAGGAATTACGACACCCACTGCTTTGGCAGCACCCGTTGAAGATGGAATGATATTTTCCAGAATACCGCGGCCACCGCGCCAGTCTTTATTAGATGGGCCATCCACAGTTTTTTGTGTCGCTGTTGCTGCATGAACGGTCGTCATCAGTCCGCGCTTAATGCCCCATTTATCATTCAGTACCTTAGCAATCGGTGCCAAGCAATTCGTGGTACAAGAAGCATTGGAAATAATGCTTTCACCTTTGTAAGATTTATCATTCACACCATAAACAAACATTGGCGTGTCATCCTTGGAAGGTGCTGACATAATGACCTTCTTGGCGCCTGCTACCAAATGCTTTTCACAGGTTTCCTTGGTCAGAAACAGACCAGTCGATTCAACCACGACTTCTGCGCCCACTTCATTCCATTTCAGCTCAGCCGGATCTTTAATCGCTGTCAACCGAATTCTTTTGCCATTGACGACCAGTGTATTTCCATCGATCGCAATGTCGCCCTGGAAACGGCCATGTACTGAATCATGTTTTAACATATAAGCCAGATAATCCGGCTCTAATAAATCATTAATAGCGACGATTTCGATATCAGGAAAATTCTGTACCGCAGAGCGGAACACCATACGCCCAATACGACCAAACCCATTAATACCAACCTTAATTGTCATACTAAAACTCCTTAAATAAGATACTTGTTGCTTTCAGGTGAATACACAAATCACCCAACTGCTTTAATCATAAATTCGATTAGAGGATACTTTTTACTGTCTTGACCACGTTCTCGATGGTAAAACCAAAATGCTTGAATAACACATCTGCAGGTGCCGACTCACCAAAGGTGTTCATACCCACCACAGCACCATCCAGTCCGACGTACTTACGCCAGAAATCTGCCACGCCCGCTTCTATGGCAACCCGCTTAACGCCTTTTGTCAAAACACTGTCCTTGTAAGAGGGTTCCTGACGATCAAATACATTCGTGCATGGCATGGAAACAACGCGCACATGGATACCCTCTTCAGCCAATGCTTTTTGTGCATCCCTGGCCAGGCCCATCTCTGATCCTGTCGCAATCAGGATGGCCTGTGCTTTCCCGTTGCCTGCTTCAGATAATACATAGCCGCCCTTATCAATTAATTTGATCGTAGCTGCATCCCGTTTCTGGAATGGCAGATTTTGACGGCTGAAAATTAATGTTGAAGGACCGTCTTTACGCTCAATAGCACGCGCCCACGAAACTGTTGATTCAACGGTATCACAAGGCCGCCATACATCCATGTTGGGGATATAACGCAATGTGGCTGTTTGTTCTACAGGTTGATGTGTCGGGCCATCCTCACCCAGGCCAATGGAATCATGAGTAAATACGAATATATTGCGAATTTTCATCAATGCAGCCATGCGTAGCGCATTACGAGCGTATTCAGAAAACATCAAGAATGTGGCGCCGTAAGGAATCAAACCGCCATGTAACGACAATCCGTTCATCATGGCACTCATGCCAAACTCACGCACACCGTAGTAAACATAATTACCACCGTTCTTCTGGCTAATTCCCTTAGAACCTGACCATAAAGTCAAGTTAGATCCTGCCAAATCCGCAGAGCCGCCAATCAATTCCGGAAGAATTGGCGCCAAACCTTCAATCGCGTTTTGCGAGGCTTTTCGGCTGGCAATCGTTTCTGCTTTTGCATTCACTTGATTGATAACGCTATCGACATGACTGCGCCAGTTTGCAGGCAAATCACCTGCCATACGCCGGTTAAATTCGGCAGCTTCAGCTGGATATTTTTCTGAGTATTCGGAAAATTTCTGACCCCACTCCGCTTCAAGTTTCTGACCTTTTGCTCTTGCATCCCAGGCACTATAAACTTCCTGCGGGATTTCGAAAGGCGGGTGATGCCAGCCAATGTGCGGACGCGCAGCTGCGATTTCCACGTCACCTAACGCGGCCCCATGCACTGAATGGGTATTGGCCATATTCGGCGAACCCAATCCAATAACCGTTTTGCAGCAAATCATCGATGGTTTATTATTTACCTGTTTAGCAGCTTCAATAGCCGCTTCAATAGCTACTGGATCATGGCCGTTGACATTGGATACAACATGCCAGCCATAAGATTCAAATCGCTTTGGCGTATCATCAGTAAACCAGCCTTCCACATGACCATCAATGGAAATACCATTATCATCATAAAAACAGATTAGTTTGCCTAAACCCAAAGTACCCGCCAAGGAGCAAGCTTCGTGCGAAATGCCTTCCATCAAACAGCCATCACCCAGGAAAACATAGGTATGGTGATCCACAATATTATAACCAGGACGGTTAAATTCAGCGGCCAGCACCTTCTCTGCCAACGCCATGCCTACCGCATTAGTAATACCCTGACCTAATGGACCTGTTGTGGTTTCCACACCAGGGGTATAACCATATTCCGGATGCCCAGGGGTCTTTGAGTGAAATTGCCGGAAACGCTTGATTTCTTCCATTGGCAAATCGTAACCGGTCAGATGTAACAAGGCATAGATCAACATGGACCCGTGCCCATTGGAAAGAATAAACCGGTCACGATCGACCCACTCCGGGTTGCCAGGATTATGACGCATATGATGAATCCACAGCACCTCAGCAATTTCAGCCATACCCATCGGCATACCGGGGTGACCAGAATTGGCTTTTTGCACGGCATCCATCGCCAATGCGCGAATCGCACTGGTCAAATCTTTAAACACCGGCGCGTCAAAATCCTTGAATGTACCCATCGATACTAACTCCCTTATATTTTCAATAGACAGAAATGGCCGGTCTGCATATTCATACGCTATGCATCGGCGGAAAAGTTAACATTATCTATCATTTTTTGTATAAAACCAATCCAGTAGCAACAAATTTTCTTGCAGAATCAGTTTCCCCGCAGTTTAATTCCCAATAATTTTATTTTGCGATAAAGATGCGTGCGCTCCAATCCAGCCCTATCAGCCACACGCGTCATATTGCCACTCTCTTGATCGATTAACCTTTCAAAGTAAGTTTTCTCAAACAAATCACGTGCTTCACGCAATGAAAGATCCAGAGGAATTTCAGGAGCAACAGATGTGGAAGCCGATTCTGGAAAAACCATCGCCTGTTGAACGGCTTCAGCCGAGATCTCATCACCGGTACATGTTAATGCCAAAGAATGCACTACACCCGTAAGCTGTGTAAGATTACCAGGCCAATCATAATTCCGTAAGCAATTAAGCGCCGCAGTGCTGAACTGCAAAACTGATGAAGCCTCACCGGATTCAACAAAACGTGACAAAATTTGACCGGCCAAATCTGGAATATCCTCCCGATGCGCTCTCAATGCCGGAATACCTATACTTAAACTACTCAGTACTTCGTATAATTTGGGATGATAAACGCCTTGCGCCGTTAACTCTGCCAAAGGTTGAGATGTCGCGCAAACCAGTCGTACGTTATATTTATCCAGTTTGCTCAACAATAATAACAAACCCTTTTGCGCCAATTTGCTGATCTCGCCCACATCTTTTAGAAATAACAGGCCATCACGCGCAAGCTCAAGCAAATCAAGTGGTGACTCAGCCAGTGCCATCAATGTCTCTGGCTCCACCCAAGGTGTATTAGGACGACGCATAAAATGCGCACAAATCTCCGCGCCAGCGCCCGGTTCTCCCATCAAAAGCAGGGGCGTCTTCAGATTTGCAACTTGCTCTAATCTTTTCCTGAGATCTGTAATCAAAGCGCCTTTACCCAAACTGGCGAGAGAAAGTGTTGATTGCTGTTTACTTTGCCCCCCCCGCAAGGCCTTACTAACAGTGCTCAGCAGTTTTTGCAGCGGAATTGGTTTCTCCAAATAACCAAATGCACCAATACGCGTTGCTTCGACCGCTGTATCGATAGTGCCATGCCCAGACATCATGACCACCGGCATCGTCAACATGCCGTTACTAGCCCAATCTTTCAGCAGTGTAATGCCATCTGTATCAGGCATCCAGATATCCAGCAACACCAGATCCGGGCGCGTTTGGCTTCGCCAGGTTCGTGCTTGTTCAGCATTCTCTGCCAACGCCACACGATATCCTTCATCTCGCAAAATTTCAGACAGCAATTCGCGTATGCCAATTTCGTCATCAACAACAAGTATTGTATTGTTTGTTATCATTTAAATTCTCTCCACTAACGAAATCTAATCAGCTTATCTACAACTGCCAAACTTCACGATCATCTATGGATTCCAAGTTTTTGGATTGACGAGTGCCCGAATATAAAAGATTTTGTTTATCTTTTCTTTAATTACAGATTCAGTAATTTAACTTAACGCCAGTTTACTATTTCCCGCGGATTTATTCTTTTCTACCGTTGGCAGGATAATTGAAATTTGCGCGCCATGGGGCTTAATATTCTCTATATGGATCAGCCCTTCATGTTCTTCAACAATTTTCTTCACAATGGGTAACCCCAATCCAGTCCCTTTCGACTTGGTCGTGACATAAGGCTCAAAAACCCGCGATCTGATCTCGTCTGAGAAACCACAGCCATTATCGCGCACACTCAGCTGCACACCCCCATGCACCATTTCGGTTTTAACCTCGATCACAGGCTCTGATGAATCAATCAATGCATCTTGCGCATTTTGCAATAAATTATGCAGCACCTGGCGTAACTGTGCAGCATCACCTCTTACCACAGGCAAGTCATCTGCCAATACTGGTTTGATATGTATGTGTTTACTATTATCAGTTGTCATACTTGCTGCATCATAGAGTGACAATACTTCTCGCACCAATCGATTAAAATCAAGCTGACGTAATTCCAATTCAGGGACACGCGCATATTGATTGAACTCATTGACCATTTTTTTTAGTGCTTCAACCTGATTGACAATCGTTTCCGTAGAACGACGCAGTATTCTTGCATCTTCTTCGTCCAGCTTGTTGATCAATTTATGCTGCACTCGTTCAGCTGAGAGTTGAATCGGTGTCAACGGGTTCTTAATTTCATGCGCGAGCCTACGCGCAACCTCACCCCAGGCAACTGCACGCTGCACTTGCAATAAACTAGTAATATCGTCAAAGACCACCACCCCGCCACCACCCGATATCTTGGGCAAACGTGTCCCCCGCAGTAGTAAGACTTGATTATTACCATCTCCGGAACGCGTCAATTGACGCTGCCAAACACCTGTTTCTCCAGAGTTAAAACCTTCTCTTATCTCAGTAACCAGAGTATCCAATTGCGGCTCATTACTTACACAACCTTCAATGATTGAACCATCCAGACTGATCATGGGTATTTGCAGTATTTGCTCTGCGCTGCGGTTTGCCTTGGACAAAACTAATTGATCGTCAAACACTAATACACCGGACGAGAGATTTGCCAGAATACTTTCCAAATGCGCACGTGCGCTCTCCACTTCCTGCTGATTATGTTGCGCTGTCGCTTGCGCTTCCTCCAGTTGTTGCGTCATCAAATTAAAAGATTCCGTTAATACACCCAGCTCATCCCTACTCTGAACCAAATGACGACGGCTGTAATCGCCTTGCGCAATAGCGCGCGTACCTTCCGCCAGCATGCCGAGAGGAGCGCTCAATTTTTCGCTGAGCAATGAAGCAGCCGCTAATGCTGAAAACAATGATAAAAGCAATGCCAGTGTCAATGTAACGCTATACAACCGGGTTAATCCCTGACGGGACAAAGAAAGCTCCTGATAATCCCGATACCCTGCCTGCACCCCTTCGGCATCTTTTGCCAACTGCACAGGAACCGGTTGCAAAAGCTGAAGCACCCGAATATCTTCCTTCAGACTCAACACATTGACAGGTGCAACCACGCGCAAATACAACCCCTTATCCGCGATGGATTCAACCACACTGTAAGCTTTCTGAATTCTAATGTGCCGCAACACGATTGCATTGGGCATTTCAGGAAATAACGCCAAATTACTTTCACTGGAAAATGCAATTACTTTGCCATCCTGGTTAAACAAAGTCGCTTCCTCAATTTGCGATTGCAACAATAATTCATTAAGCACTAGTAAAGGTTGGCTGGAAGGCTCGGACAGTATCAACGCAGTGGCTTGTGCTTTCTTTTGCAATTCTCCCAGCAAGTTCTCAAGCATGGTTTGGCCCAGACTCAAACCACCTTCAAGCGCACGATCTACTTTAACATCAAACCAGGATTCAATACTCTTCTCGAGAAATTGAACAGATACGGCATAAACCAAAACGCCCGGAAGGATCGCCATCAATGAAAAAACCAACATTAAACGCAATGCCAACCTGGATCCGAATACACCCGACTTGAGTCTGCGCCTGAACCGCCACAACAGAAATCCCACGATAACCATGAGAAATAATACGAAAGCAATGTTGATACCCAGCAATAACCGGTATTTTCGTTCAAAAAACTCAGTATTGGCACCTGCTGTAGCCAGCAAAAAAAGCATAACCGCTCCCAGCCCCGCACCAATAATGAGAACATATTTCATTAATGACCTTTCATCTGGAACGGTTGCTCTGGTGCTGGTAACCTCATACGCCATTCCAGTTTATCTGAACTCAGATCCCATTTTCTGGAACCCAATGCTTCAACCTGGAATGGTTTTGGCATACGTGTCAAATCCAGCCAGATACGCAATGATGCAATATAATCGCCATCGTTTTTTAATTCAGGCTTGACAGTCAATGGATAATCACGCAATTGACCCAAAGCCTGCAACGCTTCCGTCAACGTGTTAAAGTTTTGTGAAAATGATGGGTGGTTCAAATGATATTGGCGCGTCAGTGCATAATACCTTAACCCAACTCTTAATTTACCCCGCGCAACTTCGTCGTAAAGCCAATACCAGCGCGAATCAACCAGACTGAATTTGGTTACAAAGTAAAGCACGATGCCTTTTTCAAGCGCTTGTTCCAGAGTAGCATTAAGAACAATTTCAGAATCAATGCTGATTTCATACCCTTGTTCAACTGCTGCCATACTGACAGACTTTATGTGGATGCCTTCCGCCTGCGCAACCACGACCGGCAACAACAGAATCAATAGCAGAAGGATCAGATTAGCAAGTGATAAATGTGCGCGCCACATACTTTGGCTAGATTTTGTGCAACAATGTATAAAAGAAACCATCATGTTGAATATCTGGTAACAGTTGCCCATCTACCACTGCTGCGCCAGAAAGCGGTAATGGACATGCATCGGGATGATGTTTAAGGAACTTCTCTATCTGCATAGTATTCTCTTCAGCAAAGATTGAGCAAGTTACATAAAGCAACTTACCATCCTTGCTTAAAATTTTCCACAATGCATTCAGAATTGCCTGTTGATTTGCTGCTAATTTGGCCAGATCACTCTCACGCCGTAACCATTTGATATCTGGATGTCGGCATACTACACCAGATGCAGAGCAAGGTACATCCGCCAAAATACGATCAAACGGCCGACCATCCCACCATGCATCGGGATTCGAGGCATCTCCGCACAGCAGACGCTCAGCTGTCACATTCAAGCGCTCAAGATTTTGTTGAACTCGAGAAAGCCTTGCTGAATCATTGTCCAGTAACGTTAATGACACTTCGGCCAATTCCAGCAGATGTGTACTTTTACCTCCGGGCGCTGCACAAGCATCCAATACTCGCATACCGTCATGCACATCCAGAAACGTCGCTGCAAGCTGGGCGCCTGCATCTTGTACTGTTACCAGACCCTCTGCAAAACCAGGTAAGTTTTCCACCATAACCGGCTGATTCAGTTGAAGTGCGCCAGACCCTAACAACTCTGCGTGCATCGCTTTCTCTGCCAACAGCTTACGGTAACTTTCTACACTGATCTTACGTTGATTAACCCGCAAAGTCATCGGAGGGCGTTTGTTGCCTGCCTCCAGTATGGCTTGAAAGTTTTGCGGATATTGCCAGCGTAATTTATCGATCCACCATTGCGGATGCGAATAACGCCCCACCTCATTTTCAGCGGCTTTTTTCAACAAGCTATCGCGCTGCCGGATAAAATTGCGCAATACCGCATTCACCAGCCCCTGCATTCCTTTGCCATGTACTAAAGATCGCGAGGCCGAAACTGCCTGATCAACCACTGTATGCGGCAATGCCTTACTGTATTGCAATTGATATAAGCTGACTAACAGTAGATGATGCAAGCTCTTGTCACGTAGAGATTTCTTCAGCAACGAACCAAGAATTGCTTCCAATTGTCCATAAAACCGCAATACACCATAGCTCAAATCCTGAATAGCACCTCTTTGCTGCTTCGATAACGTGGGATCTGCGTGCCAAACTTCCTGCAATACTCCCGTCAAACTTGCTCCGGCCAGCACTTTACTGATTGCAGAAGCCGCAACAAGTTGGGTTTTAATCATGCTTTGAACTGGAATGATTCACTGCAGAAAAATTTTCACCCGGCTGCAAATTATTCCCCGCCAGAAAATCTGCACTGCTCAATTTCTTGCCACTGGGTTTTTGCACTATTTCAACCTGTAACATGTTAGAACCACAGGCCACAGTAATGCCTTCACGATCTACTGCGACAATTTCTCCGGGTTTACCCACTGCCCTCCCTGCAACCACTTTTACTTGCCAAATCTTCAAAACAACATCCCGGAAATAAGTATAGGCGCCTGGATTTGGATTAAACGTCCGCACAACACGGTCAATTTGCTCAGCAGTCTGTCGCCAATCAATTTCTGCTTCAGTTTTTTTTATTTTAGCGGCATAACAAGCCAGTGTCTCATCCTGTAGAGTGGGAACAAGTTTTTCCTGTTGCAGCAATACCAAAGCCTCAACGATACTCTGCGCGCCTACCAGGCTCAGCTTGTCGTGCAATGATTGCGTAGTGTCATGCGGTGCGATCGACATGCCATGCTTTAACAATATGGCGCCTGTATCCAACCCCGCATCCATTTGCATGATTGTAATACCGGTTTCATAATCTCCTGCCAGAATAGCCCGTTGAATCGGCGCAGCCCCACGCCAGCGCGGCAATAACGAAGCGTGAATATTCAAACAACCCAGACGGGGAATTTTCAACACTGCTTCAGGTAAAATTAATCCATAGGCCGCCACAACCATCACATCTGCGTTTAATGCCAATAATTGCGTTTGTATTTCTGGGGCTTTAAGCGTTAATGGCTGCAATAACGCAAGATCATGTTGTTGGGCAAGCAACTTGACCGCACTGGCGACCGTTTTCATTCCTCTACCGGCAGGACGATCCGGCTGAGTCAACACCAGTGCAATCTCATGACCTACCTTGAGTAATGCATCCAGTGCAGTAGCAGCAAAAATAGGAGTTCCAGCGAAAATGATTCTCATCCTAGGCACATCAATCTTTCATTTATTTGGATTCCAGAGGTTCAATGCCACTGGCAGAAGAAAACCATTAATCCCGGGAGTTTCAGGGTACAAACCACATCACATTTTCATGAAGGCACAATGTCTACATGACGCTGCGCTGTTTTTTCTTTAATCTTGCCAGTGTGCGCACCTGCTTAAGCCGTGACCAGTATTCAACAAACACTTTTCCTGCCAAGTGATCCATCTCGTGCTGGATACACACCGCCAGCAATCCATTGGCATTCAGAACAAAAGGCTCTCCTTCAGCATTCAAGGCTCGTACAGTAATAGACTCGGCACGCTGTACTTTTCCATAGATGCCTGGAACTGACAAGCAACCTTCCTCATAATCAGATATTCCAATACTGGCAATAATCTCAGGGTTGATCAAAACAAGCAATTGATCATGCGTTTCAGAAGTGTCAATAACAATCACACGTTCATGCACATCTACTTGCGTTGCTGCTAGCCCTATCCCTGGGGCGGCATACATCGTTTCCGCCATATCTCTTATCAACAAGCGGATTTTGTCAGTGACTTGCGCTACGGGAGCCGCTACAGTATGTAGCCTTTCATCTGGGTATTGTAATATTTTTAGAATAGCCATGAAAAATTTGTTTAGTTTAATAGACTCAATATCGCATTTAGACCGTATCATTAGACAATCATTCTGTATGCGTTATAACCTATCATTGGGATCGTTCATGCAAAAGCCTATTATAGCTATCATTTTATTCCTGGGTCTGCTTTCTGTTATGTCAGTTAAAGCAGAGAACATTAAACTGCGGGGCGACACGCCCGATCACCATGTGGTTGTACCTGGTGACACCCTGTGGGGAATTGCTTCCCGGTTTCTTAAAGACCCCTGGCGCTGGCCTGAAATCTGGGGGTTCAACCGTGAACAAGTAAAGAATCCGCACAAAATCTACCCCGGTGATATTGTGATATTGGAAAAAACACCTCATGGAAGCCGATTGCGTCTTGCAGAGGATGAAGGCGATATAAAAACGGTCAAACTATCGCCTAGAATACGTACAGAACGATCGAGTACTGCAGCTATCCCGAGCATACCAGCAGCAGCTATCGAACCTTTTCTAAGCCAGCCGTTAGTCATTGAAAAAGATGGTCTTGCCGATGCACCGTATATACTGGGTTCCAGTGAAGGCCGGGTTGTTTTAAGTACAGACAATACAGTTTATGTCAGCGGGTTACCTGATGACAAGGGCACAACATGGCAAATCTTCCGTCCCGGCAAGGCGCTAAAAGATCCAGACAACGAGGGCCTGATCCTGGGCTATGAAGCAACCTACCTGGGGGATGCCAAAGCGAATGTTTTTGCTGATGTCAGCACGGTAACCATCACTCGTGCTACGGAAGAAATTCTCAAAGGCGACCGTCTGGTTCCCGCCCCTGATACCCTATTCAATAACTACGCACCTCATGCGCCGGAATTTTCAATCAACGGACGAATCATTTCTGTCTATGGTGGTGTCACTGAAATTGGCAGAGGCGACATTGTCACGCTGAATAAAGGCGAACTGGATGGCTTGGAAATGGGGCATGTACTTGCTATCTTTCGAAAAAGCCAAGCTAAATCCCTCAGAGGAGAAATGGTACAATTACCTGATGAGAGGACCGGATTGGTATTTGTATTTCGTGTTTTTGATAAAATATCCTATGCACTGGTCGTACAAAGCACACATTCCATTAAAATACTGGATGCTGTTAAAACGCCCTAAAATTAATGCCGCACATTCATGAAACATGCACCAGATATTGAATCGTGGCTGAATCTTAACCTCATTGACGGACTGGGCGGCGAATCCATCCGTCGGCTTCTAATTGCTTTTGGCAGTCCTTCTGCAATATTTTCAACACATACTACCGCGCTCGAACGCATTGTAAAGAGTCCAATTGCCAAATGCATTAAGCAAGGCGCTGATCGCAATAAAATTTCGGGCGTGCTCAAATGGCTGGAAGACCCCGCCAATGCCGTCATAACTTTGGCTGATTCGGATTACCCAACTCAGCTACTTAACATTACCGACCCACCCCCGTTACTTTATTTCAAGGGCCAGCGAGAACTCTTGCGGAAACCAGCGCTAGCGGTCGTTGGTAGCCGCAATGCCACACCGCAAGGTTTATCCAATGCAGAGGCTTTTTCTGAAGCAGCCAGCAATGCCGGATTCTGCATCATCAGTGGCATGGCATTAGGTATCGATACAGCTGCTCATCAGGGCGGTTTGCGCGGCGCTGCTGCCAGCATCGCTGTTGTCGGCACTGGTTTGGATATTGTTTACCCAGCCAAAAATCATCTTTTAGCGCATAAACTGGCAAAAGAAGGCGCGCTAATTTCCGAGTTCCCTCTCGGCACACCTGCCATCGGAAGGAATTTCCCGCGCAGGAATCGTATTATCAGCGGTATGAGCCAGGGTTGCCTGGTGGTAGAGGCTGCATTACAAAGCGGATCACTGATCACAGCACGGCAGGCATTAGAACAAGGACGCGAAGTAATGGCGATCCCAGGCTCTATTCACTCACCACTTTCAAAAGGCTGTCATGCACTGATTAAGCAAGGTGCGAAACTGGTAGAGAACACGCAAGATATTTTGGATGAATTAAATTACTTCCCCTTAACCAGTAATGAAAATATCGATAAAAGAAAAGAATTTACTACCGAACGATCAGCTGACAATACTCTATTACTCAGACACATAGGCTATGACTCCGTAGATATTAATACGCTGTGCGCCCGCAGTGGCTTGACGGCTGAGGTTGTATCAGCCATGCTATTAACGCTTGAGCTTAACGGTCAGGTCAGCAGTTTGCCGGGAGGGTGTTATCAGAGAATTCAATAATATCGGATAAGATCAACCAAAGATTGCCGGTCTGTAAAATACTTGCAACTTATTAAACTCAATTATGTTCGATATACTCGTTTATTTATTTGAAAATTATTTTGACTCAGGAAGCTACCCTGACTCCGCCACTCTGACTCGCAAACTCACTATGGCCGGATTTGCAGATGAAGATATTAACGAGACACTGAACTGGCTCTCTGAGCTCGCACGCCACGATATCGGCAATTATCCTGCAAGCTTTGCAAAAAACGATTCTTTCCGCTGTTTTACAGCATTTGAAATGGAAAAGATTGACACCGAAGGCCGGGGATTTATTTTCTTTCTGGAGCAAGCTGGCATCATTAACCCCTTACAAAGGGAATTATTGATTGACCGTGTGCTGACGATGGATGAAAATTCATCCAGCCTTGAAAAAATCAAACTGATTGTTTTAACAGAATTGTGGATTCAGAACCAGCTCACTGACGATGCCATACTTGAGAAATTGTTGATTGTCAGCGATTCTCATTACCGGCATTAAGACTAATCGTAGCCCTTATTTAGTCATAACGGACAAGCGCTGGCGTGCGTATGTCCAATACACTCATCAAATATGCTTGCAATCCCTATTCATAATAAACACTCAGCAGTAACAAACATGCTTGATTTCACATCAGTGGTTAGTGGCTTTTCCCGGGAAAATTATGAGTAAATCACTGATTATTGCCGAAAAGCCTTCTGTTGCAGCAGATATCGCACGGGTATTAGGAAACTTTACCAAACACACTGATTACTTCGAAAACGACCAGTATGTCGTATCTTCGGCAGTAGGTCATTTGCTAGAACTGGCCATTCCAGAAGAATATGAAGTAAAACGCGGCAAATGGAGTTTTGCAAATCTACCCGTTATTCCACCACATTTTGATTTGAACCCGATCGAAAAAACATCCTCACGTTTAAAACTGCTCAGCAAGCTCATCAAACGTAAAGATGTGGATAATCTTATCAATGCATGTGATGCAGGACGGGAAGGCGAACTGATTTTTTATTACATCCTGCGTCATGTCGGCACCAATAAACCGGTCAAACGCCTTTGGCTGCAATCCATGACACCCGATGCGATTCGGCAAGGGTTTACCAAATTACTGGATAGCTCAGAAGTACAGTCTCTGGCTGAAGCTGCTGTCAGTCGCTCAGAGTCTGATTGGCTGGTCGGAATCAATGGTACGCGCGCCATGACTGCCTTCAATTCCCAGGAAGGGGGGTTTCACAAGACTACAGTTGGGCGGGTACAGACACCCACATTAGCGATTCTTGTTGAACGTGAAGAAAAAATCAAAAAATTCCGTCCTCAGGATTATTGGGAAATTCATGCCACATTTGCAGCCGGTAATGGCAACTATACCGGTAAGTGGTTTGATGAAAAATTCAGCAAAGATAAAGTCAATCAAGAATTAAAACCTGAACGGCTCTGGGAACAGAAAAAAGCCGAGGTCATTCGTGACAAATGCCAGGGGAAACCCGGTCAAGTTAACGAAGAAAGCAAACCAAGCAAAGAAATCTGCCCGTTGCTTTATGATTTAACCAGTTTACAGCGAGAAGCCAACAGTCGCTTTGGTTTTTCTGCCAAAACAACACTCGGTCTGGCACAAGCATTATATGAAAAACATAAGGTATTGACTTACCCGCGAACTGACTCACGCGCACTACCCGAAGATTATATCGCCACAGTTAAAGATACTTTGCAAAGCCTGAGAAATACGGATTATGGAAAATTTTCCCAACAAATTCTGGCTTCAAACTGGGTGATTCCAAACAAACGTATTTTCAACAACGCCAAGATCTCAGATCACTTCGCCATTATTCCAACTTCATTAAATCCGGCTAAATTAAATGAAGTCGAAGCAAAGCTTTATGATTTGGTTACCAAACGCTTTTTGGCAGTTTTCTTTCCCGCTGCCGAATTTCTGATTACCACCCGCATCACCCGGGTTGAAAACGAACCTTTTAGAACTGAAGGTAAAGTCATGGTCAATCCGGGCTGGCAGGCGGTATATGGCAAGTCAGCCAAATTGGATGACCAGGAAGATGACACAACACTGGTCGCAATTACCCCGGGTGAATCGGTTATCACTGAAGAAATTAACGTTATCGCGAATCAAACTCGCCCGCCCGCAAGATTTAATGAAGCTACATTACTTTCTGCCATGGAAGGCGCGGGGAAACTCGTTGAAGATGAAGAACTGCGTGCGGCCATGAGCGCAAAAGGTCTGGGAACGCCGGCAACACGCGCAGCCATCATTGAAGGGTTGGTATTTGAAAATTATCTACAGCGTGTAGGGCGCGAGCTTCACCCAACTGCAAAAGCTTTCTCACTAATCACGTTATTACGTGGTCTAAAGATTCCCGAACTTATTTCACCTGAATTAACAGGCAACTGGGAATTTCAGTTACGTCAGATTGAGCAAGGTCACCTAAAACGCACTGCGTTCATGGAGAAAATTGCCGCAATGACAAGTCATATTGTGGAACAAGCCAAAACCCATCGCGGAGAAACCATTGCAGGAGATTTCTCCATACTTAAATCCCCCTGCCCTAAATGCGGCGGTATCGTGCATGAAACCTATAAAAAATTCCAATGCCAGAAATGTGATTTTGCGCTCTGGAAAATTCTAGCCGGACGCCAATTTGAGGTTGATGAAATGGAGACCTTGATTACCCAACGCGAAGTAGGACCACTGCAAGGTTTCCGGAGCAAAATGGGACAATCATTTAATGCCATCATCAAACTTACTGATACTTTTGAAATGAAATTTGATTTCGGCAACAGCGATGAGGATCATGAAGAAGTTGATTTCAGCGATCAAATCGCCTTAGGAAAATGCCCAAAATGCAATCATGCTGTTTATGAGCATGGCCTGCAGTATGTTTGTGAGAAATCTGTCGGAGCAACCCGCACGTGCAATTTTAAAACAGGAAAAATCATCCTTACACGCCCAATAGAGCGCGAACAAATCACCAAACTACTGGAAACCGGAAAAACAGACCTGCTCACAAAATTTATTTCCAAAAAAGGCAGACCTTTTTCAGCTTATTTGGTCAGGAATACAGACGGAAAAATAGGATTTGAGTTTGAGCAGAAAGCTCCCAAGAAAACAACCGAAACAAAATCAAAAACAAAGCAATCAAAAACCAAAACAACCAGAAAGACTACTTCATAGCGAGAATAAGCCAATGAGTTATTTGTCTTTTATCGAGAAATCAACAACGAACTACAGAAAAGACATTCGGGTATCGTTTGACACCCCGAACGTTCAATTTTCCCAATAAACTAAAGGGCGCCTCTAAAAATTCAAAGTTCTAAACAAAACGAGGCGCGAGCAACAAAGTGTTGTGGCAAAATTTGGATTTTTAGAGGTGCTCCAAAGAGATCACGCAGCATAAAAGTTGAGGATGTACTTAATTACTCCCCCGGCCCCCATGATAATCATGATGAGTCCTCCCACAATGGCAGTTCCCTCTAAAATGATGGAAATGAATGCACGTGCTGTGTTTTCAAATTCTTCTTCACCTAAAACATTTTTCCGCTTCTCTCTGCGATTCTTTACCCATAACTGCAACCAGATAGCAACAGGAATAATCAGTAAAGAAAACATTAAACCAATTTCTGCATCTTCCATTAAATCAACCTCTTATTTTTTAGAAATAGTACGAAAATCTTACTGCACCAATTTATTTCAGCATCAGATAGCAAATATCTCCTAAAAGCGCTTCAAGCTAACAATGCATTCTTCGCTAGAAATTAACTGCGATAGATTACCCTAAACAAGATAATTAAATAAAGATTTTTCAAAATTTTTCAAAATTTAATGGATCAACTCAGAAAATTCCAGCCGAATCCGTCATGCCCAAAGTTCACTAAAATTACGCTCTGAGTGTTTTAATGGGATATCATCTAACAATTTTTACTACTGCATATATCATGGAATGGATTGATCTCCCGTTTGCTAAAAATGCTCAGGGCATCGTACAACTGCCTGGATCAAAGAGTATCTCCAATCGAATTCTCCTGCTCGCCGCATTGGCCGAAGGTACCACACAGATTCATGATTTATTGGCTTCTGATGATACGGCACGTATGCTTGATGCGCTTATCAAACTGGGTGTTTCAATAACACAAACAGGTAGAAACGATTACTGCATCATCGGAGAAAAGGGAAAATTCCCAGTTACCGAAGCTGATTTATTTCTCGGCAATGCCGGCACTGCATTTCGGCCTTTAGTTGCGGTATTGTCTTTATTGCACGGGCATTACCAGCTATCCGGCGTGCCGCGCATGCATGAACGGCCCATTGCAGACTTAGTCGATGCATTACGCCAATTAGGTGCGAATATCACTTACTTGGGCAATCCCGGCTTTCCACCTTTGGAAATTAGACCAGCCGATCCGCGTATTAAAAGCGACACCATTTCTGTTACCGTAAAAGGCGATGTTTCCAGTCAATTCCTAACTGGACTACTGATGGCGCTGCCACTCAGCGGAAAAGATTCCTTCATCAATGTTTCCGGTACTTTAATCTCTCAACCCTATATCGAATTAACGCTCGCACAAATGCAACGTTTTGGTGTGCGCGTCGAACACATCAACTGGCAGAAATTTATGATACCGGCACAACAGAATTATTGCAGCCCAGGTCATATTACTGTTGAAGGTGACGCGTCATCAGCCTCCTATTTCCTGGCAGCAGGTGCTATTGGGCATGGACCGGTACGTGTTCAGGGAATCGGGCGCGATAGCGCGCAAGGTGATATCCGTTTTGCTGCAGCACTGGAAATGATGGGAGCACAAATATCCATGGGGGAAAACTGGATCGAGGCGAGCGGAGCAGGAGCAAATCACACCGGGAAATTTCTGCACGCCATCGATCTGGATTGCAACCATATTCCAGATGCCGCCATGACGCTTGCAGTCACTGCATTATTTGCAGAGGGCGTCACAACACTACGTAACATTGCCAGTTGGCGCATGAAAGAAACAGATCGCCTTGCGGCCATGTCCAATGAGTTGCGCAAATTAGGTGCAGCCGTTGAAGAAGGCGCGGACTACTTGCGCATCACTCCTCCTGCCAATGGTTTGATTATTCCACATGCAGCAATTGACACTTATGATGACCATCGCATGGCCATGTGCTTTGCATTGGCATCCCTAGGAGCACCGTTGCGCATCAACGACCCCGGTTGTGTTGCAAAAACATTTCCCGATTATTTTGAAAATTTTTTTAAAATCATTCATCCTGAATAACCAAATAATAAGACTGTTTAATGGATACTCGTAAAATTCCTGTCATTACCATTGATGGCCCATCGGCATCCGGCAAAGGCACCATTGCTCAATTGGTCGCTAAAAAGCTCGGATTCCATTATCTCGACAGTGGTTCGCTTTATCGCCTGGTTGCATTGAAATCCATGCAATCCCATGTCGACATTCACGATACAGATCAACTCGCAGAGATCGCTAGGAACCTGAATGTGGTTTTTAAGAATGAAGCTATCTACTTGGATGACTCAATCGTCACTGACGCTATTCGGGCAGAACAATGCGGCGCCCTTGCCTCCCAATTGGCTGCTCATCCACAGGTTCGTGAAGCACTTACCGAACGTCAACGCTCTTTCTGCCAACCGCCTGGATTGGTTACGGATGGGCGAGACATGGGATCCGTTATCTTTCCCGATGCCATTCTTAAAATATTTTTAACCGCCAGTTCGGATATTCGCGCGCAAAGGCGATATAAGCAGTTGATAGAGAAAGGAATAAATGCTAATATCGCCTTTGCGCGCGAATATCCGAAC
>Ga0105090_10000126_pt1 | contig 31694 bp, 25 predicted proteins | sample PPLLak3March2015_FD_79110 | JGI IMG/M metagenome (GOLD analysis project Ga0105090, IMG submission 79110) | Freshwater sediment microbial communities from Prairie Pothole Lake near Jamestown, North Dakota, USA - PPLs Lake P7 Core (1) Depth... | ecosystem: Environmental > Aquatic > Freshwater >...
CTCAGTCGGACCGCTTGGAGCGTCGCGACAGACATAAAAAAGCAGGCACCGTGCCAAGTGTGGTGGCGGCTTGTCCTTTTTGAGTTTTTGGAAAACTCCTTGCAGGCCCGGCGTGATGGGCTACGCGTAATTTCGATTCATCACCCATCATGAAAACCATCGTTCCCGCCATCCTCACTGCCACCACCGCCATCATCCTGTCGAACTGCGCTGCTCCGGCCGGCCCCAACACCCAGCGCGGTGCGGCCACCGGTGGCCTGATCGGCGCGGCGGCCGGCGGCATCATCGGCCATCAATCAGGCCGTGCGCTGGAAGGAGCCGCCATCGGTGCCGCCGCTGGTGGCACGGCCGGTGCCCTCTACGGCAACTCCCGCGACCAGGAGCAATACGGCCGTTACTGAAACTCTTGACGCCTTACACTTCTTCCCGCGGGGCATCCGGATTCCGGATGCCCCGTTTTTCAGGGATGATTTTGTGGTTCCGTTCCTCTCACCAACGCTTTTAATCACAGTCACTCATGCTCCGCACCGTCTCACTGCTGCTCGTCCTGCTTGGTTCCACCACTCTGGCGCGTGCGCAGTTCGCGCTGGCGGCGGACTCACCGGCATCCGTGGCGGAAATGGTTGCGGAGGTGAAATCCGTCGCGCCGGGGGCCACCTTCAGCGTCGCGCTCAAGCTCGACCACCCCGCGGGCTGGCACAGCTACTATCGGAATAGTGGCGGCGTGGAGGAGGGGCCAGCCATCCAGTGGACGCTGCCGGAGGGATTTTCGGCAGGGCCCATCCAGTGGCCCGCGCCAGAGGTGAAGGACGGCTTTTTCGGGAAAAGCTTCGTCCATCCGGGTAGCCCCGTTTTTCTAACAGACATCACCGCGCCCGCCACGCTGCAGCCGGGGACGGCGGTGACGCTCGCCGCGCGGGCCACTTGGCAGATCTGCAAGGAGAGCTGCATCAATGAGGAGAAATCCTTCACCTTGAATCTGTCCGCCGGGCCGGTGCTGGAGAAGGATCCCGCCGTGGCCGCGCTGTTTGCAAAGGCACGCGCCAGCCAGCCGGCTCCTGCGGACGGCTGGACCTTCACCGCACAGTCCGATGGCGATGCCATCCTGCTCCGCGCGACTCCTCCGGGCTCCTGGGAGGGCGCGCCGGGCGACTTTGTGCCGGACCAGCCCTTCATCCAATCCGCGAGTTCCGGCGGCTCGATCCAGCGCGATGGCGGGGCATGGCTGCTGCGCCTGCCGCGCGCGCTGAAGGATGCGCTGGATAATGAAATCCCGCAGGGCGACGCGTTCTCCGGCGTTCTAACAGGCGAGCGCCCGCTGGCGGTACCGCTCACGCCGATCTCGGCAGTAGCCGCACCGCCGCCGGCATCGCTGCCAATCGCGCGATACCTGCCCATCCTCGGCGGCATGTTGCTGGGCGGGCTGATCCTCAACCTGATGCCCTGCGTCTTCCCGGTCATCGGCCTCAAGATCATGGGCTTCGTCCAGCAGGCCGGTGCCGACCGCAGGAAAATCGTCCTGCACGGGCTGGTTTTCACCCTTGGCGTGCTCGCGTCTTTCGGCGTGCTCAGCGGCATCCTTTTCGCCGCGCGCTCCGCCGCCGGGGAGCAGATCGGCTGGGGCTATCAACTGCAGAATCCGTGGGTGGTGCTTTCGCTCATGCTGCTGATGTTCGTGCTCGCGCTCAACATGTTCGGCGTCTTCGAGATCGGAGCCTCCGCCACATCCGTGGGCGGCTCGTTGCAGGCGAAACAAGGCATCAGCGGCTCGTTCTTCTCCGGCGTGCTCGCCACCGTCGTCGCCACGCCCTGCTCGGCGCCATTCCTTGGCGCGGCCATCGGTGCGGCCATCGCGCTGCCCGCCTTCCAGTTCTTCGCCGCCTTCGGCTTCATGGCGCTCGGCCTCGCCCTGCCGTATCTGGTCCTTTCCATATTCCCGAAACTCATCGGCCTGCTCCCCCGCCCTGGCGCGTGGATGGAGAGCTTCAAGCAGGCGATGTCGTTCCTGCTCTTCGCCACGGCCGGCTACCTGCTGTGGGTGTATGCCGGGCTGATCGATGCGGAAAACCTGTTAGGCCCGGTGTTCGGGCTGAGCAGCATCGCCTGCGCCTGCTGGATTCACGGCCGCTGGAACCTGCCGCACCGGAAAAAAAGCACGCGCCTCGTGGCCGTGGCCTTCGCCGTAGCCTTTGCCGCCGGCGGCCTCTTCCTTGCCAAACCACCGCCACCCTCCGCGCTGGATTGGCAGCCGTGGAGCATGGAAAAACAGGAGTCCCTGCTCAAGGATGGCCGGCCCGTTTACATCGACTTCACCGCCAAATGGTGCGCCACCTGCCAGGTGAACAAGAAGCGCGCCTACACACCGGAAGTCGTGAAGTTGATGAGAAAAAAAGGTGTCGTCACGCTCAAGGCGGACAAAACCAAGCCCGATCCTGACATCGAGCAGGCCCTGCGGAAATACGGCCGCAGCGCCATCCCGGTGAATGTTCTGTTAGCCCCGGGCAGGGAGCCCGTCATCCTGCCGGAGCTGCTCTCGCCCGCGGATGTGATCCAGGCGCTGGACAAGTTATAAGGTTTCACAAACCGCCGGCGTGGGAATCCTCCCACTTCATTTCCTCGTCGGTGAAATAGCGCACGCGCACTTTCTTGAACTCCTTGGTGGAGTAGAGCGCGTGGCGGTCCGTGATGCCGGTGGCCTCGGCGATGGCGGCGAGCGTTTGCTCGCACTCCTCCTCGCTCTTGCCGTGGACCATGGTGAAGAGGTTGTAGGGCCAGTCCGCATAACTCGGGCGCTGGTAGGCATGACTCACGGCGCGGAAGCCGGCCATGGTTTCACCGAGTTTTTTAAGCGCCTCCGGATCATCCTGCGGCCCTGCCCACACGCCCATGGCATTGGCTCCGAAGCCCGCCTTGCGGTGGTGCAGCACGGCGGCGAAACGGCGCATCCGGCCTGTTGTTAGAAACCGCTGGTGCATGGCCACCGCCTCGTCGAAGGATAGCCCGAGCTCTTTGGCCACGGCGACGAAGGGCTCCGCCACGATTGGCAGGTCGCGCTGCATCAGGCGCACGAATTCGATTTCCTTGGCGGTGAGTGGCTGCGCCTCCCGGCGGTTCGCCTCGGTGTAGGCGGGCTTGCTCTGGTCGTCGGGTTTTGCCGAACCTTCCACATCGAAGCGCACGCCGATCTTGAACAGCCGCAGGGTGGGCAGCAGGCGGGTGGTTTCAGCGCCGGAGAGCTTGTGGAGCAGGTCCACGGTGCCATCCAGGCCGAGCTTGCTGGTGGGCGGCACGGCGATGGTGTACCAGAGGTTGAACTCGTGGTTGCGCAGGTAGTTGTGGCTCACGCCGGGGTGCGAGTTGATCACGGCCACGGCGGCATCCAGTTTTTCCGGGGCGATTTTTGCGGCGACCAGGCTGGAGGCGTAGCCGAGGCTGCGGGTGTCGAAAATCGCACTGATCTGGCGGATGACTTTCGCCTCTTTGAGGGCTTTCACCCGGGCGAGCGTCTCGTCTTCGGACAAACCACAGCGGCTCCCGAGATCGGCGAAGGGCCGCGTGGTGAAGGGCACGGTTTCCTGCAGGACTCCCAGCAAGGCGGCATCGGCGGCATCGGTCGTGGCGTTCATCTGGCGCGCAACGTAGCAGCCCGCACGCGCAGCGGAAGCCGGGAATTCCATCCGCCACACGCCTGAATTTGGGATGGCGCGCGCCGCGCTTTCCACGTATCTCCGCAGCCGCTTCACGGCGTTCATTTCCATGACTCCCGATCTCACCGTCATCAAGGCCGGCACCGGCGTGCTCACCAAATCCGCCGACGGCACGCTGGACCGCGCGGCGCTGGTGCATCTCGTTTCCGCCATCGCGGGGCTCATCGATGCCGGCCACCGCTGCCTGTTCGTGTCCTCCGGCGCGGTGGGCTCCGGCGTTTCGGCCTTCGGCCTGGCCGAGTATCCCAAGGACACCGCCACCCGCCAGGCTTGCGCCGCCGTGGGCCAGGCACGGCTGATGCAGACCTACAGCAGCCTGTTTGCAAACTTCGAGATCACCGTGGCGCAGGTGCTTCTAACAACCGCCGACCTCGGCACGCAGGAGCGCGCGGGCTACGTCTCCGACACGCTCGGCCGCCTGCTCGCGGAGCCGCGCATCCTGCCGATCATCAACGAAAACGACTCGGTGGCCGTGGAGGAGCTGAAATTCGGCGACAATGACATGCTTTCCGTGCGCGTGGCGAAACTGGCCGGTGCGCAACGCGTGATCCTGCTCACCAGCGTGGACGGGCTGCTGGATCCTTCCACCGACGCGCTCATCACCGAGGTGGCGGACATCGACGACGTCTTCCGCCACGTGCGCGATGACAAGGGCCGCTTCTCGATGGGCGGCATGGCCTCGAAACTCGCCGCCGTGAAATTCGCCGTGGAGGCCGGCATCGAGACCCACATCGCCCATGGCCGCCATCCGGACCGCCTCGCGGGAATCGTCGCCGGCAAGGGGATTTCCACCAAATTTCACGCCCGGGCCGAGCGCTGAAGCACCATGCAGATCAAGTCCGCCGAGTTCATCACCAGCGCCAGTGGCCTGGAGCAATGCCCGGACTGGGCGCATCCGGAGTTCGCCTTCATCGGCAGGTCAAACGTCGGCAAGTCCTCGCTCATCAACCTGCTGGCCAACCGCAGCGCGCTGGCCAAGGTCTCCGCCACGCCGGGCAAGACCCGCCTGCTGAATTTCTTCTTGATCAACGGCGCATGGAGCCTGGTGGACCTGCCCGGCTACGGCTTCGCCAAAGTGGCCGAAAGCGAGAAATTCGACTTCAACGAGCGCGCCGGCGATTACCTTGAGCGGCGGCCCAACCTGCGCCGCGTCTTCGTGCTGATCGATTCCCGCCACAAGCCGCAGCGCATCGACCTGGATTTCCTCTCCTGGCTCGGCGGCACCGGCGTGCCCTTCTCGCTGGTTTTCACCAAGACCGACAAGCAGTCCGCCGCAAAAACCAAGGCCGCCATCGCATTGTTTGAGGAAACCCTGGCCCCGCTCGTGCCCGTGCTGCCGGAGGTGCTCACCAGCTCCGCAAAAACCCGCGACGGCCGCTCCGCCATCCTTCACGCCATATTCACGTGTTGATCCGGCTATCCGAGGGAGCTTCCCTCACCCCCGTGATCCAGAAGTGGAAAGGCTCTGCCGCGAGGGAAATCAACCAACATCACAAGCGCGTCGGAACCATCTGGGCACCGGACTACTATGACCGTTGCATCAGGGACCAAAACCATCTCTACGATTCCATCGCCTGCATCTACAATAATCCCGTGAAAGCAGGGCTTTGTGGTAAATGTGCCTTTTCATCCAAGGAAATTCAACGGAGCGCGGACTGAAGTCCGCGCTCCTTTCGCTCGCACAAAAATTTCCCAGGATTGAGCAGGTCTTCCGGATCGAGCGCGTGCTTGAGGGTTTGGTGGACATCGAAGGAAACCTCGCCGAGCGCCTGGCGCGCCCAGCGTTTCTTGGCGAGGCCCACGCCGTGTTCGCCGGTGATGGCTCCGCCGTTTTCGAGCACCCAGTGGAACAACAGGTCGAGCGCGTGATCGGCGCGCTCTCTAACAGCCGGGTCATGGTAGTCGCCGACCATCAGGTTGGTGTGGATGTTGCCATCGCCGGCATGGCCGAAACAGGCGACGGGGATGCCGGTCTCCGTTTGCAGGCGTTTCGCGAATTCCACCAACTCAACAAGCCTGGAACGCGGCACGACGATGTCCTCGTTGAGCTTGGTGAGGCCTGTGTCCCGCAAGGAATAGGAAAACTCGCGCCGCAACTGCCAGATCCGCTCGCAGGAGGGTTCGTCCGGCGCTCGCTCGATGAAGCTTGCGCCGAGCTTTGTTAGAAGTTGATGGAGCTCCTCAAGTTCCGCGGCGACGGCGGCCGGGCGGCCGTCGATCTCGACGATGAGGTGCGCGTTTCCAGGCGGGAATGTTTCGGCACCGAGCCGCTTGCGGGCGGCGGCGAGCGTGAAGGCGTCGGTGATTTCCAGCGCGGATGGAAGATGGCCGGCGTTGAGAATGGCCTGCACGGCGGCGGCGGCCATCGAGAATTCGGGAAAGATCGCCGCAAGCATCGCGCGGCTCGCGGGTTTCGGGATGAGCCGCAGCGTGGCCTCGGTGATCACGCCGAGCATTCCTTCCGATCCCGTGAAGAGGCCGATGAGGTCAAAGCCGGTCTTGTTCTTGTGAAGACGTCCGCCGGTGCGCAGCACGCGGCCATCGGCCAGCACCACTTCAAGGCCGAGCACATAACTCCGCGTGACGCCGTATTTCAAACACCGCGGTCCGCCAGCATTGGTGGCGATGTTGCCGCCGATGGAGCATTCCTTAAGCGATGCGGGATCCGGCGGGTATTCCCAGCCGACGGCGCGGGCCGCCTCCTGCAGATCGCGGGTGATGACGCCGGGCTGCACGATGGCCACACCGTCCTCCGGGTGCATGCCGAGGATGCGGTTCATGCGCATGACGGAAAGCGCGATGCCGCCCTGCACCGGCACGCAACCGCCGACGTAGCCGACGCCCGCGCCGCGAGTGGTCACCGGGATGCCGCGCTCGCTGGCGAAGGTGAGCACGGCGGAAACATCCGCCGTGGATTCCGCGAATACCACGGCATCCGGCGGATGGCTGGCGGACCATTTGTCTGCCGAGTGGGCGGCGATGACCGCGCCCGCAGCACTCGCTTTTTCCTCACCAAGCAATGAAACCAGCGGGGCGAACCAATCGGGAGGCGGATCTTGCATGGCGAAAACGGAGCAACTTGTCCGCGCGGGCAAAGTCGCGGAAAACCCCTCACAGCGTCAACCATGGAGTCAACACCGGGTTTGCAATGCGCCGCGCAAACCGTCATTTCCCAAGCGTGTCCCAGCCGTATCTCTCGCTCGAAGCCGAACTGCACGACGCGTTCTGGAATGCGGAGGACGGCGGCTCGGAACTCCGGTTGATGGCCGGATTTCTGAAAAAACATCCCGGACCGGCGTTGGAGATCGGCTCGGGTTCCGGGCGTTTGATGTTTCCGCTGCTGCAGGCGGGCATGGAGGTGGAGGGCCTTGAACTCTCGCCGGACATGCGCGCGCTCGGAGAAGGGAAGGCGGCGGAGCTTGGCCTGAAGCCGCTGGTTCACGCAGGCGACATGTGCACTTGGAAACCGCACCGCCGCTACGCCGCACTGCTGGCACCGGCCTTCACCCTGCAACTCGCCGCGGATCCCGCCGCCACGCTGCGCCACTGGCACGGCTGGCTGGAGAACCGCGGCGGGCTTTATCTAACAGTTTTCATGCCTTACGCGGAACTGGATGGCGCACTGCCGGAAAACTCCTGGTATCACGATCACCAGGCGGCGCTGCCCGACGGCAGGATCGGCTTGTTAGAAACCCGCCACCAGCTTGACCGGGAAAGGCGGCTGCTCCATCGCGAGCACCGCTATTCGATCCCGGGTGATCCACCGGTGACGCACCGCTCGCGCCAGACGATCCGCTGGATCGGGCATGGGGAAATGCTTTGGCTGCTGGAAGAAACAGGCTACCGGCTGGAGCGGTTTTTCACGGACTTCGATCCAAACCGTGAAAACGCCGATCCGGATGACGGGGAGTGTGAGGGAATCGTTACCTATCAGGTCACCAGGCGGGGGTGATTTCCTCAACCTCCGCTCAAACGAACACTCAATCGCCATTCTTGACGAGGCGGGCCGGAAAGGACTACAAACTTTTCGTGCCAAGGATTATTACATTATTTGCCACCGTGGTTCTCGTCAATTCCGCATCGAGCCAGACTTGGGAGCGTGAGGACGTAGGATTTGACAGCATCCAGAGCCGGGCGAGGGATCTTGCCAACAAACCGTATGAAACGCCGGACAAGAACAGGCTGCCGGTCTGGATGTACGAGTTGACATACGATCAATACCGGGACATCCGCTTCAATCCGAACCAGGCGCTTTGGGCTAACGAAAAACTGCCGTTCCGCGCGATGTTTTTCCATCCCGGCTACCTTTTCCGCGAGCCGGTGACGCTCAATGAATTCACCAGCAGCCACCAGCAGCAGATCCGGCTGTCCGAAGCGTATTTCAATTACGGTCCGCTGATCCAGAAGCACGGGGATCTGCCGCCGGACGGTGGCTTCGCGGGCTTCCGGCTGCACGCCCCGCTCAACAACCCGGATTACTTCGACGAGCTCGTCGTCTTCCAAGGAGCCAGCTACTGGCGGGCGCTGGGGAAAAACCAGCACTATGGCATTTCCGCACGCGGCATTGCGGTGGATACCGGCATTGATGGCGTGACCGAGGAGTTTCCCAGCTTCCGGGAATTCTGGCTGCGCAAACCAGACCCGGATGACACCCACGCCCGTTTCTACGCGCTGCTCGACGGCCCGTCCTTCTCCGGTGCCTACGCCTTCAGGGTGTATCCCGGCAACGAGACGATCATGGATGTGAAGGCCGTCATTTTCACCCGCCGGGCCGTGCGGCGCCTGGGCATCGCGCCGATGTCGAGCATGTTCTGGTTCGGAGAAAACTCGCGCCGCCGCTTCGATGACTTCCGGCCGGAAGTGCATGACTCGGATGGCCTGGCGATCCGCATGGGCACCGGCGAACGGCTGTGGCGGCCGCTTGCCAACGACTCCGGCAAGCTCGAGTTCAGCTTCTTCAACATGGAAAAGTGCGATGGCTTCGGCCTGTTGCAGCGCGACCGTCGTTTCAGCGCTTATGAGGACGGCGAGGCGGCTTACCATGCGCGGCCGTCGCTGTGGATCGAGCCCACCTCGGACTGGGGACCGGGACGCGTGATGCTGATGGAGATCCCCACCACCAATGAGCTCGCGGACAACGCGGTGGCGATGTGGGAACCTGCCGGCGTGCCACAGCCCGGCGAGCGCATCGAGTTTTCCTATCGCCAGCACTGGACGCTGGACGAGGATCCCTCGCAGGCCGGTGGCCATGTCGTGGCCACGCGCAGCGGCGTGCATGACTGGCAACCCGAACAACGCACCATCGTGGTGGAATTCATGGGGCCGAACCTGGAAAAAATCAGTGAGATCCCGCTCGAAGCACAGGTGCAGGCCGTCGGCAACGGAGCTGAAAAAATCAAGATCCAGGGCGTGACCGTGCAGCCGATGCCGGAAAACCGCTGGCGCGTCTCGTTCCAAATCGCCCCCGCCACGGAAGGCGCCAAACTTGCGGATGCCGGCCCCGTCGAGCTCCGCTGCTACCTCAAGCGCGGCGAAGATTTCCTCACCGAAACATGGGTTCACCGCGTCATTCCCTAGACGGCCTGCGCCCGCTCACCGAGGACGAGCTCAGCGAGTGGGAGGAAGCCTACGCCGCAGTGGAAGCCTACCTTCAGGCCCTGCGTCTGCGCAACCGCCTGCTCGTCGCGGAACTCGTGCGCGGCATCCTGTGGCGCGCCTCCGCCCGCCGCGTGGATGAACCGGAGAAACCCGCGCGCCTGCTGGCGATGGAGGAGGCTCTGATGGAAGTGGCCGAGTGGACCCAGGACGTGCTCGACGTGCCTTTGGAAAACCGCCGACTCGCCGCGCGCGGCCGACTCGCGCTGCTGCTGGCGGGCATGCCGGACAAGTGGCAGGGCGTGTTTCTCACCCCCGCTCCTTGGCCGCCGGCCTTTGTCGAGGCGATGAAAAAATCCTACCTTGCCGCCGGCCCGCGCTTCGCCGCCCTGACGATGGTGCCCAAGCCTCTTGAGCTCAACGCGATCGGCAGCGGCGCCGCCCAATGGTGGGAAACCATGGACCGCAAGCCCATCACCCGCATCATGTTCACCGGCGCGCTGCTTGCCATCATCACCCTCATCGCGTGGTTCATCTTCCTCGGCTGATGGAAACGCCCGATCTCTCGCCACCTGATTCCGGCAAGCTGTTTTTCAGCCGCTTTCGCACAGTTGTCAGGCGCACGCTGTTTTTCGGCAGCATTGTGATCGTGAACCTCGCCGCCACCCTGTGGCTCGCCGACCTGTTCTGGCGCATGGGTTTCCAAAAGGCGCACTTTCCACTGCTGGCGGTTTTCATCGTGCTCAACGGCCTGCTGGTGCTGGGCTCTTTCCACGCCATCTTCGGCGCGCTGGACATGCTCACCGGCCGCAAGCGCGCCGTGCGCATCACCCGGCTTGCCGAGGGAAAGTCCGGCCCGCTGGCCAAACGCCACGCCGTGGTCATGCCGGTTTACAACGAGGACAGCGTCAAGGTCTGCGCCCGCATCGAGGCGATCTACCGCTCCATCGAAGCCACCGGCCATCTCGATTCGTTTGATTTCTTCATCCTCAGCGACACCCGGGATCTGGACCTGTGGGTGCTCGAGGAAACCGCGTGGACCAATCTCTGCCGCCGCCTAGGCGGCTTCGGCCGCATCTACTACCGGCGTCGTAAAACCAATGAGAACCGCAAGGCAGGCAACATCGGTGACTTCGTCCGCACCTGGGGCGGCGGCTATGAGGCCATGCTCGTGCTCGATGCCGACAGCCTGATGGATGGCGCGGACATCGTGAAAATGGCCCGCGTGATGGAGGACTATCCGCGGCTCGGCATCATCCAGACGCCGCCCAAGCTCATCCGCGGCTCCTCGGTCTTCACCCGGCTCCAGCAGTTCGCGATGCGGCTCTACGGCCCGCTTTTCATCCGCGGGCTCAACTACTGGCAGCTCGGCGGCGGCAGCTACTGGGGCCACAACGCGCTCATCCGGCTCAAGCCGTTTTCCGAATATTGCGAACTTCCCGCCCTGCCCGGCCGCGAGCCGTTTGGCGGGCGCATCCTCAGCCATGATTTCGTCGAGGCCGCGCTGATGGTCGCCGAAGGCTGGGAAGTCTGGCTCGCTTGGGACATCGAGGGCACCTACGAGGAAGCCCCGCCCACACTGGCGGACCACCTCATCCGGGACCGCCGCTGGATGCAGGGAAACCTCCAGCACCTGTGGCTCATCTTCGCGCGCAAGCTGCCGTTTCCCACCCGCATGCACCTCTTCATGGGCATCATGGCCTATCTCGGCAGCCCGCTGTGGTTTCTGTTCCTTCTGTTAGGAACCTGGATCGCCTGGGACCGCTTTTCCAGCAGCCTGAGCCAGCTGCCCTTCGAGAGTTATGTGGACCGCTGGTTCGGCTTCAACGGCGTGGAGCAAAGCCTGGTGCTCACCGCCTTCATCTTCCTGCTGCTGTTCCTGCCGAAAATGCTCGCCGTCAGCCGCGCCATCCTCGTGCCATCCATCCGGCGCTCCTTCGGCGGGTTGCTGCCCATTCTGGCCGGCTCCTTTTTGGAAACCCTCGTTTCCATGCTGCTCGCGCCCTGCATCATGGCCGCGCACACCCTCATGGTGCTCAGCATCTTCCTTGGCCGCGCCGTCGGCTGGAACACCCAGAACCGCGAGACCGACGGCACCTCGTGGGGCGACGCCATTCGCTTCCACGCCTTCCCCACCCTGCTCGGCGCGGCCTGGACCGCCCTGGCCGTGAACATCAGCCCGGTCTTCGCCGCGTGGATGTCGCCCATCCTGTTAGGATTGCTGCTGTCCGCCCCGGTTTCGGTTTGGACCAGCCGCGCGCGCTACGGCAAGGCGCTCGCCCGTCACAAGATCCTCTCGACCCCGGAGGAGCTCAAGCCGCCGGATGTCATTCTCCTGGCTGATGGCGCGACCGCCGCGGTCGATCCGGCGCTTGATGGCTCCGCCGCCTCCCGCCGCGGCGTCATTGCCGCCGTCGTCGATCCCTACGTCAACGGCGTGCATGTCTCGCTGTTGGAACAATCCGAGCTTTCGGATGTCGACGAGGCGCTGGCCGAGCGCTGCCTGGCCCTCGGTCCTTCCGGAGTTTCAAAAAACGAGCTCTCCGAGCTACTCTACCTTGCCCCGGCCATGCTGCTGATGCACCGTGCGGTGTGGTTGCGCCCCGTGGAGGGCATCCACTCCGTCTGGACCCAAGCGGTGGAAAGCTACCGCCGGCGCCTCGATCAGACCCCGCCCCCCGGATCCACTTAACCCGAATTTCCCGATGCTCCAGATCAATCCCAACCTCTCGGACCTCGTTTCCGACGCGGCATCGAGCCTGTTCTCCCGACTCCAATCCAAGGCCACCATCACCGCCGCCGCCCCCGGTCGCGTCAACCTCATCGGCGAACACATCGACTACTGCGACGGCTTTGTCATGCCCTTCGCCATCGACCGCTACATCGTCATCGCCGGCTGCGCCAACGGCACCACGGATGCCCGCATCGCCACCGCCCTCGGCGGGGAAATCGCTGTCTTCAATGTCTCCAAACCCCAGCACGAGGGCGAGCCGAAGTGGACCAACTACATCCGCGGCGTCATACGCGGCTTCCAGGACCGCGGCCACCATATCCCTGGCTTCGACGCCTGCATCATCTCCTCCGTCCCCGGCGGCGCGGGGCTCTCCTCTTCCGCCGCCTTGGAGCTGGCCACCGCCACCTTCCTCGAAGGCCTGCTCGATACCCGCCTCGACACCAAGGAAAAGGCCTTGCTCTGCCAAAAGGCCGAACACGACTTCGCCCACGTGCCCTGCGGCATCATGGACCAGTTCGCCTCCGCCTTTGGAAAACCAAACCGGTTGGTCTTAATCGATTGCCAATCCGGCGAACCGGAGCTCGTACCCTTTGAAAACCCGGATCTCACCGTGCTGATCTCCAACACCATGGTTCACCACGAACTCTCGGACGGAGGCTACGCCGCCCGCCGCAAGCACACCGAGGAAGGCCTCGCCATCCTCGGCCGCGCATCCTGGCGGGATGTGACCGCCGCCGATGTCCAGGCGAACTGGGACAAACTCGGCGATCCGATCAACCGCCGCGCCCGCCACGTGGTCGGCGAGATTTCCCGCACCATCGCCGCCTCCTCCGCGCTGGCGAGAAACGATTTCGAAACGCTCGGCCCGCTGATGGCCGCCAGCCATGATTCCCTGCGCGACGACTTCGAGGTTTCCTGCAGCGAGCTCGACACCATGGTCGAGATCGCCCGCAAGATCGGCCGCAAGGGGGGCGTGATCGGAGCCCGCATGACCGGCGGCGGCTTCGGCGGCTCCACCGTCACCCTCTGTGAGTCCCGCAAGGCCGCGGACATCGCCGCCACGCTCGCCGCGGAATATGAAAAAGCCACCGGCATCACCCCGCAGATCTTCGCCTCGCGTCCCTCGCAAGGCGCGCATCTGGTGCAGTGAGCCTTTTCCATCCAACGACTATCCCAGCAAGTCGATGAATCGTTCCGTCGTCATTCCGGCGCTGCGGAGCAGGCCGCGAAGAGTGCCTTTGGCAAGTTCCTTGTGATCGGGAACCGAGAGGCTGGCGATGTGGCCCGGTTTGATCAGGATCATGTGGCTTCCCCGCTGGCGGGCAAAGGTCCAACCGTCCTTGAGAAATGCATCACGGGGCCTCCCGTCCGCTGATGGTGGGAAGGCTGGCCATGGCGGATCAGGCGACGGCTACCTCCACGAGGCGGGTTTCCACCGTGAGCGGCATGCCCTGCTCGGCGCGGACCTCCAGACAGCCGAGAATGGCCTCATGGATGCTTGCCACAGCCTCGTCCTTGGTTGCGCCCTGGCTGATGCAACCGGGGATGGACGGACACTCGGCGATCCAGATGCCGTCCTCATCGCGTTCCAGTGTGATGACGAATTTCATGGCGGCAAGTTGGCATCAGGTGTCTGGCTTGGCCAGTTTTTTGACGGAATCATCAATGGATCATTCTTCCGGAAAGCATTGATGCAGAGAAGTCCTCCCTGTCAGCGCCAAGCCGCCTTCCACGCCTCGAACTCCGACGGCCGCACACGGTAGCGGGCGAAGTTTCCCTCGTGGATGCCGGCGAGGGTTTCCTCGGCGGCGGCGACGAAGCGTTTGCGGTCGCTTTCGATGATGGATTCTTCCGCCCAACGGCGCAGGCGGGCGACGGCTTCGCGGCGGGTGCAGCGGGCACGGATGATTTCCGCAACCGTGTCTGGAAGCTGTGGCGTTTGGCCCGCTTCCAGCTTCGTCCGGCCCAGCCGCGTCAGTTGATAAATCGTGGAGCGGGTTTCCCCATGGCGATCCACCAAGCCCGCCTCGCGCAGTCGATTGAGGCGGTTCAGGGCGGTCCGCCGGGGCAGAGGAGGAACGAATGCCGCCTCATAATCCAAGGCTCCCATTTCCGCGTTCAGCCGGAACGGTTCGAGCCATTCTTTCGAAATCGGGCGGTTCATGGCGAGAAAATGGCACGCATTTCACCGATTTCAGCCGCCGCCGCCCTTCAGCTCCATCCACGGCTGGAACTCCGGCGGGATGGGAGCCTCGAAATGGTGGCGCCGGCCGGTGATCGGGTGCTCGAAAGCGAGTTTCCACGCGTGCAGCATCAGCCGCTCGGGCAGTGTGGGGTTTTTCGAGGGCTTGCCGTAAATCGGATCGCCGACGATGGGCGTGCCCTTGTGGTGGAGGTGGACGCGGATCTGGTGGGTGCGGCCGGTGTGGAGATGGCAGAGCACCAGCGCGGTGAGCGTGGCGGCGTCGGTGGCGAGCACCACGTAATCGGTGATGGCCGTCTTGCCCCCCGGCGGGTTGACCACGGCCATCTTCTGGCGGTTCACCGGATGGCGGCCGATGTGGGTGAAAACCGTGTCCTTAGCCGGCTTCGGAATGCCGTGCGTCACCGCCAGATAGATTTTCTCCATCGTGCTGCGCTCGGAAAACTGCGTCACCAGCGATTGATGCGCCGCATCGGACTTGGCGACGACGAGGCAGCCGGAGGTGTCCTTGTCCAAACGGTGGACGATGCCCGGGCGTTCGACACCGCCGATGCCGGAAAGCCGGCCCTTGCAATGATGCAGCAGCGCGTTGACCAGTGTGCCATCGGGATTTCCCGGCGCGGGATGGACCACCATGCCGTGCGCCTTGTTGATGACGATGAGATCGTCATCCTCATAAAGAATTTCCAGCGGGATGTCCTGCGGCGCGTTGTCCAGCGGCACCGCCTCGGGCAGGGCGATGGCGATGAGGTCGCCGGTTTTCACCGCATCGCGCGGCTTGGCGGGCTGGCCGTTGACGATGATGAATTGCTCGCGGATGAGCGCCTGGATGCGCGAGCGAGAGAGATCCGTCAGACGCGCGGCAAGAAACGCGTCCAAACGATCTGCGGAGGCATCGGCACGAATTTCCACGGCATGAGTGTCTGCGGCGGGAAATCCGCCCGCAAGGTTCAAGTTCAGACATCCCGGGCCAGCGCATCACCATGCTTCCCGCGCTCCAGACAAAAAACGCCCGGTCCTTGTTGAAGGACCGGGCGCTGGATGTTTGGCAGGAGAAACCCTGCGTTTGGACCGGCGGACCCGATTCATCCGATGGGGGGGATGATGAACCGGGCCTTCCGGAAAAATTTAGGACCTGCCGCGAGGGGCGTTATTTCACCACCTTGTAGCGTGCAAACACCTTGGCCGGGCTGCCTCCGGTGATGGTCGCGGTGACTTCCACCAGATCCGGCGTGCCCGCCGCGACGGTCACTGGCGCGCCGAAAGTCACGGTGATGCCGCCGGCGCTCGCGCTCGAGGCCCGCCAGTTGGTGAGATCCGTGGACCACTCGTAGCTGGCCGTCAGATCCGATGCCGGCGTGGCGTTGCGCGTGTGCCGGAAAATCAGGTTGCCGCTGCTGGTGGAAACATTCGTCAACCCTTGGCTGGGGGCCGCCGGGCTGCTGCCCAGGATGTTTTCCAGGGAGTTGGCCAAACCGTCATTGTCGGGGTCGCCCGTGGCACTGAGGTCCGGGTTGGTGAAGCCGCTGAAATCGTAGCCGGACATCCAGTTGGCAAAGGTGTTGGAAGGCGGCACCACCGGCACGTTGGAGATGCCGGGCGTGTCTTTGACATCCGCGAGCACCGAGTTGTCGGGCGTCTGGGTCGTGCCAAAAGGTCCGAGCGCCCAGGTTCCTCCATCCGCCGTGCGATACACATGACTGGTGGCGGCATCTCCAGCCATACCGACGCCCGGGCCGATGTTCAGGAAACCCAGCGAACTGCCGTATGCCAATTCGGTTTCGCTGGGGATACTCACATTGCTGAGCAGGCCGATGCCGTCCGCAATGAATGCCCATGGCGTGGAATCGAGGGTGCCGTCGTCGTTTGTATCCAAATCCTGACCGTTGCTTCCGGTGAACCCGGAAACGAGCAGGTGGGTGACGTTGTCTTCGTTCTCGAAATCCAGGTTTGTAACCAACTGGTCCGGCGTCGCGGTGAAGTCAGCGACTTGATCGCCATCGGTATCGGAATCCACCGGCAGGCTGGCCTGCTTGGCGACGAGATAAAACTCACCGGGCTGCAGGGTGACGCCAGTGGCCAGGGCCGTGACGTTTTCAATCACTCCACTGCCACCGGTTCCGTCCCCAATCACGATGTAGCTCAAATTATCGAGGCTGACCGCTACCGATCCAGCGTTGTAGAGCTCGAAGTATTCGAAACCATCACCATTGTCGTCGTCCACCCGGATTTCGTTGATGACCACCGGGAAGGTCGGGTCGGTCGGGTCATCCAGCACGGTGACCTGGGCGCTGGCCGGCAGGAAGCCGATGGCCGAGACGGTGAAGGTGACTGCTTGGTCGCCGATGAGCCAGAGATTGTCTTTGGCATTGATGACGAACTGCGCGCTGCTTTGTCCGGCAGGGATTGTCACGGAGACCGCCTCATCCGCCACTTCCGCCACGCTGCTGTTGCTGCTTGCGATCAGGACGATGAGATCAGAGCTGGTGTCTCCGCTGCGGGTGACGGTAGCGGTGGAAGTGGATGGGGCGGTGCTTTCGTTGATCGATGAGGGACTGAGGCTGAGCGTGAGGGTGCCGATGGGCTGGCTGGCGCTCAGATACCAGGCGTCGCTCTCCAGCGCGGATGCCACTTCCGCCAGCGTCTTGGTGGCCCAGACACCGGAGTAGTTGAGGATGGAGGAGCCGCTGTTGAAATCGAAGCCAGGGCCATGGTTCAGACGGTAAAACGATTTGTCCGCACCATCGTTGGCGACGAAGGAAACCGCGTCCACCACCTCAGCCTGGGTGAAGCCGGGGCCATTGTAGAGCACCACGCTGTCGTCGCCGTTGAAGGCGGTGCAGCCGCCGTTGTCGGAGACATCAAAGTTGGCAGCGGCATACACAGGAACCGTGGCTGCGGAATTCGCCACCAGCAGGCTGCCGTTGGCCGGAATGATGTAGCCGCTCAAATCCGTGATGCGGGTGGTGGTGTTGGTGCCGGATTTCCAGTCCTGGTTGTTGGCAGGAGAGGTGTTGCTCCATGCCGTCACCCTGTAGCCATCCAGCGCGATGTCGCTGCCGGTCAGGTTTTTCAGCTCGATGAATTTGTCACTGGAGGCCCCCTCGTAATACTGGCTGATGACCACGGCCGGCGCGGCGCGGGTGGTGAAGTTCCATGTGGAGGAGCCGGAAATGGCGGCCGTGCCGTTGGTGGCGGCATCGGTGAAGGCACCGGCGCTGACTTCCACGTAGTAGCCGGTGGCGTAATCGAGCACCACGGAGGGATCGATGGTGGCGGTGCTGCCGGAGACGGTGACCTGGCCGCTGGAAACCGCGATGCTCTCCACAACGCTGGCGTCCGAACTCTTCTTGATCGCCACCGTGCCGTTGCCTTTGACGATGCCCTCGTCATAGGAAATCACCAGATTGGTGGTGGGTATGGCGTTGCTGCTGTTGTCCGCCGGAGCAAAGGAAACGCGGGCCGGCGCGGTGAGATCCGGCGTGGAGGTGGTGAAGTTCCAGGTGGTGGTGTCGGCAATGCCCGTGAAGTTGTTGTTTGCCGCATCCTTGAAAGCCCCGGCGTCGATGTTGACGTAATAGGCGGTGCTGGATGCGAGGCTGGCCGGCAGCGTGATCGTGGCCGTGACACCGCTGACACTGACCGCCGTGTCCGTCACCGGAATTGTTGTCACCGTGCTATTGCCCGTGAGCGTGATGTTGCCCGTGCCCTTGGTGATGTTCTCGCTGAACACGATCACCAGTGCGGTGGTCGCAGCGGCCGGAACATTCGTCGCATTGTCCGCAGGCGTCCGAGTGGCGATCGTGGGTGGGGTGGTGTCGATTCCAGTGGTCCACTGGAAATTGTCGATCATGATGCGTTCTCCATTTGTCCTGACCACCCGGACCTTGAGTTGGCCCGCCGTCACTGTTGTGGGGGATGGCAAGGTGAATGTGAGTGTTTTCCATGCGCTGGAGTTATCTAGAAACGCATTGTTGATGGCAATGCCCGTGGACGTGTAAGTGGCGCCGGAATCCGTGCTGTATTCGACTGTGTAAATTGGATCGGGATTCCCATCCCAACACCGAACATCAAAACCAAAGCCTGCAATGGTCATGGAGGCACCGTAGGTAGCCGTTAACATTGAACCACTGCCGTCTTGCAATCTCCAAGAATATGTCCCTAAGGCTCCAGGAAAACCATCCTGTACGGATGTGCCGTTTCTAATAACGCTGGTGCCCATAAAATTCCAGTTAGCTTCCGTATAGCTGTGATTGGAATAAGATGTGAAAGAGCCGCTTCCTTGTGTCCAGTTTGCAGCTGTATCGAAATTGATGGTGCTGGTGCTTTGGGCGTTTGCTGCAAGCGGGCTGGCGATCATCGCTGCAACGGCGATCCATTTCGTCCAGCGGGCGTGGCCGGGCTGGCGGGGAGGGGTTGAGGGAGTTGTTTGGAATTTCATGGTGGGGATGGTTAGGGGAAACGTTGGGGAAGTTGCGGAGCGGACGGCGGAGCGCACGCTTTGAAATGTGTCGCATTCGTTACCGGGGGTAAGAAAAGTAAAATGTGCGCCAGCGGCGGGAATTTTTCGGACGGCGGGCGCGGGTGGCCTTGGAGCAGGGCCGACTCATCAAAAAGATCCGGATCCACCGCAAAGCCGCAGAAGCCGCAAAGGGTCGCAAAGAATCCGGGGAATGGGCTTCCAGCCCGCCTCGGACGGCGGGCACTGGTCCGCCGGCTTTTTTGCGAAGGCTGGATCCTGCCTGCCGTTGCGGCTTTCCCCGGCATGTCCGGGCTGGAATCCCGGACGCCGCAGCCTCAGCCCGGGGGTTTGGAGTGGCCAAGCGGCGGGCGGCGGCCTAGGAAACGAGCCATGCACATCGTCATTCTGGATGGCCACACCCTCAATCCCGGCGACAACCCATGGACGCCGCTGGAGCAACTCGGCACCCTCACCGTGCACGAGCGCACGCCGGAGGACCTCATTGTCAGCCGCGCGGCGGAAGCGGATATCGTGCTCACCAACAAGACGCCGCTCTCCGCCGCCACGCTCGCCCGGCTGCCAAAACTCCAAATGGTTTCCGTGCTGGCCACCGGCTACAACATCGTGGATGTGGCGGCGGCCCGCGCGCGCGGCATCCCGGTGTGCAACGTGCCGGGCTACAGCACCAACGCCGTGGCGGAGTTCGTGATGGCGCTGGTCCTGGATTTCTTCAAGCAGGCGCGCTTCCACAGCGAGCTCGTCCACCAGGGAGAATGGCAGCGCTGCCCGGATTTTTGTTTCTGGCAAAACCCGCATTTCAGCGAACTGGCCGGCAAAACCATCGGCATCGTCGGCTTCGGTGCCATCGGCCGGCGCCTCGGCGAGTTGGCCGCCGCCTTCCAGATGAGAGTGCTGGCGTCCAGCCGCTCGCGCCAGGCGGACGTTTCCTACCCTTTCGAGTGGGAGGATGCGGATGGCATTTTCGCCCGCGCCGATGTGGTCTCGCTGCATTGTCCGCTGACGCCGGAAACCGATGGCCTGGTCAACAAGCACCGGCTCTCGCTCATGAAACCCGGTGCCTTTCTCGTCAACACCGCCCGCGGCCCGCTGGTGGTCGAGCAGGACCTCTGCGACGCGCTCAACGCCGGCACCATCGCCGGCGCTGCCTGCGATGTGGTTTCCGCCGAGCCGATCCACGCGGACAACCCGCTGCTGCGCGCCAAAAACCTCACCCTCACTCCCCACATCGCGTGGGCCGCGCTGGAGGCGCGCCGCCGCCTGATGGAGATCACCGCCGGCAATATCGCCGCGTTTCTAACCGGCAAGCCGGTCAACGTGGTCAATCCTTGAGAATCGACGCGGCGGATTCCAACAAATCCCCCGCCCGCGCCATGAGCTCATCGGGCGGCAGGCCGCTGGCGGCGAGCTCGTGCACGGCATCAAACAAGCCGCTATCCCGCGCGGCGGCATCCGCCCGGCCGCAGAAGGCGATCACCGGCTTGCCATGACGGCGTGCCAGCCGGGCGATGGCCACCGGGCCCTTGCCGGTGAGGCTTTGCGCATCCAGCGAGCCCTCGCCGGTGACGATGAGATCGGCCGCAGCCACGCTTTGCTCAAGGCCGGTGAGCGAGGCGAGCAGGTCGAAGCCCGGCACCAACCGGGCCGCGGCGAAATGAAGCAACCCGAAGCCAAGCCCCCCGGCGGCTCCGGCACCGGGGCATTGCGCGTTTTCCTCACCGCCGGAAACGCGCACCAAGGTTTCCAGAAAATCCTCCAGCACGGGCATGGACGCGGCATCCGCCCCCTTTTGCGGGCCGAAGACGCGGGTGGCCCCGGCAGGACCTAACAGCGGGCTTTCCACATCGCAGGCCACGGTCACCGGTGGCAGGGGCACGCAGCCGGACATGTCGATGCGGGCCAGTTTCCCTGCAAGCTCCGCGGGCGTCGCACAGAGTTCGCAGCCATGCGCATCGAGAAAGCGCACGCCGAGCGCGGCGGCCATGCCCGCGCCACCGTCGTTGGTGGCACTGCCGCCGAGACCGATCACCAGCCGCCTGGCACCGCTGCCGTCAATGGCGTGGCGCATCATTTCACCCGTGCCAAAGGTCGAGGCGCGCAGGACGTCGCGCTCATCCGGCGCGATCCGCCACATGCCGGAGGCCTCCGCCATTTCCATCACCGCCAGCGGGCCATCGGCGGCACTGGCTAACAGATAACGCGCGGTGACCGGCCGGCCGAGGGCGTCATGGGCGGAAACCTCGACCCACTGCCCACAGAGCGGGATTTCCAACGATGCGGTAAAGCCCTCGCCGCCATCGGCGATGGGGCGCGTCTCGATGAGGGCCTCTGGAAAACGCCGCGCGAGGCCATCGGCGATGGCGGCGCAGGCTCCAGCCGCATCCAGCGAGCCCTTGAACTTGTCACAGGCGACGAGGATGCGTGCGGGTGGATGCAGCAGTGTCGTGACCATGGGTGGAGAGCCCCATCAGATCATCCCGCATGGCGGATCACAAGGACCACACCCGGAAATTATGGGAACACGCTCAAATGCGGCTGAGCATTTCAAAACCAGCGCGTAGCCGCCCCATGCGAAGCCTCACAGACTCCGCCCGCATAATGGCAGAATAGCTGCCTGCCACACCCTTGAAAAACCGAAGATCATGACAATCCATCTTTACCTGTCGCTCATTCCGGAGGCCCTTGTAGCGTCCCACCTGCCGCCGGAGGAATACGGAGCCTATCTCTCGCTGGGGCCGAAAAAACGCTCCCACGGCCAGGCTATTTTCTTCAAACTCGCGGATTCCTATGCTCAGAAAAAACTCGAGGAATTTCCCGGCATCGCCGAGTTGCGCGATGGCCGCCTGCGCCGCTCCGCCTATCTCGGCATCCACAAAATCCTCGAACAAACGCCGCTCGACGCGCTTGAAACACTGCACCTCACCACCAACGACGGGCACGTGCTCACCCTGCATCCCGGTGAATACATCCCGGACCCGGGCCCCCGCTATCATCTCTATCAGGAATTCTGCCCGGTCACCCCGCGGGTGGCCAGCACGCTCGAACCCCGCGAGTTCGCCGCCACCATCACGGACACCAGCAAGCCGGTTTCGCTGCCCGCCGTGGCCTTTGCAGAACTGACACTCGACCGCCTCGGAGACGATCCCGAGGCGAATGGCGTGGACAACCTCCCCTACCGCAGCATCGAGCACTTGCGCGACTGCCTGCGGGAACTGCGCGCGAAACAAACCAAGTCCACCAAGCTCGTGGTGCGCTATCTCGAACAGGACGTCCTTTTCCGCACGATCCTCGGCGGCTTCTACGTGGGTTCGCAAGGAGGCGCCTTCCGCTTTTTCCCCATGCCAAGCCGCGATGAACTGGAAACCACCCATTATGCCTGGTGGCGCTCTGCGCTGCGCAGCACCGGACTCTAATTCATTCCCTTTCCATCAACTGATCATCACATGCACTCCAATCTATTCTGGCTCATACCCGCCGCCTCGCTGCTCTCACTCGGCTACGCATTCTGGTTTTTCAAACGCATGGTCGCCTGCGACGAGGGCACGCCCCTCATGCGTGAGATCGCCCAACACGTCCGCGAGGGCGCGATGGCTTATCTCAAACAGCAATACAAGGTGGTGGCCATCGTTTTCGCCATCATGACGCTCATCTTCGTATGGCTGGCATACGGCCTCCATTTGCAGAACAAATGGGTGCCCTTCGCCTTCCTCACCGGCGGTCTGTTTTCCGGACTCGCCGGTTTTTTTGGCATGAAAACCGCGACCTATGCCTCCGCGCGGGTCGCCCACGCCGCCAATCAATCGCTGGATGCCGGCCTCCGCCTCGCCTTCCGCAGCGGCGCGGTGATGGGCCTGGTGGTTGTAGGCCTCGCACTGCTTGACATATCAATCTGGTTCCTCGTGTTGAACAAGTTCGTCACGGCCGCCAGCGAGGCCCAGCGGTTGATGGTCATCACCACCACCATGCTGACCTTCGGCATGGGCGCTTCGTTGCAGGCGCTCTTCGCCCGTGTCGGCGGCGGCATCTTCACCAAGGCGGCGGATGTCGGTGCCGACCTCGTCGGCAAGGTGGAAGCGGGTATTCCCGAAGATGATCCTCGCAACCCGGCCACCATCGCCGACAACGTCGGTGACAACGTGGGTGACGTGGCCGGCATGGGTGCCGACCTTTACGAATCTTATGTCGGATCGATCCTCGCCACCGCCGCGCTCGGAGCCGCCGCCTTCACCCAGGCCGGCCAGAACGAAAACGCCTTCAAAGCCATCCTCGCCCCCATGGTGGTGGCCGCCATCGGCACCATGCTCTCGATCATCGGGATCTTCGCCGTGCATGTGAAGAAAGGGGCCTCCCAAAAGGACCTGCTCAACGCCCTTGGCCGCGGTGTGAACCTCAGCTCGCTGCTGATTTTCGTCGCCTCGTTCTTTATCCTGAAAGCGTTCGATCTTCCGAACTACACCGGCATCTGGGGTGCCATCGTCGTGGGTCTGCTCACCGGCATCGTGATCGGCAAGGCCACCGAGTATTTCACCTCACAGGAATACAAGCCGACCAAGGACATCGCTGAAAGCGCCGCCACCGGCCCCGCCACGGTCATCATTTCCGGCCTCGGCACGGGCATGCTTTCCACCGTGGTGCCCGTGACGGCGGTCGTCGTCGGCACCACCTTCGCCTACTGTCTGGCCGCCGGAGACTGGCACTTCTCGCCGGACAGCATCGGCATGGGGCTCTATGGCATCGGCATCGCCGCTGTCGGCATGCTTTCCACACTGGGCATCACCCTCGCCACCGACGCCTACGGACCGATCGCCGACAACGCCGGCGGCAACGCCGAAATGGCCGGCCTGCCACCCGAAGTCCGCCGCCGCACCGATGCGCTCGATTCACTCGGCAACACCACCGCTGCCACCGGCAAGGGATTTGCCATCGGCTCCGCCGCCCTAACAGCCCTGGCGCTGCTCGCCTCCTATGTGGAAGAGCTCAAGATGGCCATGATGCACGCCGGACAGACCACCATGGAAGTCGCCAGCGTGCAGGTGCCGATCATCAGTGCCACGCTGACCCAGTTCATGACGCATTTCGAAGTCCATCTTCTCAATCCGAAGGTGATTCTCGGCGTGTTCATCGGCTCGATGATGTCCTTCGTCTTCTGCGGACTCACCATCAACGCCGTCGGCCGCGCCGCCCAGAGCATGGTCGAGGAAGTGCGCCGCCAGTTTAAGGAAAAACCCGGCATCCTCAGAGGCGAGGACAAGCCGGACTATGCGCGTTGTGTCGCCATCTCCACCCTCGGTGCCCAGCGTGAAATGATCCTGCCATCGATGCTCGCCGTGCTGGTGCCCATCGGCGTCGGTTTGATCTTCGGAGTTCCCGGCGTGTTCGGCCTGCTCAGCGGCGGCCTTGCCACCGGCTTCGTGCTCGCCGTGTTCATGGCCAACTCGGGCGGTGCCTGGGACAACGCCAAGAAATACGTCGAGGAAGGCCACCTCGGTGGCAAGGGATCCGCCGCCCACAAGGCCACGGTCATCGGCGACACTATCGGCGACCCCTTCAAGGACACCGCCGGCCCCAGCCTGAACATCCTCATCAAGCTCATGAGCATGGTGTCGATCGTCACCGCGGGAGTGAACATCGCCTTCACCTTGTTCTGAGAATCAGATCATCGACGCAATCACCAGCGCGACGACGCTCATCAGTTTCAGCAGGATATTGAGTGAAGGCCCCGAGGTATCTTTAAACGGATCGCCCACGGTATCGCCGACCACTGCCGCTTTATGGGCGTCGCTGCCTTTGCGCAGCATCACGCCGTTCACCTCGCAGCCTTCCTCGATCATTTTCTTGGCATTGTCCCAGGCGCCGCCGGAGTTGGCTTGGAACAACGCCATCAGCACGCCGGTGACGGTGACGCCCGCCAGCAGGCCGCCGAGCATCTGCGCACCGGCACCCGCGCCTAACAGGTTTCCGCCGAAGCCGACGATCACCGGCGCGGCCACCGCGAGCAGCCCGGGTTTGACCATTTCCTTGATGGCGGCCTTGGTGGAAATCGCCACGCAGGTGCCGTATTCCGCCTGGCCGTGGGCGTCATCGTAGAGCTTGCGGTCCTCCGCGGACCAGGTTTCGAGTTCCTTGCCCTCGTTGCGGTTCATCGCGTCGAGACCGGCACGCAGGCCGGGGATGTCCCGGAACTGGCGGCGCACTTCCTCGATCATCGCCATCGCCGCGCGGCCGACGGCTTCCATGGAAAACGCGGAAAACAGAAAGGGCAGCATCCCGCCCACGAACAGCGAGGCCACCACCTTGGGATCGGTGAGCTCGATGAGGAGTTTCTTGTCATGCGTGGCCTCCCATGTGGACTTGAAGGCGGCAAACAGCGCGAGGGCAGTGAGAGCGGCCGAACCGATGGCGAAACCCTTGCCGATGGCGGCAGTGGTGTTGCCCACGGCGTCGAGCTTGTCGGTGCGCTGGCGCACTTCCTTGGGCAGGCCGCTCATTTCGGCGATGCCGCCGGCGTTGTCCGAGATCGGGCCGTAGGCATCCACGGCGAGTTGCACGCCGGTGTTGGCCAGCATTCCGACGGCGGCGATGGCGATGCCGTAGAGCCCGGCGTAGTGATGGGAAACGAGGATGGCGGTGGAAAGCACGAGGATGGGCAGCGCGGTGGAAAGCATGCCCACGCCGAGGCCTGCGATGATGTTGGTGGCCGAGCCGGTGACGGAACGCTCGACGATGCCGATCACGGGCTTGGTGCCGGTGCCGGTGTAATACTCGGTGATGTAGCCGATGGCGATGCCGGCCGCGAGGCCCACAGTGATGGCGATGAAGACACCCACCGAGGTGAACTCACGGCCATCGAGGGTCCATTTCTCCGGCAGCATCTTCTGCACGATGAACCAAGTGCCAACGAGCATGATCAAGCCTGCGGCGATCTCGCCGGTATTGAGCGCGCGGTGTGGGCTGCCGCCTTCCTTCACCTTCACCAGAAAGGTGCCGATGATCGAGGCCACGATGCCCAGGCCCGCCAGCAACATCGGCAGCAGCACGGCTCCAAGGCCGTTGAAGGTTTCAAAGCCCGGCACCTTGAGCAAGGCCGTGCCGATCACCATCGTCGCGATGATCGAGCCGACATAACTTTCAAACAAATCCGCGCCCATGCCGGCCACGTCGCCCACGTTGTCGCCCACGTTGTCCGCGATGGTCGCGGGATTGAGCGGGTGGTCCTCCGGAATGCCGGCCTCCACCTTGCCGACGAGATCCGCGCCGACATCCGCGGCTTTGGTGTAAATTCCGCCGCCGACGCGGGCGAAGAGCGCGATGGACGAGGCGCCGAAGGAGAAGCCGGTGATGATGTTCATGACCACGCGGGCCGAGTTCGCGTCCTGGATCGATGGTCCGAAAATGGCAAAGAGTGTGCCGAGCCCTAACAAGCCGAGCCCCACCACTCCCAGTCCCATCACCGAGCCTCCGGCGAAGGCAATGGCCAGCCCGTCGCCCAGGCTCTTGCGCGCGGCGTTGGTGGTGCGGACGTTGGCCTTGGTGGCCACGCGCATGCCGATGAAGCCCGCCAGCGCCGAGCAGAACGCACCGCCGACGAATGATGCCGCCACCATCGGATGACTATTTTCCGAGGCGAATCCGCCGGCCACCAGCAGCAGCGCGACGCTGCCGACAAACACCGCGAGCACCTTGTATTCCGCCCGCAGGAATGCCATCGCACCGAGCGCGATGGCATCCGCGATGCGCTGCATCTTCTCAGTGCCGGGATCTTGTCGCGCGACCCATGCGGAGCGCCAGAAGGTGTATGCCAAGGCCACCAGCCCGAAGGCTGGAATCAGGAATGAGAGGGTTTTCATGTGCAACTTGGGTTTTGATAGCGATACTGTTCGCTTATATCCAAAGTTGTAGATGAAGGCAAGTTTTCAATAAACCTGCCTGCGGGCACGGAGCTCTTGCCACAGCTTCGCCTTGTGGGCCCGATCCATCTTTCTGGTGCTGGCCTGCATGCCATCCCTGTTTTGGGCCGGCACAGGTGCCACGCTCTCCACGTTCAAGCCCAGCCGACGAGCTTCGGCCCGGGCACGTCTTCTTGCGTCACGCATGAGTTGAGACCATCCGGTTCATTTCCTCGCGTGAGTATGGCCCTCCAAGGCCGTAACCATACATTTCACATCGGCTTGCCCGCCGTGGCTCCAGCGAAGACGGGCGGAGGGGGGAACATTGAACATTCCTCTACGCTGAAGCTACGAAGGACAGGTCCAACGTCGAAGGAGATCGGCAAGCGGCGATGGAAAATTGTGAGACTGCGGTGACTGACCCCAAAGAAGGGTGGCGGCGCGGATTTCATCGAAGATCGGAGTGCTCTCACGCTCGACGCAGGTGGCGGCGTAGAGGAAAAGCGCCGCGGACCATGTCTGCCAATCGCGCCCGCTCGGCCTGCCGGTCTGCGCCTTGCACCACTCGTTGAAACCCCACTCCGCTTCATTCTCGTGCCAGGGTTTTACCAACTCGGCGAGGTTTGCCAGCTTGCGCCGGGCCAGTTGGAATCGCTCCATCGCCACTAGGGCGGCGATGTAGAATCCACAGATGAACGGCCACACTCCGCCGTTGTGGTAATCGCCCGGACGATTGTATTCGTCATAACGCGGCAGCCAATCCGGATGTTCCGGCAGGATGAAGGGAAACAGATTGGGAGGAAGATCGACCGCCAGATCGCCGCTGCGGCGCATCGCCTTGCACTCGGTTTCCACCCACGCGATCAAGCGGCGGCTGCGGTTCCGCGAGCCGACGCCCGTGAGGATCGCCAGACTGTTTCCTAATAAATCAAAGCGATGGCTATTGAACAGTTTGTAGGAATACAGCGTGTAATACGGTTTGTGGGCGGAGACGAGGCCTTCGTGGACATGCGGGTTCTTCCTGCTTCCCGTGACCTCGAAGCGGTTCATCAGGTCGCGCAGGATCCTTGCCTGCTCACATTTTCCAAACTGCACGAGATAGGCATAGACAATCGCGTTCACATACAAGCCGAAGCCCATCACATACTGCTCATCGCGCCAGTCACTGGTGGGAAGCTGGGCGACCATGACCATGTCGTCGGGGCTCTGGTATTCCATCCAGATGAGGGCTTTGCGCGCCGCTTCTTCCAGGAAATCCAGTTCTCCGGTAGTGATGCGGTAGGCTCCGAGGCCGAAGAGAAACAAGGGTGTGGTATCACTTGCCCCGCGGTCGCCGGGGTCGTGCGCCAGCGATGGAATATGGCCGCGCGTCGTCTGGTTTTTCGCGAGGGCTTCAAGGGTGCGGCGCAATGCATCCATGAGCCGTGGCTCGCCGCTGACGCAATAGCCAAGCGAGGCGATCATGAGATCACGGGTGTATGGCTCCGGGTAGCCCCAGCCGGCGGTGCGAGGCAAGCCACGGCACGGACCGCTGGCATTGTGCAGAAGGACGTGTGTGGCTGCCTCCTTGGCTTGTTCGATCAACGATTTGTCACGGTTGTTCATGGAGGGTAAGGATTTGCTGGTTCAGTGAATGCCGAGACGCGAAGAAATGAGTTCAACGAAGCGTTTGGCGACCTTCCGGTAGTCGAAGAGTTCGACTACGCGCTTGCGGCCGGCTTCGCCCATGCGCTGCCGCATGGCTGGATCCCGCATGAGCCGCAGCAGATGTTCGGCGATATCCGGTACGGATGCGCGATAGTCCGCGGTCCGCAGGAACGGAAGCGTGATGCGGCGTGGTTCGTCGAATCCATGGTCCGGCCCCAGCACCGTCTCGCTGATCTTGATCTCCTGGGCCACGCTTGCAAGCAGTGCGGTCTCGCCATGCACCATGGTGTCATGGAACGCCATCGCATCGATTGCGATCACCGGTTTTCCGCAGGCGTTCGCCTCCACCTGGATCATGCCAAATCCTTCCAGACGCGAAGGCGCCGCGTAGATGTCGCAAGCCGCCAGCAGATAGGGCATGAAATTCCTTGAAACAATGTTGGCGGTGTAAACGACGTTCTTGTCGATCCCGAGGTGATGGGCCAACTGGAGATCCACCAGATTCTGACTCATGGTCCGCGGCTGCGGCCAGACTTTGCAGACATATTTCCAATCCGGCGCTTCCTGATCGATCAGCGCGAGGGCCTGCATGACTTCCTGCGCGCCCTTGGAAGTTGCGTCGCCGCCGACTGTTAGAATCATGATCTGGTCGTCTGCCACGCCCAAAGACTCGCGGATCGCGAGCACCTTCGGATCGTTGCGCTCACGCGGCACGAAGGCTCCGGTGTCGCAGCCAACGGGAAGCACCTCGAGGAGATCCGCGTTGATCCCATCGCGGATGTAGGTGTCCCGGACCCAGTTCGAGGTGACGAGGATGAGTGGCAGGGAGTTCAGGATATCATGGTAGGCGGCCACGTAGCCGTCAGCCACGAACCATGGGACCGGTCTCATCCCGCAACGGATCGGATGGAGCACCAAATGAGGGGAGTGCCCCCAAAAACCGATCCCCACCACGACATCCGGCTCAAACCACCGGTAATACCACTCCTTTTCCTGCGGAGACTCGAAATGCGCGGCATGCACATCCATACCGAGTTCGCGCAGTCCGCGACAGAGAAGATCGCCTTGGGTCGCAAGGCCTGCGGGGGACGGCGGATAATCGTAGAGGGCTAGGATTTTCATGGGGGGACTTGGGTGGTTTCGAGGAAGTCGGCAGCGGCGCATGGCGAACGGAAGATCCGGAAACCTTCCTCGCGAGGTGTGCAGCGGGCTTCCCAACTGTTTTCGGCGAATCCATAAAGATCGGTGATCAGGCGGCGCTTCTCGCGCCAAAGCCCATCGTCCAGAACAAGGCGGAGATCCACTTCGGCAACCACATGCGGCAGGCTGGTTCCGCCGTCATCTTCGTAGGCGAAGAGCCAGAGTTCATTCGTATGGATTCGCCCATTTCTCCATAATGCCACGGTGGCCCGGCAACATTCCTCATGGCGGCGATGACGGGTGTATTCCCCGCTTGGCGCATGGGTGATCACCAGATCGAACTGACTGTCATGCAACAGGCATTGCACGGTCCGGCACAACGTTTCGTGATTCAGTGATTCCTGATCGGGCCCGTCGTCGAGGTCCGCCATCTGGCCATCAGCGCCGAGAAACTCCAGCACGCGTCGGAATTTCGGAGCACGGTCGGAATCGCTTGCACGGCAGAGGGTCACGATCCGCCAGCGCCAATCGGGGTGCGAAAGGATCAAGCCCCCGCACCACAAAGTCTCATCGTCCGGATGTGCCACAACAACGGCGGCATGCGCCCCGGCAGCGGGCGTCCCGATGGAAATCGAGCGGGGGACCATGATCGTGTGCCTGATGGAAAATCAGGCAATGACAACACTTCCACAGTTTCAGCCAGACACCAACTTCAATTCCGCGGGTGAAACCTGCATGCCACCCGATTCCGAAATCTGAAGTTGAAAGCCAGGTCATGCGGATTTTCACCACAATCGGAGCGCAGCGCCACGCGAACGGCATGGGGATTGGTAGCGACGATTTTCAGGAGAGTCTTGGCAACTCCGCACGGATGTCGTCAAGAAGGGCATCCGTTCAAGGCCATGCCCGACAAGGGGATGTCACCTCAAAAATGACGGGAAATCGTCATGCGTTGACGACGAAGAGCCTCATTTCCTCGCGTGAGCATGGCCCTCAGGTCGTAAATGGGGTCAGGTGTCGCATTTCAACAAAACAGGGTTGACGTTGCCCCCTCTTGCGCCCTTCCTTGAGTCATGCCAAGAGCGTTGCGTTACCAGTATCCCGGTGCGGTTTACCACCTGATGGCACGCGGGGATGGTGGCAAGGCGGTTTTTGAAACGGACGAAGACCGCAAGGGTTTCCTGTTCCGGCTGGGGAAAATCTGCGAAAGCCATGGTTGGCGGGTGCATGCCTGGGTCCTGATGAACAATCATTTCCACCTCCTGGTGGAGACTCCGGAAGCGAATCTGGTTAGCGGGATGAAACTGCTGCTGGGAACCTTCAGCCAGGGTTGGAACCGGCGGCGGATGAGGCACGGACATGTTTTTCAAGGGCGCTACAAGTCGATCCCGGTCAACGCATCGGACAGTGATCCCTACTATTTCAAAATCGTGGCGGATTACATTCATCTCAATCCGGCGCGTGCCGGGCTGGCCGGAGGTAAGAAAGGGAAACTGCTCGGATACCGCTGGAGCAGCCTTCCAAGCCACGCGAGGGGCAATGGCCCTGACTGGCTGGATACCGGGCGTCTTCTGCGGGCCTTCGAGCTTGCAGGAGATGGCCGTGGAAGACGGGCATACGTCGCGTGGATGGAAGCGCGTGCGTCATGCGGAGGAAAGATCGATGAGAAGGCGATGAAGGCGCTCCGGCGTGGCTGGTATCTCGGGGAGGCGGCCTTCGGTGACCGGTTGTTGGACATGCTCAAGAAACCGTCGGCGAAGAAGAGTCGGGCCAGCGAGGCACCCAAGGCTCATGGCGTGGCGGAGGCCGAGAGGCTTGCGAGCGAGGCGATGAAAAGATTGGGTCTTCCTGCGGATCCGAAGGAGTTGGCGAAACTACGGAAAGGCGACGGGCGCAAGGTTCTGGTGGCATGCTTGCTCAGACAGCGCACGACGGCAGGCAATCCGTGGATCGCGGAACGGCTGGCGATGGGCCATTCCGGTTCGGTAAGCCGTCTGGTGGTGGCGGCGACCAAACACTCCCAAACCATGCGGGAATTGGAGAAGCTTGCCAAATTGTTGAAATGCGACACCTGACCCCATTTACGCCTTCTTGACAGCGCGGGTAAGCCCGCCTAGCCAACACGCCTGCCAATTCGTTTCCCAACCCATGCTCTCCGGCAAAATCCTTTCATCCGCATTGCTGGCCTTCCTGATGCTTGCAGCATCCACCCGATCCTCATTCGCGGCGGCAAAGGTTCTGACTGTGCTCAACAAGCCGATCACCGACCGCCAGGGGCTCTCGGGTATTCCGCTGAGTGTGA
>Ga0105090_10000127_pt1 | contig 31684 bp, 39 predicted proteins | sample PPLLak3March2015_FD_79110 | JGI IMG/M metagenome (GOLD analysis project Ga0105090, IMG submission 79110) | Freshwater sediment microbial communities from Prairie Pothole Lake near Jamestown, North Dakota, USA - PPLs Lake P7 Core (1) Depth... | ecosystem: Environmental > Aquatic > Freshwater >...
GACCGCGTTCTCGAAGCGGCCTGCCGGATGGGACTCGAAGGCCTGATTGCGAAGCGGGTCGACGCACCCTACGTTTCGCGGCGCAGTGATAGCTGGCTCAAGCTCAAATGCCGGCGACGGCAGGAGTTTGTGATCGCAGGTTTCAGGAATCGCGGCGGCGAGCGCGGCGCCGCGGAGATAGGCGCCCTGCTGCTCGGAGTGCACGACGAACGCGGTCAACTTGTTTCCGTCGGCAGCGTGGGAACCGGGTGGAGTTCCACCACGGCACGCGAACTGATGAAACGTCTCTCGAAGCTGGAGGTCGCACAGTCGCCGTACGCTGATCGCGCCGCAGCCAGTCCTGGTCGCAGCGCGCGCGCGCCGACCGGCCATGCCCGCTGGGTCAAACCGAAACTGGTGGCGGAAGTGCGCTTCTCGGGCTGGACCCCTGCCGGGCAGCTTCGGCACGCGTCGTTCGTGGCACTGCGCGCCGACAAGTCGGCGGCAGCAGTGACTCGCGAAAAGGACGCGCCGGCCGGAGCGGCGTCGCCGCGGACCCGCGTCGCTTCGACCGACCAGCGCGTGAATGTCAGCCATCCCGATCGAGTCATCGATCCGGCCAGCTGCCTCACAAAGCTCGATCTTGTTCGTTACTACGAGAGCGTCGCCGAATGGATCCTGCCCCACCTGCGCGGCCGACCCTGTTCGCTGGTACGCGCACCCGCGGGGATCGCGGGGAAGTTGTTCTACCAGAAGCACGCAGACGGCGTGTCGATCCCCGACGTAAAGAGTCTCGACCCCGCGCTGTGGCCCGACCACGGCGCGCTGCTGGAGGTCGCGACGGCGCGTGCACTCGTCGGCGCGGCGCAGATGAACACAATCGAACTGCACACCTGGAACTCGACGGTCGGCAACGTCCGACGACCCGATCGCGTCGTCTTCGATCTTGACCCGGGCGACGGTGTGCCCTGGTCCAGGATGCAGGAAGGCGCGGAACTGATCCGGGCGTTGCTGCGCGAGTTGAACCTGGAAGCATGGCTGAAGACCAGCGGCGGCAAGGGGCTTCATGTCGTGGTACCGATTTCACCGCGCCATGACCATGCGGTGGTGAAGCAGTTTTCCAAGGACGTCGTCGAGCACCTCGCCCGCGTGATTCCCGACCGGTTCGTCGCGAAAAGCGGCCCCTCGAACCGCGTCGGACGCATCTTTGTCGACTACCTGCGCAACGCCGAGGGCGCCACGACCGTGGCTGCGTTCTCGGCACGTGCGCGGCCCGGACTGGGGGTTTCGATGCCGGTCGGTTGGGAAGAACTACCGTCGGTTCGAAGCGGGGCGCATTGGACCATCAAGAATGCCCGCGATCATCTGTCACTGCGCACGGGCGATCCCTGGGTGAAGTTCGCAACGACTCGCCAGTCACTGGCAGCCGCGCTGAAGCAGCTGACACGCGTCCGCACGGCAGCGCCGTACGTACGCGGTGGCGCCGACCGTTGAGTACCGGCTGTGGCCCTCAGACCGGCATCGAGATGTCGCGCAGCGCTTCATCGACCCCCGTATCCCGCTCGATCGCGAGGTCGCCCAGCGCAACGATGCCGACCAGGTTGCGGTTCGCATCCAGCACCGGGACGCGACGGATCTGGTCGGAGCCCATCCGTTTCAGCAGATCGTGTATGTCCGAGTCCTCGGCGCACCAAATGACCTCTTCCGTCATCACCTCGCGGACCGGCGTATCGATGCCACGACCCCTGGCGACGGCGCGCACGACGATATCGCGGTCGGTGATCATGCCTTTCAGCCGCGTGCCGTCGCAGACCGGCAGTGCTCCGATGTTCTCCTCCGACATAATGGTCGCAGCCGCTTGCACGCTTTCGTCCGGTCGCACCACTTTCACGTCGGACGTCATCACTTCCGATACCTTCTTCATGATCATCTCCTTTGAAAGAAATCACGGCGCATGCCGCCGAGATCGGTTCAGGCCGCGGCCAGCAGGCGTGTCAGCCGCGTGCGCCGCTTCAGGACGCCATAGCAGTACTGATAGGCAGCCGACGACGGATGCAGCCGGTCCTCGGCGAAATACAGTTCGCGCTGACGTCCAAACGGGTCGCGGCGCGGAACGAACGTCAGGTTCACGAACTGTGCGCGCAGGCGTCGGCACGAGAGCGCAAAGATGCGCCTTACCTGCAACGATCGGCGCGACAGCACGACGCTCAGGGGCCAGCCGAACAGAGGGGCGCCCCCGACGTTTCCGCTGTTGACGACGATGACAAGCGGAGCGACTTCTCGTGCCCGATTGATCACGGCTTCCAGGGCGACGCGCAGAGCGTCATATGGCGTACGGCGGAGAATGTCGTTGCCGCCCGCGGCGATCAAGACCGCGTCATAGCCCGCATCGACCTCCCTGAGTTGCCCGAGGACACAAGCAATGCGGGCGCCGAGTTCGGCGCGATTCTCAATCGATGCCAGCGGAAAGTCGCGTGCCAGTCGACCCGCTATCGAGTCTTCCATGCTCTTTGCCCCCAGGCCGACGGCCGTGCTGTCGCCGACGATCAGAAGCCGATGTGAGGCGTCCGCAAGGTGGCGCGTGTAGCGCTGGGCACACCTTGAATAGGCGTGTGCCCGCCGGACTCTGAGTGCGACGCGCGCGGCATGTGCCGCACTGGCGGCGAGCAGAGCCCCGGCGAGTCCGCTCGCCAGGCGGGTCCAGATCAATGCCGTCGCCGGTTTCATGTGCTGCGTTAGGCACGCCGCGTGCCCGGCCGTCGGAGCGCCCAGTCGGGTACGGCACCTGCTCATCGCTTGGTTCGAAACCCGCACGAGGACTGAAATGCTCAGCATGGAGTTTGCCTCGACCAACATGCTGCTCAGCAGCCTGCTTTCGACCTGCGCAGAAACGGCGTCAATTGCCGCACGCCTGGCCGCGTGTGCCCGCGAGGAATTCTTGCAGCACTTTCTGCATGAGCGCTCGGTGAGCTATGCGCGCGCGAGCATCGAGCTGCGCGACCACGGCGGATCCGCGGCCGTCGAGAACGGTACCGGCGATCTGACCTTGCCCGTTATTGAAGGCGAGCTGGATGGCATCGCGACGGCCTGGGAAGCCATCGAGTGCAGCGCACTCATCAGCTTCCGCGACGCACTTGACCTCGACCTGCCTGACGACGTCTTTGCGACGCTACGCCGCCGGATCGAAGACGGGGTCAGCGCGCTGGAGCGCCTGCGACTGTCCGGGGTGATGTAGTCCGACCATCGGTCGCGCTGCGGTGCGGCCGGATCGCTGTCGACTGACCCTCGCGGGCGGCGGGCGATCGCGGAGTTCGATGCTGGGCGATGGGCTGGCACCGCGCTTGCAGGAGGGCATGTATGGACAGAGGAACCGGCATATCCGACACCGAGGCAGTCGCATGTCACGCACCGGACCGGGGTGGGCAGGTGTGCATGGCCCTGAGCGCCGGCGCGATAGGCGAAGGGGCAAATCGTGTCTGATGGACGCTATCTATGCGTCTCGCTGCATGACGTCGCGCCCGCAACCTGGCGATCGTGCCGACAGGTTCTGACTGCGATCCGCGAAGTTGTCGACATTCCGGTGACGCTGCTGGTGGTGCCTGCGTACTGGGGTCAGTGTTCGGCGATGGTTCCCGGATTCGAGTCGGCGATGACAAATCAGCTGGCGCGGGGTCACGAACTGGCGCTGCACGGATACTTTCACCGGGACCTCGGTGCGCCCTGCTCGGCGCTCGATTGGCTGCGCCGGCGGGTCTACACCGCCGGTGAGGCAGAGTTCTCTGCGCTGACGGAACGTGAAGCCGCCGAGCGACTCCTCCTTGGGCAACGGTGGTTCCGTGCGAACCGGTGGCCGCTGTCAGGATTCGTTGCGCCGGCCTGGCTGCTCAGCCAGGAAAGCTGGAAGGCCGTGCGCCGATCGCCGGACCTCGAGTACGTGACGACGTTCACACACTTCCACGCGCTGCGCACAGGAGAATCACTGCGAGCTCCGTGCCTGACGTTGAGCGCACGTGCGCCCTGGCATCGGGCGGTGTCCCGGGCCTGGGCTGGCATGGCATGCCGCCACAGCCGGGCTTCGTTGGTGCGGCTCGCGCTGCATCCGCGCGACGCTGCGTACCCGGCGCTGTGCCGCAGCTGGCAGAACCGGCTCGCCGACCTGTTGGCCGAGCGCGAGGCCGTCCGGAAAGTCGATTTCGTCCACACGGCCTTCGCACTCGACCGGTCATGTCAGACCACGGACGTCGCGCCGAGCGCTGCGCGGCCGGAGGACTCCTATGCGGACGCGTGGATTGCAAAGAGTGCAGCAAACCTTGCGGGCGGGCGGTAGCTACACCGGTCCGGAAAGGCAACCGACCGTGAGTAAACCAGGAGGATCGATTGCGACGTATATCGTCAAAGCGCGGGCCGAACCGCTTCGAGGCGGGCTTTCATCGTGACTCCCGCCCTGGATCCGACCGCGAGACTTCTGCAGGAACTGCTGATCTATGCAGTGATGCCGTTGTGGCTGCTCGCCGGATTCGGCGACTGGCTGCTCCATCGGTGGCAGCGCATTGAGGAAAAGGTCGGTTGGCGCGAGCCAGCGCTGCACCTGCTGATGGTGGGTGAGATCGCCGTCGGCCTCGCTGCCGCCTTGCTGCTGCAGATCACCGCCGCCGTGCTCGTCCTGTTGCTGGGAGTCGCCATCGCTCACGAGCTGACCGTCTGGCGCGACCTGTCGTACGCCACGGCCCGTCGACGCATCGCGGTACCGGAGCAGTGGGTACATGGGCTGCAGATCGTGATCCCGTGGGCGGCGCTCTTCCTGCTCAGCGTGATCCATCGCGACCAGCTCGGCGCGGTCGTCCGGAGCGCAACCGCCGACTGGTCATTTCGGCTGAAGGATGTCCCTCTACCTCCTGGTCAGGTGATTGCCATCGTGGTTGCTGGAGCCGTGCTGGTGGGTATTCCATTTGTCGAGGAACTCTGGCGCGGTTTGCGTGCGGGCCGGCGGGATGCCTTGCAGGCGCCCGATCAAGCGGCAATCCTCGATTGACGACGGTTGTCGAGTTCGGCGTTGAGGCGCCGCAGCGGATCAACGCAACGGGTACGTGCAGGCACGTCCATTGCCCAAGGGGTCGAGGCATCCAGCCTATTCAAACGTACAGGAGAACATTCATGAGCTTAATTATCTGGCTGATTGTCGGAGGCATCGTTGGCTGGCTCGCGAGCCTGGTCATGCGCACGGATGGGCAGCAAGGCATCATCCTCAACGTCGTCGTCGGCGTTGTCGGCGCTTTGCTTGCCGGCTGGTTGGTATCGCCACTCGTCGGCGTGGGAACGATCAACCAGGGCATTTCGATCGCAACGATCGTCGTGTCACTGATTGGCGCCATCATCCTGCTCGCGATCGTCAACCTGTTCCGCCGCGGTCGCGCACGCTGACCCACTCTAGAAGCGAACGAGACGACTGCGGCATCATCGCTGGGTCGTCGGCACGCATGAAACAGAAGCCGGGCTTGGCCCGGCTTCTCTTTTCACATTGCAGTCATTGCAGTAATGCGTCCGTCCGTGCTCAGCGGCTCGAGTCACAGCCGCGAACTGCAGGCAACTGCATCACGGGCCAGGCGTACCGATCGACCCGAGCCCCATCGGACAAGCTCAGGGTTTAGAGTCGACCAGAGATTTACTTAGGGACTTCCTTGCCACCGCCTTTGAACGCCGGGCTGGAATGGTCGTTCGCCTGTCCCGGCTTCGGGCCGGACGTCTCGTCGCCCTTGGGCACATCGGGCGGGGGCATCGGCGCCGTGGGGGTCGACGGCGGCGCTTGAGGCCCCGGCGTGGACTGCACCTGGGGTGCGGCTGTCGGCGCGACGGGCGGCTCGGCCTTGTTGCATCCGGCAATCGCAACGATCGCGCCCGCGCAGAGGGCAAGAGCATAAGTGTGAAGTTTCATTGTTCTTTCTCCGGATCCTGAGACTGCAAGCGAGTCACTGTCGGTGGTTCCTGGCCAGCCCGTGCAGTGAGCCACAGGTGGACAGAGCGGTAACTCTTTCCGCAATTCCGGAAAGCTGTTCAAACCGCGTGGCGTCCCGCCTCCACGACCGTCAGCAGGAAACTGTGACGACCGAATGCGTTCGCGAGGTCGGACGCATACGCCGCCGCCGCCGGCAGCGAGCTGAGCACCGCACCGGCGATGAATCGACCCTGGTAGCCGACGACCCAGCAACCCCTGCCAAGTTGCGCGAGGATGAACTCCCCAGCCCCGGCCTTCTCTTTTCGTGCGCTCTTCATCGTGCCTCCGCTTGAAATCGTTGTAATTCACGTGACATCCGGAATAGAGGCAATGTCCGTTCCATGGACTTCAGCAAGGTCTTTGCCTCGCAGCTGATACGGGGCGCGGCACGAGGCTTGCTGGATTGCTCCGCAACCGGTCGAACGCAGGTCGGTCCATGCGCGTCCAGTCGCGCCGTTCGGCTGCAGAGGAGGAAGCATGACCTACCTAGTCGCCTGGCTCATCGTGGGCGGCGCCATCGGATGGCTCGCGAGCCTGATGGTCGACGCGGACGCGCGGCAGGACAGGCTCTTCAATATCGCCGTCGGTGTCGTCGGTGCCGCGCTGGCAGGCTGGCTCATCTCACCCGTGTTCGGAGTGCCGACGATCAATCAGGGTGCGTTCAGTCTCGGCGCCTTCTTCGTTTCGCTGATCGGAGCCGTGATCTTTCTTGCGATCATCAACCTGGTCGGCCGCGACATTCTTCGCTGACACAAGTCGCCGCTGCCGTAACACATGGCGTACGCTTTCGACTCCAATCGGACTTCACCTGATGCGCTCGAACGCAGCTGCTGAGATCGACATCCGCGCCGGCGCGAGCTGGCTGGCCAGCCTCAGCCCCGGCGATCGGACTCAACTGCTCGCTGCGTTGCTGAGCAGATTCAATCACGATCTTCGAACCCCGCTGAACACCATTTCCGGCTGGAGCTATCTCCTTCAGCAGGAACCGGTCGAGCCGGCCCGACTCAGACATGGGGCCGATGTCATCGCTCGCAATGGACGCGACCAGATGGTGATGCTCGATGCGTTCATCGAGGATGCCCGGATCGTCATCGGCCGTTTGCCGGTGGAGCCGGCGGCGGTCCGCATCGACGAGATGGTTGCCCTGGCATTCGCCCCGGACATTGCTGAGGAACAGTCGGGCAGTTCGCCGCGCATCCGGGTCGAAGCGGCCGGCGCAGTCATCGATGGCGACAGCCGATTGCTACGGCGTCTGCTCAAACGACTTGCGGTCGTCAGTGGCGAACGCTCGAACGACGGTGCGGCCGTCGAACTCCTCGTCTCGAGAGAGGACCGCTGGATCTGCGTGTTGCTGAATGCACCAACGGGTGAGGCGGACTGGTCTGAAGCCGACCTGCTCGAACTGCGTCTCTGCACGCTGATGGCGGCGACTCTCGGAGGCACGCTGGAACTGCTTGCAGGACCCGCAACAGCATCGCTCAGACTGCTGTTGCCAGAGGCGGCACCATCCAGATAACACGCGACTCGGCGGAGTGGACGCCGGCGAAAGGCGCCTGCCGGCGGAGTGGGCACCGTACTTGCTGCGTCTACGGTACGACCGACAGTCGACCGCCGGTTGTTCGGGCCGCGTCCCCTCCCCCCTTCTGCAGACGCTGGCACCGGTTCCGAGCCCTGCCCACAAGCGGGGCTCTTTTTTGAGCTTCAGATTTGAAGGCAACTCGGCACGAAACGTCGTAGCGCACACCATGGGGACGCGCGATGGCGCGGCCCCGAGCAGCCTGACGGGGCCGTCTAGAAGAGCCGTTGACGGGAGATGCGTAGTCAAAGGGTCGGCGCTCCCCAACTCGGAAGCGGCGCCGCCCCAGCTTTATGACTACGTCTGGCGATATGTTTGCAGGCCTGCGCTGCGGGCCCGTCAATCGAGCTCAGTCGCTCAGCCCTGGGTCTGCGGCGGGCGTACGACGATCGAATTCTGAACCTGCTTCACGCCCTTAACGCCGCTTGCAATCTGGGCTGCCCGCTGACGCTCGGCTTCGCTGACCGCGAAACCGGACAATTGCACGACGCCCTTGAGCGTTTCGACCTGGATGCGGGTTGCCGCGACGGTCTTGTCTTCGGCAAATAGTGACTTCACCTGAGTGGTGATTGCCGCATCGTCGACGTACTCGCCGGTGGTGCTTTGGCCGCTGGTCACGGCGCAGCCGACATTGAACAAAGCAGCAATTGCAATCATGGCGGCAACGGTCAAGTTCTTCATGGTTGTTTCCTCTCCAGTGGGATTGAATTGCGCAGCTTCAGAACTTTCCACGCGCCAGCTTGATCGCAAGCGTCGTGCCCGGTACCGAATCGGAAGGCATTCAGGAGGTCCTGGCAGCCTCGGAGGCACGCCGCGTGCTGATCTCCTGTCGGACCGTTTCCGCGGTCGAACCAGGAGAACTGAATGCCCATTCGAGGCGAACGCCTGCGCTGGCCTCCGCGGCGTGGGAAGCGATCTGTCGGAACCCGCGTGAAGCTCGCAACTGACGAGCCGCCAAGTCCACGACTGCCGCACGAACGCGACCAATCGGTGGATAGCCCGGCGAGCGAACCGAGACCGATCATCCGGCAGGCGCACGACGATCTCGCCGCAGGACTGCAGGACACCGACTGCCGCAACAGCGCAGCGGAGACGATCAGAAAGAAAAGCGGCGCTCGTGGGCGTGCATAGTTCTCTGAGCCGGGCGCTTCTTGGTAAAACGGGTCGTCGATGCAGTAGGTATTTCCGGCGAAAGTTGCAGACCTATTGATTCTTAACGCTGTTCCCGTTGGCACGCGAATTGCGGATCTATGCCTGCACCCGTCCTAGGGTCGGGCCGAGCTACTGCACTTTCGTCGAAAGGCCAACTTCAATGACTTCAACGGGCATCCTGCACGAACAGCGTCAGCAACAGACACTGACGCCACGCCTGCAACAGGCGGTCCGCCTCCTTCAGCTCTCCTCGATGGATTTCGCACAGGAACTGCAGCAGGCGATGGCGAGTAACCCTTTCCTGGAACCCGAAGAACCAGAAACCGGCGATGCTCCGGCATCGCCAGCTACCAACGACGAACACTCGGGGCTTCAAGCCGACGCGGGTACTGACCGGACATCGGAGCCGTCATGGGAAGGCGAAGCCTGGTCAACTCACGGCGGATCGCGCCGCAACGGTGAAGCCGACTCAGATTTCGAGCTGAGCGATATCACTGCTGCGGTGGAGTCATTGCGCGATCACCTGAATGCGCAGCTGCAACTGCTGGTGTCCTCGCCGCGCGATCGAGTCCTGATGATGACGATCGTCGAAGCCATTGACGACGACGGCTACTTGCGGATCGATCTCGACGAACTGAAATCCATCCCGGGCATCAATCCCGCGCCGGACGACGACGAACTGCAGGTTGCGCTAAAGCTCGTCCAGTCGCTCGACCCGGCCGGGGTCGGGGCGCGCGACTTGCGCGAATGCCTGCTGCTGCAGCTTAAGGAGTGCGACGCGGCGACGGGCGGCGACCTGCGCGACGGAGCGCGACAAGTCGTCACCGATCATCTGGACAAGCTTGCAGCACGCGATACAGCGGCCCTGGCCGCTGCGATAGGTCGGCCCGAGGCCCTCGTTGCCGGCGCCTGCGACCTCATTCGGCATCTGGACCCGCGGCCGGGCTGGCGCTTCGGTGCTCCGGATATCCACTACGTGACGCCCGACGTCATCGCGCGCAAGGTTCGCGACCGATGGACCGTGGTGCTTAATCCGGGAGTCGTGCCGCGCATTCGACTCAACCGCATGTATGCGGACCTGTTCAAGAGCCACCGAAACTCTGGCCATATGGATCTCGCCGCTCAACTGCAGGAAGCGCGCTGGACCGTGCGCAACGTCGAACAGCGCTTTGCGACCATCCGGAGTGTGGCCGAGGCCATTGTGCGAAAGCAGCACCGGTTCTTTGAGTACGGAGAGCTTGGAATGAGGCCACTGGCGCTACGCGAAGTCGCGGACGAACTCGGCCTGCATGAATCGACCGTCTCGCGCGTCACCAACAACAAGTACATGGCCACTCCCGCCGGCGTGTTCGAGTTGAAGTACTTCTTTTCCAGATCGCTGGCGACGAGCAGTGGCGGCACGTGCTCTGCGACCGCGATCCGCGGCGCCATCAGGGACATGATCCAGTCAGAGAGTGCGACTGCGCCGCTATCAGACGCCCAGATTGCGCGCCTGCTGGCACGGCAGGGACTGCAGGTCGCACGCCGCACCGTCACCAAGTACCGGCAGATGATGCGCTTGCCTGCCTACGAGAGGCGGCGCCGCTCGCCCTCGGCGCAGGCCTTGGCCAAGTAGTCGCAGGCGCGACGTTTGCCAATGAGCGCGCGGGAGTCATAGGAATACGAAGAGCAGACCCGAGGCGAGGTTTTCATGGGATCACTCATTGCGAGTTATCTGATGGCAGCCTTGATCAACGCCGCGGTCGGAGCCGACCTAGGATATGACGCCGCCATCGAGCCGATGCCGTCGACTGCAGCGACGTCCGAGTCACACGATGTGAGGCAGTCGGCCCTCGCGCACATCAGTCGGCAGGAACTGCCCCAAGCCGTGCAACCTCCGGCGTACGGCGCGCTGTTGCCATCGCTCTTGCCCCTACACCGGGTCTCGCTGCAACGCGCGAAGATCAACGATCTCGTCGGCGACTCACACGCACCCGAAAGGCCCACCGCGTCGGTTCAGAACGCTCCGGTAGTTCGGTCGCTGATCGGCAATGCGGTTCACATTGAAATGCCGCGCATCGACCGGAACGGTCATTTCGTACGGCCGAAGATCGTCTTCGGCCTTGTATCTCCGGAGTTCAAGGGCTGGTTGCGTTCCCAGGGAATCGCTGCCGAGAACTGCATGTTTCCCATGCTCCGGGCACGTGCCCGCCTCAATCAGGAGTCGCGGGAAGTCTCAGCCGGCGTCACCCTGTACGCGCGTTGCAGCTTTTACTGAAGACCGCTTCTGCGCGCTCTCTGGGCACCGCACTTGCCCCTTCCTGCGAAGGCAGGCAACTCACAGGAGATTCACGATGAAATCGATTTCTGTCATTGCGATGACCGCGGCCCTGCTTACCGGCTGCGGCACCTGGTCGAATGCACAGAAGGGCACGGCAATCGGGGCCGGCACCGGCGCGGTCATCGGCAATGCGGTGGGTGGTGGCGTCCTCGGGACTGTCGGCGGAGCCGCCGTCGGAGGCGTGATCGGCCACGAGATTGGAGAAAGTCGCGACGAGAAGCAGCAGAAGAAGTAACCGGCGGTGCGAACTGCACGGCCAAGGAGACCACTGATGCCCGACGTAAGCCATGCCCTGTCGATACCGGCGCCCCCAGCACCACAGGCACCCTCTCCGCCTCCTCCCGTGCCGGCGCCACTCGCGCCTCCCCCGCCCATCGAGGACCCGCCGATGCCCGCGCCAATTACTCCACCGCCGCCCGTCGCAGATCCACCCCCGCCGGGAAATCCGGAAGTTCCCGTCTATACGCCGCCGCACGCCGCGGCTGGCGCTGCTAGAGCATGAACTGGAACGGACGAACCAGTCGTTCGCATAGCTGGCTCGTCCACGGACGTTTCGACCAGCTGTCGATCGTGATGCGTACGCACGATGCCGCGTCCCCTTCGAAATGCTCCACCAACTCGCTGGCAAGCCCGCGATCGAGGGCAATGATGTTGGCCTCTGCGTTGTGAAGCAGGCTGCGCCAGTCCATGTTGCTCGATCCGAACGAGCACCAGTCGTCATCGATGACGATTGTCTTTGAGTGCAACATCGACGTGCAATGATCGTAGATCTCGACGCCGGAAGCGAGCAACTCACCATAGCAGCCGCGTCCTGCATGGGCGGCCGACCATGAGTCCGACCTTGACGGCGCCATCAGCGCCACGCGGACACCGCGTTCGGCCGCGCGCCTCAGCTCCCGGACAACGCGTCGCGTCGGTACGAAGTAGGCGGTCGTTATCAGGATGCGTCGCGTCGCCGTGCGCAGCGTCGCAAGCAGCGTGCGATACAGCGGGTTGCGGCGGCTGCCGGCAGCGCTGGCCGCGAGCGCCAGCCAGGCCGATCCGCGTTCGCGAATCGGCTCGCATGCCGCTGCGCCGGATGTTCCGCCCTGTTCGAGCCAGTGTTCGAGAAACAGTGCCTGCAGATCTGCGACGATCGGCCCGCACAGTCTGGCGTGCGTATCGCGCCAGGGTCGTTGCGCTTCCGCCGTGTCGCGCTGTACGCCGGCCGAGCCGCTCGAGTAGACCCGACTGAAATTCACGCCGCCAATAAAAGCGACTTCGCGGTCGACGATCAGGAGCTTGCGATGAGTCCGCAGATTGATGGCCGAACGGAACCGCTTGCGCCAAGGGAGTACGGGATTGAATTCCCGCACTAAAACGCCCCGCGCGGCGAGGGTGTCGAAGTAGCCGCGGTCGGTACCAAAGGAAACGAGCGAATCGAACATCAGCCGGACATCCACGCCCTGCGCGGCCTTCTGCGCTAGTAGCTCAGCCAGGCGTTGCCCGGGCCCGTCGGCCTCGAGGATGTACGTTTCGAGGTGGATGCTGTGACGTGCGGCGGCTATTGCGGCGAACATCGAATCAAAGACCTGGCTGCCATCGATCAGTAGCTCGACAGCATTGCCACGCCGCCACGGCGAACAACGCGCGGCCTCGGCAATGAGAAAACGGGACGAGTGCGCCTCGACGCAGGCGCTCGACGCCGCGTCGAATCGACGTCGGTACGTCGTGACGCGCTCCGCGCTCTCCAATCGGTCTGCGGTCACATCGACCATGGTGCCGTCCTGATCGCGCGTAGCCCTGCCGAAGCGCGGGTAAGCGCGCAGGCGCCTGACGACGCCTGCGCGCACTTCGACTTACCGTCCCGGCTTCAGGACGTCGGATTCGTAGGCGGGTTCTTTCGGGCCGCGTTCATCTTCCCGCGGCTTCCGATCGGGCTCCAGGTCCTGCCCGGGCGACCTGCCCTTCGCGTCATCAAAAGGCTGATTTGTTTCCGGTGTTCCGACGGGATCCCGCATTTCGTCCCGTTCGTCCGGCTTCGACGCCGTCTTGTCTTCGCGCTGTCTGTCGCGCGGCTGGTTTTGGGGGGTTTGGCCGCCCACGGAACGGTCCTGGTCTTTCGTCTGATTTCGATTCATCGAATTGCTCCTTTGAAGACAAGGCTGCACCGGACGTGCAGCCCCGTATCAAAGGCTGGCAATTCGCATTCCCGCCGGCGCCGATGTGGCGCAGGGCTCAGGCGCGGACGACGCTTACGCGGTCATGCGCGGAACGGCCGGCAATCGCCTGGGAGAGCAGCGATTCGATTTCGCCCGGATCCACCGGCTTGATCAGATGCAGGTCGAATCCCGCCTGGCGCGAGCGTTCACGGTCGCTCGCCTGCCCGAACCCGGAAAGCGCGATGAGCACCGGATCGCTTCCGTCGGTGTCCGCGCGTATCTGACGCGCGGCTTCGTAGCCGTCGGTAATGGGCATACCCAGATCGAGCACGACAACCGTCGGGCGCAGGGCGCGCGTCAGCCTGACCGCCGCCGCGCCATCATGAGCGACGTATACGCTGTGGCCACCCAGTGTCAACAATGCAGCGAGCGACTCGGCGGAGTCGACATTGTCGTCGGCCACCACGATACGTTGCTGAGCGAGCTGCGGCGCGGCGCGAGGGACCGCTTCACGAGCCGACACAGAGGGAACGAACGGCAGTTCGAATTCGAACACGGCCCCGGCGCCCGGCCCGTCGCTGGCCGCCTGCAAGCGTCCTCCGTGCAGCCCGACCAGTGTGCGTGACAGCGCAAGGCCGATTCCGAGGCCACCGCTGACCGTGGTTTCGGGTCGGTCCAGCTGCGAGAACATCCCGAAGATCCGCTCGAGCGCCTCGGCCGGAATGCCTATGCCGCTGTCACGCACGCGGATCAGGATCCGATCGTCGTTGATGTCGGCCGTGAGGTCGACTCGTCCGCCTGGTGGTGTGTACTTGGCCGCGTTGGTCAACAGGTTTGAAATCACCTGGGTGATGCGCACCGGATCGAGCCAGGCCCGGCGCTCGCCGCCCCTGATTTCAACGTTGAGCGCGTGCTTTCGCTCGTCGATGATCGGCCGCACGGCCTCGATGGCGCGCTCGACAAGTTCGGGAATCGAAGCGGACTCTCGCTTGAGTTCGAGCTTGCTGCCTGCGATGCGGCTGATATCGAGCAGGTCGTCGATCAGGCGGGCGGTGTGGGCCAGCTGGCGCTCGAGGATCTCGAGGTTACGCCGCGCAGCCACCTTGCTGCTGTCGGTCGCCTGCAGGATGGCCACCGCATTGCGCATAGGAGCCAGGGGTCCCCGCAGCTCGTGGGCCAGCAAGGCAAGAAAGCGGTTCTTGCTTTCGTCGGACGCACGCAGTGCCGACTCGGTCGCGCGTCGGACCGTGATGTCCTGCGCACATCCGACCAGCCGCGCCGGCGAGCCATCAGGCGCATAGAGCAGCGTCGCGCGGTCGGCCAGATGGCGATAGGTCCCGTCCTGGCGGCGTGCGCGGTATTCGCTCGATACCAGTGATCCGCGCACCGCCACCGCGGCGGCATAGGCCGCCTCTGCGCGGACGCGGTCGTCCGGGTGCATCTGCTCGCGCCACCATTGCATCGTTCCCGGCACCTGCTCGGGGTGCCAGCCCAACACGGAGTACAGGCCGTTCGAGCGCAGCGTGACCCCGGTGGCGAGGTCGCTGTCGTAAATGATGCCGTCGATCGCGTCCGCGGCCAGGCGGAACCGCTCCTCGCTGGCCGACAGTGCGTCGAGCGCGTGGCGGCGATCGGTGATGTCGAGCACCGTGCCGCTCATCCGCGTGGCGGTCCGAACGCCGTGGATGCGCTCGAACTTCACCTGGCCCGTGGCCGCGACCCAACGCACCTGACCCTCGGGCAGCACGATCCGATGCTCCACTTCGAATCGTCCGCTGCCGCCGGGATCCAGCGCGCCCTCGACGACCCGCTCTACAGCCTGCCGATCGGCCGGATGAACCCTGGACAGCAGACCTGCGCTCGAGTCGGCTGCGGCCGGGCTCATTCCGTATATCTGGAGCGCCCGTGGAAAGAGCTTGAACTCGCGCGTCGCGATGTCGTAGTCCCAGGTACCGAGACGCGTGGCGTCCAGCGCAAGACGCAGGCCTGCTTGAGCGTCCTCGATCTGCGCCGCCGCGACGCGTGCTTCGGTAATGTCCAGCAGGGTGCCCGAGCATCGCATCGCTCGTTCGACGCCGTCCGCGTCGGCCGCAAAGGCGATCGCCGCGGCGATCGTCACGTGGCGCGGGCGCCTGGAAGTCCTGATCCTCACTTCCTGCCTGAATCGACGCGGCCCTGCCGGGTCGCACGCTGCAACGAAAGCGAAATACAGTGGCTCCCAGTCGGCGGGTTCGATGAGCGACTTCAACCATTCCGCATCGGTCGGAGCCGACGGAGGCAAGTCGAAACCCAGGATCGACCAGGCCCGGGCCGAGGCCAACGGCTGCAGGCGGTCGAAGTCGAACGAGAACGTCCCCATTTCCGCGGCATCGAGTGCGACCTGTAGCCGTTCCTCGCTTGTGCGCAACGCCGCGCGGGCCTGTTCGGCGTCCTCGACGTCCGTCATCGTGCCAAACCAGCGGATGCTGCCTTCGGTCGCATCGCGTGCGGGCAGTGCTCGCAGAAGGAAACTGCGAAAGGCTCCATCGCGCGAGCGCAGTCTCAATCGGAACTCGTAGTGCTGACCTGTGCGCACTGCCGCCGTCATGGTCGTGTCGACCCGCGCAAGATCGTCGCCATGTATCGCCACCCGCCAGCCAGCCCCGAGACAGACATCACACGGCAGCCCCGTGTATTCATGCCAGCGTGCGTTCAGGTACTCGAGACCTGCCTGCGCCGATGCCATGAAGAGAATGTCGGGCACCGCCGCCGAGATCTTCTCGAATCGCTGATTGCTGGCATTCAACGCGTGCTCTGCCGCGCGACGGGTAAGCAACTCGCGGTCCAGACGCAGGGCCACGCGTTCCTCTTTCTCGCGCGCCAGATGCAGAGCACTGAACAGGGTCGAGATGACGACGCCCACGGCAAACATCAGGCCAGTGCGGATCAGTTCCTGGACCAGCACCAGACCCGGCGGAAAGAAACTCAGACCCGAAGGGATGTTCAGTACCGCACCCAGTGTGGTGGCCAACAACCCGGGGCCAAAACCACCGTACGCGGCACTCAGGGCCACGGCGAGAAGAAAGACCAGCGTCGGATACCGATCGAGTATGGGAGCTAGTACCACCTCGGCGAACTCGAACACCAGCAGCGTGACGACAACGGCCACGCCGTAACGCAGGATTGCTGAAGGTTTCCGGAGGGCCAAGGTGGGTTTTCGTGGCACGGGCGCTGGTTAGGCCCCTATTTAATCTCCAAGGCACCACCCCCGCAATCCTCCAATCCGCGAGCCACGCATTGCGCCTCGTCGCCAGAGTGCGGATCGAAGCGCCGCGACAGCCCCCGGACCCTGACGACGGGTCCGGGGGCTCGGGCTAGTCGACTGGGAGTGTCAGCCTCCCCTTCGAACAAGGCCCAGGATCAGCGTAACAATGGCGATCAGGAGGAATAAGCCGAACAGTATCTGCGCGATCGACGACGCGCCGGCGGCGACCCCGCCGAAGCCGAAAATGGCGGCGACGATGGCGATGATGAAGAACACTGCAGCGTAGTAGAGCATCTTCGACTCCTCGCCTGTTAGGCGTGGCGGACGTTGATTGGTGGGTAGCGACCCTGTCCGCCGGCGCGTCGCTGTTACGGTTCCGGCAATCCGCGTGCCCGGCCGGGCGGTGGGTCCAGTAGCTGCCGGTGCGATCTACCACGCCAGCACTTCCGGTTCTGCCGAAGGGTCCGGGCAGCAACTCGGCCGATACGAGCACCCTAAGGCACATCCCTTGCTTGATTAGCCCTGCCGACCGGCGCGGCCGCGCCGAAGCCATGTACTGGGGAGAGCAGTCAATGGGCGCGACAACGACAACACGCCCGCGGGGTCGAGACCTCGCAGAGGCGGACACCGTCGCGCAAGACCGCGGGCATGCCGCAGCAGCGGGGCCGGCGGCCCACAATCACCGCGGCGGCCCGTCTCTGCGCACAATCAATCTCGGTCTGCTGCTGCTCGCCGTGCTGGCTTCCGCCTACGTCGCTCGGACCCTCCTGTTCCCGATCATCATGGCGGTTGTACTGGCGCTGCTGCTGCGCCCCGGGGTCACCGCGCTGCAGCGCCTCGGCATTGGTGAGTCCGTTGGCGCCGCGCTCGTACTCGCGTTGGCACTGACCGCGGTAAGCGTGCTCGCCACCAACCTTTACGAACCGGCAGTGCGCTGGGTGGAGATGGGACCGAAGGAAATCCGCCGGCTGGAGACAAAACTGCGCGATCTCGCGCGACCTGTCCAGGCCGTTCGCGGTGCCACTGACAAGGTAGCCGAGCTTGCCAATTCGACGGCGCCCGCCGCAGGCAAGAAGCCCGCCGTGGTGGTGGAGCGGCCGTCACTGGCCGAGGCGGTTGGCAGCACCGCCCAATGGGCAGTCGGGAGCGTGGTGGCGACGCTGATGCTGCTGTACTTCCTGTTGGCGTCCGGCGACCTTTTTCTGCGCAAGCTCATCCGCGTGATTCCGGGGTTGCGTGACCGCATTCTTGCCGTAGAAATTTCGCGTTCCATCCAGACCGAGATTGGCCACTACTTCGCCGCGACCACACTGATCAATGTTGCACTCGGAGTGGCCACAACGTTGGCGATGATGGCGCTGGGCTTGCCGTCGCCGGCCCTGATCGGGACTACCGCGGCGCTGCTGAACTTCGTACCCTATGTCGGGGCCGCGCTTACGCTGCTCGGTATCTTTGTCATCGCGGCGCTCTCCTTCGATTCCGCGATCCAGATTCTCCTGCCGGTGATCGCGTTTCTTGCATTGACGACACTCGAGGGTCAGCTTGTGACGCCGATCGTTCTCGGGCGCCGGCTTGCGCTGAATCCGGTGGCCGTGTTCATCTGGGTGCTGCTCTGGGGTTGGCTCTGGGGAGTGCCCGGACTGCTGGTTGCCGTCCCGATGCTGGTCGCGCTGCGCATCTGCGCCGAGAAGATCCCGGGCCTCAATCCTCTGGCGGAACTGCTCGGCCGCGATTGAGGGTCCCGCCGGCTGACCGCGGTTTCAGTGCCGGGCGACGAGTTCCACGATGGCCTGAACCAACCCATCCGGCTGCACCGGATGGGTCAAGTGGCGCTGATATCCCGCTGACTGCGTCCTGGCGATGTCCTCTTCGTGTCCGTGAGCAGTCAGCGCGATCGCCGGCAGGTCGCGCTTGCGTCCGTCGGCACGTACCCGCTCGATCAGCGAGATGCCGTCTTCATAGGGCATTCCGATTTCCGACACGAGTATGTCGACATGCGCCGTTTCGAGCGCAGCGATCGCCGCCGTCGCCGAGTCGGCGAGTATGACTTCCGCGCCGTGGCTGAGCAGCGCTTCACTCAATGCTTCGCGCGCATCCGCCTGGTCGTCGACGACCAGGACGCACACGCCTCTCAGCTCCGCCGCTGCCGCCTGGCCGGCGTCGGGGTCCTCGGGACCGAACACCGCCATCGGCAGCCGGACCACGAAGCGCGTTCCTTGCCCCGGGCCGCCGCTATCAGCCGTGACGGTGCCTCCGTGCAGTTCGACCAGAGTCTTGACGATGGCGAGCCCCATGCCCAGTCCCTGGTGCTGCCGCGTCGTCCCGGCATCGGACTGCCGGAACGGTTCGAATACATGAGGCAGGAATTCGGCCGCTATACCGACCCCGGTGTCGGCCACCGCGATCTCCATCTCTGATCCGGCCCGCCGCAACGTCACATCGATCTGTCCGTTGGCGTCCGTGAACTTGATGGCATTGGAGAGCAGGTTCGATACGATCTGCTGCAACCGATCGGGGTCGGCCGCCACCAGGTTTCCGTTCTTCTCCAGGTCGCAGTTCAGCCGCAGGGACTTGCTCTGCACCGCCATGCGGAAACTGTCGCAGACCGCCCCGATGGCCTGTGCCGGATCGATACGCTTGATGTCGAGCCGCAGCCGACCGCTGCCGAGCCGGGAAAAGTCCAGCAGGTCCTCGACCAGCCGCGCCTGGGCCCTGGCATTGCGCGCAATCGTCGCAAAGGCCTTGCTCTGATCCGCCGCGCCGAGCCGGCCGCTTTCCAGCATGTGGGCCCAACCGAGGATCGAATTCAGCGGATTGCGCAGTTCGTGCGACACCGTCGCAAGGAACTCGTCCTTCAGGATGCTGGCGCGCTCGGCCAGCGTACGTGCGACGCGCTCGGCCGCAAGCAGCCGTCCGCGCTCGTCTTCGACACCCTTGGCCAGCGTGACTTCGTCGCAGACCACCCCGACGCCAACCAGGCGTTCGCCGGCGTGCACTGGGTAGAAGCTCGCCCGCCACCAGCGCTCCGCACCAGGCTGCGCGGGCGTCTCGCCTGAGAACTCGACATCGCGCACCGCCACCCCTTCGTCGATGACCTTCTGCAGCAGGGCGCTGAATAGGGGGCCGAAACTCGGTACAACTTCCGAGACGGTCCGGCCCAGGTGTTCATCGATCGACACCCCGTTCATCGCCGCGAGGGCACGGTTCACCCGCACGTAACGACCTTGCAGGTCCCAGAAGCCAAGGCCCACCGGCGCCGCGTCGAACAGCGTGTCGAGCACGGCATTGGCGGCGGAAAGACTGCTTTGCAGCTGCGCCCGCGATCGAACGGCGTCTTCCGTCGAGGTCAGATCGCGCACGAAGAGCACGATGCCCTTAAGCGCCTGGTCCTCTCCGATCAGGGGCACGCCGGTCTTCTCCAGTACGCGATCGGTCGTATCCAAGCCGACACGGACACGTATCGAAGGAATCCGCTGCACGGTGCGCGACGTCATCACGCGCGACGCAAATGACGGACGCGGCCGGCCCGTATCCGCTTCACGTACACGCCAGATCTGATCGAGCGGCTTGCCTTGCGCATCGGCATCACGCCAGCCGGTCAGCCGTTCGGCGACCGGGTTTAGGAACACGACTCGACCTTGGTCGTCGGCGGCGAGCACCGCTTCGGCGATGCTCGACAGAATGACCTGCAGCCATTCGCGCTGCCGCGTCAGCAACTGGTTGGCCGACGCAAGTTCGGCGGTGCGCTCTGCAATCCGGGACTCGAGCGCCGCGTGCGCGGTCCGAAGCTTCAGTTCGGCCGCACGCCGCTCATCCATTTCCGCCTGAATGCGCTCGTTGGCTCGCTGCAGCTGCGCGCCGCTCGGCAGCGCCAGCATCTTCGGCATCAACCGGACGAGTGCGACCGCAGCGGCGATGGAAACTAGCGCGGCAATCACCTTGGCGATGCCTGACACCCACTCGTGGCCATACAACATCGTTCCCATCGATGTCAGATGGGTAATGCCGCCGGCGCCAACGAAGCCGGCGAACAGCAGGAAGACCCCGTTGAATGGCAGGACGTTGTGGCGCCTGCCGAAGTGGACGATCGTCAGTGCAATCGATAGACAGGCGGCGGCGATGAGCAGGTCAGAGACAAAGTGCAGAGTCATCAGCAGCGAGGGCCGGGCAATGCTGCCGCTCGGCACTTCCTGCGGCACGAGGGCCCATCCGATGAGCAGTGCAAGGGCGATCGACAGCAGCCCGGCCAGCGCGACCCGAGCAACTCTTCGTCGGCGTCTCGAGGCCGCAGCATCGCTGCTCGTCATGTGATGGTGTCAGGCTTTCCGGCGCGCACGGAGCGTGCCGTGGGCGACGAGAAAAAGGGATCGCTTCCCATGGACAAGCAGTTTCAGTTGCAATTCGCTTGCCAGGGACTGCCCCGGTCGTGCCTGCTGCAACAGCCATCTGGGGGCCGATTTGCCGCTTCGCGCGCCACGATGCCGACTCGCCCGGCTGGCAACCGGTAGTTTCTGCTGCAGCGATTGCAGACCGCCGATGGGAAACCGCTTGCGCCGGCCGCCTCCGCCGCTCAGCCGTCGTCGCGGGCCGTGGCAACCGGCTCCACAACGTAGTCTTTCATGCGGTTGTACAGTGTCTTCAGGCTGATCCCCAGTGCAGCGGCGGTGCGCTCCTTATGACCGCCGAATTTCGTCAACGCCGCCAGGATCAGCTGCCGCTCGGCCTCTGCAAGCGGGCTGCCGACGGCGATTTCGATCGTTGCACCGACCTTCGCAGCGCTGCGGACGACGCCGTTATCCCGCGCCGTGAGCCAGGATTCCTGGATCTCGGGACCTGCTGCCATCACATAGCTTCGATAAACGGCATTGCGGAGCTCCCGAACGTTGCCCGGCCAGGAGTGTTCGCAGAACTGGGCAATGACCGCTGGCGTCAGTCGCTTTGCCTCGCCCTCGTGTTCGATCGCCTGTTGCAGAAAGTACTCGGCGAGCAGTGGCACGTCTTCGAGACGCTCGCGCAGCGGCGGCATTTCGATCGGGAAGATGTTCAGCCGATACAGCAAGTCTTCCCGCAAGCGCCCTTCCGCGACTGCGCGGTTGGGGTCGCGATTCGTAGCCGCGATCAGCCTGACGTCGGAATGCTGGGTCTCGAGAGCCCCGACTCGCATGAAGGTGCCGGTCTCGAGCACGCGGAGCAGCTTGACCTGCAGGTCGAGCGGCATCTCGGTGACCTCGTCGAGGAAGAGCGTGCCCCCATTGGCCCGTTCGAAGTAGCCGAGGTGCTTCCGATTAGCGCCCGTGAAGGCCCCCTTCTCGTGTCCGAACATCTCGCTTTCGATGAGCGTCGGCGAGATCGCGCCGCAATTTACGGCAAGAAAGGGCCGGTCGCGGCGGCGCGACAGGTCGTGCACGGTGCGCGCAGCGACTTCCTTCCCGGTCCCGCTTTCTCCCGTGAAGAGCACCGACACGGCCGTCGGCGCGACCCGCCCGATCTGCTGGTACACGCGCTGCATCGATGGCGAGCGGCCGCGCAGCTGCCCGAAACTGGCCGACTCGCGCGCGTCAGCCTGCAGGGAGGAGATTTCAGCCTCGACGACCGCCGGCCGCGCTACGCGCGACAGGATGCCCTTGAGCTGACGGACGCTGACGGGCTTGATCAGGTAGTCAGCCGCTCCAAGCCGCAGCGCCTCGATTGACGTCTCGAGGCTCGCATGCCCGGTGATGAGTACCACTTCGGCGTTTGCGCGGACCGTTTCATTGTCGAACAGCGTCATGCCGCTGCCGTCCGGCAGATTGAGGTCGAGCAGGATCAGATCGGGCGTCTGCAGCACGATCCGCCGCTGCGCTTCGGCCAGCGAGTGCGCGGTCGCGGCGGTTATGCCTTCGCTCGCCAACAGCGTGGCCAGCATCTCGGCCGAATCGACATCGTCGTCGACAACCAGGGCATGGGTCATGGCGTGCGGTCCAGTGGGCAAGGACCGGAGTTGGACTGCGGGAGGAATCTCAGTTCGGACAATGTAGCGTAGTCGCGGCCCGAGCGCGCGCCGGGGCATGGCGGAACCGCGGCATCGAAAGGCGCGGCAACAGAAAGGCCGCCCGAAGGGCGGCCTTTCAGGACGCGCGTGACGGTCAGGCGGCCGGACGCGAGCGTGCGACCACCGCCCCGCCTTCGCCTTCCCAGCGGGTCAGGTCCGCGACTTTCTCCTTCTTGTGCGCGCGCTTCGCGCGCAGTTCGCAGTAGCGGTCCAGCAGCAACGCGGCCGCGATCGGTACGACGGACTTCAGGAGCAATCGCATCATCTTGCCTTCTCCTCATTGGACTGGGTTTGTTCGAGATTTCCCACGACGGCGGCGACTGCCGAAGCAACAAAGGGCAAGGCCACGCTCAGCAGACCGGACGCGAGCCTGCGCCGCAGGCTTGCTCCCGCCAGCGTGCCGATCAGTGCGGCTCCGATTCCAATCGTCACGGCGCCGGCCAGCGTCGCCGAACGGGCGCGCCGATAACTTACGTCGGCCACCGCAACTAGCCGTCGATCGGCCTCAGCGACCCGTGCGAGCGCCAGTTCAAGTGCGCGTGGTTGATCGCTACTGGACGGCGGCATCGACTTGCTCCCGATGAATTTCGGCAGTTCCCTCGGCGGGATCGAGGAAGACACGGCGCGTATACGGCATGCCGATCGAGGTCATTCGCTTCCGTGCATAGTTCGCGGCCCATAGCGCCAGCGCAACGTTCCCGGCCGCCACGCTGAACAAGGCGCCGAGCCTGGGTGCACCGGCATCCACAGCAAGCAACACCAGCGCAGCGCAGACCGCCCACCAGGCGGTGAGCGCCAGCAGGACGGCTGCGCACGCGGCTGCGAAGGAACGAGCTACCAGGCCCAGCGATTGCCGCGCCTCGATTTGCGCAATCTCGACGCGGGCGGCGAGGCTGCCGCGCAGATCACCGAGCAATGCGCGTATCGACTCGGCCAGGCCAGGCGGCGGCGCAGCCGTCGCCTGGCCATTGAAGGCGACGTGATCCGGTTTCATCGGGCCCGCAGCATGCTGGCCGCCAGCGCGCCGATCAGGACCGCGGCCGCCAGCGCCGTGAACGGCCGGTCACGCACATAGCTGCGGGCCGAGTCGAGCATTTCGGCCTGCACGTTCGCCAGTTCGCCGGCCTTGCTTTCGAGCGTACTGCGCGCTGCGTCGGCGGACTCAGCCAGCTTTTCGAGAGCTGGTCCCGCCTTGCTTCCAACGCGGTCCACTGCCTCGTGTGCGCCTTGCATCATTCGATCGACCAGTCCGTCGCTGCCCGTCAGGGATGAAGCGCCGGCGGACGGCCGCAGCGTGTTGGGGGCATTGGTGTGTACTGATTCCATGGAAGTCTCCTTCTGACTGATGAGTGGTGCCGATGCGTTCGTCAAAACTGCGCCGGCCTTCGGATGCTTGAAGCAAGCATCGATCGTTGAGGCAATCGCCGTGCCCGACATCGAACCGAATTGTGGGCATGCGCCTTGCCGCTCGGACTCAGGGCGTCCGATGCCCGCATATCTCAACTTGAAAGGAGTACGTAATGAACTGGGACCGCGTCGAAGGCAACTGGCGACAGCTGAAGGGAAAGGTGAAGGAGCAATGGGGAAAGCTAACGGACGATCAGATCGACCAGGTGGCCGGTCAGCGTGATCAATTGGTCGGTCTGGTGCAGGAGAAGTACGGCATCGACCGCGACGCGGCCGAACGCGATGTTGACGGTTGGGTGTCGAAGCTGAACTAGCCGTCGTCAGTGGCGCGGCGCGCAGATCGATGGGCGCCGTGCAACTTCTACTGAAATTACCGATACGAGGTGCAGCCAATGACGAACGATCGAATTCTTACCCTTTCCATCTGCGCAGTCGCAGTGCTCGGCGCGGTTGCATGTTCACCCCGCGAACGGGAACAAGTGAGCAGCTCGGCGCGAACCACTGCCACCGAAGCCCGGCAAGCGACCGAGAAGGCGGCTGACCGGGCAGAACGCGTGATCGACGACACCGCCATCACGACGAAGGTCAAGTCCGTACTGCTCGCGGACTCGACCGTCAAGGGACTGAACATCAGTGTCGAAACAGTCGGTGGCATCGTCACGTTGAGCGGGGCTGCCGCCAGCCAGACGGAACGCGCTCAGGCAGAGGCGCTGGCAGCCAGCGTCGAAGGCGTACGCAATGTCGTGAATCGCATAAACGTTTCATGAGGACTCCATGAACCCCGAGGACACGAAGCACGAGCCGAAAGTTCAGGGCGAAGGTGATTACGACGCAGCGCGCCGCTACCGCCGCAGCGTAGAGGGCTTTATCCGTCAAAACGACACCGAGGAACTCGCGCGTGCAGCGGAACCCGCGACGAAGGCCGAATCGGAGGAACTCGAGAAGGCCGAGGCGGACGGTCTTGCGCGCAAGGGCGGCAGTCGCCGAGTCCCTAGACGGAGCGGACCTCCAAGCGCGTGACACACGCCCCCCGTGGCTGCGGGCCGACGGCGATGTGCAGCCCGCGTACAGTGGGTGCGCAAAAGTGGCGGCAACTCGAGGACGCGGGCGCCGACGAGTCTGCGGATACGCCGTCCGGGGCTGACCGGACGGCCTGCAGGCCCGAGGGCTCGTCCTTGGGTGTGTGACTGCCATTTGGCTCGATGCCGCGACGGTCGTATGACCGTCTGCCTTGTGTTCTTGGCTCGATGTTCCGACCGAACGAGGCCGCTTGACCAATTCTGGAGTCGCCATCCACTCACTGGCCAGCGTTTGACATTAGTGCCCTAACGGCCACGTGTCCGTGAGACTTCGGGACACAAAGTCGAGTATTGGGTTATGTAGCGGAGGAATCGGAAGTCGCCGTTGTACGAGAAGCAAATGGCTTCCGTCCCTATCAGCAGACCCCAGCATGGCTTCGTCCCGGGGCTGTCGGGCACGCGCCATCGGATCCATTCAGGCACGCAACCAGAGTACTCAGGACTGGTGGAGAAGATCGAGTGCCGCGCGTCTAGAGTCTTCGGCGCCGAGAAAGAAATCCCTCTCGCCGTTATCTATCCCACTCCGACATCGGCGCCGCGGACCAAACGATCACACATCAGTCGCTCTCCACGACTGGTTATAGTTGGCCGATCACGAGGAGGTCGACATGTCATTGGTTCTCAGCCGGGTGGATGGGTTCGTCGGGACGGTCACCCTCAACCATCCGGAGAAGCGCAACGCGCTGAGCGAGCATCTGGTCGAGGGGATCATTGCGGCGTTCGAAGACTTCAAGGCCCGCAGCGTGCGCGTCGTCATCCTGCGTGCGCTCCCCGGTTCCAGGGTGTGGTCTGCCGGGCATAACGTTGAAGAGTTGCCGGAAGCACGACGCGACCCTCTTGGCTGGGACGACCCGCTGCGCAACCTGATTCGCCAGATCGAGAACTTTCCGGGGCCGGTTATCGCGATGATCGAAGGCACCGTCTGGGGCGGGGCCAGCGAAACCGCCTTCGCCTGCGACCTGATCGTCGCCGTGCCGGAGACCACGTTCGCCGTGACGCCGGCGAAGCTCGGGGTGCCCTACAACGTAAGCGGCATGATGACGTTCCTCAATGCGGCGAGCATTCGAATCGTCAAGGAGCTTGCCTTCACCGCCATGCCCTTGAGCGCCGAGCGCGCGGAGCGGCTCGGCATCATCAATCACGTAGTGCCCGTCGACGAGCTAGAACCGTTCACCTACGGCCTGGCCGAACGCATCGCGGCGCTGGCGCCGCTTTCCATTGCCGTGATGAAGGAACAGTTGCGTATTCTCGCGGGGGCCCGACCCATGTCGCCGCAGGGTTTCGAACGCGTCCAGGGCCTGCGTCGGATCGTCTACGACAGCGAGGATTACCAGGAGGGTATCCGCGCATTCAAGGAGAAGCGTGAGCCGCGATTCAAAGGCAAGTAAGCGGCACGTGGGCGAGCGCTGCGGCGTTCGAGAAACGCTGGCCAAGTAGCTCGGCCCTGGACCCTTGGCACTACTTCTGGGGGCACATCATGTCTGGCTCGATGGAGCACTTCCCCACCGTGTCCAGGTCAGTCCAACTCAACAAGCTGGGTCAATCGGCCGCGACTTTCAACAGATAGGGTGAATGTTGCTCAAGAAGGTCTTGGGACGCCTTTGCTGCGTCAATCTCGCTTTGACAGGTGGCGCCGCCGTCAACAATCGGGCAGACGCCGAAGAGTTGCCGCGCTGGGAGCTTGGTGTCGGTTTAGGGGCGCTTTCGCTACCGGACTATCGGGGATCAGACGAGTCGTCCCACCGAGCTGTGCCGCTTCCGTATTTCGTCTATCGGTTGGAATGGTTGACCGCAGACCGTGAAGGTCTTCGGGCTGACTTTTACAAGTCGGATGCGTTCGAAGTGACGCTCAGCTTCAGCGGCTTCGCGCCCTTTTTCAGCAACGACAACATGGCGCGCGAAGGAATGCCTGACCTTAACTACATGGTGGAACTTGGCCCGTCGCTCGATGTGAGACTTTGGCGCAGTGCCGGCGGAGATCATCGATTGGGCCTTGTCCTTCCTGTCCGGGCGGCGATCGAGCTCGAAGGAGGCTTGCGGTACCAGGGTTGGACTTTTACACCGCGCCTAGCCTGGAGCTACCGGCCAAGCAACCACAACGACTGGAATCTGATCGTGCAAGCCGGCCTCATGTACGGGAGTCAGCGCTACAACCAGTACTTCTACAGCGTAGACGACCAGTACGCGACCGCCAGTCGGCCTGCCTATCAGGCGACTTCCGGGTACGCCGGCGCCATGGCACAGGTTGCGCTGTCACGCAGATTCGGAGACTTCAGGATCATTGGCTTTCTGCGTGGCGATAATCTGGATGGAGCGACATTTGAAGACAGTCCCCTCGTGAAGACGCGGAACAACTTGACGGCTGGCTTCTTCTTAACGTGGACCTTTATGGAGTCAGAGGATCGGGTGCAGAGTGGACGTCTTTTGTAGTCGAGAGTTGCTTCAGCCCTTGAAAGCTCTCACAACTGAGCTAGACCACGCGTGTCGCCTGAAATGCAGCGCACTTCTCGCGTGAGAGATACGCGGCCTTACCCAGTGTCGCAGCGGGCGCGCCTCCAGCAGCGCGCCGCTGGACTTGTGACAATGGAGGCGGACAAGATATTGCTTCTCCAAGAGCGAGAACGTCTTCAGTCGTCGTCTGCTTTTCGAGACTTAGCGAATCTGCGATTGGAAATCCACCCTCCATGCATACGCAGGCTCCGATCGACCAGCGTGGCAAGATCGACGTGAGGGTGGTTCCATTTGGATGCTCGAATCGTAGAGTTGTCTCAACATCAACCTTGTAGAAATCTGCAGCAGCGGCTTGATACGGCGCATACGGCACGAACAACGGCGGGTGACCGTTGCCCAACGCGGCTCGCCGCGCGGCGTCTTGCCCGTGACGCATCGCCAACCAACGACTTCGATTGCCTTTTTTTAGTTCTCTGCAGAACTTGACGACGCTTTGAAACGCCTTCCTTGAAGTATTAAACGGATACGCATCTGCATCCAGTTCGCCTTTCTTCACTTTCTCATTTAGCGCCTCAATGAAGGTCTCGTGAATGTGTGTCCACTTGGGTCGTTTGGGAGCCCCTGTCCGCTTGCACGCGCCGGAATGCGCTGTTCGATCGCCTTCAGCCTGACCCAGAGTCCGCGTCCCATCGCGGCGCAGTGCGCGCATCGCAGTGTCTCGTGCACCCCGAGGCCTACCCTGAAGTGATTCGAACCCCAAACGTACTCATCCGGGTGGCCGTGGCAGTACACACGCTCGTTGGGCCCGGACGGCGGGCCTTGCGCGACGCTGGATGGGCAGATGGACGCGTCCAGCCCTAGCGCTGCCTGTTGTGTGCCACGCACACCCTTCGGGTCGTGAAGCCGCGCTTTCGTTGCGCGCAGGCGCCAGTCCGTCTGGGTTCATCCGTCGGCATGCGGGCGATCGGGGTTCGTCTAACCCATTGAGCCGAAAACCAGCATCGTGCAGAGAAATGGGAATTCTTCCCGTCCCGCGCTCGACCGTGAATATTCACGCCGACCCGATGACGAAAGGTCGTTGACCAGCGACGAATGGTGCTGTTACGTTGCCTCAAGTACCGCGCGAGAGAGATCCATAGACGCGCGGACGCGCGGTGGAGGAAGCATGTCGGCGGAGAGCGACGCACAGCCGGAGACGCTGGCGGCGGACGGGGACGTTGCGCACGCCCCGACGCCGTGGATCGTGACTTCCTCGTGCGCATTGCTCCCGCGCGCGGCGCCAGCCACGGCCGCTCTGCGTCGGGCCCGGCACCACAGCGCCGATGCGGCGTCGCGGCTGACGCAAAACCTTGCGGCCACCGGCTTCACTCCGGCACCGCGCACGCTGGCAGCACGCGACTCCTCCCGGCAGATTTTTCCGCGGGCCGTCTTCCTGCGCAGTGATGCTGGCGCACGGCATTCCGGCACTGGGGCATCCGGCCAGGGTCCGTCCGCGGGCGCAACACCGGTCCCACTGCTGCAGTTCAAGGACCGCTACGCCGCGCCGCTCGCGATTTACGCGAGGACCGGCCTGTGCACGCGGCAGCTCACCAACCCGTGCAACACCGCCGCCTAACCTGATCGGAGACCACCATGTTGAGAGTCGCAAGAGCCATCGCCGCCCTGCTCATCGCCGTCGCCACCTCCTCGCAGGCTTCCGTCATAGGTTTCGATGACCTAACGGGCGCCAACAACGATCCCTTCTATTTCTACACCGAGGACGGGTTCATGGTGTTCCCTGGTGGTGGGGCCGACTGGGTGCAAAACATCAACTACGGCAAACCCGCGCCATCCGTGATCTTCAACCGCGGCAGGAATGATCCTGAGCTCTGGGCCGGGATGTTCATCCGAGAGGAAAGCTTGCAGCCCTTCACCTTCTCGGCGGTCGACCTGTACTCCAGCGTGACAAGGATCCCGTACCGGTTCATTGGCTACCGCGAGGGGATGCCGGTGTTCGACGTGTCCGGCACGATGCCGAACACGTTCGGCCAGTTCGTCACCGCATTCAACACCGAGGCCGAGGCCCTGATCGACCTGCTCTACATTGAACTGGTCAATCCGTTCGTCGCGATCGGCGGCAATCCTGTCGGATTCGACAACGTCGTCGTCGCAGTCAGCAGCGCCGTGCCGGAGCCGGGTTCGATGGCGCTCCTTATCAGCGGCCTCCTGGCCCTCACCGCGCTTCGGCGCCGGATCGAGTTGCGACGGCAGTGATCACAGCCCGCGCTGCGCGGGTAACGTCACCAGTCCCCAGTCCTGTCCAGCCCTGCAACCGCGAACCATGACCATCAGCTTTCCGCAAAGACCACTGAAGGAGGCCTCCCGTGCTGAACTTTCTGCGTAGTGCCCAGTACGCAGCCCTCGCGCTGCTGTCTAGCCTGTTGTTATTCACTGCGCCTGCCACGGCCCAGGTGACTTCGCTCACTATGCAGAGCGATCCCGGCGACTACATCGGCCTGGGCATGACGTACAACTATGGACAGGCCGACGGGACGTTCAACGCGCTGGTGTTCGGGAACGGCTCGGCGGTCAGCATCCGGTTCAACACCCCGAGTTACGATCACTACTGGAACCTGAATTTCGCAAGCGCCACTGGCGCGCCGTTGACGCCGGGCGTCTACCTCAATGCGAAGCGGTTCGCCGAGCCCGGGTCGCCGGGACTGGACGTCTTTGGAGACGGTCGCGGCTGCAACATGGTCAGCGGCAGCTTCGAAGTCATCCAGGCGGCCTTCGGTCCGGCCGACACGCTATTGTCCTTTGAGGCCACCTTCGAGCAGCACTGCGAAGGCGCGGCGCCGGCACTCAGGGGGCGCATCCGCTACAACGCCAATGTCGCTCTGTACGTGACGGCCCCGACGAGCATCCAGGCCGTCACGAACCAGAACATCTCATTCCTCGTGACAGGGACGGATGCGCAACAGCGCCGCGTCTACCTGACGGCTCCGACGCTGCCGCCCGGCGCCACGTTCAGCGATCTTGGCAACAGCACGGGGACTTTCTCGTGGACTCCCTCCGGCAGTCAGACGGGGACCTTCCTGGCGACGTTCCGCGGTGACAACCAGCAGGGCAACGTATCCACGGCGACGACGCAGATCACGGTCATCCCGCCGCCGCCGGCGAACGACGACTTTGCCTCGCCGCAACTCGTTCCGTCGAACACGGCGCGCTACACGGCCGATGTGGTCAATGCAACATCGGCCCCGGACGACCCGTGGTGCTTTGGCAACGCCCAGTCGGTCTGGTATGCCTTCACGCCACCTAGCACCATGCGGCTCGAGGCGAATACCCTTGGTAGCAATTACGACACGTCGCTGGGTGTGTATTCGGGCGCTCGCGGAGCACTGACTGAGCTGGCTTGCAACGACGACGCTGCGAACTCCCTGCAGTCGCGCGTGCGGTTTGAGGCCAGGGCAGGCACCACTTATTACTTCATGGCGTCCTCGCGCTACTACCCGGTGTCGCCAGCGAACCTGACCTTCAATCTCCTGCCGGCGCCGCCGCCGTTCTCGTTCAGCCCGGCCGTGGCGCAGTTCGGATCCGTGACCCCGTCGACCGGCGCGGTGACCGTGAGCGGCTCAGTGCAATGCTCTCAACCTGCGTACGTTTCCATCTCCGGACAACTGAAGCAGAAGCGTGGCCGCACGGCGGTGACCGGCTACTGGTCGGCGTTCGTGCCATGCAACGGCGTCACACCGTGGAGCGCGACGGTGCAGTCGCAGACCCAGCTCTTCAAGGGTCGCTCGGCGTTGCTGTTCGCGGGTGGCAAGGCGGAACTCGGCGCGACGGCCACAGCGACCGATCCGGACACCGGCGAGTACCGGGAGGTCAACCTGAACTCCGTCATCACCCTGCGCGGGAAGTAGCCGAGCATCGTGGAGAGCGGCACCGCGGCTATCAACACAGCCGCGTGCCGTTCAGCGGAAGCGACCCATTGGACAAGACAGCGGGCCTTGGCCACCATTAACCTGCAGTACGCACGACCACGCGACAACACGGAACTCCGAGCTGCCTACTGAACGGCGAGGGTTTATGCGCACCGCCCAATCCCGCAGGACGGTCAATGTCCTGGCCATATCGCTCTGCGTTGCGGTCGTCATCGCCGCCTCGATCGCCAGCCGTCCGCCGTCCCCGCACCACCAACCATCGTCGCATCAGAGCCGAACCAGCCGGCACCGGGTCCACTGCTGCTGCCGGCCCCACCGCCCAGGCCCGTGCCGGGCGACCCTGAAACGGTTCAGCTGCCCACCACAGGGAACTGCCGGTTTCCCTGGCA
>Ga0105090_10000128_pt1 | contig 31601 bp, 30 predicted proteins | sample PPLLak3March2015_FD_79110 | JGI IMG/M metagenome (GOLD analysis project Ga0105090, IMG submission 79110) | Freshwater sediment microbial communities from Prairie Pothole Lake near Jamestown, North Dakota, USA - PPLs Lake P7 Core (1) Depth... | ecosystem: Environmental > Aquatic > Freshwater >...
AGCTGGCCGTCGCGGACGATGCCCTTCAGCGCCTCGGCCGCGCTCGGGAAGATCTTTCTCATGCCGTGGTCCTTTGACAGCACAGGCTGCCTTGTCGCAGCTGCTCAGGGTACTACGTAATGCGTTAAGTAGTCATTACGTAGAATTGATTAATCCAGCGCAGGAGCTTCGATGACCCCGCACCCCGCCATCGACATCGACGCCCTGCGCGGCATCCTGGCCTCGGTCGTGGCGCCGTGGGTGGCTGAACTGGAACTGCAGTTGCATGACGCGCGCCGCGGCGAAGTGGTGCTGGCCTTGCCGGTGGCACCCAAACATGTGCACGGCGGCGGCGTGCTGTGCGGGCAGTCGATGATGGCGGCCGCGGATACCGCGATGATCCTGGCCATCTGCACGCACCTGGGCGAATTCAGGCCGATGACCACGGTGCAACTGCAGACCAGCTTCCTGCGCCCGGTCGCCGGCGACTCGGGCGAGGCACGGGTGGTGGCCCGCGTGCTGCGCATGGGCCGGAAGATCGTGTTCGGCGAGATCCACATCACCGATGCAAAGGGTGAGCTGGCGGCGCATGCCACCACCACCTACGCCCTGATGTAGCCCCATCGCGCGCCACATGCCGCAGGCCCTGGACTACCGCACCGCCTTCGAGCTGGCACCGATCGGCATGGTGCTGTCGCGCGAGCGGCTGATGATCGACTGCAACCGACAGGCGCTGGCCATTTTTGGCTCCACACGCGAGCAGCTGGTCGGGCAGTCCTTCGAGCTGCTCTACCCGACGCACGACGAGTACGAACGCACCGGGCAGCGCATCGTCGCCAGCCTGGATGCCAACGGCTGGTATGCCGACGACCGCGTGATGAAGCGCGTGGCTGGCACGCAGGCGGGCGAGCTGTTCTGGTGCCATGTCACCGGCCGAGCGCTCGATCCGCGACAGCCGCATGCCGCCGGCATCTGGGCCTTCGAGGACCTGTCGTCGCGGCGTCAGCTGCGCGTCGAGCTGACGCCGCGCGAACGCGAGATCGCAGCGCTGCTGATCGACGGACTGACGAGCAAGCTGATCGGCAAGCGGCTGACCATCAGCCCGCGCACGGTGGACGTCTACCGTGCACGGCTGATGCGCAAGTACGCCGCGGCGACGAGTGCCGAACTCGTCAACCGGCTGCTGTCGGAGTGAGCATGCGGCGCGCCACAATCCAGGCATGAATACCCCCGCCCTGCCCAGTGTCGAACGCCTGCAGCGGCTGCTGGCCGCGCTGGAGCATGGCCTGCTCGAGCGCGCCGACGCGGTGCGGCTGTGCCTGCTGGCGGCGCTGGCTGGCGAGCATGTGCTGCTGATCGGGCCGCCCGGCACGGCCAAGAGTGCCATGGCGCGGCGGTTGCATCGGGCCTTCGACGATGCGCCCTACTTCGAGCGTCTGCTGACGCGCTTTTCGACGCCCGAGGAACTGTTCGGGCCGCTGTCGCTGAAGGCGCTGGAGCACGACCGCTACGAGCGCCTGACCGCCGGCTACCTGCCCACCGCCGGCATCGCCTTCCTCGACGAAGTCTTCAAGGCCAACTCGGCGATCCTGAACGCGCTGCTGACGCTGCTCAACGAACGCGAGTTCGACAACGGCACCGGGCGCACGCGCACGCCGCTGGTCAGCGTCATCGGCGCCAGCAACGAAGTGCCGGCCGACGAGGCATTGCGCGCCTTCTACGACCGCTTCCTGCTGCGCGTGCCGGTGGCAGCCGTCAGCGACAGTGCGTTCGAGTCCCTGCTGCGTCTGCCCGACGACACGGCTGCGCCCATGCAGCCGCTGACGCGCGCCGAACTGCAGGCGCTGCGCGCCGCGCGCGAGCGCATCGCGCTGCCCGACGAGGTGCTGCAGCAGCTGCGAACACTGCGCGCCCTGGTCGCCGAGCGCGGCATCGCCGTCTCCGACCGCCGCTGGCGCCAGCTCATCGGCCTGATGCGCACTGCGGCACTCAGCGAGGGCCGGTGCGCGCTGGATGCCTGGGACCTGTGGCTCGCGCCCTATGCGCTGGCCGCCGAGCCGGCGCAGGTGGCACCGCTGCAGCAGTGGTTCGTCGACCAGGTGGCGCAGGCCGCACCACAGGACGCACCCTGGCTCGGCCGTGCCGTCGAGGCCTTCGAGAAACAGTTGGAAATCGAGCAGAGCATCGAGAACGACACCGACGACGGCGGAGCCGGCAAGATCGCGCTGGCGCGCAGCCTGGGCGGCACAACGGAAACCGGCATGCTGCGTATGACCAGCGAGGCACTCGAAGCCTTCGCGCGCAAGCGCTTCAGCACCGGCCACGTGGCGGCACGACTGGCCCAGGTGGACGAGGTGCTGCAGCGCGCGCAAGGACACCTGGCGCCGCTGCGGCAACAGGCCGAGGCCACGCGCCGCGCGCTGGCCGGCCGCGTGTGGCTGCCGAGCGCGCTGGCCGTCGGCTGGTGCGCGACGCAAGCGGCCACGCTGCAACGGCTCGATGGCTTCGTCCAGCGGCTGCAGGCCGCACGGCGGGGGTTCGCCGAGTTGCCACTCGACAGCTCGGCCCACGATGTCGAGCCGCAGCCGGTGCCGCTGCCGCTGCCGGCCTGAGGTTCGAAGGCGGCGCGATGCGCGACCTCGACGCCCCCTATGACCGGTTGCAGGCCCTGCCGCGCGATCTGTGGCTGCCTGGGCTGGTGAGCGCGGCTGGCGACTGTGGCCAGCGCCTGCACGACCTGCGCTTGTGGAACAAGGCATTGCTGCGTGGCGAACTGCCCGACGCGGCATGGGACTTCGGCGACCCGCAAGCACTGCATGTGCTGCGCACGGTGGTTGGCGAGCTCGGCCTGCCCGCGTTGTGCCACGCCAGCCCGCCAATGGTGCTGCAAGTGCTGCGCACGCTGCTGTGGCATCTGGACCGCATTCCCGACCACCAGCCGCGCCTGCCGCGCGATGCCGCCATTGCCGCGGCCAGTGACGCCTTCCACGCCGAGTGGAGCGTCGAGCGGGCCGGCTGGGAAGCGGTGCTGGCCCTGCTGCAGGGCCTGGGCGACCTGCCGAACATGCGCCGCGACGAAATGCAGGGCCATCTGAATTCGCGCGAATGGCACGAGGCCCTGCGCATCGCCGCGCTGCTGCCGCACCTGCGGCCGCTGGCCGAGCTGATCCGCCGGCTGGGCCGTGCCGAGGCGCACCCCGGCCAGCCGCCTGCACCCCAGCCGCAAGCGCTGCCGCGCGCGGCGCGTGCCCAGCCGGTGACGCTGCGCGAGACACGCCTGGGCGATGGGCCCGGCGAGCTGAAGGGCATCCGAAACTCCGACCGCATTGAACGCATGCTGTCGAGCGAGGCGCTGCAGATTCGCCATGCGGTGCTGCACAAGCTGTGGCGCGCGCGCTTGGCCGAGAGTCGGTTGCTCACTTACGAGAGCGAGGCGGTGCTGCTCGAAGCCGTGCCCGACCCGGCAGCGCGTCGGCATCCGCAGGCCGTCCAACCGTCGCTGCAATCGCTGCAGCGCGGCCCGATGCTGGTCTGCGTCGACACCTCGGGCTCGATGCGCGGTGCGCCCGAGAACATCGCCAAGGCGGTGGTGCTCGAGGTGCTGCGCGTGGCGCAGCGCGAGCAACGGGCCTGCCACTTGATCGCCTTTGGCGGGCCGGGCGAGATCATCGAAGCCAAGCTCGAGCTCGGCCGCGACGGCCTGTGCAAGCTGCTCGATTTCATAGGCAGCAGTTTCGATGGCGGCACCGACCTGCAGGCACCGCTGGAGCGCGTGGTCGAGCTGGTGCACGGCGAGCGCTGGCAGAGTGCCGACCTGCTGATTGTCAGCGACGGTGAGTTTGGCTGCACCACGGCCATGCTGCAGCGGCTGGACCAGGCCAAGGCCCAGCTCGGACTGCGCGTGCAGGGCGTGCTGCTCGGCGACCGCGAGACCATCGGCCTGCTCGAAACCTGCGACCAGATCCACCGGCAATCGGACTGGCGCCGCTTTGCCGGCGCAACACCGCAGCGCGAGGGCTTCGTGCCCGTGCACACGCCCAGCCTGACGGCGCTGTACTTCCCCGGCGCCCTGAGCGAGCGCGCCGCGCGTACGGCCGCGCGACAGGGCAACGCGTGATACGGAACCCCGGGCCCCCGACACGACCCGAAGGGCAACTCTCGGCGCACCGCCAACATCCGGCGCCTGGAGCTGAACCTGTGCTTGCGGCCAGGCGCGGGTACCGGCCACGGGCCGCCTTTTTAGACGCCTGCGTTGTCGTTGCGCCCCCACCAAGCTTGCTGCGGGCGAACGGTCGGCGAACGCGCGCCAGCTGTTATTCCCGGGACGTATCGGGGTCCAAGTGCCGCGCCAATTCCATGGCATCGTGCAGTACCCGACCGACCACGAGCAGGGCGGGCTCAAAGCGGTAAACGAGGAAGTGGCGCGGCAGGCGGACTACCGCCGCACTGGTACCCACGTGATCCCGGCTCAGGCGCAGGTGCCACGATCGAACACCTGCGCCGAGTTCGGGCGGCGCAATACTGCCCGGCCGGTCCGGCTGTGTCGCCACGTCGCGTAACGCCGCGACGATCAGGCTCTCACAGCGCAGCCGGGCGGCCTCGCCAAATTGCTCGTACGTCCAGGCAAGGATGTTGATGACATCTATCTGGGCGGCGTCCGACAGCCGATAGCGAAGCATCAGCTCGCCGTCGTGGCCAGCTGGGCGGCACGGCGACCCATCTGCCCAACGAAGTCCTCAAGCTGATCATCGGCAACATCGGCGTACCGCCCCGCGGAGACATCCGCCCAGCCCTGGCGGGCCGCTTGTTTAAGGGCCCTGAGCCTGGCTTCCCCAATGCGCTCGCGCTCCTCGATGAGGCGCGGTCCTTCTCGCAATACCTCGCTAGCGTTTTGGTAGCGACCGGACGTAGGTCGGTAACGGGTCGGGAAAGCGCACTCGTAGGAAGGGGCCGAACGTCGGCTTTGCACAGCCGCCGCCGAATTCCACCTTCTACATCGGGGGTCGGCGTGAACCAGCTTGAGGTCAAGCGATCGCGCCGAAGCTGTGGCGATCATGACAGGTGACGCCCGCCTCGATTGCCAACCTATCCGTCAAGAGAGTCCTGACCTGTGTCGGCTACCTGCACCTGCCCGGCAGCGGGGCCGGCATCATTTCCCTATGCGGCCATCGGCGGCGGCACGAAGGCGCGGTACTCGGCCTCCAACCAGCGTGCGAAGCGCAGGCACACCGGATCGGCAAAGACCGGGCCGCAGACCTGGGCGCCGATCGGCAGGCCCTCTTCGGACAGCCCCAGCGGCACCGCGGTGGCCGGCAGGCCGCACAGGTTGGTGTAGCCGGCCCAGAACAGCGAGGTCGTGCTCGGCTGGTCGCGGCCGTTCACACGCACCATGCGCTGCCAGCGAAAGCCCTGCTGGTTGTGCTTGAAGGCCGCCGTCGTGGCCACCGGGCAGATCAGCAGGTCCCAGCGCTCGAAGAATGCGGCCCACTGTCGGCGCAGCCGACTGCGCACCTCGTCCAGTTGCACCCAGTCGCGATGTGCCAGCGTCAGGCCACGCCAGTGCATCGCCGGGAACTCGGTGCTGCCCGGCGCCTGCGCTGCGGCATGGGCCCGTGCCTGAGCGTACTCGTCCTCGCTCAAGTGCGCGCTGACGGCCGAGCGCACCAGCGGCACATAGGTCTGCCACGTCTTGGCGCTGTCTACCGGACGCTCGGTTTCACCGACCGTGACGCCGCTGCGGCGCAGGAAGTCGACCAACCGGGCGAACTGCTCGCGTACGCTGGCGTCCACCTCGGCCACAGGGTCATCGGCGATGACCGCGATGCGCAGCCGCGGTGCCGGCACGCCGGCATCGCGCCACGCCGCGGGCATCCAGCCCAGCGGGCCGAAGGCGCGTAGCGGCGCGGCCAGGACGTCCATCGCCAGTGTCAGGTCGTGCGCGCTGCGCGCCAGCGGGCCGGCCGCACCGATATCGGTCATGTCGGCGCATTCGTCGCCGGGCAACTGATGGCCTTCGATCGGCACCACGCCCCAGGTTGGCTTGTGGCCCCACACGCCGCAGTAATGCGCCGGGTTGCGGATCGACGCGCCGATGTCGCTGCCCAGTTCCAGCGCCGACAGCCCAGCGGCCAGCGCCGCGGCCGAGCCACCGGAACTGCCGCCCGGCGTGCGCGTCGTGTCCCAGGGGTTGTTCGTCGTTCCGTAGACCGGGTTGAAGCTCTGCCAATCGGCCAGCGCCACCGGCACGTTGGTTTTGCCGAAGACCACCGCGCCGGCATTGAGCAGCCGCTGCACGGCCACTGCAGGCCGCGTGGCGATGTTGCCGCACTGGGCCTCGAAGCCCCAGGTCGTGGGCAGGCCCGGCAGGTCGAAGGATTCCTTCACGGTCATCGGCAGGCCGTGCAGCGGGCCCCAGCTTTCGCCGCGGGCCAAGGCGGCATCGGCGTCGCGCGCGCGCTGCAAGGCCACATCGGTGTCGAGCACGACCACGGCGTTCAGCGCCGGATTGAGACGTTCGATGCGCCGCAGGTGGTGCTGCAGCAATTCCAGCGACGACACCTCGCGCCGGCGCAGGCGCAGCGCGAGTTCGGTGGCGGGGAGCAGGGCCAGGTCGGTCATGGGCGGCGTCTCCAGTCTTCTTGAATGTCGGGTGCGGCTACAGGCTCAGATCCCCGGCCAGCCGCCAGGTGCGGCGCAGTTCGGCGGGCCATTCGCCGCGGTCGATCAGCGCGCCGACCGCATCGCTTTGCGCACCACATTCCAGGTCGCTCTGGCGCAGCCAGTCGTCGTCGAAATAGCTGTGCAGGTAGCGCTGGCCGTCGTCGCACAACAGCGTGACGACCGATCCGCCAACGCCGCGATTCCTCAAACCTTGCGCACAGGCCAGCGCCGCCACCAGATTGGTGCCGGTGGAGCCGCCCACGCGGCGCGCCAGGCGCACGCTCAAGGCATGCATCGCGCCCAAGCTCCACACGTCAGGCACCTTGACCATGGCGTCCATCGCGCCGGGCACGAACGAGGCCTCGACGCGCGGCCGGCCGATGCCTTCGATGCGCGAGCCGCGCTCCAGCGTCAGCTGCGAATCGCCGCTGACGTAGTGGTCGAAGAACACCGAATGCTCGGCGTCGACGCCGCACACCCGCGTGTCGTGACGGCAGTAGTGCACGTAGCGGCCGATCGTGGCCAGCGTGCCGCCGGTGCCGGCACTGGCCACGATCCACGCCGGGCAGGGATGTGTCTCGCGCTGCATCTGCAGGTAGATGCTCTCGGCGATGTTGTTGTTGGCACGCCAGTCGGTGGCCCGTTCAGCGAAGGTGAACTGGTCCATGTAGTGGCCCCTCAGTTCGTCGGCCAGGCGCTGGCTCTCGGCATAGATCGTGGTCGGGTCGTCCACCAGGTGGCAACGCCCGCGATGGAACTCGATCGCTGCGACCTTCTCGGGTGAAGTGCCGCACGGCATCACCGCGATGAACGGCAGCCCGAGCAGCCGCGCAAAATAGGCCTCGCTGATGGCGGTGGACCCGCTCGAGGCCTCGACCACGGTCGAGCCTTCGTGCAGCCAGCCATTGCACAGCGCATGCAGGAACAGACTGCGCGCCAGCCGGTGCTTCAGGCTGCCGGTGGGGTGACTGGACTCATCCTTCAGGTACAGGTCGATGCCGGGAAAGCCAGGCAGCGGCAGAGGGATCAGGTGCGTGTCGCTGCTGCGCTGTACATCGGCCTCGATGCGGCGGATGGCCTCACGCACCCAGGCGCGGCGCTGTTCGAAGCCGGCAGCCACGCTCATTCGACGATCTTGCGCAGCCAGTCGGGCATCGGCACCGCCCTGCCCTGCGGGATGTTGAGCCACACCGTGGTCGCCCCGCCGGTGGCATACGGCACGCCGGGCTCGTCGCTGCGCTCCAGCGTGACGAAGCTGTCGAAGCTGCTGCGCCCGGCGTTGGCCACGTACATGCGGGCCAGCACCTCGCCCGGGTAGCCGAGCTGGCGGATGAAGTTGCAGAAGGCATTGACGATGACGAAGCCTTCACCGTTCATGCCCGGCGGACCGCCCACGCCGTGCAGCCAGTCGATGCGGATGATCTCCATGTAGCGGAAGTACAGCGTGTTGTTGACGTGGCCCATGGCATCCATGTCGCCCCAGCGAATGGGCATCGCCATCTCGTGCACCAGCTTCTTCTGCTCGGGGATGTCGAAGCGCATTTGGGCAGCCCCGATCGCGATCAGCCGGCGTCGATGCCGAGTTCGGCCGCCATGCGCTGCACCAGCGCGCGCAGTTGCGCCAGCTCGGCCGCCAACCGCGACTGCTCGGCCTTGAGCGCGGCAATCTCGCCGGCTGACACGCCGCCTTCTGCCGGTGGCGCGGCCGCCATGTCGAAGGCCACCTCGCCGCACAGCAGGTGCGCCCAGCGCGCTTCGCGCGCGCCCGGGGCACGTGGCAGTTTCAATACCCGCGCAGGCTCCTTGCTGGCCAGCTCGTCGAGGAAGCCTTCGACGGACGAGATGTCGGCAAAACGATGCAGCCGCTCGCAGTGCAGCCGCAGCTCGGCCGCGGTCTGCGGCCCGCGCAGCATCAGCAGCGCCAGCAGCGCCACCGACGCGGCGGGCAGACTGAACACGCGCGCCATGTTGTGCTCGAAGCGCACCACGCGGCTGCCGCTGCCTTCGAACACCAGGCTCTGGCTTTTCAACCCGTCGACGGCGGTCAGCACCTCGGCCTCGGTGGCATTGATGACCGGGTCGCGCGCCGTCTTCTGGTTGACACCCGCCACCAGCGAATTCAGCGACAGCGGGTAGGTGTCGGGCACGGTGTGCTGCTTCTCGACCAGCACGCCCAGCACGCGCGCTTCCAGCGGAGTCAGCGCGCGCACGTCTCAAACCCCGTAGCCGTCGTCCGCCGCAATCACCGCGCCGTTGACGAAACTGCTTTGATTGGCGCACAGCATCATCAGCACCGCGTCCAGGTCCTGCGGCTGGCCGACGCGCTTGCGCGGCAGCATGTTGATCAACTTCTGGCCAGCCTCGGTCTGCCAGTGGTGGTGGTTGATCTCGGTGTCGATGTAGCCCGGGCACAGCGCATTGACATTGATGCCGTAGCGGCCCCATTCCAGCGCCATCGCACGCGTCATGTGGATCACCGCGGCCTTGCTCATCGCGTACACACCGATCTGGCTGAGCACGCGCATCCCGGCCATCGATGCCACGTTGACGATGCGCCCGCCGATGAAGGTGCCCGGTGCCGCGCCGCGCGAGCGCGCGATCATGCGCTTGCCCACCTCCTGTGCGACGAAAAAGGCGCCGCGTGTGTTCGTGTCCATGACGTAGTCGTAGTCCTCCGGGCTGACGTCGACCAGTCTTTGCGTGGTGCTCACACCCGAGTTGTTGACCAGGATGTCGATCGTGCCCATCTCGGTTTCGGCATGGGCCACCGCCGCCTTGATGCTGTCGGTATCTGTGACGTCGAGCGTGACCACGTGCGCGTCACCGCCTTCGGCCTCGAGCTCGGCGCGCAGCGTCTTCAGCCGCTCGATGCGTCGCGCCGCCAGCACCACCCCGGCGCCGGCCTTGGACAGCGTGCGCGCGAACTGCGCGCCCAGTCCGCTCGAGGCCCCGGTCACCAGGGCCACGCGACCCGACAGGTCGATGTTGTAGCTCATGCATTTCTCCTCGCCAATGGCCAGATGACGATAGCACGCAGCCCATGTCGGTCCTGCGGCCAGCAGGCTGCCAGACGGCCGCCGCAAAGCGCGGCCGAGAAAAAATAGCACGACCGTTCTATTTTTGCGCCGTGGCGGCTAGAATCGCGGGCGCTATCCCTATGGAGTTCCCTGCACCATGACCCCACAGCAGATCCTCGAGACCCATGGTCCGCGCGAGTCGATGGAGTACGACGTGGTCGTGGTCGGCGCGGGACCGGCGGGCCTGGCCGCCGCCATCAAGCTCAAGCAACTGGCCGCCGCGGCCGGGACCGAGGTCTCGGTGGTGGTGCTCGAGAAAGGCTCCGAGCCGGGCGCGCACATCCTCAGCGGCGCGGTGATGGACCCGCGCGCGATGAACGAGCTGTTTCCCAACTGGAAGGAACTCGGCGCGCCGTTGAACCAGCCCGTCAGCGCCGACGACGTGCTCTTCCTCAAGCCGGAAAGCGCTGCGCGCGTGCCCGATGCGCTGGTACCCGACTGCCTGCACAACCAGGGCAACTACGTCATCAGCCTGAGCGACGTGTGCAAGTGGCTGGCGCAGCAGGCCGAAGGCCTGGGCGTGGAGATTTTCCCAGGGTTCGCAGCCGCCGAGGTGCTCTATGCCGACCACGGCGCGGTGCGCGGCGTGGCCACCGGCAACATGGGAATCGGCAAGGATGGCGAACCTCACGATGGCTTTCAGCTCGGCATGGAACTGCTCGGCAAGTACACGCTGTTTGCCGAGGGCGCGCGCGGCCACCTCGGCAAGCAGCTGATCGCGAAGTACCAGCTCGATGCCGGCCGCGACCCGCAGAGCTATGCCATCGGCATCAAGGAGCTGTGGGAGATTGACCCGGCCAAGGCCAAGCCCGGCCTGGTGGTGCACACCGCCGGCTGGCCGATGGACAGCCAGACCTATGGCGGCGGCTTCCTCTACCACCTGGAAGGCAACAAGGCCACGCTCGGTCTGGTGGTCGGCCTGGACTACAGCAACCCCTGGCTCAGCCCCTTCGAGGAGATGCAGCGCTGGAAGACGCACCGCAGCATCCGCGCGCACCTGGAAGGTGGCAAGCGCATCGGCTACGGCGCGCGCGCCATCTGTGCCGGCGGCATCCTGAGCCTGCCAAAAACGGTGTTTCCGGGCGGCGCGCTGGTCGGCTGCGATGCCGGCTACCTGAACTCGGCGCGCATCAAGGGCAGCCATGCAGCGTTGAAGAGCGGCATGCTCTGCGCGGAAGCCGCCTTTGCCGCGTTGCAGGCCGGGCGTTCGCACGACGAGCTGAGCGCCTACCCCGAGGCCTTCAAGACCAGCTGGCTGTTCGAGGAGCTCGACCGCTCGCGCAACTTCAAGCAATGGTTCAAGAAGGGCGCGTTGATCGGCGCACTGATGACCGGCATCGAACAATGGCTGCTGCCCAAGCTGGGCTTCAAGAGTCCGCCGTGGACGATCCACCGCACGCAGCCCGACCACGTGGCGCTGCGCCCCGCAGCCGAATGCACGCCGATCGACTACCCCAAGCCCGACGGCAAGCTCACCTTCGACCGACTCTCCAGCGTGTTCATCAGCAACACCAACCACGAGGAGCAGCAGCCGGCGCACCTGACGCTGAAGGACGCGAGCGTGCCGGTGGGCATCAACCTGGCGCGCTTTGCCGGGCCCGAATCGCGCTACTGCCCGGCTGGCGTGTACGAGTTCGTGAAGAACGACGACAACTCCGACCGGCTGCAGATCAACGCGCAGAACTGCGTGCATTGCAAGACCTGCGACATCAAGGACCCGACGCAGAACATCGTCTGGGTCACGCCCGAGGGCGGCGGCGGGCCCAACTACGCGGGGATGTAGCCCGTCTAGGCCGGCACGGCGGGCTTCAGCGCCCGTTCACCCCGCACCAGCGCGCCATGAACAGCGCGAGCACCTGCGTCACCTCCATCATGCTGTCGATCGACACCCACTCGTCGATGCCGTGGGTATTGCCCGACTGCGGGCCGTAGCAGGTGGCGGGGATGCCGCCATAGAGCTGGAAGAAGCGCGCATCGGTGGTCGCGGTGCTGGCGATCAGCGCCATCTGGCCTCCGGCCACCTCGTGGTGGCAGGCCTTCAGCGTGTCGATCATCGGCTGGTTGATGTCGACCAGCATGCCTTCGGCCTGGAAACCTTCGTAGATCAGCTCGTAGCGCACGCTGCCCTTCTTCGGGTGCGCCTCGTAGGCGGCCTTGACCACGGCCTCGATCAGCGCGCGCACCTGCGCCGGCTTCATGCCGGGGTAAAAGCCGATGCGCACGTCGGCACGGCATTGCGTGGCCACCGACGAGGCCCATTCGCCACCCGACAGCTTGCCGATGTTGAAGTTGATGGGGTGGTCGTGGTGCGTATAGTGCGGGTGCCGGTTCGCCGGCTCGTTCCACCGCGCCTCGATCTCCTTCAGCTTGGCGCACAGGTACTGCGCGAACTCGATCGCCGCCACCCCCGTCTGCGCCACCGCGGCATGCACCGGCATGCCCAGCACTTCGATGCCCACCCACATCACGCCCATCTGCCCGGTCATGATGCCGGGGATGGGCTCCGGGATCAGCGCCGCATCACCCTGGTAGCCCTGCACCAGGCAGGCCAGCGCGCCGTTGCCGGTGCACTCCTCCTCGATCACCGATTGCAGAACCACCGGCGCGGCGGGCTCGCAGCCCAACCGACGCAGCGCCTCGAAGGCCATGCAGTAGGCGACGATACCCGCCTTCATGTCGCCGCTGCCGCGGCCATAGAGCTTGTCGCCGTCGATCCAGGGCTCGAAGGGCGGGCGTGTCCACAGCCGCTGTGCACCCACCGGGACCACGTCGATGTGGCCGTTGAGGATCAATGACTTGCCGCGCACCGGGCCTTTCGGCTGGTGCACACCGACGACGTTGCGCCGGCCTGCGTAGGACACGATCGACGGCGAATAGCCCGGATGATCGCGGATCTTGTCCTCGTCGATCTCGAATTCGTCGACGCGCAGGCCGAGCTGCTTGAACTGCTGCGCCATCAGGCGCTGCGCCCCAGCTTCTTCGCCCAGCAACGAGGGCTCGGCCACCAGCTGGCACAGCAGCTCCACCGCCGGCGTGCGCAGTTCGGAAACCGCCGCACGGATGACCTGGGCGTCGAGGGTCTCGGTCAGGATGGCGGACATGGGCTGCTCCGGTGGACTGTGGGCTGGCGCACTGTAGCGCGCCATGGCGCCACCGCTATAGTTTTGCCCAACCCACAGGAGTCCGAACATGAACCCCATCCGCTTCGACGAACGTGTCGCCCTGGTCACCGGCGCCGGCGGCGGACTGGGCCGCTCCCATGCGCTGGAGTTGGCGCGGCGCGGCGCCAAGGTGGTGGTCAATGACCTCGGCGGCACGGTCAACGGCGTCGGCGGCGACCATACCGCAGCCGACAAGGTGGTGGCCGAGATCCGCGCCTCCGGCTTCGAGGCCGTGCCCAACCACGACAACATCGCCACCGCCGAAGGTGCGCGCCGGCTGGTGCAGTGCGCACTGGACCACTTCGGCCGCGTCGACGTGCTGATCAACAACGCCGGCATCCTGCGCGACAAGTCGCTGGCCAAGATGGAGCCGGCCGACTTCGAATCGGTGGTCGCGGTACATCTGCTCGGCTCGGCATGGTGTTCGCAAGCGGTGCTGAGCACCATGCAGGGCCGGGCCTACGGCCGCATCGTCATGACCACCTCCGCCGCCGGCCTGTATGGAAACTTCGGCCAGACCAACTACGGCGCCGCCAAGCTGGGCATCGTCGGGCTGATGAACTCGCTCAAGCTCGAAGCCGGCAAGTACGGCATCCTGGTCAACACCGTCGCGCCGGTGGCGCTGACACGCATGACCGAAGGCCTGCCCTTCAGCGCGCTGCTCAAGGAAGCCACGCCCGAACGCGTCACTGCCGCAGTGGCCTTCATGGCCAGCGAGGCCTGCAGCTTCAGCGGCGAGATCGTCGCCGCAGGTGCCGGCTATTTCGCCCGGGTGCAGATGATGGAAAGCCAGGGCGTGCACCTGGCCGGCAACGACATCACGCCCGAAGGCGTGGCCGCCCACTGGGAGCGCATCGCCGACATGTCGGCTGCGCGCCCCTTCGACTCGGCCAGCGCCGCGTTGATGGGCGCCTTTGCCTCGGAGTAGTCAGACGTCGACTTCGATGCCGTCGCCGTGCAGCTCCATCAGCTCGCGGCGCGCCGCGGCCTCGCCCTTGCCCATCAACTTGGTCAGCAACAGCACGGTGGCATCGAAACCCGCCGGCCCATAGGCCACCGGCAGCAGCCGGCGCGTGTCGGGGTTGAGTGTGGTATCCCACAGCTGCTCGGCGTTCATCTCTCCCAGGCCCTTGAAGCGGCTGATGCTCCAGCTGCCGTCGCGCACACCTTCCTTGCGCAGCTTGTCCAGCGTGGCTTCGAGCTCACCTTCGTCCAGAGCATAGATCTTGGCTGCCGGCTTCTTGCCACGCGCCGGCGCATCGACGCGGAACAGCGGCGGCCTGGCCACGTAGACATGACCGCGCTCGATCAGCTTGGGGAAGTGGCGCAGGAAGAGTGTGAGCAGCAGCACCTGGATGTGCGATCCGTCGACATCGGCATCGCTGAGGATGCACACCTTGCCGTAGCGCAGCCCGCCGAAGTCGGGCTCGTCGTTCGGGCCATGCGGGTCCACGCCCACCGCCACCGCGATGTCGTGGATCTCGTTGTTGGCAAACAGCCGGTCGCGTTCCACTTCCCATGAGTTGAGCACCTTACCGCGCAGCGGCAGGATGGCCTGCGTTTCCTTGTCGCGGCCCATCTTGGCGCTGCCGCCGGCCGAATCGCCCTCGACCAGGAAGACCTCATTCAGGTTCAGGTCGCGGCTTTCGCAATCGGTCAGCTTGCCGGGCAGCACGGCCACGCCGGAGCCCTTGCGCTTTTCCACCTTCTGCGATGCGCGCTGCCGCGTCTGCGCCTGGCGGATCACCAGGTCGGCCAGCTTCTTGCCGTACTCCACATGCTGGTTCAGCCACAGCTCCAGCGCCGGCTTGACATAGGCCGACACCAGGCGCAACGCGTCACGGCTGTTCAGCCGCTCCTTGATCTGGCCCTGGAACTGCGGGTCCAGCACCTTGGCACTGAGCACGAAGCTGGCGCGCGAGAACACGTCCTCGGGCATCAGCTTCACGCCCTTGGGGATCAGTGAATGCAGTTCGATGAAGCCCTTGATCGCGCCGAACAGCCCATCCTTCAGCCCGGCCTCGTGCGTTCCGCCCACCAGCGTGGGGATCAGGTTGACATAGCTCTCGCGCAGCGTGGCGCCGTCCTCGGTGAAGGCCACGCACCAGGCCGCGCCCTCGCCTTCGGCGAAGTTCTCGGTCTCGTTGCCAGTGGCGTACTGCTCGCCTTCGAACAGCGGGATCAGCGGCTCGGCGGCGAGATGCTGGTTCAGGTAGTCGCGCAGCCCACCCTTGTAGGTCCAAGTCTGGGTTTCGTTCGACTTCTCCTGCGTCAGCGTGACCGTCACGCCGGGCATCAGCACCGCCTTGCTGCGCAGCAGGTGCATCAGCTCGTGCCTTGGCAGTTCGGCGCTGTCGAAGTACTTGGCATCGGGCCAGACGCGCACGCAGGTGCCCTGCTTGCGATCGCCCGGCGCGGCCTTGCGCACGGCCAGCGCTTCGATCACGTCGCCGCCGCCGAAGGCCAGCGTCGCGACCTGGCCCTCGCGCCACACCGTCACCTGCAGACGCTTGGCCAATGCGTTGGTGACACTGACGCCCACGCCGTGCAGACCGCCGGAAAAGCTGTAGGCGCCGCCCGCGCCCTTGTCGAACTTGCCCCCGGCATGCAGCCGCGTGAACACGATCTCGACCACCGGCACCTGCTCTTCGGGGTGCAGGCCGAAGGGGATGCCGCGGCCGTCGTCGTCGACGCTGACCGAGCCGTCGGCATGCAGCGTCAATGCAATGCGCTTGCCGAAGCCGGCCAGGGCCTCGTCGGCGGCGTTGTCAATCACCTCCTGGATCACATGCAACGGATTGTCGGTGCGCGTGTACATGCCCGGCCGCTGCTTGACGGGCTCCAGGCCCTTCAGCACGCGGATCGAGGCCTCGCCGTACGTTCCTTGTTTTGCCATGGCGCGGATTCTAGGAGTGCGCCCTCGGCGCCTCGAAGCTCAGCCGCTAGGACCCCGCCCAGGCACGGCTGTAGCGCGCCATCGTCAACCCCGCGATGTCGATGTCGGGCTTGCGACCGGCCACCAGATCGGCAATGACGCGGCCGGTGCCGGCGGCCATGGTCCAGCCCAGCGTACCGTGACCAGTGGCCAGCAGCAGGTTGGCCAGCGGCGTGGGGCCCACGATCGGCGTGCCGTCGGGCGTCATCGGCCGCAGGCCGCACCAGAAGCTGGCCTGGGACACATTACCGCCCTTGGGGAACAGGTCGGTCACCACATGCTCCAGCGTGGCGCGCCGCGCCTCACGCAGCTTCAGGCTGTAGCCAGCCAGCTCGGCCGTGCCGCCGACGCGGATGCGATCGCCCAGGCGCGTGACGGCCACCTTGTGCGTCTCGTCCATGATGGTCGATTCGGGTGCGAACTGCGCATCGCTGATCGGCACGGTGATCGAATACCCCTTCACCGGGTACACCGGCACACGCAGGCCCAGCGGCTGCAGCAGCAGCGGCGAATAGCTGCCCAGCGCCAGCACGTAGCGATCGGCGCGCTGCACGCCGTCGTCGGTACGCACGCCGCTGATGCGGCCGCCCTGCTGCTCCAGTGCCTGGATGTTCGTGCCCCAGCGGAAACTCACGCCCAGGCCCTGCGCCATCTCGGCCAGGCGGTTGCTGAACTTGAAGCAGTCGCCGGTCTCGTCGCCGGGCAGGCGCAAGGCACCCACGAACTTCTCCTTCGTCAGCGCCAGGGCCGGCTCGACCTCGACGAAGCCGTCGCGGTCGAGCAGTTCGTAGGGCACCTTGTAATCCTTCAGGATCTGGATGTCCTTGGCTGTGCCGTCCAGCTGCGCCTGGGTGCGGAACAGCTGCAGCGTGCCCAGCGCGCGGTCATCGTAGGCGATGCCGGTGTCGGCGCGCAGCGCCTTCAGGCAGTCGCGGCTGTACTCGGCAATCGGCACCATGCGGCTCTTGTTGATGGCGTACGCGCGTTCGGTGCAGTTGGCCAGCATGGCCGCGCCCCAGCGCCACATGGCCGGATCCAGCAGCGGCCAGATGACCAGCGGGCTGTGCGTCATCAGCATCCACTTGACGGCCTTCAGCGGCACGCCCGGCCCGGCCCAGGGCGACGAATAGCCGGGTGACACCTCGCCGGCGTTGGCGAAGCTGGTTTCCAGCGCCGGACCGTCCTGCCGGTCGAGCACCTGCACCTCGTGGCCGTCGCGGGCCAGGTAGTAGGCCACGCTGGTCCCGATGACCCCGCTGCCAAGCACGAGCACCTTCACGTCGTTCCCCTCTCCATGGTCGCAATGTAGCCGCAGGAGCCAGGTGCGCCGCTTTGAGCTAGATTCGCAGGGTGAAGTCCCATGCAACAAGCGCGCCTGTCACTCTGTCACTGACGCAGGTCCTGCTGTGCGGCGCCGCGGTGGTGACGCTGTCGATGGGCATCCGCCACGGCTTCGGCCTGTTCCTGCAGCCGCTGACGATGGACCGCGGCTGGTCGCGAGAGACCTTCGCCTTCGCCCTCGCGGTGCAGAACCTGGTGTGGGGCTTGTTCGGGCCGCTGGCCGGCATGGTGGCCGACCGCCACGGCGCCTTCCGCGTGCTGCTGGTGGGCGGACTGCTCTATGCCGGCGGGCTGGTGCTGATGGCGCTGTCCACTTCCGGGCTGGCCTTCACCGGCAGCGCCGGGCTGATGCTCGGCATGGCGCAGGCCGGCACCACCTATGCCATCGTCTTTGGCGTGATCGCACGCAACGTCGTGCCGGAGAAGCGCTCGTGGGCCATGGGCATGGCGGCGGCAGCCGGCTCCTTCGGCCAGTTCCTGATGGTGCCGGTGGAAAACTGGCTGATCGGCGGCTGGGGCTGGCAGAACGCGCTGTTCGTGCTGGGCCTGATGGCCTTGATGATCCTGCCGCTGGCCTTCGGATTGCGCGAGCCGGCAATGGCCTCGGGCAGCGGTGCGCCGAAGCAGAGCGTGCGCGCTGCGTTGCGCGAAGCCTTCGGCCACGGCGGCTTCAGGCTGCTGACCGCCGGCTACTTCGTTTGCGGCTTCCAGGTGGTGTTCATCGGCGTGCACATGCCCAGCTACCTGAAGGACCAGGGCCTGGCACCCGGCGTGGCCACCATGGCACTGGCGCTCATCGGCCTGTTCAATATCTTCGGCACCTACATCGCCGGCAGCCTGGGCCAGCGCCTGTCCAAGCCGCGCATGCTGTCGGCGATCTACCTGCTGCGCTCGCTGGTCATCGTCATCTTCATCGGCCTGCCGCTGACGCCCTGGAGCGTGTACCTGTTCGCCGCGGCGATGGGCCTGCTGTGGCTGTCGACGGTGCCGCTGACCAACGCGGCGGTGGCACAGATCTTCGGCGTGCAGTACATGTCGATGCTGGGCGGCATCGTTTTCCTGAACCACCAGCTCGGCTCCTTCCTGGGCGCCTGGCTCGGCGGCAAGCTCTATGAGTCCACCGGCAGCTACGACATCGTCTGGTGGATCGCGGTGGCCTTGGGCGTGTTCGCGGCGGTGGTCAACTGGCCGGTGCGCGAAACCCCGATCGTGCGGCCCATGCCGCAGCCGGCGTGATGCAGCGCGGCGCACGCATCGGCATCGCGCTGCTGCTCACGGCGGTGCTGGCCCTCGTGTTCCTCAGCTACCTGAACCCGCACCTTGCAGTGGACCTGGCCAACCGTGTCTGGGCCTGTTTCTGACACCTCGCCCTGGGTCCGACGCTGGGCCCCGCTGGTCCGCCCCGGCGGGCGCGTGCTCGACCTAGCCTGCGGCAGCGGCCGCCACGTGCGCTGGCTGGCCGCGCAAGGCTTTGCGGTGACCGCGGTCGACCGCGATGCGGCCGCGCTGCAGCCGCTGACCGCCATTGCCCAGGTGGTGGTGGCCGACCTGGAAGGCGCGCCCTGGCCATTGCCTGGCACGCGCTTCGATGCGGTGGTCGTCACCAACTACCTGTGGCGGCCACTGTGGCCCGACCTGCTGGGTGCGCTGGCCGAGGGCGGAGTGCTGATCTACGAGACCTTCGCCGACGGCAACCAGAGCGTCGGCAAGCCCTCGCGTCCGGATTTCCTGCTGCGCCATGGCGAACTGCTGGAGGTGGCCCGCGGCCTGCGTGTGGTCGCCTATGAGGACGGCTACCTGGAGCCCCCGCCCCGCTACCTGCAGCGCATTGCCGCGGTGGCCGACGGCGCGCCGCACCGGCGCTACCCGCTTTACGTGAGCCCCGCCCCGGGCGCGTAAAATCAGGCGATTCCAAGGAAAGCGCATGAACCCAATTGTTGGCAGCATCGTCGCCCTGGTCACCCCGATGCATGAAGACGGCAGCGTCGACTACGCCGCGCTGCGCCGCCTGATCGACTGGCACATCGCCGAAGGCACCGACTGCATCGGCGTGGTCGGCACGACCGGCGAATCGCCGACGGTGTCGATGGAAGAGAACTGCGAGATCATCCGCGTCGCCGTCGAGCAGGCTGCGGGCCGGGTGCCGATCATGGCCGGCACCGGCGCCAACGCCACCAGCGAGGCCATCGAACTGACGCGCTATGCCAAATCAGTCGGCGCCGACTGCCACCTGTCGGTGGTGCCCTACTACAACCGACCGTCGCAGGAAGGCATCTACCAGCACTTTCGCGCCGTGGCCGAGGCCGTGGACCTGCCGATGGTGCTGTACAACGTGCCCGGCCGCACCGTGGCCGACATGAGCGTCGACACTGTCGTGCGCCTGGCGCAGGTGGACCGCATCATCGGCCTGAAAGAGGCCAGCGGCGACATCGCGCGGGCGGCCTGGCTGGTCAAGCGCCTGCCAAAGAGCTTTAGCCTGTATTCAGGCGACGACGGCACCGCCGTGGCGCTGATGCTGCTGGGCGGCCGCGGCAACGTCAGCGTCACCGCCAACGTCGCACCCAAGCTGATGCACGAACTGTGCATGGCGGCCATCGAAGCCCAGGTGCGCCGCGCCACCGAGATCCACCTGCGGCTGCTGCCGCTGCACCGCGACCTGTTCTGCGAGCCGAGCCCGGCACCGACCAAGTGGGCCATGTCGCAACTGGGCCTGTGCGGCGCCGCGGTGCGCCTGCCGATCACGCCGCTGACCGCGGCCGGCCAGGCCACGGTGGCGCAAGCCCTGCTCGACAGCGGCCTGCGTTGACGCGTCGCTGCGGGAACTTGCGCCGTCGGCCCTGCCCTAACTCACGCTTGTATCGCGTGCCACCCGAGGCACGTCGGAGATCCGAATTGAACCGTCTACCTGGTGGCAAGCCCTCTGTCCTGAGCATGCTGGTGCTGGCGGCCGCATTGAGCGGCTGCTCGGGCGGACTGTTCTCGGGAGACCGCGTCGACTACCGCAGCGCAGCCACCAAGATGAATCCGCTGGAGGTGCCGCCCGACCTGGCGCAGTTGCAGCGCGACGGGCGCTACCAGCAGCAACGCGGCACGATCAGTGCCAGCGCCATGCCTGCCGGTGGCACTACGGTGCGCACCAGTGCACCCTTGGTCGCGCCGGGCGAATTGGCTGGGTACCGCGTGGAGAAGGACGAGCACCGGCGCTGGCTGAGCGTGCCCAAGCCGCCGGAGCAGGTATGGCCGCTGATCGTCAGCTTCTGGCAGGACCTAGGTTTCACGCTCACGAAAAACGATGCATCCGCCGGCGTGCTGGAAACCAACTGGGCCGAGAACCGCGCCAAGCTGCCTCAGGACATCATCCGCAAGTCCCTGGGGTCCTTGCTCGACTCTGCGTACTCCACCGGCGAGATGGACCAGTACCGCACGCGCATCGAACGCACGTCGAATGGCAGCGAAATCTTCGTCACCCACAGGGGCATGATCGAGGTCTACACCAACCCCCAGAAGGACTTCACCAAGTGGGAGCCGCGGCCCAGTGACCCTGATCTCGAGAATGAGATCCTGGCGCGGCTGTTGGTCAAGCTGGGCGCCACCGAAACGATGGCGCGCAACGCGTTGGCCAATCCGGTGTCCGCTCCGCCTACAAAGGAGCGCGCACGCGTGCTGGCCGACAAGCCGGCCGCCACGCTCGAGGTCGATGACGGCCTCGACCGTGCCTGGCGCCGCGTCGGCATCGCGCTCGACCGCTCTGGCTTCACCGTCGAGGACCGTGACCGCACGGCGGGCGTGTATTTCGTGCGCTATGTCGACCCGAAGACCGCTGGCCAGGACGCCGCGCCGGGCTTCTTCGCCAAGCTGTTCGGTGCCAGCACCGACACCAGTGCGGCGGCGGTCAAGTACCAGGTGTCGTTGAAGAGCGAGGGCACCAAGACCATCGTTTCTGTACTCAACTCACAGGGCGCGCCCGACGCCGGCGAGAACAGCAAGCGCATCGTCGCGGTGTTGGTCGACGAACTGAAATAGGTTCGTTCGCCAAGAAACGATAAAGCCGCCCGAGGGCGGCTTTTGATTGCCGGCCGCGCACCGGCCCGTAGCGATCAGTTCTTGACAGCCGACGCAGCAGCGTCCACAGCCTTGGCAGCGGCATCCTTGGCTTCGACGGCGGCGGCAGCGGTCGCCGAAGCGGCGCCCACTACAGCGGACGCGGCGCTGTCGGCGGCACCAGCCACAGCCGAAGCAGCGGCAGCGGCGGGCGCTGCCACAGCGGCAGCAGCCGAGGCGGCTGCAGCAGCCGGCGTCGCAGGCATTTCTTCCTTCTTACCGCAAGCGGCCAGGGCAACGGCGGCAACCAGCGAGGCCAACACGAGTGACTTGTTCATCGGAAATCTTCCTCTAAGAGTTTGAAGGGAAACGGATCGGGTCTCTAGCAGGTCCTTTGCGTCGAAGGCAGGACCCGCCACGTCGTACCAAGGCCGGCAATAGCTTCGTCAGCCCAGCTTTTGATTATAGAAGGGCTAGTGGATTTCCCTATAGACCCAGCGTCGTCGCGGCAAAGGCGCGTTCCGAGCGTTGCAGGAGCGCATCAGTCTGCTCGCGCGCCAGGCGCAGCGACGCTGGCTCGGTGCTGATCCAGCCACGCCAGTGGACCTTGTCCAAGAGCCGCACCAGCACGGTGCGGTCGGCCAGCAGCAGGCACGGCAGCTCTGCCACATCGTCCTCAGCCGGGCTAAAGGCTGCAATGGCGTGCGACCAGATTCGATAGCAGGCGACGAAGCGCGCATGACGCCGGCGCAGCAACTCGTAGTCGCTGGCCAGCAGCACCAGGTGGCGCTGCGGCAGGCACAGCCAGTCGGTCAGCCGTTGCAGCAAGGCCGGGTCGTCGAGTGGCCAGTCTGCAAAATCGCTGTCGGCCCAGAGCATGCGGCGCGCGCGTTGTGCCATGGCTCGGTCCAGTGCTTCGTGTACCGCATCGACGAAGCCGCTGCGCGAATCGATCGCCTGCTGCCGCGGCAGGCTGTCGTTTCCGTCCATTCACACCCCCTGCAACCAGCCGGCGTCTGCCCAGTCGTCCAGCGTGGCGCGCGCGTCGGCACTGAGGCCAGCCACGTCGGCCGCGGTCAGGCTCCGCCGGTCCGACAACTGCCGCAGCAGCCGCGCGTCACGGCCGCCGGCGCGAAAGGACTCGCCGTTGATGAACACATGTCGCTTGTCGTACATCATTCGCGTTCGCCGGTCCAGCACCAGACCGCCGGTGAGAGTCGTGTGCCTCAGCAGTGCGTCGAACCAGACCCTGGCCTTCGGCTCGGTCAGCCATTCGCCCAGGCAACGGTCCAGGACCTGCGGGTCGCGCAGCGCGGCCTGCAGCGCTTGGGTGGCGAAGGCCTGCAGCGCCGGCGGAATGGCTCCAGGTGCGGATGTGGCGTCCTGCCCGGCATCGCCATACAGGCGCTCCCGGCCGGCGGGCTCGAGGTCCTGCGCCAGCCGCGAGAGCAGTTCGCGTGCCAGTTCCGCGGGCCCCGGCGCGCGGAAGCCCACCGAGGCGGTCATGCATTCGCCCACCGCCACGCCGTCGTGTGCCCACAGCGGTGGCAGGTAGAGCATGTCGCCGGGCTCGAGCAGCCACTCCTGCTCGGGCTGAAAGTGGCGCAGGATCTTCAGCGGCAGCCCGTCGACCAAGGTGCGGTCCCCGGCGCGGCCGATGCGCCAGCGACGCTTTCCTTGCACCTGGATCAGGAACACGTCATAGGAATCGAGGTGCGGCCCGACCCCACCGCCATCGCTGGCATAGGACAGCATCAGGTCGTCCAGCCGCGCGTCGGGCACAAAACGGAAGCGCGCCAGCAGCTCGTGTGCCGACTGAAGATGCAGGTCCAGCCCCTGCACCAGCAGCGTCCAGCCGGCTTGGGACAGTGGTGGCAGCGCACGCCGCGGCAGCGGGCCGTGGCGCAGCGTCCAACCCCGGGCGCCATGCACCACCAAGCGCGATTCGACCGCATCGCTGGCGGCCAGCGCAAACAGCTCCGGCCGCGGCAGAGGTGCGGTCACGCCCGGCAGCGCCTGGCGTACCAGCAGCGGCTTCTTCTGCCAGTGCCGGCGCATGAACTGCTGCGGTGACAACCCGCCCAGCAAGGGCAGCGCGAGGTTCAGGTCCATGACCGGATTGTGGCCAAGAAGCGCGGCGCGGCGGTGGGGTGGCGATGGCGGTATGCGATCATTCTGCGATGAAGATTGCCGCACCTTGCGTGTTGAGCCTGACGTGGACGCTGTCCGACACCACCGGTGAGGTGATCGACGAGCTGGCCGAGCCGGTGGAGTTCTTCTGCGGCGGCCAGGACCTGCTGCCCAAGGTGGAGGAAGCGCTGCTTGGCCAGCAGGCCGGACACGAGGCGCACCTGCACTTGGAGCCCGAGCATGCCTTCGGCGACTACCGCAGCGAGCTGGTGTGCTTCGAGGCGCGGGAGTTGTTTCCCGAAAAGCTCGAAACGGGCATGCATTTCGAGGGCTTGCCTCCTGGAAGCGTGACGCCCGGCATGCCGCCTGACGTTCTGTACGCGGTGACCGAGATCTACCCGTCGCACGTGGTGCTGGACGGCAACCACCCGCTTGCTGGCATGGCGCTGCGCCTGAAGCTGAAGGTGCGCGATGTACGCGAGGCCAGCGACGATGAAATCGCGGCCGGCACGCTCGGCACGGCAGGCATCACGGTGCTGAACACCGCGCCGCCGAGCGCGCCCACGCACTGAGATTCAGTGCTTGCCGGTCGAGCCGAAACCGCCCTCGCCGCGCGAGGATTCGTTGAAGGCTTCAACCCGCTCGAAGCGCGCCTGCACCACCGGCACGATAACCATCTGAGCGATGCGCTCCATCGGTTGCACGGTGAAGGCATCGCGGCCGCGGTTCCAGCAACTGACCATCAGCGGGCCCTGGTAGTCGCTGTCGATCAGCCCGACCAGGTTGCCGAGCACGATGCCGTGCTTGTGCCCCAGGCCGGAGCGCGGCAGCAGCATCGCCGCCAGGCCGGGGTCGCCGATGTGCATCGCCAGGCCGGTCGGGATCAGCGTGGCCTGTCCCGGCTCGACGACCAGCGGCGCATCCAGGCAGGCGCGCAGGTCCAGCCCGGCGCTTCCGGGCGTGGCATAGGCCGGCAGGTGTTCGGCCATGCGCGCATCGAGCAGCTTGATCTCGATGGTGGTCATGGCTGCTTCACCGCCAGCCGTGCGGCGATGTCGGCGACCAGCGCACGCGCGAGATGCAGCTTGCTGCCGCTGGGCAGCTCGCGCTCGCCGTGTGCGTCGACCAGCAGCAGCGTGTTGTCGTCGCGGCCAAATGTGTCCGGGCCGATGTTGCCGACGATCAGCGGCACGTTCTTGCGCAGCCGCTTCTCGCGCGCGTGCTTGGCCAGCTCGTGGCTCTCGGCGGCAAAGCCCACGCAGTAAGGCCGGTCCGGCAGCCGCGCCACCTCGGCCAGAATGTCGGGGTTCTCGGTCATCGGGATGCTCGGGGCATGGCCGCTGCCGTCCTTCTTGATCTTCTGCATGCCGCAAGCCGCAGGCCGCCAGTCGGCCACCGCCGCGGTGGCGACGAAGACATCGTGCTGCGCCGCCAGCGACAGCACCGCATCGTGCATCTGCAGCGCACTGCGCACGTCGATGCGGGTCACGTGGCGCGGCGTGGGCAGGTGCACCGGGCCGGCGACCAGCGTCACCTGCGCGCCGGCCTCCTGCGCCGCACGCGCGAGGGCAAAACCCATCTTGCCGCTGGACAGGTTGGTGATGCCGCGCACCGGGTCGATGGCCTCGAAGGTGGGGCCAGCGGTGATCAGCATGCGCTTGCCGGAGAGGAGCTTCGGCTGGAAGAAGGCCACCAGCTCTTCGCACAGCTCGGTGGCTTCGAGCATGCGGCCGTCGCCGATCTCGCCACAGGCCTGATCGCCCGCGGCCGGGCCCAGGATGATGCTGCCGTCGGCTCGCAGCTGCGCCAGGTTGCGCTGCGTGGCCGGGTGGGCCCACATCTCGCGGTTCATCGCCGGGGCCAGCAGCAGCGGGCAGCGTTCGATCGGGCGGGCCAGGCACAGCAGGCTCAGCAGCTCGTCGGCCCGGCCCTGCGCCAGCTTGGCCATGAAGTCGGCGCTGGCCGGCGCCACCAGCACCGCATCGGCCTCGCGGGTGAGGTTGATGTGCGCCATGGCGTTGGGTTCGCGCGCATCCCACTGACTGGTGTATACGCTGCGGTTGGACAGCGCCTGCATCGTCACCGGCGTGATGAACATCGCCGCGGCCTCGGTCATCACCACCTGCACCGTAGCGCCGTGGCGCACCAGCTCGCGCACCAGTTCGGCCGACTTGAAGCAGGCGATGCCGCCGCTCAGGCCGAGCACGATGTGGCGGCCTTGCAGGTCCAGGGGTTCGCTCATGATGGCGCGCACTCTAGCTCAAGGCGTGCCGTCGGCGGCGCCATGGCACTTCTTGTACTTCTTGCCGCTGCCGCAGGGGCAGGGGTCGTTGCGGCCCGGGGTGGGTTCGACGCGGCGCGGCGCGGGTCGCGGCGCATGGTCCACCCAGTAGCAGCGCAGGTCCTGCAGCGCCAGGCAAGCCTCGTCGACCAGTTCATCGCGGCTGAGCCGCTGGCCCGGGTAACGCAGTGCAAGGTCGGCCTCGAGCTGCGCCGCGTCGCGCTGCGCCAGTGCCTCGATGGCGCGCAGGCTGCCGTCGTACCAGGCGGCGTCCTCGTCGTCCTCGGGCGGGGCCACCCAGTCCTCGGCAAAGGTCCGGATGGCCTCCAGCACGCCCAGCGCCCACAGTTCGCCGAACAGCGGCCAGTCCTCGGCCTGTTCGGCAGTAAGCTTGCCTTCGGCGACGAGCGCATCGCGCGCCTCGTTGCCATGGTCGCCAAGCAGTGGCGAAAGGCGCAGCAGGTCCGGCTCGTCGAACAGCGGCTGGGCCTCGAGCTGCGAGGCCAGCACCTGCCAGCGCCGTTGCAGCGTGTCGAGCGCCTGCTGCACGTCCTGAGGGTCAGCGAAGGTGCGCTCCCAGGCATCGCCCAGCAGCCGCGGCAGCCACTCCACCGGCGTCATGGCCCGCGGGCCAGCCAGCAGCGCGGCCATGCAGCCGTCCAGCCACTCCGGCGATACCCGTTCGTCGAATCCGGCCAGGCGCTCGCACAGCACCTCCAGCGCCTGGATTTCTTCGTCCGTGCTGTCGCGCGCTTTCATGGCCACGCATCATGTCATGCCCGCCGCCGCCGATGGCGCACACTGTGGGCTATGCGACATCGAAGCTTGCTCGGGCTACTCGGCGGGTGCTTGGCAGCCGCTGTGACCTGCGCCGAACCCGCCCGGCTACTGATCTTCGGCGAGCAGCACGACCAGCCCGACCAGCAGCGCCAGGTGGCGGCCGAACTGCAGGCGCTGGCCGAACGCGGCCAGCTCAGCGCGGTGGTGCTGGAGATGGCCGAGCAGCCGCTGCGCACCAGTACCCTGCCCCGCGACGCCAGCGAGGCCGCGGTGCGCGATGCGCTGCAATGGAAAGGCTGGCCCTGGGAGCCCTATGCGGCGGTCGTGATGAACGCGGCACGCGCCGGCGTGCCGGTACTGGGCGGCAACCTGCCACGAGCAGCCATGCGCAGCGCCATGGCCGACAGTTCGTTGGACGCATTGGTCGACGCCGTCGTGCAGGCTGTGCTGACCGATGCCGTGCGCAACGGACACTGCAAGCTGCTGCCGGCGTCGCAGGAGCCCGGCATGGTGCGCATCCAGATCGCACGCGACCAGGCGATGGCTCGCGTCGCAGCAGAGGCGCTGCGCATTGCGCCGGCGGGTTCGACGGTGCTGCTGCTCACCGGCGCGCAACATGCCTCGCGCGATCGCGGTGTGCCCATGCACCTGGCCAGGATCGACGCCACACTCCCGGTGCGGGTGGTGATGTTCGGCGAGGCCACCTCGGGCCTGGTGAGCGACGAGTGGCGCCCTGCGGTGTACACGCCCCAGGAAGACCATTGCGAGGCACTGCGCAAACGCCTGGCCGCAGCGCCAGTCGCCTCGTCCCCCGCGCGCTGAGCGGCGCCGCCGCTCAGACCTGCGGCTCAGACCCGCTCGGCCACCCAGCCGCGCACCGAATCCAGCGCCGCCGCCAGCTTCGACGCGTCGGTGCCGCCAGCCATGGCCATGTCGGGCTTGCCGCCACCCTTGCCGCCCACCTGTTGGGCGACGAAGTTGACCAGCTCGCCGGCCTTGATCCTGGCCATGCGGTCGGCCGTCACGCCGGCGGCCAGTTGCACCTTGCCCCCGTCCACCGTAGCCAGCACGATCGCCGCGCTCTTCAGCTTGTCCTTCAGCTTGTCCAGCGTCTCGCGCAGCGCCTTGGCATCCGCCCCCTGCAGCGTGGCGGCCAGCACCTTGATGCCGCCCACCTCCACCGCTCGGGCCAGCAGCTCGTCGCCCTGCGTCGAGGCCAGCTTGCCCTTCAACGCATCGAGCTCCTTCTCCAGGCCGCGCACTTGGTCGAGCAGCGCGTTGACACGTGCGGGCACCTCGGGCTTGAGCACGCGCAGCGTGCCGGCCACGCCGCCGAGCGCGTCTTCCATGCCCTGCACGTAGGCCAGCGAGTTGTCGCCGGTCAGCGCCTCGACGCGGCGCACGCCAGCCGCCACGCCGCCCTCAGCGACGATGGTGAACAGACCGATGTCTCCGGTGCGCTGCACATGCGTGCCGCCGCAAAGCTCGCGGCTGGTGCCGATGTCGAGCACACGCACCTCGTCGCCGTACTTCTCGCCGAAGAGCATCATCGCACCGGCCTTCTGCGCCGCCTCGATCGGCATCAACTGCGCCTTCACCGGCGCATTGGCCAGCACCTCGGCATTGACCAGCTGCTCGACCTTGCGGATCTGATCGTTGCTCAGCGGCGCGTTGTGCGCGAAGTCGAAGCGCGTGCGCTCGGCATTCACCAGCGAGCCCTTCTGCTGCACATGCGCGCCCAGTACCTCACGCAACGCCTTGTGCATCAGGTGCGTGGCGCTGTGATTGCGCACGGTCTTCGCGCGCCGCTCGGCATCGACACGCGCGATGAATTCATCGCCGACTTCGATCTCGCCTTCGACAACGCGGCCATGGTGTCCGAAGACCGCGGCCTGGATCTTCAGCGTGTCGTCGATGACCACACGCGAACGTGCGTTGCGCAGCTCGCCGCTGTCGCCGACCTGGCCGCCGCTTTCCGCATAGAAAGGCGTGTGATCGAGCACGATCACCACGTCGTCGCCGGCGCGTGCGCGCTGCACCGGCGACCCGTCGATGTAGATCGACGTGACATGGGAGTGCTCGCACACCAGGTGCTCGTAGCCGTGGAAGGCGGTGGCCGCGCCGCTGTACTCCAGCCCCTGCGCCATCTTGAACTTGGCCTTGGCGCGCGCCTGCTCGCGCTGGCGCTGCATGGCCGCGTCGAAGCCGGCACTGTCGACCGTGACATTGCGCTCGCGGCAGACGTCGGCCGTCAGGTCCAGCGGGAAGCCGAAGGTGTCGTGCAGCTTGAACGCGGTCTCGCCGTCGATGACCTTGGTGCCGCCGACCAGGGCGCCTTCCAGGATTTCCATGCCGTTGGCGATGGTCTGGAAGAAGCGTTCCTCCTCCTGCCTGAGAACCTCGGTGATGCGCAGCCTGTCGCGCTTCAGCTCGGGGTAGGCCTCGCCCATCTCCTCAGCCAGCGCTGCCACCAATGTGTGGAAGAAGGGCTTGCGCGCGCCCAGCTTGTAGCCGTGCCGGATGGCACGGCGCGCGATGCGGCGCAGCACGTAGCCGCGGCCTTCGTTGCCCGGAATCACGCCGTCGGCCACCGTGAACGCGCAGGCACGGATGTGGTCGGCAATGACCTTCAGGCTCGGCGCGTCCTGGTCGCAGTCGCCGCCCCCCGCCGCATCCACCGCGGCCTTGGCCGCGGTCAGCAGGTTCACGAACAGGTCGATCTGGTAGTTGCTGTGCACATGCTGCAGCACCGCCGCCAGCCGCTCCAGGCCCATGCCGGTGTCGACACTGGGCTTGGGCAGCTTGTGCATCACACCGTCTTCGGTGCGATTGAACTGCATGAAGACGTTGTTCCAGATCTCGATGTAGCGGTCGCCGTCCTGCTCCTCGCTGCCCGGCGGCCCGCCGGCGACCTCGGGGCCGTGGTCGTAGAAGATCTCGCTGCACGGGCCGCAGGGGCCGGTGTCGCCCATCATCCAGAAGTTGTCGGACATGTAGCGGCCGCCCTTGTTGTCGCCGATGCGCACGATGCGCTCGGCGGGCAGGCCGATCTCCTTGAGCCAGATGTCGTAGGCCTCGTCGTCCTCGGCATAGACCGTGGCCCAGAGCTTGTCCTTGGGCAGCTTGTAGACCTCGGTGAGCAGTTCCCAGGCGTACAGAAGAGCGTCACGCTTGAAGTAGTCGCCGAAGCTGAAGTTGCCCAGCATCTCGAAGAAGGTGTGGTGCCTTGCGGTGTAGCCCACGTTCTCCAGGTCGTTGTGCTTGCCGCCGGCACGGATGCACTTCTGGCTGGTGGCCGCGCGCGTGTAGGGCCGCTTGTCGAAGCCCAGGAACACGTCCTTGAACTGGTTCATGCCGGCGTTGGTGAACAACAGCGTCGGGTCGTCGCCGGGCACCACCGGGCTCGAGGCGACGACGGTGTGGCCCTTCGATTCGAAGAACTTCAGGAAGGTGGAGCGGATGTCGGAGGCGTTCATGGTTTCAGGTCAGGCAAACATTTCATTCGTGAACGACGAGGCCGAGGCGCCGCGCCAGCCGGGCCATGCGGGTGTCCAGGGTGGCGAGGCCGTAACGGCGGTGCAAGGCCAGGTCCAGGTATGCGGCGTCGTAGGCGGTGAGCTCGTGGGTCTGCGCCGCGATGTAGCGCTGGTGCACGGTGGCGTCGGCACTGTCGACGTTGACGCCATAGTCCTCGAGCCGGCGCGACAGCACCGCCGCGTGCTCGGCGGCCAGCCGAGCGCGCCGCACGGCTACGCACAGCGCGTTGGCAACCTCGTAGATCCAGATCTGCGGCGCCACCAGGCGCGACTCCTCGACCTGACCCAGGCTGTGCGGTCGGCGCTCGTCTGGCATGACCATCGCCATCGTGTACGAACAATCGACGACGATCATCGTCGCCCCTCGTCGCGCCAGGCAAGGATCTCCTCGACCGTGATCGGCCCGCCGCGCGCCTCGATCTCGCGGCCGATGGCCTGCATCTCGGCGGCGATCTCGCGACGCTTGGCCACCAGCTCAGGCGGAACCTCGCTGATCGGCACCAGCTTGGCCACCGGCTTGTTGTGGCGGGTGATGACCACCTCGTCACCAGCCTCGACACGGGCAACCAGTTCCGACAAGTGCGTCTTGGCCTCGAACAGGCCTATCGTCTGCGTGCTCATGGCTGTCGATGCTTTTGGTTGAACCAACCAGATTCTAGTCCGAGCGCATCAGGCCGGCGCTGGCATCCACTGTGGCACGATGGCTGCCTGACACTCCAAGGAGAGAGGCCATGCAACGCGATGCCCAACCCGAACTGAGCCAAAACACCAACGCCGACCTGATGGCCCGGCGCAACGCCGCGGTGGCCCGCGGCGTCGGCCACACCCACCAGATCTTCGCGGCGCGCGCCGACAACGCCGAGGTCTGGGACGTGGAAGGCAAGCGCTACATCGACTTCGCCGGCGGCATCGCCGTGCTCAACACCGGCCACCGCCACCCGCAGGTGATCGCCGCGGTCAAGGCGCAGTTGGACCTGTACACCCACACCTGCTTCCAGGTGCTGGCCTACGAGCCCTATGTGGCACTGGCCGAGAAGCTCAACGCGCTGGCGCCGGGCGACTTTGCCAAGAAGACGTTGCTGCTGAGCAGCGGCGCCGAGGCGCTGGAAAACGCGGTGAAGATCGCCCGCGCCCACACGGGGCGGCCGGGCGTGATCTGCTTCACCGGCGGTTACCACGGCCGCACGATGATGACGCTGGGCATGACCGGCAAGGTCGCGCCCTACAAGCTGGGCTTCGGGCCCTTCCCGGGCAGCGTGTTCCACGCGATGTTCCCGAACACGCTGTACGGCGTCAGCGTCGATGCGGCCATCGGCTCGGTGGAAAGCATCTTCAAGAACGACATCGAAGCCACGCAGGTGGCGGCCATCGTCATCGAGCCGGTGCAGGGTGAAGGCGGCTTCTACGTCGCGCCCGCCGCCTTCATGCAGCGGCTGCGCAAGCTGTGCGACCAGCACGGCATCCTGCTCGTCGCCGATGAGGTGCAGACCGGCGCCGGCCGCACCGGCACCTTCTTCGCGATGGAGCAGATGGGCGTGGCCGCCGACCTGGTGACCATGGCCAAGAGCCTGGCCGGCGGCTTCCCGATCTCGGCCGTGGTCGGCCGCGCCGAGGTGATGGACGCGCCCGCGCCGGGCGGGCTGGGCGGCACCTATGCCGGCTCGCCGCTGGGCTGCGCCG
>Ga0105090_10000129_pt1 | contig 31458 bp, 28 predicted proteins | sample PPLLak3March2015_FD_79110 | JGI IMG/M metagenome (GOLD analysis project Ga0105090, IMG submission 79110) | Freshwater sediment microbial communities from Prairie Pothole Lake near Jamestown, North Dakota, USA - PPLs Lake P7 Core (1) Depth... | ecosystem: Environmental > Aquatic > Freshwater >...
CGGCCCACGCGGAGGACGCGGCGGGACAGAAGACGTTCCGTCAGCTCGACACGAACTCCGACGGCCGCATCTCGATGAGCGCAGCGGCATCGAACACGCGGTTCAACAAGGACTTCCGCACGACGGACGCGAACGGCGACGGGCTCATCAGCGAGTCCGAGTACGATTCGTGGATGGGGAGCAGCGGCCAGTCCGCGACGAGCCCGGGCCAAACCGGCACGACGCCCGGCCAGTCCGGCACCACGCCCGGGCAGTCGGGCACCACGCCGGGCCAGTCCGGCACGACTCCCGGCCAGTCCGGCACGACTCCCGGCCAGACGGACAGCGGTTCGGACATGAGCGACTCGAGCTCGAACTACGACACGTCCGGCACGAGCTCCTCGGGCAGCGAGTCCGGCGGCGGTTCGGGCAGCGGCGGCTGACGTCGCCGATCGGGCTTCGACCCTTCGACGGGTGCCGGCCTTCATGGCCGGCGCTTTTCTTCGACTGGCAGCACGACGTGCATCGCTACGAGCAGCAGCACGCTGCCTGCGAGCGCAACGAGCGTCCGGATCCCCGTCGGAAGCTGCGGGGTCGCGAAGAAGTACGCGGCGAACCCGGCCCCCATGACACAGCCAGCGATGCACACGAGCCCGTGATGCCGGCTGCCCCGTCGCAACATCAGGCATCCCATCCATCCGATGATCGCCCCCACCCACACGTCGAGCGGCATTCCCTGACCCTCCCTGTACGAACGACGCCCCGGGAGCCGAAAGCTCCCGGGACGTCACATCCGGTCATCGACCCGAGCGTGATCCCCGACGGTCGTCATCGTCGCGGCCCCGCGAGGAACGCGAGCCGCCCTGGTCTTCCCAGCGACGACGTGCCGCCTCGGCATGGCCTTCCGGATCGCCGTGCCAGCCACGGCCCTCGCCCCGGCCTTGCAAGCCGCGGCGATCGTCGTCGTCGTCGCGGCTGCGCCACAAGGAGCGCTCGTCCTCGCGCGACGAGCGGCTCGACCGGTCGTCGCGCTCTTCCCAGCCCCGGCGCGCCGATTCGGCAGGGCGCTGCGGATCGCCGTGCCAGCCGCGACCCTCGCTCTGGCCGCCCTCGCGGTCGCGGCGGTCATCGCTCATGAAGCGGCCCTGGAATTCCTGCTCGCGCTCCTGGTAGCCGCCGCCGCGACCGCGCGACCAGCTGCCGCGCCGGTCGTCGTCGTCTTCCGGGCGCGCGCTTCGCTCCCCCCGGCCGCGCGAGCTCTCTCGGTCGTCCTCGCGCATGAAGCGGCCATACTCGTCGCGCTCCTGCTCGTCGGCGCGCGACCCGCGTCCTCCGTTGCGATCCCTCTCTCGTTCGCGTTGCATGGTCGATATCTCCTGGTTGCCTTGGTCGGTGGTCTCGCTGGACGCCAGCGAGCGCGGCACGGGGGGCGGCAGCCGGCCCGACTCGGCCTGCTCCATGAGCTCCGCCTTGCGGACCTGCAGCCGTTCGCCCAGCTCTTTCATATCCAGCCTGGCCGTCCGCGCCTGCGCGAACACGCCGCCGTCCGGTTTCTCCTCCTCCGCCACGTGGTGCTTCACGTACTCCGAAAGCACCCTGACCCGCGCGTCGTAATACGGGTCGCCCGGCGAACGGGCGAGCACGTCGCGGATCAGCAGCTTGATCGTGTCGTGCTCGACCTGCGCCTCGTCGAGCGCGTCGCCGAGCCCTTCGATCCCGCGGCAGGCCGGATAGAAGATCTCTTCCTCGAGCATCGTGTGGACGACGAGTTCGTTGCAGGCGCGACGCGCGAGCTCGGCCTTGCGCTCGCCGAACTCCTCGGCCTCGAACTGGCGGAACAGCTTCTCGACCGACCGATGGTCCGCACGCAGCATCGTCGTCGCGCCCTCGCTCGCGCCGTTGCGCCGGCGGGCCGTCGACGCGGACTGCTTGTTTCGCTGTGTGGCCATGGGGAATCCCGCGTGTGCGACGAAATGGTGCCGCGAAGATTCCCACTCGTGTGCACGCGGGCATGCCGGCACACGGATTGCCGGACTGTCGGCATAAGCCGACGGCGTCCGTCAGGCGCGCGTGCGATCGGCCTGCAGCTCCGCGACGAGCCCGGCCAGGTCGGCGAGTTCGATCGGTTTCACGGCGTGGGCGTCGAACCCGGCCTCGTCCGCCCTTCGACGGTCGCCCGTGCCGCCCCAACCGGTCACTGCGATGACGAGCGGCTCGTGGCCCCACGGCAGCGCGCGGATGCGACGGCACGCGCCGTAGCCGTCGAGGCGCGGCATGCCGATGTCGAGCAGGATGACGTCGGGCCGCGACCGCTCGGCGAGCTCGACCGCCTCGATCCCGTCACGCGCGATCTCGACCTCGTTGCCGGTCATGCGGACGAGCAGCGCCAGCGAGTCGGCAGCGTCGGCGTTGTCGTCGGCGATCAGCACGCGGCGGGCCGAAAAGCCCTGCACGCTGCCGCGCTCCCGCTCACCCCCGGCAGGGACGCCCGGCAGGGCGGGCAGTTCGATCACGAACTCGCTGCCGCTGCCGACACCCGCGCTGTGCGCCGACACCGTGCCGCCGTGCAGCTCGACGAGGCGCTTGACGAGCATGAGCCCGATGCCGAGTCCGCCGCGCCCGTCCTTCCCGGGCCGCTCGACCTGCACGAAGAGGTCGAAGAGGCCCGGGATCTGGTCCGACGGGATGCCGATGCCGTCGTCGACCACCCGGACGAGTACACGCTCGCCGGCCGACTCGACGACCACTCTCACCGTCCCTCCCGCGCGGCCGTACTTGCAGGCGTTGTCGATCAGGTTGCCGACGACCTGCACCAGCCGCGCCTCGTCGGCGAGCACGCGACACGGCTGCGACGGAAGGACGAGATCGAGCCGGAACGGCCCGGCTTCCAGTGCGTGCCTCATGCCTTCGGCGGCCCGCTGCACGATCGTCGCGACGTCGACCGGCTCGCGGTGCAGCTCGAAGTCCGTGCGGGCCATGCGGTTCAGGTCGAGCAGGTCGTCCACGAGACGCGTGAGCTGGCGGACCTGCCGCTCCGATCGTTCGACGACGCCTGGGAGACCCGGCGTCGGTGCGAGCTTGAGGGCGTCGATCGAACTGCGGATCGAGGCGAGCGGGTTGCGCAGTTCGTGCGCGAGGATCGCTATGAACTCGTCCTTGCGGCGGTCGGCGAGCCGCAGTTCCTCGATGAGCTCGCCGATCCTCCGTTCGGCCCGCTTGCGGTCCGTGACCTCGTACACGGTGATGTTCACGCCGATCACGTGGCCGGCACCGTCGCGGAACGGGTGCCAGGACTCGATCCACGTGCGCTCGACGCCGGGCTGGGCGGCCGTCCTGCCGACGACCTCGAACTCGAGGCGGGGCTCGCCGGTCTCGATCACCCGGTGCAGTTCGGGCTCGATGATGCGCGCGAGTTCCGGCACGACCTCCCCGATGGTGCGCCCGACGTGGTCCTCGGCAGGCAGCCCGTTCATCTCGGCGAGATGTTCGTTGATACGACGGAAGCGCAGGTCGCGGTCGACCAGGCAGAGTCCCACGGGCGCGGTCGTGTAGATCGCCTGGAGCTCCTCGAGGCGCTCGCGCGCCTCCCTCTCGCGGAGCTCGAGGTTGCGCTCGGCGGTGCGCTTCACCGTGTTGTCGCGCAGGATCAGCACGGCTCCACCGACCGTGCCGTCCGCGCCGAGGATGGGTGCCGCAACGGATTCGACGTTGCGCAGGCCCCAGGTGCGCGACACGAGCAGCGTGTGGTCGAGCGGATCGGCGGCGCGGCGCTCGCGGATGGCGCGGTGGACGGGATTCGGGACGTCCTCGCGGTTCGCCTCGTCGCACAGGCGGACCACTTCGTCCACGGGCCGACCGCGCGCTTCCGATTCGCTCCAGCCCGTCATCCGCTCCGCTGCCGCGTTCATCGCGACGATGCCCGCGCCGACATCGATGGTGACGACGCCGTCCGCGAGGCTGGCCATCGTGACCTGCAGCGCCTGGCGACGCCGGGCCTCGCGCTGCCATGCCACGCGCGCGACGCTCGCCGCCGCGACGACGATGACGCAGGCCACGACGTAGGTCTGGAGCATCGCGACCGTGCGCGGATCGGTCGGGCCGATGTCCCAGCGCGGGGCGAGGAAGAGGTAGTCGGTCGCGAGATACGCCACGACTGCGATCAGGACGCCGAGCCACGGGCCGCCGAGCAGCGTCGCTAGCACGACGACCGCCATCACGAGCGTGAAGGGCGTGTTGCTGCCGAGGACCGGGTCGAGCAGCCAGCGCAGCGCGAGGGCCGCGGCGAGCGCCGAGAACGCAACGGACACGGAACGGAGCAGCGGTCGCCTCATCCCTGAGGGTCTCTCCCGGTGACAGGTGGAGGAGATCTGTCGGACATGAGGCTACCACGAAGCGCGGGATCGCTGGGATGGCGCACCCGCGGCGGATCGGGGATTGATCGTGGTGATTTTGCCCCCAACTCAGCCTTCCCGGTCACGAATGGGCCTGTCATGGCGCGACGTAATCCCGACCCCTGGATCTGGGGCGACGCATTGGACCTGCTCGAGCAGGCGGAGCGCCTGCAACGGCAGTTCTTCCGCCTCGCCGCGGCCGCCGAGCGCGCGAGGTGGGAACCGCCCGTCGACGTCTATTCGGCCGCCGACCAGGTGCTGGTCGAGGTGGCGCTGCCGGGCGTGCCGGAAGACCGCATCGACCTGATGCTCGCGCCGGGCGAATTGATCGTGCGCGGCGAGCGACTCTTGAACCGCCGGCTCGCCGGCGCGGCCATCCACCGGCTCGAGATCCCGCACGGACGATTCGAGCGGCGGCTGCCGCTGCCCGCCGGGACCTGGGACCTCGTCGCCCAGGAGTTGTCCAATGGCTGCCTGCAGCTGCTGCTGGCCCGACGCTGAACGCGCAGAGGTGATCGAATGAGTACGAGCGAATCGTCCGCCGTCACGCCCGAGGAGCACCGCGCGGGGCCGAGCCTGCCCGAGGACATGCTGATCGTGCTGCCGGTGCGCAACATGGTGCTGTTCCCCGGGGTGATCCTTCCGGTGGCCATCAAGCGCGAGAAGACCGTCGCGGGAGCCCAGGAGGCCGTGCGTTCGGACGGCCGCGTGGGCTTCCTGCTGCAGAAGGACCCGGAGACCGAGGATCCGGGCTTCGACGACCTGTATCGCGTCGGCACGGTGGCGAGCGTCGTGCGCTACATCACGGCGCCCGACGGCACGCACCACCTCGTCTGCCAGGGCGAGCGCCGCTTCCGGGTGCTCGACGAAGTGGGCGGCTTCCCCTACCTCGTCGCGCGCGTCGAGTACCTGAACGATTCGGGCACGGCGCACCCCGAAGTCGAGGCACGCTCGCTGCACCTGCGGCAGAAGGCGCTCGAGGCCATCTCGCTGCTGCCGCAGGCGCCCGCCGAGCTCGGCAACTCCCTGCAGGCCATCGAGTCGCACTCCTCGCTTGCGGACACCATCGCGAGCTTTCTCGACGTGCGCCCGGCCGAGAAGCAGGAGCTGCTCGAGATCCTCGACCTGCGCGAGCGGCTCGAGCGGGTGGCGACGCTGCTCTCGCGACGCGTCGAGGTGCTGAAGCTCTCCCGCCAGATCGAGCAGCAGACCAAGGATGCGATCGACGATCGCCAGCGCGAGATCGTGCTGCGCGAGCAGATGCGCCAGATCCAGAAGGAACTCGGCGACGAGAGCGGCGGCGAGGAGATCGCCGAGCTGGCCGAGGCGATCGCGAAGGCCGGCATGCCGCCCGACATCGAGGAGCACACCCGCAAGGAACTGAAGCGCCTCGAGCGCATGAACGAGGCGAGCGGCGAGTATTCGATGGCGCGGACCTACCTCGACACGCTGATCGCGCTGCCCTGGTCGAAGCTCGACGAGGAGTCGATCGACATCGAGCGCGCGCGAGGCATCCTCGACGCCGACCACTACGGCCTCGAGAAGATCAAGAAGCGCATCGTCGAGTACCTGGCCGTGCGCAAGCTGAACCCGGAGGGCCGCAGCCCGATCCTCTGCTTCGTCGGTCCGCCCGGCGTCGGCAAGACCTCGCTCGGGCAGAGCATCGCGCGCTCGCTGGGGCTCAAGTTCCAGCGCGCGAGCCTCGGCGGCACCCACGACGAGGCGGAGATCCGCGGCCACCGCCGCACCTACATCGGCGCGCTTCCGGGCAACGTCATCCAGGCGCTGCGCAAGGCCGGCACCCGCAACCCCGTGCTGATGCTCGACGAGATCGACAAGCTCGGCCGCGGCATCCAGGGGGATCCTGCCTCCGCACTCCTCGAAGTCCTGGACCCCGAGCAGAACGCCACGTTCCGCGACAATTACCTCGGGGTGCCGTTCGACCTGTCGAAGGTGCTCTTCATCGCCACCGCGAACCAGCTCGACACGATCCCCGGCCCGCTGCGCGACCGCATGGAGATCATCGAGCTCACGGGCTACACGGAGGACGAGAAGGTCGAGATCGCCCGCCGCTACCTGGTGCGCCGGCAGCTCGAGGCGAACGGCCTCAAGCCCGATCAGGCGACGGTCAGCGACGAAGCGCTGCGCCGCATTGCGCGGGATTACACCCGCGAGGCCGGCTGCCGCAACCTCGAGCGCGAGATCGGCGCGGTGCTCCGCAACGTCGCGGTACGCATCGCAGAGGGCAAGGCGCAGTCGGTGCGCGTCGACGCGGCCGACGTCCCCGAGATCCTGGGCGCGCCGCGATTCGAGAACGAGGTAGCCATGCGCGTGAGCCTCCCGGGCGTGGCGACGGGGCTCGCGTGGACGCCGGTTGGTGGCGACATCCTCTTCATCGAGGCGACCCGCGTGCCCGGCAAGGGCGCGCTGATCCTGACCGGCCAGCTGGGGGACGTCATGAAGGAGAGCGCGCAGGCGGCGCTCAGCCTCGTGAAGTCGCAGTCCGACGTGCTCGGGCTGGACCCGACGCTCTTCGAGCGCAGCGACATCCACGTGCACGTGCCGGCGGGCGCCATACCGAAGGACGGCCCGAGCGCGGGCGTGGCGATGTACACGGCGCTCGTCTCGCTCCTGACAGGCCGGACCGTGCGTCACGATCTCGCGATGACCGGCGAGATCAGCCTGCGCGGCCTCGTGCTGCCGGTAGGTGGCATCAAGGAGAAGACGGTTGCCGCGCACCGCGCCGGCATCCGCACGGTGCTGCTGCCGGCCCGCAACCGCAAGGACCTCGACGACGTGCCCGCGAGCGCCCGGAACGACATGGAGTTCGTCTGGCTCGAGCGGGTCGAGGACGCGACCGCACATGCGTTCGGCCCGCCGGTGCAGCCGGAGAGCGCGGCTGCGCTGGATGCGACGGGAACGTAGGGAAGGGGGTCGTGGGCAGGGGGTAGTGAATAGTGAAGAGGAGGTAGTCGGAGGGCCAGTGGCCGCGCGCGGCGAGCCGCGCTTCCGGTTACCCCCTACCCCCTATTCACTATTCACGATTCACCACCCTACCCCCTCTTCCCCAGGTACGCCGCGTCGTCGAAGCTCATCACCCACCGCGGCTTGTAGACGACCGACATGGCCATGACCATGCCGTTCGCGACGGCCTCGCCGAAGCTCATGAACGGCAGCACGGCGAAGTACTCGGCGCCGACGCGGCCCGTCTCGAACGCGCCGCCGAACGCGAGAATCACGAGCCGCGAGAGCCCGGCGACGTTGTAGGCGATGGCGGAGCCGACGAAGACGGTGACGAAGAAGTACACGAAGTAGTTGTGCGGGAGGCGCTCGTGCACTACCTCGTGCAGCCGCGCGGTGACGAGCGCGGGCACGATGACAGTGCAGATCACGTCCGCACCGAAGCTCGGCCACTCGGCCTGCCCGGTCAGCCCCAGCAAGGCGAGCGCGATCGAGCCGCCGATCACCGCGAGTTGCCAGCCGTGCATCAGCGTCAGCGCGGAGACGAGCAGGAACCTCAGCGACAGCCCGGGCGTGATGCCGGCGTTCATCGACCACAGGCCGACGAGCAGCAGCAGGCTGAAGAGCCACACGCGCTGCCTCTCGCCGTCGGAGAGCCAGAATCGCCAGGGTGCGGTGCGGGCGGCGTGCACGACCACCGCGGCCGCCGCGGTGCCCGTCACGATCCGCATTCCGGTGCCCAGCAGTTCCGACTCGATCAGCATCAGGCGAAGTCGTCCGTCTCGGAGGAAGGCAGGTCGGGCCGGGAGTCGGGTCGCGCCGTGCCCTGGCGCCGCTCGGCCCGGGGCTTCACGGCCGTGTCCGCCTGTACGGCCCGCAGCGACGCGAGCGCCTCGGGCGCGACGGTGCGCAGGTGCAGGTCCTGCTGCGGGTACGGGATCTCGATGCCCGCGGCGCGGAGGGCATCGAGCACGCGGATCGTGAGCTCGCTGCGGATGCCGACCCACTCGCCGAAGTTATTGGTCCAGGCACGGATGCCGAAGTCGAGCGAATTGGCGCCGAAACCGATGAACAGCACGTTCGGCGCGGGGGTCTGGGCGATGCCCGGGGTTCCCTGCGTGACTTCCTTCAGCACCTCGAGCACGCGGCGCGCGTCCGCGCCGTAGTTGACGCCGACGTTGACGTCGATGCGACGGTTCATGTCGCTCAGCGTCCAGTTGATGAGCTTCTCGTTCAGCAGCGCGCCATTGGGGACGACGACGTCCGCTCCCTCGAAGGTCGTGAGCGTCGTCGCGCGCATGCCGATCTCGCGCACGGTGCCCGAGGTGCCGGACACCTCGACGACGTCGCCGGGCTGGATGGGTCGCTCGAACATCAGGATCAGTCCGGACACGAAATTGTTCACCACGTTCTGGAGACCGAGGCCCACGCCGAGGCCCACCGCGCCGAACACGATCGCGAGCTGGCTGGTTTCGAAACCGGCGGCGGCGAGTGCGACCAGCAGTCCGACCAGCAGCAGCGCGTAGTAGCTCAACGAGGAGATGCTGTTGCCGACGCCGCGCGGCAGCGACATCTTGGGCAGCACGTCCTCGCGCAGGATGAGGCGCGTGGTCTTGGCGACCCAGAAGGCGAGCCACACCGAGAAGACGAAGAGAAGCACGCCGCCGAGCGTCAGCGAAATCTGACCGAAGCGGAACTCGTGCGTCAGGAACGCCTCGACGGCGTCGCGAAGCGGCCGGAACACACGGAACGAATGCAGCAGGACGACGACCCACGCGGCGACGGCGGCGTACTTGAGCAGGCGGGTGAAGCTCTGGAGCAGCGGCCCCGCGTGCTGCGTCACGATGCTGAAGCGCGACAGCGCACGGCGGGCGAGCAGCAGGCGCAGCACGGAGGCGAGCACCGTGGCGCCGGCGTAGAGCACGAGGCCGACGTATCCCGAGTCGATGATCGCGGCGGTGAGCATCTCGGCGAGCGAAACGTTGCCGACGAGGTTCGCGACCACCGCGACCACGAGGCCCGCGACCGCGACCCAGCCGACGAACCGGGTGATCCGGTGGGCGCGGGTTTCGACGATGTCCGTGCGCCGGCTCCGTCGCCACAGGACCCAGACCAGCAGCAGCGCGGCCAGCACGCCGAGCGCGAGCAGGTAGACGCGGTGATAGAACAGGTTGCCGACGAAGAGGAAGCTCAGTCGGTGCAGCAGGTAGAGGCCGGTCGCGATGTAGGGCCACGGGCCCAGCACCTGGTGCACCGCGGGCGGCAGCAACCGCAACACCGGCACCAGGGCGAGAAGGAAGGCGACCTGGTGCCGCAGCATCGGGGCGTCGGGCTCGACCATCACGAGCCCGACCATGCAGAGGACGATCCAGGACGAGAACGGCCGCTGCAGCACACGGGTCGAGGCCTGGATCTCGGGATCGTCGGACTGCACCTTGCGGCTGCGGCGGCCGAGCCAGAGGAGAAGCGGCAGCAGCAGGAACGCGGCCACGTTCAGGTAGCGCAGGAAATCGGCGTTCGCCTCGTTGTACTCGGCAAGGAACCTGCCCTCGAGCTCGAGGCCCCGCTTGAGGGCCTCGAGGCCGCTGCCCGCCGCCGCCGGATCCGTCCATGCTTCCCAGAGCGGCGGCGAGTCGACCATCATCAGGCGGTGGTCGCTGTAGGCGATCGCGGCGTCGACGGCCCGCTGGCCCGCGCGGATGCTGGTCTCCACGGCGTTCGCGCTGCGGCTCAGGCGCAGCTGCTGCTCGATCGGGCCCGACAGCGCCTGTTCCGCGACCGAGAGCTGTGCCACGACCGCCGCGATCCGGTTGCGGAGCGCCTCCGGCAGCCGTCCATCCTTGTCGGCTTCGAGCGTCTTCTCCCACGATGCGCGACGCCGCGCGAGCTCCGCGGCATCTTCGTTGTACGGATCCATCGCCTGCCTGAGGTCGCGTCGCCACTCCTCGAGTTGCCTGGCGTAGAACTTCCAGTGGCGCTCGAAGCTCTCGAGCCGCGCGATCGACAGCGTCTGCAGCTCGTCGCGCTTGAAGACCTTGGCCTCGCTGCCCACGGACTGCACGAGTGCGGTCATCCGCTGCTCGAGCTTGGCCGTCGGCTGCTTGCCGCGCACGCGCTCGAGGACGTCCTGGGCGAATCGCTCGTCCGCGTCGGCACGCGACGGCACGTCCGTCGCCGCGACCGGCTCGGGACCCTGCTTGGCGGGCGCGGCGGCAGCGGCGGGCGCGGGTGCTTCCTGCGCATGGAGCGCTCCGGCAAAACACACGAGCAGCAGCAGGCACGCAGTCAGTCCGAGTCGACGAGGCATGGACGCTCCGATGACCGATCCGGTCCGGGATTGTCGCACCTGCCGCGTGCCCTCTCCTATCGCGGGTGCCCGGCGTCGCGACGCGGCCGCGGGCCGGCGGATCTGGCAGAATGCCGCCCCCTCCACTGCCGCAGCCGCCGTCCGGCGCGGCCGACGGGCCCGGATCGCCGACCATGCGCGAAATGATTGCCTCCCTGCTCGAGTGGTACCTCGGCGCCCTGGACGAGGGCGGCTACCTGCTGGTCGCGCTCCTCATGGCGATGGAGAGCTCGATCGTCCCCCTGCCGAGCGAGTTCGTGATCCCGCCCGCGGCCTACGTCGCGCACGCGCACGGCCACATGTCGCTCACGGGCATCGTGGTGGCGGGCACGCTGGGCTCCTGGGCCGGCGCGAGCGTGATGTACTGGGCCGCGCGGCTGCTCGGCCGCCCGCTGCTCGTGCGCTACGGCCGCTACGCGCTCGTCACGCCCGAGAAGATCGTCAAGGCCGAGGTGTGGTCCGGCCACTACGGCATCGTCGGCGTGTTCGTGTCGCGCCTGCTGCCGGTGATCCGCCACCTGATCGGCATCCCGGCCGGCATCGTGCGGCTCAATTTCCTCTGGTACTCGCTCGCGACGCTGCTGGGCTCCGCGATCTGGTGCACGGTGCTCGCATGGATCGGCGTCACCGCGGGTCAGGACCCGGAGCTCATGGCCGGCAACGTGCACCGCATCTCGCTCTGGGTCGGCAGCGTGATGCTGTTCCTCGGGGCGCTGTACTACTTCTTCGTCCACCGCCACATGCGGCGCTGAGGCCCGGCCCGTGAACGACGTCGCCGCCTCGCCCGAACGCGCCGCGCCGGGCGGCGTGAAGGCCGTGCCCGCGCGCCGGGCCGGTCCCGACGGGCGGCCTCGCGTCGACTACCGTGCGATCGCGGCGCTCGCGCTGCCGCTCATGGTCAACAGCAGCCTGCAGGCGGTCATCAACCTGACCGACACGTGGTTCGTCGGGCACATCTCGACGACCGCCATGGCGGGCATGGCCGCGATCTTCTGGCTGGTGTTCTTCTTCGTGATGCTGCTCGGCGGCGTCGGCCTCGGCGTGCAGACCTTCGTCGCGCAGTACGAGGGCAGCGGCCGGCGCTGGCGGGCGGGCCACGCCGCGTGGGTGGGGCTCTGGGCCGCGGTGGCGACGTTGCCGCTCTTCGCGCTCGCCGGTCATTACGGCTACCTGCTGCTCGCTCCGTTCGGGCTCGATGTGGAAGTCGAACGCCTGGCGCTCGAGTTCTGGGAGGCTCGCATGCTCGGCGGCCCGCTCGCGGTCGCGCTCTGGTCGATCCTCGGGTTCTTCAACGGCGTCTCCCGTCCACGCGTCACGGTCGCGACGACGGCGCTGGTGGGCGGCGCGAACGCGTTGCTGAACCAGCTCTTCATCTTCGAGCTCGGCTGGGGCATGGCGGGCGCGGCCTGGGCGACCAACGCGAGCATGCTGCTCGGGCTCTCGTTCGCGCTCGCGATGTTCGTGCGCGGCGACCTGCGCGCGAAGTACCGCACGCACCTGACGTGGCGGCCCGATCTTGCGAACCTCTGGCGCGAGTTCCGGCTCGGGCTTCCGATGGGCGCGATGTACGCGGCCGACCTCTTCGGCATGGCCCTCTTCTCGCTGATGATGGTGCGCATCGGCCAGGTCGACGGCGCGACGACCCAGATCGTGATGATGCTCACCTCGCTCGCGTACCTGCCGGGCGTGGGGCTCGCGCTCGCGGGCACGACGCTCGTGGGCCAGGCGATCGGCGCCGGCGACCCGGCGTGGGCGCGACGCCTCGGCAACTCGGTGGTCGCCGTCACGACGGGCTTCATGGGCGCGGTCGGCGTGGTGCTCGCGCTGCTCGGTCCCTGGGTGATGCCGCTGTTCGTGGGCGACGCGGACCCGCAGGCGGAGGGCGTGGTGCGGCTCGGCATCGTCCTGCTGTGGGTCGCGGCGGGCTACCAGCTCTTCGACGGGCTGCAGCTCGGCTCGGGCTTCGCGCTGCGCGGCGCAGGCGACGTCCGCGTGCCGGCGCTCATCTTCTTCGGGCTCGCCTGGGGCGTGTTCGTCCCGCTCGCGCACTCACTCTCGTTCGCGCCCGGCCAGGGATGGTGGGATGGTCTCCCGCAGCTGGGCCTCGGCGCAGTGGGCGGCTGGGTCGCGGTGCTCGCCTACGTCATCCTGCTCGCGGGCGCGCTGCACCTGCGCTGGCGATCGGGGCGCTGGCAGCAGATCCGGCTGTGATGCGGCCGCGCTACGCGAGCCACTCGGTCAGCCCTTCGACCTCGTAGAGCCGCTTCCAGCTCGGCCGCGCGCGGAGCCGGTCGGCGTAGTCCCTGAGCGCGGGCCATGCGGTGACGGGCCTCGGCATGTTGCGCGACCAGCGCATGTACATCAGGGCGTAGAGGTCGACCGCGGAGAAGCCGGCGCCCAGCAGGTACGGCCCGGCGGCCGCGAGATGGGCATCGACGAGCGACCACGCGGATTCGATCTTCGACTGCAGGGCTGCGCGCTGCGCGGGCGGGTGCTCCGGCGTGCCGAGGTCGGTGGGATAGAACCAGAGCCGGAAGACGGGGCCGACCGAGCTCGCGAGGAAAGCGAACCACTGATACCAGTCGGCGCGGAGCGCGCTCCCGGGCGGCGGGGCGAGCCCCGCTTCCGGATGGCGCTCGGCGAGCAGCATCACGAGCGCGGCCGACTCGAAGTACGGCCGGCCGTCGACGACGAGGGTCGGCACCTGCCCGCGCGGGTTGAGCTTCCGGTACTCCTCGCCGTGCTGTTCGTCGCGCCCGAAGTCGACTCTGGCCAGCTTGAACGGCGCGCCCGTCTCGATGAGCACGAGGTGCACGGCCATGCTGGCAGCGCCTGGAGAGTAATAGAGTGTGTACACGGTGCCGCCGCCTCCTCGCACGGAACGCTCCCCGGAGCCGGGGAGGGTGCGCCCACGGCCGCGCCTGCGGCCTCGGGGCATTCATCAATTCTAAATAGAGAGGGCGCTCGTGTCCCATGAATGCTGGAGCGAGCGCCCCCATCATCAAGGCAAGTCGAACACCAGCACCTCGGCGTCCGCGCCTCCGGTGAGGGTCACCTCGCGAGGGTCGACGAGCTTGAGCGCATCCCCCGCCTCGAGCGTCTGGCCGTTCGCCGTGATGCGGCCTCGCGCGACGTGCACGTACACCCGCCGGCCGGGCGAGACCTCGAGCGTCGCCCGCTCGGCGCCGTCGAAGAGTCCCGCATGGACCCGGGCGTCCTGGTGGATGCGCACGGAACCATCGCCGCCGTCCGGCGACGCGATCAGCCGCAGGCGACCGCGCTTCTCGGCGTCCGGGAAATGCCGCTCCTCGTACTCGGGCGCGATGCCCTGGACATTCGGCTGGATCCAGATCTGCAGGAAGTGCACCGGCCGCTCGTGCGAGTGGTTGAACTCGCTGTGCATCACACCCCGGCCCGCGCTCATGCGCTGCACGTCGCCCGGGCGGATCACCGAGCTGGTGCCCGTCGAGTCCTTGTGCGCGAGTTCGCCATCGAGGACGTAGCTGATGATTTCCATGTCGCGGTGCCCGTGGGTGCCGAAGCCGGCCCCCGGCACGACCCGGTCCTCGTTGATCACCCGCAGCGGGCCGAACTGGACGTGCTCCGGGTCGAAGTAGTCGGCGAACGAGAAGGAATGGTACGAGCGCAGCCAGCCGTGGTCTGCATAGCCTCGTTCGTCGGCACGTCGGACTTCGGTCATGGGACACCTCCAGATGTGTTTTGCAGGTGCTTAGACTGACGCCAATTATTTCGATAAAAAAGCCGAATTTATCGACCTTTATTATCTACATTATCGATCTGATTCAGGCCCAGCCGCCGGCGACCGGAAACACCTGCCCGACGAAACAGTCCGCGGCATCGCTGCAGAGATAGGCGGCGAATGCGGCGTCCTCCTCGGCCGACACCAGCCGGCCGAGCGGCACGTCGCGCTTCAGCCGTTCCTGGAACGCGGGCAGGGCCTGCAACTCCGGCGGAAAGTAGGTCGGGTTGTCCACGAAGTTCTGGGCAATGGCGTTGACCTGTACCCCGAACGGCGCTGCCTCGACGCCGACCGACCGGACGTAGGCAAGCTGCGCGCCGCGGGCCGCGCTGTAGGTCGACGCGCGCTTCTGGCCCCTGAGCGCGGCAGCGCTTCCCATGAGCAGGATCTTCCCGGAGCGCCGCTCGATCATCTGCGGCAGCACGGCCCGCACCAGCCGGGGGAGCGGATCGACGAGGTGCGCGAACACGTACCGCCACTCCTCGTCGCTCGCCTCGGCCGCGGTCGAGCGTGGCGCGGGCAGCGACAGGTGGGCGACGAGCACGTCGATCCGGCCCGCTTCCGCGACGAGCACGGCCGGTCGGCCCGGCTCGTCGAGCAGCCCGGCGTCCGCGATCACGGTGGCGCCGGACCGCTCGAACGCCTGCGCGAGCGCGGGTCCCATGAATTCGCGTGCCTGGGTGAGGAGCACGCGCTTGCCCTGCAGGTCGATCATCGTCCTACCCCCAATGCGGTCCTGCCGCGGAGGATCCCGGCTTTCGGATAAAATGCCATGCTTTTCCGCTACCTGCGCGCCGGACCATGCCCACCTACGACTATCTCTGTCCCGCAAACGGCCGCGTCGTCGAAGTGAGCCACAAGATGGCCGACCAGGTGGGCACCTGGGGCGATCTGTGCCGCCGCGCCGGCATCCCGCTCGACGGCACGCCGGGCAACGCCCGCGTCGAGCGCCTGATCACGGGCGGCAACGTGCTCACCGGCTCGCTCGGCAGCAAGTACGAACGGCCCTGCGACACCGGTCCGTGCGGCGCGCCTGCCTGCGGCGGCGGCGGCTGCAGCTTCGAATAGCGCCCTTGCCGCCCCCCCCGCGCATCGGTTTCGTCTCGCTCGGCTGCCCGAAGGCGCTCGTCGACTCGGAACGCATCCTCACGCGGCTGCGCGCCGAGGGCTACGACGTGGTGGGCAGCTACGAGGACGCGAACCTCGTCGTCGTCAACACCTGCGGATTCATCGACGATGCCGTGCACGAGTCGCTCGACGCCATCGGCGAGGCGCTCGCCCGCAACGGCAAGGTGATCGTGACGGGCTGCCTCGGCGCGAAGCCGGAGACGATCACGGACCGTCACCCGAGCGTGCTCAAGGTCACGGGCCCGCACGCCTATGAAGAAGTCGTGGCGGCCGTGCACGAGCAGCTGCCGCCGCTGCACGACCCGTTCGTCGACCTCGTGCCGCCGCAGGGCATCCGGCTCACGCCGCGGCACTATGCGTACCTAAAGATTTCCGAAGGCTGCAACCACCGCTGCACGTTCTGCATCATCCCCTCGATGCGCGGCGACCTCGCGAGCCGGCCCATCGGCGAGGTGATGCTCGAGGCCGAGCGCCTCGTGAAGGCCGGCGTGAAGGAACTCCTCGTGATCTCCCAGGACACGAGTGCGTACGGCGCCGATCTCCGGTACGCGACGGGCTTCTGGGGCGGCAAGCCCGTGAAGGCGAAGTTCGTCGATCTTGCGCGCGCGCTCGGCTCGCTCGGCGCGTGGGTGCGCCTGCACTACGTGTATCCGTATCCGCACGTCGACGACGTCATTCCGCTGATGGCGGACGGCAAGGTACTGCCCTACCTCGACATCCCCTTCCAGCACGGCAGCCCGCGCGTGCTCAAGCTGATGAAGCGCCCGGCGCACGCCGAGAACACGCTCGAGCGCATCCGTCGCTGGCGCGAGGCCTGCCCCGAGCTCGCGATCCGCAGCACGTTCATCGTCGGCTTCCCGGGCGAGACCGAGGCCGATTTCCAGGTGCTGCTCGACTGGCTTGCGGAGGCGCAGCTCGACCGCGTCGGCTGCTTCAAGTACTCGCCGGTGGAAGGCGCCGCCGCCAACGCGCTGCCTGACCCGGTGCCCGACGAGGTGAAGCAGGAGCGCTACGAGCGCTTCATGCAGCTCGCCTCGCAGGTGAGCGCCGCGAAGCTCGCCGCGAAAGTGGGCCGTCGACTGCGCGTGCTCGTCGACGAGGTCGATGCGGACGGAGCGATCGCGCGCTCCGCCGCCGATGCACCCGAGATCGACGGCACCGTGCGGATCCCGAAGCCCGGCAAGCTGCGGCCCGGCGACTGGGCCGACGTCACCGTCACGGCCGCGACCGATTACGACCTGACCGCGCGCATCGCTCGCGCGAACTGAGCAACCCATGAACCCGAAGTCTCTCCGCCTGGCGCTCGCCGGCGTCGCACTCGCCTGCTCGTGGGTCGTTGCGGCCCAGCCCCTCCCGGACGCACCGGAGGCCGCGCCCGCGAAGCCGCAGGTGAATCCGCCGCCGCCTGCCGTGGCTCCGCCCGTCACGCCGCTCACCGAAGCGATACGCGAGCGCGTCGACCACCTGCGCTACGTGCACGAGCACGACGCGCACGACCACTCGATCCGCGGCGCGAACATCGTCGTGGGCGAAGGCGTCGCGCGGCTGTACGAGACCGAGCAGTTCCAGCCGCGCTGGCTCGACGCGAGCCGTCTCGACGAGCTGATCGCCGCGGTCGGCGACCTCCGCTACGACGGCCTCGACCCCGCCGACTACCACATCGACGCGCTGATCTCGTTCCGCACCGACCTGCGTGCGGGCGCGCTCGCGCCCGGCGACCAGGCGGACCTCGAGCTCGTGGCCACCGACGCGATGATGCTCGCGCTCTACCACCTGTACGTCGGCAAGGTGGACCCGGTGAAGCTGAGTTCGCAGTGGAACTACTCGACCCGGCCGTTCGACCCAAAGGTCGGATTCGAGCAGTTCCGGCGCGCGCTCGCCTCGGCCTCGATCGCGGACACGTTCCAGGCCGCCCGCCCGCAGCACGTCTGGTACCAGCGGGGCCGCGAGCGGCTGAAGGAGTACATCGGGCTCGCCGCGGCGGGCGGGTGGTCGCCGGTGCCGGACGGCCCGACGCTCGAGCCGGGGGCCGAGGATCCACGCGTGCCGGCGCTGCGGCAGCGGCTGCGGGTCACGCGCGACTACGACGGCGCGCCGGACCCCTACCCGCCGTCGAGTCTCTACGACCCCGCGCTCGAGACCGCGGTCAGGCACTTCCAGGAGCGCCACGGGCTCACGGCCGACGGCGTCATCGGGCCCGCGACGCGCGCGGCGCTCAACGTACCGGTGTCGGCGCGCATCGACCAGATCCGCATCAACCTCGAGCGCGCGCGCTGGGTGATGCACGAGATCAAGGGCGAGTTCGTGCTCGTCAACGTCGCGGGCTTCGAGGTCGCCTACTTCCGGGACGACGAGCCGATCTGGAGCTCGAGGGTGATCGTCGGCAAGCCCTACCGCGAGACACCGATCTTCCGCTCGCTGATCACCTACGTCGTGTTGAACCCGACGTGGACGATCCCGCCGACGATCCTCGTGAAGGACAAGCTGCCGGTCATCAAGCGCGACCCGGGCTATCTCAAGCGCAACAACATCCGGGTGATCGACTCGAGCGGACGCGAGGTGAACCCGTACTCGGTGAACTGGAGTCGCTATGGCGCGGGCAACCTGCCGCCGTACCAGCTGCGCCAGGACCCGGGCGAGGACAACGCGCTCGGGCTCGTGAAGATCATGTTCCCGAATCCGCACATGGTCTACCTGCACGACACGCCGACGAAGTCGCTCTTCGACAAGGACGAGCGCACGTTCAGCTCGGGCTGCATCCGCGTACAGAAGGCGTTCGAACTCGCCGAGCTGGTCCTGAACGACCCGGCGCGCTGGAACCGGCCGGCGATGGACGCCGTGGTCGCCACGAAGAAGATGCAGACCGTGAATCTCGCGAAGCCGGTGCCGGTGCTCATCCTCTACTGGACGGCACAGCCGCGCGCGGATGGCCAGGTGATCTTCCGCAACGACGTGTACGGCCGCGATCCGGCGACGCTCGCGGCACTGGACAGCGACTTCCGGCTGCCCCGCTGAGAAGCGAAAAAAACCGGCGGGAGCTTGCGCTGGCCGCCGGTCAGACTTTCACGCAGGAGGAAAACTGGTTGTAGTTTCCCTGCCCTGCAGCCCGGCCGCAGCCGTGGAAGTCGCGGAGCGTCCTACGTAGGACTGCGGATTCCGGGATCAGTCGTGATGGTGATGGCCGCCCGGGCCGTGCACGTGGCCGTGCTCGAGCTCCTCGGCCGAAGCCTCGCGCACGTCAGTGACCTCGACGTCGAAGTTCAGGTTCTCGCCGGCGAGCGGGTGGTTGCCGTCGACGGTGACCATGTCGCCGGTGATGCGCACCACCGTCACGACGCGTGCGTGGCCGCCCGAGGGCTGGGCGTGGAACTGCATGCCGGGCTGCACGTTGGCCCCGCCGAACTGTCGGCGCGGCACCTGCTGCAGGAGGCCGTCGTCACGCACGCCGTAACCGTCGGCCGGCTCGACCCGCACGCTCAGCTTGTCGCCGGCCTGCCGGCCCTCGAGCGCCTTCTCGAGGCCGGAAACGAGGTTCCCCTGACCGTGCAGGTACGCGAGCGGGTCGCCGCCCGACGAGCTGTCGAGCACCTCGCCGGCGTCGTTCTTGAGCGTGTAGTGGATCGAGACGACCTTGTCCTGGGCAATCTGCATCGGAGACTCCGGGAATGTTGGAAGGCGGGGCGCGCCGTCAGATCGGACGGCCGTCCTTGAGCGCGAGCCAGCCGCGCACCACCCGGTAGACGACCCACAGGCCGACGATGGTGATGCCGAGGATCCACGTCAGGATGCCGAGCCCGAGCGCGAGCACGAGCGGCGCGGAGAAGAGCCCGACCAGCACGATCCACAGCGCGGCGAACCAGAACGTCCGGAGCTGCCAGCCGAAGTGGCTGTCGAGCCACGTGCCGCGGACCTCGCCGCGCTTCACGTAGTTCATGATCACCGCCACGATCGACGGGATGCCGAACACGAACGCGGTCGCCACCGCCGCGGACGTCAGGATGCCGAGGATCGCGCTCGCCGCGTGCAGCGCGTACATCCAGTGCGTGTAGCTCACCAGGTTCGGTGCAACCGTGCGGGCAGCGGCAGTGTCGGTCACGGGCGGGACCCTCCTCGGGGCTCGGGCACGAAGGCCGCAAGTATCTCAGATCGGGATCCGCTCGCCCAACGGGGGCACCCGCCTGCGGGCGGTGACCTCGATCTCGATGCGCATCCGGCGGTCGGCCAGGCCGACCTGCATCATCGTCGCGGCCGGGCGCACCTTGCCGAACGCCCGCCGCAGCACGGGCCAGCACTTCGGGAAGTCGTCGGCCGAGGGCAGCAGGTAGGTGACCCGGACGACGTCGTCGAGCGAGGCGCCGGCCTGCGCGAGCGCAGCCTCGATGTTGCGCAGGCACTGCTCCGCCTGCTCGACGACGTCGTCCACGATCGTCATCGTCGCGTAGTCGAAGCCCGTCGTGCCGGACACGAACACCCAGTCGCCGTCGACGACGGCGCGCGAATACCCGATCTCGCGCTCGAACGAGGAGCCCGAGGAAACGAGGCGGCGAGTCACGGCGGCCCGCCGGCGGTGCGATGGCGCAGCATCACTGCCGCAGAAGGTGGTCGGCCACCGCGCGATACGACGGCAGCGAGATCGGGTCGAGGTGCACGTTGCTCGCCTTCGGGTGCGACGCGAACCGCGCGATCACCATGCGCGCCTTCGGGTCGATGTAGATGGCCTGCCCGTGGATGCCGCGCGCCATCCAGGCGCCGTGGTCGTCGTGCGAGATCCACCACTGGTCGTTGTAGCTCCAACCGGGCAGCGTCGGATATCCGCCGTACACGAACGCCTCCCGGCTCGCGCCGCGCCGGATCTGCCCGACCACGGCCTCGGGCACGACCTGCTGGCCGTTCCAGCGACCGCCGAGCCGCATCATCTCGCCGAAGCGCGCCATGTCGCGCAGCGTGGCGTTGAAGCCGCCCGCGGCGAGCGGCGTGCCGCGCGAATCGAGCGCGAAGTAGGCGTCGCCCTCCGCGCCGATCCGTCGCCAGATGCGCTCCTCGAGCACCTGGTCCACGGGCTGGCCGGAAACCCGAGCCACCAGCCAGCCGGCGACGTCCGTGTTGGGCGAGCTGTAGTGGAATTCCTTGCCGTGCTCGCCGTTCTTCGCGATGGCCTTCGCGAAGTCGAGGATCGTCGTCGGGCCCGTGTCGCCCGGCGGGCGCGGCAGCATGCCGGCGGCGCGCGCATAACCCACGAAGCGGGCCCGCGGGTCCGTGTAATCCTCCGAGTAATCGAGCGCCGTCGTCATGTCGAGCACCTGCTCGACGGTGGCGTCGCCGAACGCACTGCCGGCGAGTTCGGGGACGTATTTCGTGACGGGCGCGCCCCGATCGAGCCGGCCTTCGGCGACGAGCATCGCTGCGAGCGTGCCGACGAACGACTTCGTGACCGAGAACGCGATGTGCGGCCCGGCCTCGCCGAGCGCACCGGAGTAGCGCTCGTAGACGATGCGGCCGTCGTGCAGCACGACGATGCCGTCCGTGTAGTTCGCAGCCAGGGACTCGGACCAGGTGATGGTCTCCGTGCCGCCGATCGGCGTGAACGTGAGCCCGTCGAGGTCCGCCTCGCGCTCCGCCCGGGGCAGCGGGCTCACCGGACCCGTGCCGCGGGAGACGAGCCGCGTCGGGAACAGCTCGCGCCAGTGCGAGAGCGACCAGCGCAGCTGCGGAAACCGATAATGGCTTCCGTCGGCGACTCGGATCGTCCGGTCGGCAGGCGGCGGCGTGCCCACCATCCAGCCGAGCGCCACGGGATCGGTGGCGGCCGCGTCCGGAACCTCGGAAGCCGAGGCCAGCGCGGGCAGGCAGGCGCAGGCGACGGTGACGGACAGCCAGCCCGCGAGTGGCGCGCGTGGAGAAATAGCCATGGATCCCCCGATCGTGAATTCCGGAAGAGCATAGCCGAGCGCGCGTCCGGACGGAGCCGGGTGGGACGGGCTCCGGCCAGTCCGGAAGCCCGTCCTGCCACGTCAGTGCGGGATGCCGGGCTGCGAGATGTCCTTGAGCGACTCGCCGGTCTCGGCCGGGCGTGCCGTCCGGCTGAGATCGCCGAGCGAGACGATGCCGACCAGGTGCATGTTCTCGTCGACCACGGGCAGCCGCCTCACCTGCAGCTCGCCCATGTCCTTCAGCACGTCGTCGACCGCCTGGTCCTCGCGGCAATAGTGCACCTGCCCGGACATCACGTCGCGCGCGCGGGCGCCCTCCGCGCGGCCATCCGCGACGCAGCGGATCACGATGTCGCGGTCGGTGACCATCCCGATCAGCCGCTCACCCTCCGCGACTGGGACCGATCCGATGTCCTCGTCGCGCATCATCCGGGCGACGTCCGCGAGCGGCGCGTCGGGCGGCACGGTGGTGACGTGTTCCGTCATGACGTCTCTTACGTGGGTCATGGCCTGCTCCTGTTCCCGAGGTGAACTTCCAGCATACGGCGCCCGCGGCCGGGTGCCGGTCGGCGGCGGCAGGACGAATGCGGTCGGTGGAGTCTTGCAGCGCGCGGGTACCGCGCGCCGGATCAGGGCGCGGGCGTGCTTCAGTTCAGGTCGCGCCGCAGCACTTCGCGCTCGCCGACCTCGACGTCGACGACGCTGCAGAATCCGAGATCGTCGCTCGCGCCCCGTTCGTCCTCGTTGCCGCGGCAGGTCAGCGCGAGCGTGTATCGCCCGGCCTGGAGCAGGCCCAGCGCGTAGGAAGGTGCTGCCCCGTCCACCCGGACGCGGGTCGTGGCGTACGGCTCGGCCTCGGCGCCGTCGACGTCGTCCGGGGTCACGCCGTTGCCGGCGTAGAGATAGACCGCGCCGCCGTCGGCCAGCGACGTGCCGGTCGGGCAGGCCGCCGCGACGGTGCCCTCGATCCGCGCCGCGGCGCCCGTCGGGACTGCCCGCAGGGCCGGCGTCAGCGTGTACTCGTCGGCCGCATCCTCGTAGCTCAGCGACTGGCGCAGGTCGAGCACGAGCGATATCGACTCGTCGCTGCTCTCGTCGTCCTCGACCTGGAAGTCGACGGCCGCATAGGCGCCTTCCTGCAGCAGCAACGGGGACTCCACCACCCCGCGCGCCACGACGTTGTCGTCCTCCGCTTCGTCGAACAGGAGCCGCACGCCAGTGTAGCGCCCCGCGGGCAGCGTCTCGTCGGTGAAGAGGCGGAACGTGCCGGCGTCCTGCAGGTCGAGCAGGTCCACGAGCTCGCCCGCGCGGAACTCGAGCGTGTCCGAGCTGCCATCTGCTTTGCGGAAATCCAGTCCCCGCAGGCTCGCGTCGACGCGAGTGATTGCGGGGTCGGCCGGCGGATTCGTATTGAGGTCCACCGTCAACCGGGCGTCGCAGCCGCCGAGCAGCAGGACCGCGGCAGGAAGGAGGACGGCTTTGCGGAAGCTTGTGTTCATCGCTGGGATTCCATGCTAGACGAATCGACCTTGGCTTGCGACGCCCGAGGCCCGGACCGCCAGGGCTCACTCGTGCCGCAGCGCCTCGATCGGGTTGAGCGCCGCGGCGCGCCGGGCCGGGAAGTAGCCGAAGACCACGCCGATCAGCGCCGAGAAGAGGAAGGCGATCACGTTGATGCGCGGGTCGAACATGAACGGCACGTTCAGGACGGGCGCGAGCGCCCAGCTCGCCACGAACGCGAGCGCGAGCCCGACGAGTCCGCCGAGGCAGGAGAGCACGATCGCCTCGACGAGGAACTGCTGCAGCACCTCGCGCCCGACCGCGCCGATCGCGAGCCGGATGCCGATCTCGCGGGTCCGCTCGGTGACCGAGACCAGCATGATGTTCATGATGCCGATGCCGCCCACGAGCAGGCTCACGGCCGCGACCGCGCCGAGGAGTGCCGTCAGGATCCGCGTCGTCCCCTGCAGCGTCTGCGAGATCTGTGCGGTGTCGAAGATGTTGAAGTCGTCCTGCCGCGCGCCCGAGATGTTGCGCCGCTCGCGCAGCAACGCCTGGATCGAGGCCGTCACGGTCACCGTGTCGTAGGCGGGGTCCACCTGCACGGTGATGATCCGCAGGTTGCGGTTGCCGGTGAACCGGCGCTGCACGGTCTTGATCGGCATCAGGACGACGTCGTCCTGGCTCTGCCCGAAGGTGCCCTGCCCGCGCGTGACCAGCGTGCCGATCACCTCGCACGAAACGTCGCGGATCCGGAACCGCTCGCCGAGCGGGTCCTCGGTGCGGAACAGGTTCTGCTGCACCGTCGAGCCGATCACGCACACCGCCTTGCCGGCCTGCTCCTCGGCGGGCGTGAAGACGCGCCCCGTCGCGAGCGTCCACTGCTGCGCCGTGAAGTACTCGGCGGTCGTCCCCGTGATCGTCGTCGACCAGTTCGCGGCGTTGCGCACCACCGTGCCCGAGGACTGCGCGACCGGCACGACCGCGACCACGCCCGCGACCTGCGTGCGGATGGCCTCGACGTCGTCCATCTGGAAATCCGGCGGCGCCGGCCCGCCGCCGCCCCGTCCGAATCCCTGGCCGGGACGGACCTGCAGCAGGTTCGCGCCGAGGCCCGAGATCTGCTCCTGAACCGCGGCCGTCGCGCCGTTGCCGAGCGTCACCATCGTGACCACGGCCGCGACGCCGATCACGATCCCGAGCACGGTCAGGAACGAACGCAGCAGGTGCCGGCGGATTTCCCGGAACGCGAGGGCGAGCGTGGGACCGAGCGCGCTCACGGATCACGCCTCTCGACGCTCGCGACGACGCCGTCGCGGATGTGGACGACGCTGCGCGCATAGGCCGCCATCTCGGCCTCGTGGGTGACCATCAGGATCGTGATGCCGCGCGCGTTGAAGCCGCGCAGCAGTTCCATGATCTCGATGGACCGCGCGGTGTCGAGGTTGCCGGTGGGCTCGTCCGCGAACAGCACCCGGGGCATCGTGACGATCGCGCGCGCGATGGCGACGCGCTGCTGCTGGCCGCCCGAGAGCTCGGCCGGCGTATGGTCCCACCACTCGGCGAGCCCCACCTGCGCGAGCGCGGCGAGCGCCGCCTCGCGCCGGGCCCGCGGCGGCTCGCCGCGGTAGAGCAGCGGCAGCTCGACGTTCTCGAGCGCGCTCGTCCGGGCGAGCAGGTTGAACCCCTGGAAGACGAAGCCGAGGTAGCGACGCCGCAGCAGCGCGCGCTCGTCGCCGTCGAGCCGCTCGACGTGGAATCCCTGGAACAGGTACTCGCCCGAGGTGGGCGTGTCGAGGCAGCCGAGGATGTTCATCATCGTCGACTTGCCGGAGCCCGACGGCCCCATCACGGCGACGAACTCGCCGGCCTCGATGTCGAGGTCGACGCCGCGCAGCGCCTGGAAGGCGCCCGCGCCGCTGCCGAACGTCTTGGTGACGCCGCGCAGCCGGATGAGTGGCTCAGCCGCCACGGGCAGTCGACCCCGACGCGCCGCCCGCGGCCAGCCGCCCGGTCACCACGGCCGCACCTTCCTCGAGGCCCTCGCCCGTCACCTCCGTGTGGCTGCCGTTCGTATCGCCGGTCCGCACCGGGACCGCGACGAGCTCGCTGTCCGGGCCGAGCACGTACACGCGCTGTTCGCTGCCGCGGCCGATGCCGACCTCGCGACGCTGGCTGCTCGCAGTGCCGCGCGGTGGCCCGGGCAGCAGCACGCCGGTGACGCCCGAGCGCCCGCCCTCGGCCGCGGTCGCGTCGGGCGAGAAGCGGAGCGCCGCGTTCGGGACGAGCAGCACGCCCTGTTTCTCGCTCGTGACGATCTCGGCCGTCGCCGTCATGCCCGGACGCAGCAGGCCTTCGGCGTTGTCGACCGTGAGCGCCGCGGTGTAGGAGACGACGGTGTTCGACGAGCCGCTGCCCGAGGACGTGCTCGTACCCGAGCCGCTCAGCGCGCTCGAGCCGAGGTCGACCCGTTCGACGAGGGCGGCGAACTCGCGACCGGGGAACGCGTCGACCTGGAAAGTCGCCTCCTGTCCCGCCGCCACCTGACCGACGTCCGCCTCGTCGACCTTCACCTCGAGCCGCATCTCGTTCAGGTCCTCGGCGATCAGGAACAACACCGGCGCGTTGAACGACGCCGCGACGGTCTGGCCCGGATCGATCTGCCGCGACAGCACGACGCCCGTCACCGGCGAGCGGATCAGGGCCTTCGAGAACTGCGTCTGGTCGGACGAGAGCTGCGCGCGCGCCTGCGACACCGCCGCCTGCGCAGACTGCACCCCGGCCCGCGCGCGCGCGTGCTCGGCCCGCGCGACGTCGAGTTCGGCGGGAGACGGCACCTTGCCGTTCGACAGCCGACGCACTTCCTCGAGCCGGTCGAGCGAGGCCTGCGCCTGCTGCATCGACGCCTCCGCCTGCGCGACGTTGGCCTGCGCCGCCTGCAGCGCCGCCTGTCCCTGCGCGATCGTGTCCTGGAGACGGGACGTGTCGAGCCGCGCGAGCACCTGGCCCTTCGTCACGCGGTCGTTGTTGTCGGCGGTGACCTCGGTGACGAGCCCGGACAGTTCGGAGCCCACTTCGACGACGTTGGTCGGCTGCAGGTTGCCCGTCGCGGAGACGGTCACGCGCAGGTCGCCGCGCTGCACCGTCGCAGTCGCATAGGCCGGGGCATCGTCGCCACGGCCCCGGTACCAGTACACCGCCAGGCCGGCGAGCAGCAGCAGCGCCGCGGCGAGCGCGATGCGACGGAGCAGGCGCGCTCGCGGTGACTGCGAGTGTCGACCCAGGAATTCGTCCAGCCCGGCACGAGGCGAGTCTGGGGCGGTCGCGTCAGGACGGTTCATGGCGAGTTCCCCCGGGCCGCGTCCGACACGGCCGGCAGTGCTTCCGCCGGCGCGACGTTCCAGCCGCCGCCCAGCGCCTTGTAGAGCTGCACTGCCGCGACCGAGCGAGCCGCCCGGACGGACAGACGGCTGTCCTCCGTCGTGAGCAGGCTGCGCTCCGAGTCGAGCAGCGTCTGGAAATCGATCAGGCCCGCCTGGTACTGGTTGCGCGCGAGCAGCACGGCGTTGCGGGCGGCTTCGAGCGCGACCACGAGCTCGACTTCGCGCCGGGCCGCGACGTCCGCCGCGACGAGCGCGTTCTCGGTTTCCTCGATGGCGGCGAGCACGGTGCCGTGGTAGTTCGCGAGCGACGCGTCCGCCGCTGCGCGCTGCTGCTCGACCGCGGCGCGCAGGCGGCCACCCTCGAAGATCGGCGCCGTCAGCCCCGCGGCGAGCGCTCCGACCGCCGCATCCAGGGTATTGCCGAGCGAGGTGCCGGCGCCGCCGAAGCTGCCGGTGAGCCGCAGCGCGGGGTAGAGATCCGCCTCGCGGACCCCGATGAGCGCGATGTCCGCTACGAGCGTGCGCTCAGCGGCGAGCACGTCCGGCCGGCGGCGCAGCAGCTCCGCCGGGATACCCGCGTCCGGCACCGCAGCGAGCGGGATCTCGCCGGTGCCGCCGAGCTGCGCCTCGACCGCGGACGATGACTGCACCGTCAGCACCGCGAGCCGGTTGGTCGCCGACGCGAGCGACTGCTCGAAGAGCGGCAGGGCGGCAGCCGTCTGCGCGCGGAGGCGCCGTGCCTGCTCGAGGTCGAGCTGGCCCACGAGCCCCGCCATCACGCGCCACTCGACGATCTGCAGCGTCTCGTCCTGTGCCGCGAGATTCTGGCGGGCGATGTCGAACTGCTGCTGCGCAAGCCTCGCGTCGAGGTAGTTGAGCGCGACTTCGGCAACCACCGAGATGCGGACGCTCTGGCGGGAAGCTTCGACCGCCGCGAGGTCCGCAGTGGAGGCCTCGATCGAGCGGCGCGTGCCGCCGAAGAGGTCGACCTCGTAGGCCGCGTCGAAGCCGGCCGTGTACGTCGTCGCGTCGAGGGAGAACGATCCCGTGTCCGCCTCGCGGACCGCGGCGGTGGCGCCGACCCCGAGCGACGGCCACAGGCCTGCGCGCACGATGACCAGGCTGGCGCGCGCCTGGCGGACACGGGCCGCGGCTGCGTCGAGATCCGTGTTCGCCTCGAGCGAGCGGTCGACGAGCCGGGCAAGCGTGGGGTCGTCGAAGGTCGTCCACCACGTGGCGAGGTCAGCCGTGACGGGACCCGCCGGCTGAGGCGACCCGGCGAGATACGCGGACGGCAGGCCGAGTTCCTCGGCCGACGGGCTGCGGGGCTCCGGGCCCAGTGCGCAGGCCGGAAGCAGCAGGATCACGGGCAGGAGGAGGGCGAGCCGGTGCGGCAGGATCATGCGATCGGTGGGCAGGGCGCGGACAGGCCCCGCAAGCCGCCGGAGTCTAACCTACGGCCGGACGTTCGACCGCGACACGTCGCGGTGCAGGCGACTCTCGCCGCGGCCGTCAGTCCTCGAGGGCGAAACCGACCTTGATCGTGACCTGCCAGTGGGTCACCGCGCCCTCGTCGATCGAGCCGCGAACCTCCTGCACCTGGAACCACCGCATGTTGCGGACCGATTCGGCCGCCTTGGCGAGTGCCGCCCGGACGGCGTCATCGCTGCCCGTCGTGGAGCTGCCGGTGAGCTCGAGGACCTTGTAGACGCGGTTGGTCATTGCTGCATCCCCTGATGTGATGCCGGGCACGATAGGCCGGTCGAACCCGGACCACAACGGTGCGCACGGCCCGGCGGGCGCTCATCGCGGCCGTCGCGCCCCAGTCTTCCGGTTGCGGACCGGTTTCCCGCTCCGCGCGCTGCTGCGCGACCGCAGTTCCTGCTTGACGCGCGCACCGCGAGCCTCGAGCACGGGCCTCAGCAGATCCTGCACCCAGGGGAACGTCGAGACCAGTTTCGCGAGCGCGAGCGACTGCGCCGGGATCGCGCGTTCGCGCGTGCGATCGAGTGCGCACGCCACGACCGCCTCGGCCACCTCCTCCGCGGATAGTATCGGCTGCGAGAACACGAGGTCCGGCACGTGATCGAGGTCGTCGAGGACGAACGGCGTCGAGATGGGTCCCGGCGAGACCACGCACGATCCGACCCCGGCGTCCTGGAGCTCGCCGCGCAACGCGAACGTGAATCCGCGCAGCCCCCACTTCGACGCACAGTAGGACGCCTCGTCCGGCAGGGGCACGTGGCCCGCGATCGACGCCACGTTGACGACCACGCCGCGCGACTCGCGCAGGTGCGGCAGCGCGAGCCGCGTGAGCAGCATCGGAGCCTTGAGGTTCGTGTCGATGACCATCGCGATGTCGGCGGGGTCGAGCGTGTCGAGCGGGCCGCGATGGTTCGCGGCGGCGTTGTTCACGAGCACGTCGATGCGCCCGTACTTCGCGACCGTCGCGTCGATCAGCCTCTCGAGCTGCGAGAGATCCGCGACGTCGGTCGGCACCGCAAGACCGCCGAGTTCGCGGGCGAGCTTGCGTATCCTGGCCGCCGAGCGCGCCGCGAGCACGACGCGGGCGCCGCGCCTCGCGAACGCGCGTGCAGCCGCAGCGCCGACGCCCGACGAGGCGCCCGTGACGATGACGACCTGGTCCTTGAATGACTTCTTCACAGCGTGGTCCATCCGCCATCGACGCAATAGACCGATCCGGTCACGAACGAGGCTTCGTCCGAGGCCAGGAACAGCGCCGCGTTCGCGATCTCCGCGGGCTGGGCGAGCCGGCGCATCGGGTGCATCGACTCGATCATCTGCTGTCCTTCGGGGGTCGAGCAGGTCGTCGCCCGGATGAGCGGCGTGTCGACGCCGCCCGGGGCGATCGCGTTCACGCGGATCCCGTCCTGCGCGTAGTCGATCGCACAGGTGCGCGTGAGGCCCACGACGCCGTGCTTGGCCGCCGTGTAGGCGGCCGCCGAAGGGAACCCGACGACGCCCGCGGCCGAGGCGATGTTGACGATGCTGCCCCGCCCGTTCGCGGCGAGGGCGGCCAGCTCGTGCTTCATGCTGTAGAAGATGCCGTCGAGGTTGTTGTCCATCAGCTCGCGATAGGCGGCCGAGTCCGTCTCGTGCAGCTTCCCGACGGGCCCGAGGATGCCGGCGCAGTTGACGGCTGCATCGAGCCGGCCCCAGCGCGCGGTCGTCGTGCGGATCGCGTCCGCGACGTCGGCTTCGTGGCGGACGTCGATCGCGAACTGCGCGACGCGGTCCGGATGCTTCTCCGCGAACGTGGCCCCGACGCGCGCGAGCCGGGGCCCGTCACGGTCGATCATGGCGACGCGGGCGCCCTCCGCGAGCAACCGGTCCACGACCGCCTCGCCGATCCCGGAGGCGGCACCCGTCACGCAACACACCTTGTCCTTCATTCGCATCGAAAATCCCTCGGTCGCTGGCCAACGCCGCGTCCATTGTACGGCGGCGCCGATCACCACGGACCGTGCGCGCCGCGGTCGGCGTCGGTCACGGACGGCTCCGCGGGGGCGCCCAGCGGATGCGAGCCCGGCGGCCGCACCACCAGGCGTCGCACGCGCAGGTGGTCGTCCTCGACGAGCCGCAGCAGGCGCTCGCGCACGGCGAAATCGGACTGGGTGGTCCGCGTGCGCCAGCGCAGGTAGTCGAGCCAGGTGGGGCATTCGAAGCGTTCGATCCACAGGTTCACGGCGTCGACGTCCTGGCTGATTGACCACGCGCGCGCGCCGTCGCGCCGCCGGATGCGGCCGACTTCGTTGATGACCGCGACGAACTCGACCGCGTTCTCGGGCCGGACGTGGTACTCGATGGCGACGACGACCGGCCCGGAGGTCGAGTGGATGTCGACGCTCGGCGGGACGAGATCGGCGCGGGACCGCGGATCGAGCGCACCGAGCGGCGCTACCGAGACCGGCAGCCATCGGGCGACGGCAAGCGACCCGAGTGCGGCGATGCCCGCCATCGTCAGGGCCTCGCGCAGCCCGGCGGCGTCCGCGAACTCGCCCCATCCCCAGCTGCCGAGGGCCATGCTCGCGAACGCGACGGTCTGGTAGATCGCGAGCATGCGCCCCGTCACCCAGCGCGGCGAGGAGAGCTGCACGGCGATGTTGAAGTTCGCGAAGGCGAGCGTCCACGCGGACCCCGCGAGCACCATCGCGAGCAGCGTCACCGGCATCCAGTGGCTCCGCCCGATGCCCACGATCGCGACGCAGGCGAGTGCCGAAAGCGCCCGGAACAGCGCATCGCTCGAGCAGCGCTGTCGCAGCGCGGCGCTCGAAAGCGCGCCGAGCATCGCGCCCACGCCGAAACCGCCCATCAGCACGCCGTACGTCGCGGCCCCGCCGCCCAGCAGGTCGCGGGCCACGACGGGCATCAGGGAGGGCACCGCAACGATCGGGATCGTGTAGAGCGCGCACCGCAGCAGGATCGCGATGAGGTGCGGCGACAGGCTGACGTAGCGCACGCCGGCCGCGAGCGCCGTGCCGAGCGGCTCGGGCGGCAGCTCGCTGCGCGCCCGCTGCGGCCGCCACCAGGCGAGCGTCGCGAGGATGCCGAGGTACGAGAACGCATTCACGACGAAGGCGATCGCGGCACCGGCCGCCGCGACGATCACGCCGCCGATCGCGGGGCCCACGCTGCGCGCGAGGTTGAACCCGACGGCGTTGGCCATCACGGCCGGCGCGATGAGCGCGCGTGGCACCTGGTCGCCGATGGATGCCTGCCAGGCGGGTGCGAAGATCGCCGCGCCGCAGCCGATCAGGAACGTGAAGCCGAGGAGCAGCGACGGGGTGATGGCGCCGGCGTACACCACGATCGCGAGTCCGACCGAGGCCGAGAGCGCGAGCACCTGCGAGAACAGCATGATCGCGCGACGATCACGCGTGTCGGCGTACGCACCCGCGGCCAGCGAGAGGAAGAAGAACGGCAGCGAGCCCGCCGTCTGCACGAGCGCGACCATGCCGGCGGACGGCGCGATCGTGGCCATGAGCCACGAGGCGCCGACCGTCTGGATCATGCTGCCGAAGGACGAGGCGAGCGAGGCCCACCAGAAGAGCGCGAATGC
>Ga0105090_10000130_pt1 | contig 31397 bp, 30 predicted proteins | sample PPLLak3March2015_FD_79110 | JGI IMG/M metagenome (GOLD analysis project Ga0105090, IMG submission 79110) | Freshwater sediment microbial communities from Prairie Pothole Lake near Jamestown, North Dakota, USA - PPLs Lake P7 Core (1) Depth... | ecosystem: Environmental > Aquatic > Freshwater >...
CCGCCGGTGTTGATCGCGTAAATGACTTTTTTGTCCGTGACCTTGCGTATGGCGGCATGAATGGCCTCGGCATTGGCGCGGCTGCCGCCGGTATCAATGACGATGATGCCCTCGTCAGAGACGATAAAACCGGATGTCATGTTGTGGCCGAGATTGGCCGATGAACGCTGGCCGAGGTCGCCGACCAGTGCGTAAATGTTGTCAGCGACACGGACAGTATCGAAGGCCTGCGCGGCAAGAGTGCTGACCAGACAGACGACAGCTAACAGAGAGCGAATTATCATAAGTATTTGTTTTTAAACATATTTTTAGAAATACAACCGCGCCTGCAATTCCAGCCGGCTGCTGTTCACCCGTTCGCCGAATTCCGAGTATTTATCGCCGCCCAGCAAAAACGCCCGCGCCCGCAGTTCTACGTTTTTGAATCCGGTATACAGCACTTCCGGCGCGACCGAATAGCTGCGGTCGTTGGCATTGGTGATCAGCGTAATCGCCGGCGTGAAATAGAGGATGTCGAACGGTTCCTTCTGGCTGACGCGCAGGTATAGATAATCGCGGCCCGGGTTGGGGCGGGTCACGCCGGAACGGCCGAGGCTGGCCGCACGCTGCAGCAAGGTGCTGTTGCCGGAGCCTGTGAATTGCGCATAAGCGCTATCGACATAACGGTAGAACGACTGCAGTTCATTTTCGTTGTAACCGGGACCGTTGCGGTAGTACTCGAATATCCAGGTGGCGTCGCTTTCAGTCAGGTAACGCGTACCGAGCAGGAAGCTGGACACCGCCGACTGTTGCAGGACGGTGACCTTGCCCGTGGCATCGACCACCGGACGCTGGGTGTCATATATACGCGCCCATTCGCCATGGATTTCGAGGTTGCTGCCGAGGTTCCGCGAAAAATCCATGCCGATGCGGCGGCTGCGGCTGCCGTTGCTGAGGATCATGAAGTCGATATCAGTATCCTTGTAGAGCAGGTACAGTTTCGCGGCGGCGTTGAGATGGCCCGAGCTGCCGAAATCGTGGTTGACGTCGGAACTCACCGGCAGCAGCACCGGTGTGAATGCCACGGTGCGCAGATCGCCGTCGAAATTGCGGATGTAGTCCGCAGTGAGCATGGTGAAACCCTGGCGCGCCTGATCCGGATCGTTGGGATCCTTCAGTCGCTCAACGAAGCCGACCGTGGTCCACGCATAACCCTTGCCCCACTTGAGCGCGATTTTTCCGGCATCAAGCGTGAATCCCGGGTCGGGCTTGTATGAACCATACAGTTCATCGAAGCGGAATTCGCGGTCAAACTGTTGTGTTGACCAGTCACCCTCGAGATGGGCACGTGCGTTCAGCGTCAATGTTCCGGAGCGCAGCTTGCCCTCCGGTTTCAGCGTCAGCGTGGTCTGGTCCAGGCTGTCCCGGGGCTGGTTGTAGAAACCCAGCTTGTACAGCGCGCTGTCCTGGTTGAGCCGTAAATGCTGCTGCTTGAGTTCGATGTAGCCGTTGAACTCAAAGGGTTTTTTCTCGAACTCGGAGGCGTCGAAGCTGAAATCCTGCGCCTGCGTCGCGCCGGCCGTCGCGAGTAGCAGGGTGATGCCGACAGCGAGGGCGCGGAGCGGCATCGCAAGGTCACTTGCGCAGGTCTTCGACGCGGCCCAGGTAATTCAGCGAAAATACTTCATCCGGAAAATCGCGCTTCTTGACCTGCGAATACAGCATCACTGACTTGTGGCCCTTGTACAGCGGGCTGTCGGTTTCAACTGTGGCGGGGCGGCGAATGCCGCCGCCGAAATCCTTGATGTCCTTGAAATAAAGCGTCTTGATCAGCAGGCCGCTGGCAGCGTAAGCCTCGATTTTGGTCGGCAGCAGGACCTTGCGGTCGACCCACATTTTCAGGCGATCGTAGGCGACCTCGTTGCTGCGTGCCTTCAGCGCCAGGATGTAAGCGTCCTTCTGTTCCTCGACACCCTCGGCGTTGTACTCGACGGCGTAGTCGACCCGCAGGATGTCGGCATTGTTGAACACGCCGCCGATCACCGACTGCAGGCTGGTGATGCGTACCGGTTTGCCGACGCTGGGGATGTACAGCCACATGTTGTCACCCTGGCGCAGCGTGGCGCGACCCTTGTCGCTGGACGGCGCCAGGAACAGTGCCACTACTTTGTCGCGGCCTTTCTTGACCGAATACATCACGAACTCCTTCTTGTCACCGCTGGGTTCGATGTTGATCAGTTTGCGGTACATCTCGTACGATTCGGGTTCGAGGTTGCGGTCGACTTTTTTGAGAATTTCGTTGCCGTCGGCAGCCATAGCCGGCAAAACAAAGAGCAGCGCCAGCACGGGCAATATACGTTTGATGTTCATGTTTGTTGTTCCTGGTTGGTGATCTGACTGTTGTCAGACATGGCGCAGTGCTGTGATCGGATCCATGCGCGAGGCCTTCCATGCCGGTTGCAGGCTTGCGAGTCCCGCAACCACGATCACAATGACGGCGGTGATGATGATGTCTGATGCGCCCAGCGAGGGCGACAGCAGCAAGCCCTGCTGCTGACCGAAGGCATAGGTGATTTTCCAGATATTCAGCCCGTAGATTGCCGCCAGGCTCAGCACAACGCCGATGAATGTACCGGCAGTGCCCAGCATCAGCCCTTCGATCAGGAACATGCCAAGAATCCGGCTTGGTGGCGTGCCGATGGCGGCGATCGCACCGATTTCCCGGATGCGTTCGTACACCGCCATGACCATTACATTCATCACCGAAACCAGCACGATGGAGATCAGCATGATCTTGATGGCCAGCGTCAGAACGTCGATCATTTTCGCAATGTTCGAAAACGGGCTGAGACGCTCCCAAGTATGGAGTTCCAGCGCATTCTGGCCCGCCTTGTTCTTAATGCCGGCGAATACCGGCTGCAGGCGGTCGTTGGCCTGCTGGATCAGCTGCGGATCCTTGAGGCGCACGGCAATTTCACTGACTTCGGCATCCGTCATGCGCAGCAGTTCGCGGGCATCATCAAGATGGATGTAGCCGTCGCGGCCTCCGGGGCCGGTAGCGCTCTCCAGCGTACCGCGCACCTTGAAGGTTTTGCCGTTGACCGAGCCGTCACGGTTGGTTGCGATCAGCACAACCGCATCGCCGGGGCTGACCTTAAGTCCGCGCGCGACCAGCACCGGGATCAACAGTTCGCCGCGGACGACCAGCGGGCCGTCCTTGACGCCGTCAAGTCGACGGCCGGCCAGCAACGGCAGCACGGCCGCCTCGGCCGCAGGATCAATGCCATTGATGCGCAGGCTGGTGGTCTCGGTGAAATTGCTGAACATAGCGCCGAACTTGATGCGTGGAGACACCGCTGCCACCGCCGGATCCTGACTCAATTCCTTGCTGACTCGTGCAGCCATCTGCGGCGCCATATTCAAATTCAGCGGTAGGCTTTCGATCGAGGCCACGTATCCCCGGCGATGGATCTGCAGATGGCCGAGCATCGAATCGGTGATCTGGCCGATCATCAACTGCTTGAACGAGCCGCTGATGGCCATGAACAGCAGCACTGCAGTAACGCCGATGACGATCAACAGGGAGGTCAGCAGGGTGCGGCGTTGATAACGCAGCAGGTTGCGCGCGGCGAGCTGTATGAGCTTAAGCATGGTTTGCTCCCGTGTTCGCGGCCAGCCGGCCGTCTTCCAGTGTGTAGGTCACTTCGGCCTCGCGCATGACTTTCGGGTCGTGGGTCGAAAACACAAACGTGGTGCCGAGCTGGTCACGCATTTTTTTCATCAATTCGATGATGCGGTGGGCGGTGTCGTGGTCGAGATTGGCGGTGGGTTCGTCGGCGAGCACCAGTTTCGAGTTCGAAACCAGCGCACGGGCGACTGCGACGCGCTGCTTTTGTCCGCCCGAGAGTTGGTCGGGCCGTTTGTTGGCCTGATCGGCCATGCCAACTGCCTCCAGCATTGCCATGACCTGGGCGCGGCGTTTTTCCGGCGGCCAGTTCTGCACCATGATCAGCGGGTATTCGATGTTTTCGTAAGCTGTGAATACCGGGATCAGATTGAAGTCCTGGAAAATGAAACCGATGTGATTGCCGCGAAATTTCGCGCTGGCACGCCGGTCAAGCGATGCGACATCAGTGTCGAGTACTGAAATATGACCACTTGTGGGGTGGTCGAGGCAGCCGATCATGTTGAGCACCGTGCTTTTTCCGCTGCCGGAAGGGCCGACAAAGGCGACGAAAGAAGCCGACTCGATTGTGAAATCGATGCCGCGCACGGCCGGGACGTCGATATCGCCGATGCGATAGGTTTTTGTGAGTCTTTCGGCGTGGATAAGGCTCATGGTTGCTGGTATCCGGTGGGTTTCGGAACGGCGAAGTCTGGCGCCAATGCCGGTTCGTGAATTGACAAGGATCAAGGCGTGCCGGTAAAGCTGCCGGGAAAGTCAGGGTTTCCCGGGATGGAATACCAGAAAATACTGATTTGGCAGAAACCCGTGCTCTTCAGACAACAGGTAGCCGGCGCGTTGCAGTTCAGCCTTGACCTGCTCCGGCGCAATACGCGCGGCTTTGGGCGGGCCTTCCGGTGAATCCATCCTGAAGTCGATGATTGCCAGCCTGCCGCCGGGTTTCAGTGATGCCTGCAACTGGCGGAAGTATTGTTCGCGGTTTTCGACATGGTGATAGACGTCGACAAGGATCACCACATCGGCTTTTTCCGGCAGTCGCGGGTTGCCCGGTTTGGCCTGCACCGCGGTGACGTTTTTCAGGCCTTCGCGTTTGGCGCGGTCGGCGAGGTATTTCACCATGTCGGGTTCGGTGTCGAGACCGTAGACCCGGCCCTGCGGCACCATGTGCGCGAAACGCGCCGAAAAATATCCCGTGCCCGAACCGATGTCTGCGATGACTGCGTCCGGTTTCAGCTTCAGTGCCTGGATGACTTCATGCGGTTTTTGCCAGGCATCGCGTTTTGGATCGTCAAAAATCTTGGCCCAGTGCTCGGCGCCGCTGAAACTGTGGTCGTGAGTGTGCGGGGATTGGGCTGCAGCCGGATTCGCGAGGAGTAAGAGGCCGAGCGCGATGGCGGGGATGGCGCGGTGGAACAGCGGATTTTTCAAGTGAGCTCCCTGGAATGGTGCGGCCATTGCGGACGGGTTCAGTGATTGTGTGTGGCGGTGCCCGGAGTCATTGCGCTGCGCGGGCCGCCGGACCCCATGGACATGCGCGAGTCAAGACCGCGGTGGAAGGCAACCCGTCCTTCGTTCACCAATTCGGTGACTTCGGTGGCGTGCGCCTGCAGCGCGGCCGCTACTTTGGCGTCGGCGGAAGTGCGTGTGACGACGGCGCCCTTGGCCGTGAATTCGACTACGGATTTGATGTTTTTCGCGTTGTCGAAAATCACCGGCAGCGTGGTGCTGAAAATGTTGAATTCCTTGCCCTCGGCAAGCCGGCCTGACATGCTGGCGACATGCGCCTTGATGTCCTGTGCGATTTTCGGATCGTCGGACTCGGTGACGGTTTTGATGCCGTCGGGCAGGCGGGTGACGGTGCGGCGGATTTTGGTGTTTTCGTGCACCAGGTTCATGACGATGCCCATGTCAGTGGACGAGTTGGCGTCCTGTTTGGTCAGCATGCCAACCGGGCCGCGTCCCATGCCTGCGCCCATTCCCATGCCTTGCCCCATCATCGGGCCATGGCCAGCAGCGCCGTGGTTGTGGTTCATGCTGTGACCGGTGGATTGGGCGGATGCGGTGGCTGCGACGAATACCAGCGCGGCAGCAAGGGCCATCTGGTTGCGGTGTTTCATGTCGTTTCTCCTCAGTTCCGGAAAAGAAGAAGGGCGGTTGTTGCCGCCCCTCCCGTCGGCTTAGTGCTTGTGCTCTTGGTTGCCGCGGTTGTGGCCTTGCGGACCGCGGTGTTCCGGCATGGTGACGCCTTTTTCAGTTGCGCGCTTTTGCATTTCGGCACGGTTGGCCGATGCGATCTGCTGGCGCTCTTCCGGTGTTTTCGCGGCGCGCATCTTTTCCTGCATGGCGCTGCGTTCTTCCGGAGTGGCCAGCGATTGCGCACCGTGGCCACCATGGCCCCCGGTTTCGCCACGTTTGGCGTGTTTTTCGCCGCCGTGGTTCATGCCCTGCATGCTGCCTTTCATGCCGTGCTGCATGCCCTGGTGCTGGCCGCCCTGCGCACCGTGCTCCATGTTGCCGTGCATCTGGCCCGGCTGGGCGTAAGCGGCGGTAACACCAAGGGTCAGTGCGATGGCGATTGCGGTTTTGTTGATCTTGTTCATGGTCTCGTCCTTTAGATGGTTGTGGTTTATGCCGGATTGCCCCTGATCGTCCGGTTCTGCGGCTCCGGGCTTTCCTGACGCCCTGATTAACGCATTAGCCTGTAAATCAACTGTTACCGGCAAGGGGCTTTTGGTATCGCAGCTTTGCAGTCCGGAACACATTGATACACTACGATACAATTTTTCCGGCCGACGGGTCGCTCCTCCGGTATAAACAGCGCATGACTGCCCCCGACCACATCCTGGTGGTGGATGACGACACGGAGATCCGCAACCTGCTGCGTGAGTATCTGCAGCTGCAGGGTTACCGCGTCACGGTACTTGCCGACGGCAGGGGCTTGCGAGCGGCGGTGGATACTGCCCCTCCTGACCTGGTCATCCTCGACGTCATGATGCCCGGCGAAGACGGCCTGACGCTGTGTCGCGAATTGCGTGCGCGTTCTGGGGTGCCGATCATCATGCTTACGGCTCGCGGTGAGGAAACCGATCGCATTGTCGGCCTCGAACTGGGCGCCGACGATTACATTGCAAAACCGTTCAGCCCGCGGGAGCTGCTGGCGCGCATCAAAAGTGTGCTGCGCCGCGCACGGGCATTGCCGGAGAACCTGAGGCATGAAGAATCCGGCGTGTTCCGTTTTTCCGGCTGGACACTGGATGCGGCGACCCGCAACCTGACCTCACCCGCCGGCGTGGTGGTGGCGCTGAGCGGCACCGATTTCCGCCTGCTGAAAATATTTGTTGATCATCCCAACCGCGTGCTGACCCGCGACCAGTTGATCGACCTGATGCTGGCGCGCGAAGCCGGACCATACGACCGTGCAATCGACGTGCAGGTCAGCCGCTTGCGCCAGCGCCTTGGCGAGGACGCGAAAGAGCCTGTCATCATCAAGACCGTGCGCGGCCAGGGCTACGTGTTCTCCGCCCACGTAGAAGCGGGCGCGCGATGAGTCTGCTGCCGCGCTCGCTGTTCAGCCGTCTGGTGCTGGTGCTGCTCGGCGGCCTGCTGACGGCGCAGTTGTTGAGCTTTGCCGTGCACATGCACGACCGCGGCGAATTGCTGGCGCAGGCCAGCGGCATGCAGTCGGCGCAGCGCATTGCCGATATTGTTAATCTGCTGGATACGCTGACGCCGCTGGAACGCCAGAAAATCGTCAAGGTGCTGGCCGCACCGCCACTGGCGGTGAGCCTGGATCGTCCGCCACTGGCGCCTGCCGATGCGACCAGTGAATCAGGTGCGCGCGCGGCGCTGTTTGCGACTGTACTGCGGCGTTTTCTCGGTGAGGAACGCAATGTCGTGGTCGGCATGGCCGTGGGCGTCCCGTATCAGGGAGGATCATATCCGGGTGGCGGTGCGATGCGCGGGCCCGGCGGTTCGGGTGAAAGGACGCCGCCAATGATGCGTCACGGTGGTGGCGGTGGTTTGACCTTTGTCGCACAGGTCGCCTTGCGCGACGGCACGCGGGTGACTTTTGATGCGCGCCAGCGGCAGGCCACCGAGAACTGGCCGTACCGCGTGCTGCTGAGCATCGCATTGCTGCTGGCCGCGGTGATTGCGGTGTCGCTGGTGGCGGTGCGCTGGGCGACACGGCCGCTGAAAACGCTGGCTGATGCTGCAGACGAACTGGGCAAAAACATCAACCGTCCACCGCTGGCGGAAACCGGCCCGACCGAGGTGGCGAGCGCGGCGCGTGCTTTTAATACCATGCAGTCGCGGCTTGCAAGTTATCTGCGCGAACGCACCCAGGTGCTGGCGGCGATGTCGCACGACCTGAAAACGCCGATCACGCGGCTGCGGCTGCGCGCCGAACTGCTGGAGGATGCGGATCTGCGCGCCAAGTTTGGCGGCGACCTGCAGGAAATGGAGACCATGGTGTTGTCCGCGCTGGACTTCCTGCGCGGCATGGACAACGGCGAGCCGGTGCAGCCGGTGGATGTTAATGCGATGTTGGAGAGCCTGCAGGCGGACCTGCGCGAAACCGGCGGCACGGTGACCATCAGCGGAACGGCAGCGGGCTCGTATCCGGGGCGGCCGCAGGCATTGAAACGCTGTCTGGCGAATGTATTGGAAAACGCGATCAAGTACGGCAAGTCTGCGCGTGTGATCGTTGATGACAACAGCGAGCGCTTGCAGGTCAGCATCCTTGATGAGGGGCCGGGCCTGCCGCCGGACCAGTTCGAAAAAGTGTTCGAGCCGTTTTACCGCGTCGAGGCTTCGCGCAACCGTGACACCGGTGGTACCGGTCTGGGGCTGGCGATTGCGAAGAATGTGGTGGAACTGCATGGCGGACGGATTGCGCTGGGCAACAGGGCTGAGGGTGGCTTGGAGGCCGTGGTGACGCTGCCCCGCGGGTATTGAGCGGGTGCCGTAGTTTTTTAAAAAAGATCAATAAAAACAAATATTTACAAAAAACCGCGCAGCAGAAAATCACAATAAATCAATGGTTTGCGCCACACGCTGCGGGGTTTGTCGTTTTTGTTGGTACCCCTGTTACGATGTTGCTAACCGCGATAACAAATTGATCTGCATGAAAAAAGTGAAAACGATGGTTGCGTTGTTCATCGGACAGGCCGGAATGATATCCGGCACTTTTGCGGTCTAATCACGTTGGACCTCAAAGTAGAGCGGAGGGTATATGGTCTGGCCAGGGGAGCGGCTAATCATTCGGTTGTGGGAAACGCTGTCTGAAAAAGGCGTCGGATCGCTTCTGAAGCCTTGGCAGATAAAGAGAGAAGGTATTGCCCACCTCGAAGTGCGGCGCGTAGAACTGCTTGCGCTAGCTCAAACCGAGAAAGATGCCGAAGACATCCGCACAGGGCATAAGCGGCTCGAAGATTTCTCCCCAGATCTGACGTTTGCGGCAACAGCTATTGCCCCGCTACGAACCAAAGCCAGAATCGAGCCAACAATTGATCTACCGCAGTTGTTGAAGCTGCTGCTCGTCAAACCATTGAAGATTCCGTCAGACGGCAGGTCAACGTTGCTCATGCCATTGCGCATGCGGAAGAGGTGCTGCAAGACGACACTCAAGAGCCGCCGAGCAAGAATATTGACGATGATTGGCTTTACCGATGGCGCGACTATGCGGGTGACGTATCTGCGGAAACTATGCAGCAATTGTGGGGAAAGATTCTTGCTGGAGAGTTGAAGGCGCCGGGTTCGTATTCTCTTCGAGTCTTAGATTTCCTTAGGAATCTCTCCCAAGACGAAGCGCAGGCAATAGACGGCTGTCGAGATTCGTTGTAGAGGAAGTCATCTGGAGAGAAGATAAGTCGGGGCTTGAGAACGAGGGACTGGATTTCTCACAACTGCTCGAACTTCAGGATTTGGGAGTTCTATCTGGTGTGGAGGCACTTGGCCTTCAAAGAACTTGGAAATCAACGGATGCCACAAAGTTTCTTCAAATCCTCCGATCACACGGCAAGGTCCTGGTCGTAAGACATGACGACCCGAAGAAGGATTTGAAGCTTCAGATTTATCTGCTTACTGCCACGGGCCGACAAATGCTGCGCCTTGGTGCATTCCAACCCCATGTTGACTACCTTAACAAACTCGGCGCGTACATCCAGGGTCAAGGATTCTCCGTAACTCTGGCTGACTTCGTCCAAGTGTCCGAAACGTCAATCCGATGCTCCAACGAGCGAGCGATTGAGGCCCAACCAACGGTCCAAGCCGACGGCGCCGCCTCAGGCGAGCCCGCGGCTTAACCTAGGCGTTAGCTTTCCAGCAGTTTCAGCCGCTGCACTTTGCCGGATGGCCCCTTCGGCAGTTCAGTCACAAACTTGATGACCTTCGGCGTCTTGTATGCGCCGAGTTCCTGCCGTGAAAATTCCGCCAGCGCTTCCATCGAACATTCCGCGCCGGGTTTTAGAATCACGCAAGCCATGATTTCCTGACCGTAGTTGGCGTCGGGAATGCCGACCGCCGCGGCTTCGAGTACGGCAGGGTGTTTGAGCAGTGCTTCATCGATCTCGCGCGGTGCGATGTTTTCGCCGCCCTTGATGATCAGTTCCTTGATGCGGCCAGTGACGAAGACGAAGCCGTCTTCATCCATGTATCCGAGGTCGCCGCTGTGCAGCCAGCCGTCTGGTTCCAGCGTTTTGGCGGTGTTTTCCGGATCCTTGTAGTAAGCGGTCATCACGTTGTCACCGCGGATCATCAGTTCGCCGGGGATGCCGCGCGGCTGTTCGCGGCCGGTGACCGGGTCTATGACTTTGGCCTCGTTGCCGTAAGCCGTGCCGGGGCTGCCAATTTTGCGTTTGGCCGGATCGAACGGATTGGTGAAGCAGGGCGCGTTGGTTTCGGTCATGCCGAAGGTTTCGATGATGCTGATGCCGAATTTGCTTTCGAACGCACGGTGCAGCTCCGGCGGCAGCGGCGCCGAGGCGGAGCGGCAGAACTTGACGCTGGAAGCATCCAGCCCTTTTTCCTTCGGTGTTGGCGCATTCATCAGATAGGCGATGATGGTCGGCACCACGTTGATCCAGGTGCAATGATGTTTTGATACCAGTTCCCAGTAATTGCTGACGCTGAAACGCTGCGGCATCACCACGCTGCCGCCGTGCACCAGAGGGGCGACGGTGGTCACGATCTGGCCGTTGATGTGGTACAGCGGCATTGCGCACAACACGCGGTCCCGGGCCGTGAGTTCATGTGCGGCGCTGGTGAACTCCCCGCCGGCGCAGACGCTGCGGTTGGATAACACGCAGCCTTTCGGTTTGCCGGTGGTGCCGGAGGTGTACATCAGCAGTGCGTCATCAGTTTCGGTGACATCGGGTAATTGCTGCTCAGGCAATGTTTTGCGATCGAAAATTTCTGTCGCATCCGGGTCAATCGCAATGACGGTGATTTCACGTTTGATGCCGGCAAGTGCGGTTTTTATCCGTCCGGCGAATTCCCCGCTGGTGAATACCACGCGGGTGTCGGAATGTTCCAGCACATAGGCGAGTTGCGAGGGCTGGGCCAGCAGGTTCAGCGGCGCGACCATAAAACCGCCGTACATCACGCCGATCAGCAATCGGGCGGTCTGGTAGCTGTTGTGCAGCATCAGCGCGACCTTTTCGCCTTTTTGGATGCCCCCGCCGAGCAGGAAACGGCTGAGGTCCTGCGAGTCGCGTTGCAATTGCGCGTAAGTCATCGTTGCGCCGGTTTCGGGCGCGATCAGCCAGGTGGCATTGGGTTGCGCATTCGCCTGCTGGTCAACGAGGTGCCGAATGGTGCGCATGTCTTAAAATTTTTTTACCGCCAAGACGCCAAGAACGCCAAGGAAAACAAAATCGGAACAAAAACTTTGAGGACTTCCATATTTTGCTTTTCGTTTAAAGGTTCTCTTGGCGTTCTTGGCGTACCCGTCGAGCGGGTATTAAAAGGAATCTTGGCGGTGAGATTCGGTTTTGCTTTCAGGCCCCGTATTTTTTACGGTAGTCGCCGAAGATGTCATCCACCGAAGGTTCGCGTGGCGGGATCACGCGTACGATGCGTGTGGTGTTCATGAAGTGTTTGTAGTTGAGGTTTTCCGAAAAGCTGTTGCCGCCCCAGGTGCCGCAGCCCATGGTCAGCGAAAACGGCAGGCCGTTGTCGAAGCTGCCGCCGTTGGCGATGGCGTGGGCCTGGTTGACGATCACCCGGCACACTGTCATTTCCATTCCAAGCCTTTGAATTTGCTCATTATTTTTTGTGTGTATGCCGCAGGAGTGGCCGTCACCCTGATAGTCGTAAATGGCGCGCAGCGTGCTGAAGGCATGGTCGAAATCGCGCGCCTTGTAGAGCGTCATCACCGGTGACAGTTTTTCGCCGGAGAAGGGCGCGGCTTTGCCGGTGCCGGTTTCTTCAACCATCAGACATTTCGCGGTGACGAGTTCGGGGCGAGTGAGGCCGGCCACGGCGCAGATTTTTGCGACGCTTTGCGCGGTGACAGCCGGTGAGAGTTTGCCACCGGGGAACATGGTTTTTTGCAGCGTCTCTTTTTCTGCCGCAGTCAGCAGTGCACCACCGGCGGCGGTCAAGGCTTTGATCATGGGTTCATGCACCGCGGCGTGAATGATCACGCTGTTTTCCGATGAGCAGCTGGTTGCGTTGTCGAAAATCTTCGAGCGCATGATTTTTCCGGCAGCATCGTCGAGATCCGCAGACTCGTCTACGATCACCGCAACATTGCCGGCGCCGACGCCCAACGCGGGTGTGCCGCTGGAGTAACCGGCGCGCACATTGGCCTGCGAGCCGGTGACGACCACCAAGTCGCACTGGCGCATCAGTTCCTGGCTCGATTCCTTGGTCACCGGTTGCGGCAGCGTTTGCACGAGATCGGCCGGGGCACCGATACGCGCGAATTCGGCATGAATGAATTCCAGCAGTTTCGCTGCCGTTGAGCAGCCCTTGGGCGACGGCGACAGGATCACGGCATTGCCGCATTTCAGCGCATTGATGATGTTGTTTGCGGGGGTGGCACCGGGATTGGTTGAAGGTACCACTGCGGCAACGACGCCGACCGGGCGCGCGATTTCGGTGATGCCCAGTTCCGGATGTTCAGCAAGTACACCGGTGGAAACGGCGCCCTGCAGGTCGCGCAACAGGCCGAGGGTCTTGCGGTGGTTTTTGTTGATCTTGTCGGCAACATTGCCGAGGCCGGTGTCGTGAACTGCGATTTCGGCGAGCATTTTGTTGCGGCCGGGTTCCATGATCGCCCAGCCGGCGGCAGTGACCAGTTCATCAAGCTGCGCCTGGGAATATTTTGCGATCACGGTTTGCGCGCGGCGTGCGCGGGCAACGAGGGTAGCTACCTCCTGTGCGGCGGGCGATAGTGCTGTTTGCAAATTGGTTTCAGCCATGGCGGATTCCCGGGTTGGCGCCGGTCTGCGTGCCCTGCGGCCGGCGTTGTGTTGATTTGATGGACATTATAGCCAGCAGCGGGCCACTACCGGTTTTGCTGTGCGCGCCTGTCAAAAATTGATAGACTCGCTGTTCCATAAAAACGACAACACCAGTTTATGAAATGGCAGATTCAAAATATTTCAAATTCCAGGGAAAAATCGTTTTCGTCGGTTTCGGCTCGGTTGCACAGGGTGTACTTCCGCTCCTGCTGCGCCATATCGACATCCCGAGCGAGCGGATATCCATCATTACCGCGCATGACCGCGGTCGCGCCGAAGCGGCATCGTTCGGTATCCGTTACGAAATAAACCCTCTCACGCGCGAAAACTATCGCGCGATCCTCGGTTCCAGGCTGGAGCGGGGCGATCTGCTGATCAATCTGTCGGTCGATGTGGCCAGTTCCGCGCTGATCGAGTTTTGCTGTGAACACGGCATTCTCTACACCGATTCCTGCATCGAACCCTGGGTCGGCGGTTACACCGATCAATCTGTTTCGGCCTCCCGTCGCTCCAACTACGGCCAGCGCGAGGAAGTAATCGCGCTGCGCAAGAAATTCCCCAAGGGGCCGACGGTGATCCCGACGCACGGCGCCAATCCCGGGCTGATTTCGCACTGGGTGAAGCAGGCGCTGGTCAATCTGTCGAGGGACATCCTCGGCAGCACGACGATTCCGCGGACCAAGGCGGAATGGGCGCAACTTGCGATGGAACTGGGCGTGAAAAGCATTCATTGCTCCGAGCGCGATACCCAGTATGCCCTGCCACGCAAGCGTATCGGCGAGTTCGTCAATACCTGGTCGGTCGACGGTTTCATTGGCGAAGGCTCACAGCCCTGTGAACTGGGCTGGGGTTCGCACGAGAAATATTTTCCGCCGGAAGGCATGAATCACGATTACGGCTGCAAGGCGGCGATTTACCTGAATCGTCCCGGGGCGTCGGTAAAGGTGCGCACTTGGACGCCCAATGCCGGCGCATTCCATGGTTTTCTGATCACGCACGGCGAGGCGATTTCAATTTCGGATTACCTGACTGTCAAAAAAGGCGACCAGGTGTTGTACCGGCCGACCTGCCACTATGCCTATCATCCCTGTGATGACACCGTGCTGTCGGTGCATGAGCTTGCAGGACGCAACTGGGTGGGACAGGAGCAGCGCAGGCTTTACCGCGACGAGATCACCGAGGGCACCGACGAACTCGGAGCACTGCTGCTGGGCCACAAGAAGGGCGCCTACTGGTATGGCTCGCAATTGTCGATCGATGAGGCGCGCAAGCTTGCGCCACACAACAATGCGACCAGCCTGCAGGTGGCTGCGGGTGTGCTCGGCGGTGTCGTGTGGGCGATGGAAAATCCGAACGCAGGTGTTATCGATCCCGAAGACATGGATTACCGTCGCGTGCTCGAAATCGCCAACCCTTATCTTGGCAAGTTGGTCGGCGCTTATTCGGACTGGACGCCGCTGCAGGGGCGCAACCATCCCTTTGCGGAAGATGTTGATGCCTCCGACCCCTGGCAGTTCAAAAACATCCGCGTCACCTGATGGCCTACTGCGCGGCGCGATGGCGGCGTCGCGCGGTGCTCGGAATCTCGCCTATCTCAACTGATATGTCTCGATTCCTGCGCTCCGTGCTCCTTGCCCTCGCACCGCTCGCTACGGCCCTGTGCTTTGCGGGTTTGCAGATCAGTTCAGTGTGATCTTCGCGTCAGCGACGATCTTCTTGAACTTGGCGATTTCAGTGCGCACCAGTTCACCCAGCTGTTCCTGTGTGCCGCCGACCGGATCGACGCCCAGTTCGGCCATGCGCCCCTTCATTTCCGCGTTTTTGACAATCACGGAAATTTCCGCGTGCAAGCGTTTGACGATGTCGTTCGGGGTGCCCCGCGGCACAAAAATCGCCCACCACTGGCTGACCTCGAAGCCCGGCATGCCGGATTCGGCGAAGGTTGCCACTTCGGGAAAGGCCGAAGAGCGCTGCGCGGAGGTCATGCCGACGGCGCGGATGCGGCCGCTCTTGATGTGGGGTGCAGCGACGGGCAGCGCAAGGAAGGCGCTCGGCGAGTGGCCGCCCATCAGGTCGGTCAACTGCGGCCCGCCACCCTTGTACGCCACGTGGATGACATCGATGCCGGTCAGCAGTTTCATCCACTCGCCGGCCATGTGCTGCGCGCTGCCGGATCCGATGGAGGCGTAACTGATGGCGCCCGGTTTTTTCTTGGCCAGCGCGATATATTCGTTCATGTTTTTTGCCGGCAGCGAGGGGTGTATCACCAGCACCAGTGGCGAAATTCCAACTTGGGTGATCGGTGTGAAATCCTTGATCGGGTCATAGCTCATTTTTGGATACAGCGCGACGTTGAGCGCGGCTTCACCCGAAGTGCTCATCAGGATGGTGTAGCCGTCTGGCGCGCTGCGTGCCGCAAGTTCGGCACCGACCATGCCGGAGGCGCCGCCGCGGTTGTCGACGAGGACTTGCTGGCCCAGCTTGTCACCGAGCAGTTTGGCGATCGGGCGACCGAGAATGTCGGTGCCGCCACCCGGCGGGTAGGGGATGATCATGCGCATGGGTTTGATGGGGTACTGCGCCTGGGCGAATGCGCCTCCGGCAAGGGCAAACAACAGCAGCGATATCAGAACACGTGCAAACATGGTTCTCCTCCGTGTTGGCTTTGGAACGGGTTTGTATGGGCGAGGCTTGTTTTTATTGTTGGCACAGACTAGAGGAGATACAGGCGGCGTGGCAAGTGGATTGCGCTTAATTTGTGCCGTGCACGGAGGCACTCCATAGGTTATTGATTAAAATATGATTTTGGAAGGGGGTGGTAATGTCCGGACATCTTGCTGTGGCAACGCCCTCGGCCTGGGTGCAACGTTGGGCGCCGCTGGTGCCTGCCGGCAGCCCTGTGCTGGACGTGGCCTGCGGCGGTGGCCGCCATGCGTTATTTTTCGCTGCGCACGGACACCCGGTGACTGCGGTTGATCGTGATCCTGCGGCGATCAGCGCACTGGCGGCTCAATCCGGCATTACGGCACTGTGCGCGGACATCGAAAAGGGGCCCTGGCCTTATGCCGGACAGCAGTTTGCCGCCGTGGTGGTCACCAATTACCTGCACCGGCCGTTGTTTCCGGCGCTGATGGCGGCGCTGGCTCCGGGTGGTGTGCTGATTTACGAGACTTTTGCGCAGGGCAATGAGGCTTACGGCCGTCCCTCCAACCCGGATTTTCTGCTGCAGCGGGGTGAGTTGCTTCGCGCGGTGGGTCCGGCCCGGGTGGTGGCTTTTGAGGATCTTTATGTGGAGCAACCCAGGCCAGCCATGGTGCAGCGCATTTGCGCCGTGGTCACGGCGGGCGTAATCGGTGAAAATCCTTTTTAATTCATACGGCTTTCGCGGCGCAACATCAAGCGGTTCAAATTGACCTGATTCGGTGCAATCGGTAAAATCTGAAGGTTTACACAAGCCGGATCGGAAATGCGGGTCAAGTTCGTCGCAGGTAACTGGAAAATGAACGGCAATCTGGCCTCCAATGAGGCCTTGTTGCAGGTTCTGGTTCCGGCGTTGGCAGAATTTACAGCTGCCAAAACCGTAGCTGTAGAAACTGTCATTTGTCCGCCGTATGTTTATCTGTCGCAGTTGCGGCCGTTGCTCCATGGTGCGAAAACGGCGCTGGGCGGACAGGACTTGTGCCAGTACGGCAACGGCGCCTACACCGGTGGTGTTTCGGCGGCGATGCTCAAGGATCTGGGTTGCAGTCATGTGATCGTCGGGCATTCCGAACGGCGTGCGCTTTTTGGTGAGACCGATGAACTGGTGGCGGAGAAATTTGCAGTGGCGCAGCAGGCGGGATTGACGCCGATCCTGTGCGTGGGTGAAACGCTGGCGGAACGCGAGGCTGGAACTACCGAAGCAGTGGTGGCCCGGCAGTTGCAGGCGGTGATCCAGCGTTCAACAGCGGCGGCGTTACGGAATTCAGTGATTGCCTATGAACCGGTGTGGGCGATTGGTACCGGCAAGACGGCATCACCGCAGGAAGCGCAGGCCGTGCACGCATTCATCCGCGGCCGGGTGGCGGAAGCGGATCGTGCGGTGGCTGACGCAGTGCGTATTGTGTATGGCGGCAGCGTGAAGGCGGCCAATGCCGGGCAGTTGTTTGTGATGCCGGACATTGACGGCGGTCTGATCGGCGGCGCCGCACTGGTGGCTGAAGAATTTGCTGCGATCTGCCGGGCGGCGGCGCAGAAACATTAACGCGGTAAACAAGGTAGAAATAAGGTAAAAACGGCATGGAAGTCGCAATTCTGGTGGTACACGTTATCGCAGCCCTGACGATCATCGCCTTGGTGCTGTTGCAACATGGCAAGGGTGCCGACATGGGCGCGGCATTTGGCAGCGGATCCGCGGGCAGCGTCTTCGGATCCTCCGGCTCAGCCAATTTTCTCAGCCGCACGACGGCGGTCATCGCGACGATATTTTTCGTCACCAGCATCGGCCTGACCATCGTTTCTTCAAAGAAAACCACGGACAAGGGCATCATGGCGCAACCGGTGGAGCAGCCCGGGTCGTCTTCCCTGCCCGCACAGATACCGACGCCGCCGCCAGCAGTCCCGGCTTCCGCGGTACCGGTGCCCCAGGCACCGGTTACTGAAGGGAAAGCCAAGGCGGTGGACGTACCAGTAAGCGTACCAAAATAAGTTACCCAAGTAAGTTCGCAAACAATGTAGCAAAAGCAGGGGTGATGCAGCCGGTCGCAGTGACCTCGCCGGTTTCATGACTGCAATAAATAAGTCGACGTGGTGGAATTGGTAGACACGCCGTCTTGAGGGGGCGGTGGCGAAAGCCGTGAGAGTTCGAGTCTCTCCGTCGACACCAGATGAGTGGGCAGGCAGTGCAAGGGCGCCCGGCAACGGGCCGCAAAGTTTCACGTAACGTTGCAGAAGGCGGCGGATGCTGGAAGGTTATTTTCCGATTCTGATGTTCATCGTTGTCGGCTTTGCCTTCGGCGTGGCACCGATTGTCTCCGGCTGGATCGTCAGCCGCCTTGTAGGGATGCACCGCCCGGACCCGGAGAAACTGTCGCCTTATGAGTGTGGCTTTGAGGCCTTCGAAGACGCACGCATGCGCTTTGATGTTCGTTATTACCTGGTTGCCATCCTGTTCATCCTGTTCGACCTTGAAATTGCCTTCCTGTTTCCGTGGGCCGTGGTGCTGCAGGAAATCGGGCTGTTCGGATTTTTTGCCATGATGATTTTTCTGGCCATTCTGGTTGTCGGCTTCATCTACGAGTGGAAAAAGGGAGCGCTGGATTGGGAGTGAAACTACGAGCCACCCGGCGAGGGGCCCCGCTTGCGGGGATCGACGGCAAGGCGAGTGGTTTCGGGCGCCGACCCATGACAGGTGTTGCTTGCCGAATACTGGCGGAGGCGACTTCGTGAGCTACCTGACGAGGGGCCCCATCTTGATGGGGATCGGCAGTCAAGCGAGCGGTTTCGGGCGCCGACCCATGACAGGTGTTGCTTGCCGAATACTGGCGGAGGCGCCGAAAAGAGCCGTCTCCTCACCACAGGTTCGAGGTAACTGAATATGGGCGCCGTCGAAACCCTCAATCAAAACCTCAACGACAAGGGCTTCATGCTCACGTCGGTGGATGCGCTGGTCAACTGGACGCGAACCGGTTCGATGTGGCCGATGACCTTTGGACTGGCTTGCTGCGCAGTGGAAATGATGCACGCCGGAGCGGCGCGCTACGACCTTGATCGTTTTGGTATCGTATTCCGCCCCAGTCCGCGTCAGTCCGATGTGATGATTGTTGCCGGTACACTGTGCAACAAAATGGCGCCGGCGCTGCGCAAGGTTTACGACCAGATGGCCGAGCCGCGCTGGGTGATTTCGATGGGCTCCTGCGCCAACGGCGGCGGTTATTATCATTATTCCTATTCCGTGGTCCGTGGCTGTGACCGCATCGTGCCGGTCGACATTTACGTGCCGGGCTGTCCACCGACTGCCGAGGCGCTGCTCTACGGCATCATCCAGCTGCAGAACAAGATCAAACGCACGAATACCATTTCACGCTAGCCTCCTCAGCCGCCAGCCAACCTTCATGACCACCCGCCTCGAAACCCTGTCCGCTGCGCTGCAGACTGCGCTTGGCGACAAACTGGTCAGTGCCACTACAGCGCTGGGCGAAGTGACCGTGGTACTGAAGGCGGAACAGCTGCTCGCCGCCGGCGCAATTCTGCGTGATGCGCCGGAACTCGCGTTCGAGCAACTGATAGATCTCTGCGGTGTTGATTACCAGGAATATCAAAAGGTATCGGCAGCTGATGACAGCGGAGAAATCGATAACCCTGTTCCTGAGGGCGGTGTGCTGCCGCAAGAGGGCGCAGCTCCCGCGGTGGATGGCATGTCGCTCCAGGCGGGGACGGTGCCGCCGGCCGGTGGTCTTGTAATCGGTGGCCGATTCGCCGTGGTTTATCACTTGCTCAGCATCACCCATAACTGGCGGCTGCGGCTGCGCGTGTTCGCCCCGGATGACGATTTTCCGGTGGTTGCGTCGATGATCGACCTGTGGTCTGTGGCGAACTGGTTCGAGCGGGAAGCATTTGATCTGTTCGGCATCATGTTTACAGGGCACCCGGACCTGCGGCGGATACTCACCGATTATGGTTTTGTCGGTCATCCCTTTCGCAAGGACTTTCCTCTGTCGGGCAACGTCGAGATGCGTTACGACCCCGACCAAAAGCGTGTCATTTACCAGCCGGTCACCATCGAGCCGCGTGTGATAACGCCGCGCATAGTCCGTGAGGAAAATTACGCGGACTCAGAGGGTTTCCGCGAAGGTTAGGCATGGCTGAAATCAAAAATTACACGATGAACTTTGGTCCACAGCATCCGGCGGCCCATGGTGTGTTGCGGTTGGTGCTGGAACTTGATGGTGAGGTCATTGAGCGCGCCGATCCGCACATCGGGTTGCTGCATCGCGCGACCGAAAAACTTGCCGAACACAAGACGTTCCTTCAGTCGCTTCCTTATATGGACCGTCTCGATTACATGTCGATGATGGCCAATGAACATGCCTATGTAATGGCCATTGAGAAGTTGCTGGGGATCGAAGTGCCTGAGCGCGCGCAATACATCCGCGTCATGTTCGACGAAATAACCCGACTGCTGAACCATCTGCTGTGGCTGGGGGCGCACGGGCTGGATGTCGGTGCGATGACGATATTTCTGTATTGTTTTCGCGAGCGAGAAGATCTGTTTGACATGTACGAAGCGGTGTCCGGTGCGCGCATGCATGCAGCCTATTACCGCCCGGGCGGCGTCTATCGCGACTTGCCGGACACAATGCCGCAGTACACCGCGACACCCATTCACAAGGCTGCGGCGACCAAAGCATTGAATGCAAACCGCCAGGGTTCTCTGCTTGATTTCATCGAGGATTTCACCAGGCGTTTCCCGGCGTACGTGGACGAGTACGAAACACTGCTCACGGACAACCGTATATGGAAGCAGCGTCTGGTCGGCATTGGCGTAGTGTCGCCGGAGCGCGCGCTTTCGCTGGGGTTCACCGGGCCGATGCTGCGCGGTTCCGGAGTCGAATGGGATTTGCGCAAGAAACAGCCTTACGAAGTATACGACCGTATGGATTTCGATATTCCGGTGGGAGTCAACGGCGACTGCTACGACCGCTATCTGGTGCGTGTCGAAGAGTTGCGCCAGGCCAACCGCATCATCCGCCAGTGCGTGGACTGGTTGCGCAAGAACCCGGGTCCGGTGATGGCCGACAGTCACAAGGTCGCGCCACCCTCGCGCGTGGCGATGAAGACCAATATGGAAGAGTTGATCCATCACTTCAAGCTGTTTACCGAGGGCATGCATGTGCCACCGGGCGAAGCGTACGCAGCGGTGGAGCATCCCAAGGGCGAATTTGGCATCTACCTGGTATCCGACGGCGCCAACAAGCCCTACCGGTTGAAAATACGTCCCCCGGGATTCCCTCATCTCGCTGCGCTGGATGAAATGTCTCGCGGTCACATGATCGCCGACGTGGTGGCCATCATCGGTACCCAAGACATCGTATTTGGGGACATAGACCGATGAACGCGCCCTTGATGTTATCTCCCGAGTCGCTGGCGAAGATTGATAAAGCCGTGGCCAAGTATCCGCCTGACCGCAAAGATTCGGCGGTGATGGCCGCCCTGACCATTGCCCAGGATGAAAAAGGCTGGCTCTCCACCGAAACCATGGATTTTGTCGCTCATTATCTGGGCATGCCGCCGGTCGCCGTGTACGAGGTCGCGACCTTCTACACCATGTACAACATGAAGCCGGTCGGCAAATACAAGCTGACGATCTGCACCAACCTGCCCTGTGCGCTGCAGGGTGCTACCCATGCCGCGGAACACCTGAAAAAGGTGCTGGGCATCGGTTTCAACGAAACCACCGCCGACGGCTCATTTACGCTGAAGGAAGGCGAGTGTATGGGCGCCTGCGGTGATGCACCGGTGCTGCTGCAAAACAACAAGCTGATGCTGTGCGCGATGAGCCCGGAAAAGATCGACCAACTGATCAGCTCACTCAAGTCTGAGGGAGCCAAGTGATGGGCCACATGGGTTTGCCGACACCGCCCTTTGCCCCGGACATCTATGGCCCGGACGCCGTGATCATGAAGGGTGTCAACGGCCTCAACTGGAAACTCAAGGATTACGAAGCGCGTGGCGGTTATGCCGCGCTGAAAAAAATCATTGCTGAGAAAATTCCAACCGAGCAGATTATCAACGAGCTGAAAAAATCGGCTTTGCGCGGTCGTGGCGGGGCGGGTTTCCCGACAGGTCTTAAGTGGAGCTTCATGCCGAAGCAGTATTCCGGCCAGAAATACCTTGTATGCAATTCGGACGAGGGCGAGCCGGGCACATTCAAGGATCGCGACATCCTGCGCTACAACCCGCACAGCCTGATCGAGGGCATGATCATCGGCGGTTACGCGATGGGCATCACCGTGGGTTACAACTACATTCACGGTGAAGTGTGGGACGTCTACGAACGTTTTGAGGAGGCGCTGGAAGAGGCGCGCGCCGCGGGATATCTCGGCGACAGGATCCTCGGCACCGATTTTTCCTTCCAGTTGCACGCCCATCACGGTTACGGCGCCTATATCTGTGGCGAGGAAACGGCGTTGCTGGAGTCGCTCGAAGGCAAAAAGGGGCAGCCACGCTTCAAGCCGCCGTTTCCGGCAAGTTTCGGGCTCTACGGCAAACCTACCACCATCAACAACACCGAAACTTTTGCCGCAGTGCCGTGGATCATCGTAAACGGCGGCGAAGCTTTCTTGAATCTCGGCAAAGCCAACAACGGCGGCACCAAGCTGTTTTCGGTATCGGGTGATGTGGCACGGCCGGGGAATTTCGAAGTGAAACTGGGCACACCGTTTCCGAAACTGCTGGAAATGGCTGGCGGCATGCGCGACGGGCGAAAATTAAAAGCCGTTATCCCTGGTGGTTCGTCGATGCCGGTGCTGACCGCCGACGTGATGATGGCCACCGACATGGATTACGACTCGATTGCCAAGGCCGGCTCGATGCAGGGTTCCGGCGCGGTGATTGTGATGGACGAGACACGCTGCATGGTGAGATCGTTGCTACGGCTGTCGTATTTCTATTACGAAGAATCCTGCGGCCAGTGCACACCCTGTCGCGAGGGCACCGGATGGCTGTACCGGATGGTCCATCGCATTGAACACGGCCAGGGCCGGCCCGAAGATCTGGACATGCTGAACAAGGTGGCTGACAACATTCAGGGCCGCACGATCTGCGCGCTGGGTGATGCGGCAGCGATGCCGGTGCGTGCTTTTATCAAGAATTTCCGCGACGAATTCCAACACCATATCGACCACAAGAAGTGCCTGGTCGCACCCTATATCTAGGCCGACGCCATGCTGGAACTCGAACTCGACGGTAAATTGATGGAGGTGCCCGAAGGCAGCACCGTGATGGATGCTGCAAACAAGGCCGGCATTTATGTACCGCACTTCTGTTATCACAAAAAACTGTCGATCGCCGCCAACTGCCGCATGTGCCTGGTGCATGTCGAGAAGGCGCCGAAACCGCTGCCTGCCTGTGCAACGCCAGTTACCAAGGGCATGAAGGTATGGACACATTCGGACACCGCCGTGAACGCGCAGAAGGGCGTCATGGAATTCCTGCTGATTAACCATCCGCTCGACTGCCCGATCTGCGACCAGGGCGGCGAATGCCAGTTGCAGGATCTTGCAGTGGGTTACGGTGCCAGCGGCTCGCGTTACGAAGAAGACAAACGCGTCGTTGCCAACAAGAACCTGGGTCCGCTGATCTCGACGGACATGACGCGCTGCATTCATTGCACGCGCTGTGTGCGTTTCGGCCAGGAAATCGCCGGCATCATGGAACTGGGCATGATTGGCCGCGGCGAACATTCTGAAATCATCACCTTCGTCGGGAAAACCGTCGATTCGGAGCTGTCGGGCAATGTCATTGACCTGTGTCCGGTCGGCGCACTGACCTCGAAACCCTTTCGTTACAGTGCCCGCACCTGGGAGCTGACGCGCAAACCTACCGTCAGCCCGCACTGCGGCCTCGGTTCCAATCTGACGCTGCAGATGAAGCAGAACCGCGTGATGCGCGCCCTGCCGCGCGAAAACGAAGCCGTCAACGAATGCTGGTTGTCGGACAAGGATCGTTTTTCGTACGAGGCGCTGAATTCGGACAAACGCCTGGCCAAACCGATGCTGAAGCAGGGGGGGCGCTGGCAGGAGGTTGAATGGCCGGTGGCGCTGGAGTTCATTGCCAAGGAACTCCAGCGCATCAAGGCCGCGCATGGTGCTGAAGCCATCGGCGCACTGGCGACGCCGCATCAGACCCTGGAAGAACTGCACCTCCTGCAAAAACTGCTGCGCGGCTACGGCTCGGGCAATATCGATTTCCGTTTGCGCCACTCGGACTTCAGCGCCGACGGCAAATTGGCCGGCATTCCCTGGCTGGGCATGAACATCACCGACATCGCCGCGCTGGACCGCGTGCTGGTGATCGGTTCAACTTTGCGCAAGGATCATCCGCTGCTCGCGCACCGTTTGCGCCAGTCGACCAAAAAACAGACCCAGTTGAACCTGATCCATGCGGTCGATGACGACCTGCTGATGCGTGTCGCCAACAAGGCCATCGTCTCACCGCCACTGTTGCCGCAGACGCTGGCGCAGGTGGTGAAGGCGGCGGCTGAAATCAAGAATGCCGCGGTGCCTGAAGCGGTGCGTGGGGCAGTAGCCGGCGTGACCGTCGGTGATGCTGCCAAACATATCGCCGAAAGCCTCGCTTCGGGAGAGAAGGCCGGTGTATTCCTCGGCAACTTCGCCGAACAGCATCCGGCAGCGGGCTCCTTGCATGCACTGGCGCAGGCCCTGGCTGAAATCCTCGGCTGCCCCTTCGGTTTCCTCGGTGCGGCAGCCAACAGCGTCGGTGGTTACGTCGCTGGTTGTGTGCCCTTTGGTAAAGTGGCGGGCAAAAACGCCAGGCAGATGATCGAAGCGCCGCTGAAAGCGTACCTGCTGCTCGGCGTTGAGCCCGAACTCGATATGCACAATCCGCGACTGGCCATCGCTGCGCTGAAACAGGCAGAATTGGTGGTTGCGATGAGCCCGTTCCAGCATTACGCCACTGAATACGCGCATGTAATGCTGCCGATTGCGCCGTTCACCGAAACTGCCGGCACTTACATCAGCACCGAAGGCCGTGTGCAGACCTTCAACGGCGTGGTGAAACCGCTCGGTGAAACGCGTCCGGCGTGGAAAGTGCTGCGCGTGCTGGGCAACCTGCTGGGTCTCTCCGGCTTTGAACACGACGGCGCCGATGATGCGCAGCGCGAAGCGCTTCATGGAAAGACTGAAATATTCAATAAAAACAATAACTTACGATATATCCTCGGCGCAATGCCGGCCGCACTTACGACAACAGCCAGCAGTATCGCAAGAATTGCCGAAGTGCCGATCTATGCCGCTGATGCTCTGGCTCGTCGTGCGCCCAGCCTGCAGAAAACCCGCGATGCGCAAGCACCGGTGGCGTCGATGAATCGTGCGCTGGCTGATCAGCTGGGGTTGCACGATGGCGATTTTGTACGCGTGGTTCAGGATGGTGGCGAAGTAACCGTGCCGTATGCCATCAATGACCAGTTGCCGGCGAATTGTGTGCGTCTGGCACTGGCCCGCACGGAAACTGCAACTCTTGGCGCGACTGATGCCCCGCTGACGGTTGAACGCGTGGTCCAGGCGCAAAAGGCGACCGCCTGATGCTCGATTCTCTGATCAGTTATCCGCAAGCACTCTTTGGTCAGTTGTGGCCACTGGTGTGGACGCTGGTGAAGATCATGCTGATCGTCGCGCCTCTGATGCTCTGTGTCGCCTACCTGACGTTGTGGGAGCGCAAGTTGATCGGCTACATGCAGATCCGCATCGGCCCGAATCGCGTGACCTTCTTCGGTATTCGCTGGCTGGGTGGCTGGGCACAGCCGATTGCCGACGGCCTGAAGTTGCTGGTCAAGGAAGTGGTCATACCGGCTGGCGCCAACAAATTCCTGTTCGTGCTGGCACCGGTGCTGGCGCTGGGACCGGCGCTGGCCGCATGGGCAGTGATCCCTTTTTCGCCGGAACTGATCCTCGCGAACATCGATGCCGGTTTGCTCTACCTGATGGCAATGACCTCGCTGGGGGTCTACGGGATCATCATCGCCGGGTGGGCGTCGAATTCGAAATACGCTTTCCTCGGCGGACTGCGCTCGGCAGCGCAGATTGTGTCGTATGAAATCGCCATGGGTTTCTCGCTGGTTGGTGTGTTGATGGCCGCACAGAGCCTGAACCTTGCTGAAATCGTAAAAGCTCAGCAAAGCGGGGTGGGAATCTTCGGCTGGTTCTGGCTGCCGCTGTTCCCGCTGTTCCTGACCTACCTGATCTCGGGAATTGCCGAGACCAACCGCGCCCCGTTCGATGTCGCCGAAGGTGAGTCCGAGATCGTCGGTTTCCATGTGGAATATTCGGGCATGACCTTCGCCGTATTTTCGCTTGCTGAATACGCTGCGATGATTCTCATTTCGACTTTGACTTCGATCATGTTTCTTGGCGGCTGGCTTTCGCCGTTTCCGGTTTCGTGGGGAATCCTCGGCGTATCGAGTATCGGCTGGCTGTTCCTGAAGATGTTCGTCGTGGTCTCGATGTTCCTGTGGTTCCGCGCCACCTTCCCGCGTTATCGCTACGACCAGATCATGCGTCTGGGATGGAAGGTGTTCATCCCGGTGACGCTGGTATGGATTATCGTGCTTGGCGCGTGGATGCAGACCCCGCTGTGGATATGGTGGAAATGATGGCGGCCATCCGCAATTTTTTCAAAACCTTCCTGCTCTTTGAGTTGCTGAAGGGCATGGCAGTCACCGGGCGCTATCTGTTCGCGCGCAAGATCACGGTACAGTACCCGGAAGAAAAAGCGCCGCAGAGCCCGCGCTTCCGCGGTCTGCATGCGTTGCGCCGATATCCCAACGGTGAGGAACGCTGCATTGCCTGCAAGCTGTGCGAGGCGGTGTGCCCTGCGCTGGCGATCACTATCGAATCTGAGCAGCGCGAGGATGGCACTCGTCGTACCACGCGTTACGACATCGATCTCACCAAGTGCATATTTTGCGGTTTTTGTGAAGAATCCTGTCCGGTGGACTCGATTGTGGAGACGCGCATTTACGAGTATCACGGTGAAAAACGCGGTGACCTGATCTATACCAAGCCGATGCTGCTTGCGATCGGTGACGCCCATGAAGAACAGATTGCGAAAGATCGCGCCGCAGACGCGGCGTATCGATAGAGCAACAAGATGACCTTTCAAGATTTCATGTTCTGGTTTTTTGCGACGATCCTCGTGTTCTCCGCCTTACGCGTCATTACCGCGCGTAACCCGGTACATGCGGCCCTGTTCCTGGTGCTGGCGTTCTGTACCATGGCTGGGATCTGGATCCAGCTCGAAGCCGAATTTCTCGGGATAGCGCTGGTTCTGGTTTATGTCGGAGCGGTGATGGTGCTGTTCCTGTTCGTGGTGATGATGCTCGACATCAATCTGATCCGGCTGCGCGAGGGGTTTTGGAGCTACTTTCCGGTCGGTATGGTCGTCGCGCTGCTGCTGATTGCTGAAATGGCACTGGTGCTGGCAGGGCCGTATTTCGGGTTGATTGAGGCGCCGCGGCCTCCGGCTTCTCCCGCCGGCTATAGCAATACCAAGGAACTGGGGAGATTGCTCTATACCGATTATGTGTATCCCTTCGAATTGGCAGCTGTAATCCTGCTGGTCGCCATCGTCGCTGCTATTGCCCTGACTCTGCGCCACCGCAAACATGGCAAACACATGAATCCGGCGGAGCAGATCCGCGTGCGCCGCGAAGACCGGGTGCGCATGGTGTCCATGCCGTCGGTGAAGAAGGAAACGACTAAAGGTCCGGGAGAACCGTCATGATCTCCCTGTCGCACTACCTGGTGCTGGGCGCGATACTGTTCGCCATATCGGTGATCGGCATTTTCCTGAACCGCAAAAACATCATCGTTCTGCTGATGGCGATCGAGCTGATGTTGCTGGCAGTGAACCTGAATTTCATCGCTTTTTCGCATTTTCTCGACGATATCGCCGGACAGGTGTTCGTGTTTTTCATCCTGACCGTAGCTGCCGCCGAGGCGGCCATTGGCTTGGCGATTCTGGTGGTGCTGTTCCGCAACCTGAACACCATCAATGTCGAAGACATCAACCGGATGAAGGGCTGATGCGGCCATGACCGAGATGCAAAAACTCTATCTGCTGGTGCCGCTGGCACCGCTCGCCGGCGCGATCATCGCCGGCCTGTTCGGCAAGGCCATCGGCCGTCGCGCCACGCACACGGTGACCATCCTCGGCATGGTGGTGTGCCTGGTCGCGTCCTTATTGGTCTACCAGGACGTGATGGGCGGCAACATATTCAACGGATCGGTCTATACCTGGCTGGTGTCCGGCAACATACGCTTCGAAATCGGTTTCCTGATTGACCCGCTGTCGGCGACGATGATGATGGTGGTGTCTTTTGTGTCGCTGATGGTGCACATCTACACCATCGGTTACATGGCCGATGATCCCGGCTACCAGCGCTTTTTCAGCTACATCTCGCTGTTCACCTTTTCGATGCTTATGCTGGTGATGAGCAACAACTTCCTGCAGCTGTTTTTCGGCTGGGAAGCAGTGGGGCTGGTGTCGTATCTGCTGATCGGTTTTTGGTACACGCGACCGACGGCGATCTACGCCAACCTGAAGGCCTTCCTGGTCAACCGCGTCGGTGACTTCGGTTTCCTGCTTGGCATCGCGCTGGTGTTGATGTATTTCGGCACGCTGGATTACGCCGCGGTGTTTGCCGGCGCGGGACGGCTGGCCGGCAACAGCGTCGAGCTGTTCCCGGGCGTGAGCTGGTCGCTGATGACCGTGATCTGCATCCTGCTGTTCATCGGCGCGATGGGCAAATCTGCGCAGTTCCCGCTGCATGTCTGGCTGCCGGATTCGATGGAAGGCCCGACGCCGATCTCGGCGCTGATCCATGCCGCGACAATGGTGACTGCCGGCATATTCATGGTGGCGCGGATGTCACCGCTGTTCGAACTGTCGGAAACTGCGCTGTCCTTCGTATTGATCATCGGCGCCATCACCACATTCTTCATGGCGCTGATCGCCACCGTGCAGTACGACATCAAACGCGTCGTCGCCTATTCGACGTTGTCGCAGCTGGGTTACATGACCATGGCGCTTGGCGCCTCGGCCTATTCGGCGGCGATATTCCACCTGTTCACCCACGCCTTTTTCAAGGCCGTGCTGTTCCTCGGTGCCGGTTCGGTGATCATCGCGATGCACCACCAGCAGGACATGCGCAAGATGGGTGGCCTTGCCAAGTACATGCCGATCACCTACATGACGGTGCTGTTCGGCGCGCTGGCCAATGCCGGCCTGCCGCCGTTCGCCGGTTTTTTCTCCAAGGAAACCATCGTCGAGGCGGTGCATCACGCTACCGTGCCTGGCGCCGGGTTTGCCTATGCACTGGCGGTGGCGGGGGTATTCGTCGGCGGTTTCTACTCCTTCCGCCTGGTGTTCTACGCCTTCCACGGCAAGGAACGTTTTGCCGATCCGCACCATCCGGATGCGATGGCAGCGGATGCCGAAGCGGCGGCCGCAGCGCACCACGATGATCATAAACACGCTGATCACGAAAATGAGCATGCGCACGATCATGGACATGACAGCCACGCGCCGCACGAATCTCCGGCGGTGATATGGGTGCCGCTGGTGCTGTTGGCGATCCCGTCGATCTGCGCCGGCTGGCTGATTGGCACTTTTGTCTATGGAAATTATTTCGGCAACTCGATCTTGGTCCATCCGACGCATAACGCGATGGCGATCATGGCGCAGGGTTTCCACGGCGTCATCGACATGATGACCCACGCGCTGGGCACGCTGCCGTTCTGGCTGGCGGTGGCGGGGGCCGGCACGGCCTGGTTCCTCTATATCGTCCGGCCGGAATTGCCGGCGGTGCTGCGCCGCAAGTGGGGCGTGGTGGTGACCATCCTGATGGAAAAATACGGCCTCGACCGTTTCAACGACTGGTTTTTTGCCGGCGGCGCACGCGCGCTGGGCACGGGCCTGTGGAAGGGCGGCGACATCGCGGTGATCGACAACGTAATGGTCAACGGTTCGGCGCGCCTGGTCGGCTGGGTTGCCGGCGTGGTGCGACGGCTGCAGTCGGGCTACATCTATCACTATGCATTCGCGATGATTTTCGGCGTCCTGACGCTGCTGACCTGGGCGTTATTCCGCTGAAACTGAAAAAAAACAACCGATGATGCAAGAATTACCATTACTGAATCTCGCCATTTGGGCGCCGATCATTGCCGGCGTCGCGGTTCTGTTCACCGGCGGCGACCGCAATGCGCGGGCGGCCAGGGTGATCGCGCTGATCGGCGCGTTGATCGGTTTCCTGGTGACCATACCGCTGTACACCGGGTTTAATGCGCAGTCGGGCGGTTTCCAGTTTGTGCATCGTGTGCCGTGGATTGAGAGTTTCAATATCTGGTACCACCTTGGAATCGACGGCATTTCGCTGCTGCTGATCCTGTTGAACAGTCTGACCACGGTGCTGGTGGTGATCGCTGGCTGGCAGGTGATCCAGGAGCGGGTCGCGCAGTACATGGCGGCCTTTCTGGTGCTGTCCGGTCTGATGAACGGTGTGTTTTCGGCGCTCGACGCAATGTTGTTCTACGTGTTTTTCGAAGCGACGCTGATTCCGATGTTCATCATCATCGGCGTCTGGGGTGGCCCCAACCGCGTTTATGCTGCGACCAAGTTTTTTCTCTATACCTTGCTGGGATCTTTGTTGTCGCTGGTCGCGCTGATTTACCTCTACAACGCTGCAGGCGGCAGCTTCGCATTCGCCGATCTCTATGAATTGCCGCTGCCGCTTATTGTTCAAGTATTTGTTTTTATTGCATTTTTTATGGCTTTTGCAGTCAAGGTGCCGATGTGGCCAGTACATACCTGGCTGCCCGATGCCCACGTCGAAGCGCCCACCGGCGGCTCCGTGGTGCTGGCTGCGATCATGCTCAAACTCGGTGGTTACGGTTTCCTGCGTTTAAGCCTGCCGATCGTGCCAGATGCCAGCCTCTACCTGGCGCCGGTGGTGATCGGGCTGTCGCTGATCGCCGTGGTCTACATCGGGCTGGTGGCGCTGGTGCAGACCGACATGAAAAAGCTGATTGCCTATTCGTCGATTTCGCACATGGGTTTTGTCACGCTGGGCATATTCATTTTCAACACCCAGGGCATCGAGGGGGCGGTGCTGCAGATGATTTCGCACGGTTTCATCTCGGCCGCGATGTTCCTCTGTGTGGGCGTGCTCTATGACCGCATGCACTCGCGGCAGATTGCCGATTACGGCGGCGTCGCCAACAAAATGCCGGTGTTCGCAGCCCTGTTCATGCTGTTTGCGATGGCCAATGCCGGCCTGCCGGGGACCAGCGGTTTTGTCGGTGAATTCCTGGTGATCATGGGCGCGGTGAAAGTGAACTTCTGGTATGCCTTTGCCGCAGCAGTGACTCTGATTTTCGGCGCCGCCTACACGCTGTGGATGTACAAACGCGTGATGTTCGGTGCAGTGACCAACCACCATGTTGCCGAACTCAAGGACATCAGCCCCCGCGAATGCCTGGTGCTGGGCG
>Ga0105090_10000131_pt1 | contig 31346 bp, 32 predicted proteins | sample PPLLak3March2015_FD_79110 | JGI IMG/M metagenome (GOLD analysis project Ga0105090, IMG submission 79110) | Freshwater sediment microbial communities from Prairie Pothole Lake near Jamestown, North Dakota, USA - PPLs Lake P7 Core (1) Depth... | ecosystem: Environmental > Aquatic > Freshwater >...
AGGAGATGCTCACGGCTGGGGCGATGACGTGCCTGCCGGGTCGCGCCATCGAGTCCATGTGCGCTCAGCCGTTGAATGCGCCGGTACCGGAAGGGCTGCTGTCAGGACCGCGATGGGTGGTCCTGCGACATCGGCAGAGAACGATGTGACGGCTGCCGTCTACGCGTTCAGCTTTGCGTGACTTGCCAATGCGCGGTGAAGACTTCGCTTGTTCCTTCTGACACACCGTGGACCGGTGGGCCAAGGAGGCCCGACCCGCGTCGTCTATCCCTTGCCGTGCCGCAACCGATTCCGGTCAGTTCCCACCCAGCAGGGACGCCGACCGATAGACGATGAAGGCCGCGAGATACGCCAGCGCAAACAGATAGGCTGCCATCACGAGTGGCCATGTCCACCCGCCGGTCTCACGCCGAACGACCGCCAGCGTCGACAGGCACTGTGGCGCAAATACGAACCACGCGAGCAATGACAGACCGGTCGCGAGGCCCCAGTCGCGTGCAATCAGCGGTGCCAGGGACTGGGCCGCGTCGATGCCGCTGGCCGATAGCGAATAGACCGTCCCGAGCGCGCTGACTACCACTTCCCGCGCTGCCAGACCCGGCACTAGCGCGACGCTGATCTGCCAGTTGAATCCGATCGGTTCGAACAACACGGCCAGGGCCTGGCCGAGCATCCCCGCGAAACTGTGAAGGATCGGGGCGCCGGTCGCGCCCGGCGGCGGGGTGGGGAAGCTCGCGAGGAACCACATCAGCACAGTCAGCGACAGGATGATCGTGCCGACGCGCCGCACGAAGATGACGACGCGCTGCCAGAGCCCCAGTGCAATGTTGCGCGGGGAGGGCAGGTGATACTGCGGCAGTTCCATCATCAGCGGGCGCACATGGCGGCCCGCGGCGGTGAAGCGCTTGAGGACCCAGGCCACGAGCATCGCGCCGAGGATGCCGGCAGCGTAGAGGAAGAGCAGGACGAGTCCCTGCAGCTCGATCCAACCGCCGATCACGCGCTGCGGAATGAAGGCGCCGATCAGGAGCGTGTACACGGGCAGGCGCGCCGAACACGTCATCAGCGGCGCGATCATGATGGTCACCAGACGGTCGCGCGGGTCGGCAATTGTGCGCGCGGCCATGATGCCCGGGACGGCGCAGGCATGGCTCGACAGCAGCGGTATGAACGAGCGGCCGGACAGCCCGACGGCGCCCATCAGGCGATCGAGCAGGAAGGCAGCACGCGGCAGATAGCCCGAGTCTTCCAGCAGGAGGATGAAGAAGAAGAGGATCACGATCTGCGGCAGGAACGCGAGGACGCTGCCGGCGCCGGCAATGACGCCATCGACCAGCAGGCTGCTGGCCCAGCCGGCGGGAAGCAGGGTGCCAGCGCCTGCCGCAAGCCAGGCAGTTGCCGTCTCGATCCATTGCATCGGCACTTCGGCCCAGGCGAAGACGGCCTGGAACATCAGGAACAGAAAGGCGGCCAGCAGCAACGGCCCCACGACCGGGTGCAGGACGACGCGGTCGATGCGGTCGCTTGCCTCGTGGGGGATCAGTTCATCGAGTCCCAGTCGCTGCAGGATCGAGCGCACGGCATCGTGGTCGGCGAGCAGACTCGAAGAGTCGTGCAGCGTTTCATGGTCGGCGCTTCGCAGCCAGAGGGTCGGATCGTCGAGGATGCGCCGGAGTCCTGCATCCCCCTCGCGGGCGATGCCGACCGTGCGCACGACCGGTACGCCCAGCGCGCCGCTCAACTGGTCGGCGTCTATCGTGATGCCGCGCCGCTCGGCGAGGTCGGTCATGTTGAGTGCCACGACGCAGGGCATGCCGAGACGGCGTACCGCGAGTACCAGCCGCAAATTGCGCCGTAGGTTGGTGGCATCGACGACACAGACAACGAGATCCGGCCGACGCTCGCCGAGCGCCTGGCCGTTGAGGACTTCGCAGGTGACGCGCTCATCCGGTGAGCGGGGGTGCAGGCTGTAGGTGCCGGGCAAATCCAGCACGCGGACGGTGTGGCCTGCGTGGGTAATCAGTCGACCTTCCTTCCGCTCGACGGTGACACCAGCGTAGTTGGCCACCTTTTGGCGGCTGCCGGTCAGGAGATTGAACAACGCCGTCTTGCCGCAGTTCGGATTGCCAACCAGGGCGAGGAGGCGGCCCGGTGGATGCAGGTGCACGACCGCCGTCGCGGTCATGACTTCACCACGGCTGTGGGCCAGGGCCGAACCCGCACACAGTCGGCCTCGGTGCGACGAAGCGCAAAGGTCGAATGCCCGACGCGAACGGCAAGTGGGTCACCGCCGGGCCGGCCGCGCGTCAGCACGACGACGCGTTCGCCGGGCAGGAATCCAAGCTCTTCGAGCCGCTGATTCCAGCCGCGGCCGTCTTCCGGATAGACGACCTCATGGATCACGAACGCCGTCGCGAGCGGAACGCGGTCGAGCGTCGTGATCGCCTGGGCGGAAGGGGTGTCGGTCGCCGCCGCTGCGGCGCCGGCGCTGCGTTCGGTGATATCGGGAAGTACGCGGGCCATCGAGCCCAAAACTAGCACAAATGAGAATGATTCTCATATGCGCTCGATCAAAGCACAGAGTCTTCAGGGATGACCCGCTGCGACTCCACGACCTTGAAGAGCCTCGGTTGGGCGCCCCAGAGGCAAAAAGGGGCGCACGCGGCGCCCCCGGGCGGAATCTGCCGTCGCACTACTGGATTTTGGCGCCCTTGGTCAGGTTTGCCACGAAGGCCTGGACCTTTTGCTGCTGCAGCGACTCGCGGATCTGCGGCGCGACCTGTTCGAGCGGCGGGAACTGCGTATCGCGCACATCCTCCAGCCGGATCACATGCCAGCCGAACTGGGTCTGAACCGGGACCTCCGTGGTCTCGCCCTTCTTCAGTTTGATCAGGGCTTCGGAGAAGGGCTGCACATAGGCGTCGGGCGCGGCCCAGTCGAGATCACCGCCGTTGGCGGCCGAGCCCGTGTCCTTGGACTTCTTGGCGAGCTCCTCGAACTTCGCACCCTTTTTGAGCTGCTCGATGATGACTACGGCCTCGTCCTGCTTCTCGACCAGGATGTGCCGCGCCCGGAATTCCTTGCTGCCGACAGACGCCTTCTGCTTGTCGTACTCCGCCTGAACCTGCGCGTCGGTGATCGGATTCTTTTCCATTTCGTCGCGCAGCAGCGCCTGGATCAGCGTGTTCTGCCGCTGCACGTCGAGCATGAACTTGACGTCCGCTTTGTCAGGAATGCCGCGCTTGCCCGCTTCCTGCAGCAGGATCTCGTTCTGGATCAGGCGTTCCTTGACCATCTTGCGCAGCTCGGGCGAATCCTGCTGTCCCTGCTTGACGAGCTCCTTGACCCATGCGTCCTCGCGGGTCTTGGGAATCGGCTTGTTGTTGACGATGGCGACGTTCTGGGCGAGAACGATTCCGCTGGTCAGTGCCAGGGCCGCGAACATGGCGAAACGTTGCATGAGCATCAGTGTCCGGAGGTGTGGGGAGAAAACGGCGCCGAGCTGGGTTGAGTCTCGTCGGGCGCCAGCAGCGTCATCGCGAGTGCGTGTATCTCTCGCTGCATCAAATCTGCGAGGGCATCATACACGAGGCGATGTCGCTTCACTCTCGGCTGACCCGTGAACGCGGCACTGACGAGGGTTATCCGATAGTGGCCGCCGCCGCTTGCGGCACCGGCATGTCCTGCATGCATGGCGCTTTCGTCCGCGATCGAGATTTCGATCGGGTTCAGCACGTCAAGGCGGGCCCGCATGCGCTCGATTGTCCCGTCAGGCATCGGGCACTTCCTTCATGTGACGGGCGAGATAGACGCCGATTCCCAAAGTGAAGACGAGGGTCAGGCCGAACAGCCCGAACAGCTTGAAGTTGACCCAGGTATCGGTCGAGACCGAATAGGCCACCGCCAGATTGACGATGCCCATCACGCCGAAGAAGGCGATCCAGGCCCAGAGCAGCCGACCCCACACCGGACCGGGCACGTCGAGCTGCGTCCCGAGCAGACTCTTCAGCAGGTTGCGCTTCCAAACGATGTGGCCAACCAGCAAGGCGCTGCCGAACAGCCAGTAGAGGATGCTGGGCTTCCACTTGATGAACGTCTCGTCGTGAAACCAGATGGTGGCTCCGCCGAAGACGACAATGACCGCCAGACTGACCCAGAGCATCGGGTCGACGCGCTTGCCGCGCAGCAGGAGCCATCCCACCTGGAGCACCGACGCAATGACGGCCACGGCCGTGGCGAGCAGGATCGGCGCCTGGCCGTCGGGCACGGTGCCGTCGCCGACCATCCAGCCGAGCGCGGCGCCCGCCATCGCGATCGATTGTTGCGGGAAGGAGCCCGCCACCTTGTAGGTCACGAAGAACAGGATGACCGGCAGCAGGTCGAACAGCAGCTTCATTTCGTGGCCTTCTGATCGCTGGCCGGCTCGAACGTCAGCGCGGCGGAGTTGATGCAGTAGCGCAGGCCGGTCGGTGGCGGCCCGTCCGGGAAGACATGGCCCAGGTGCGAGTCGCAGACGTTGCACAGGATCTCCGTGCGGATCATGCCGTGGCTCGCGTCGCGTTCTTCACGTACATGGGCCGGGTCGAGCGCCTTGAAATAGCTGGGCCAGCCGCAGCCGGAGTCGAACTTCGTGTCCGATGCAAACAGCGCGGTACCGCAGGCCACGCAGCGGTAGATCCCGTGTTCGTGATGATCCCAGTAGCGGCCCGTGAAGGCGCGTTCGGTCGCTTTCTCGCGCGTGACCGCATATTCCATCGGTGCGAGTTGCGCGCGCCACTCGGCATCGGTCTTGCGGAGCTTGTCCATCATCAATTCCTAGGATGAACAGGAGAGGTGAAGCGATTGCGCCCACTGGGGCGGCTCGGCGGCGTAGGCCTCGTGCTCGGGCTGCTCGTCATAGGGGAGCTCGAGGATCTGCAGCAGGCGCATCACCTCTTCGAAGTCACGCGGGCCATCATCACCCCGCGCCTTGCGGATCGCGGTCTCCGCCAGGTGATTGCGCAGGACGAACTTCGGGTTGACCCGGTTCATGCGCACGGCGCGTTCGGAGTCGTCGCTGCGTTCGGCGGCCAGGCGCTGGCGGTACTGCGTCGCCCACGCATCGAAGGCGGCGCGATCGATGACGAGGTCGCGCACGGGCGCATCCTCAGCGGGAGTGGACGGGACGGAGCGCAGCTGCGCCAACTGCCGCCAGAAACGCGTCCAATCGGTCCGGTTGGCGTTGAGCAGGTCGATCGCCTCGTTGATGAGCTGTCCGTCCTCCGGCCGTGCAGTGGCGAGTCCGAGCTTGGCGCGGAACACCTCGTCGATCGCCTGCGCATACTCGTCGACATACACGTCGATCGCGGCCTTGGTCGCATCGAGGTCGTCGGTCAAGGGCACCAGCGCCTGTCCGAGCGCATAGAGGTTCCAGTGTCCGATCTGGGGCTGCATGCGGTATGAATAGCGACCATGCTCGTCGCTGTGGTTGCAGATGTGGTCGACGTCGAAGGCGTCGACGAAGCCATAGGGGCCATAGTCGATCGTCAGGCCGAGGATCGACATGTTGTCGGTGTTCAGCACCCCGTGGCAGAAACCCACGCCCTGCCACTGTGCCACCAGCCGCGCCGTGCGGCGCGCCACCCGCTCGAGCAGCGCAAGATATGGCTGGGCCGCGTCGCGTGCATCGGGGTAGAAACGGTCGATGACATGGTCAGCCAGCTGGCGCAGCGCGTCATGCTGCTCGGTCCAGTAGAAATACTCGAAGCTGCCGAAGCGCACGAAGCTCGGTGCCAGGCGCGTGACCACCGCCGCGCTCTCGACCGTTTCACGGATGATCGGGTAATCGGAGCCCGTCACGGCGAGAGCGCGGGTGGTCGCAATGCCCAAGCCATGCATCGCTTCCGATGCCAGGAACTCGCGGATCGAGGAGCGCAGTACGGCCCGGCCGTCACCCATGCGGGAGTAAGGCGTCTTGCCCGCCCCCTTGAGCTGAACTTCCCAGCGGCCACCGTCGGGACCTACGACCTCGCCGAGCAGCAGCGCGCGACCGTCCCCGAGGCGTGGGACATAGACACCGAACTGATGACCGGAATAGACCGCCGCCAGCGGCTCGGAGCCCGCGAGAGGCACATTGCCCGTGAGGGCGGCGACGAACTCCGGCCGGTCAAAGTGGTCAGCGGCGAGTCCCAGCAGTGCCGCTGAACGTTCGGACTTCGCTACGAGGTAGGGCTCCGGCAACGGCGTCGGTCCCAGCCGCGTGTAGAACGCCGCGGGCAGTCGGGCGTAAGAATTGTCAAAGGTCAGCCCGGCGTCGAACGGTGTAACGCTGACCGGAGCGGCGGCGGGTGCGGGCGCGAGTACAGGGGTGTTCAAGCGAAATCTCCGGCGGCGATTCTACGGCGCGCCGCAGTGACGACATCGGCGTTGTCGCGGCTTGACGAGACTTCGGCAAGCCGAGAGGATGTGGGGCCTTGGGCGCAAGAATCCAGCGCCGCGCGACAACTTACAGGGAGAACACTTATGTTGCAGGGCCTGATGATGCGGATGCCGCTGCTGATCTCTTCGTTGATCAGGCATGCGGATCGCCATCATGGCGACGTGGAGATCGTTTCTCGGCGCGTGGAGGGCGATATCCATCGCTACACGTATCGAGAACTCCATCGCCGGTCGCGGCAACTCGCCAATGCGCTGGAAGGGCTCGGCATCCGCAGCAGTGACCGCGTCGCGACGCTGGCCTGGAACGGCTATCGCCACATGGAGCTCTACTTCGCCGTGTCGGGATCGGGCAGCGTCCTGCACACGATCAACCCTCGGCTGCACCCGGAACAGATCGCCTGGATCATCAACCATGCCGAAGACAAGGCGCTGTTCTTCGACCTGACCTTCCTGCCGCTGATCGAGGCCGTCGCGCCTCACTGCCGCACCGTGCAGCACTGGGTTGCGATGTCGGACCGCGCGCACATGCCGGGCGCGAGCAAGCTCACGAATCTCTTGTGCTACGAGGATGTCCTCGGCAGCCACTCCGACCGCTTCGAGTGGCCCGACTTCGACGAGAACACCGCATCGTCGATCTGCTACACGTCGGGCACGACGGGGCATCCGAAGGGCGCGCTCTACAGCCATCGTTCGACGCTGCTGCACACGATGGCGGCCGCGTTGCCCGATGCGCTCAACATCTCCGCGCGCGACGCGATACTGCCGGTCGTTCCGATGTTTCACGTGAACGCCTGGGGCCTGCCGTATGTGGGGCCCATGGTCGGAGCGAAGATCGTCTATCCGGGGCCGCAGCTTGACGGCAAGTCCCTCTACGAGCTCTTCGAGGCGGAAAAGGTGACCTGCTCGGCGGGCGTGCCCACGGTCTGGCAGGGACTGCTCGCCTACATGGAGGCGAACGCGCTGCGCTTCACGACGATGAGCCGCACGGTGATCGGAGGCTCCGCCTGCCCGCCGGCCATGATCCGGCTGTTCCAGGAGAAATACGGCGTGCATGTGCTGCACGCCTGGGGCATGACGGAGATGAGCCCGCTGGGCACGTCCTGCACCTTCAAGCAGAAGCACGCGGCGCTTTCCGCGGACGAGCGCATGAAGGTGCAGTACAAACAGGGGCGCGTGCTCTTCGGCGTGGACATGAAGATCGTCGGCGACGACGGCGGCGATCTGCCGTGGGATGGAACTTCGTTCGGCGACCTGCTGGTGCGCGGGCCATGGGTCGTGCGCGAGTACTACAAGTCCGACAGCGGCAATCCGCTGAAGTCCGACGATGCCGGAGCGTCGTGGTTCCCGACCGGCGATGTCGCCACGATCGATCCCGACGGCTACATGCAGATCACCGATCGCAGCAAGGACGTCATCAAGTCCGGCGGTGAGTGGATCAGCTCGATCGACATCGAGAACGTCGCGGTGTCGCATCCGGCCGTGGCTATGGCCGCCTGCATTGCGGTCCCGCACCCGAAGTGGGACGAACGCCCGCTGCTGGTGGTCGTGAAGAAGCCGAACGCACAGTTGACGCGCGAGGAGATGCTGGCGCACTACGAAGGCCGCGTCGCCAAGTGGCAGGTTCCCGACGACGTGGCCTTCGTCGAAGCGATTCCGCTTGGGGCCACCGGCAAGATGCTGAAGGCGAAGCTGCGCGAGCAGTTCGTCGGGCACAAGTTGCCGACAGCCTGATCAACAGGCGGCCGGGCCGGGCGCCAGCGGCGGTGTCGCGTGCTGGCGCGGCCATAATCTCGCCCTCCGCGCGCGGAAACGGCGCCAGCTACCGGGAGACTGCCCTTGAACATTCACCTCGCTCTGGGACGCCTGGCCTTCGCCGCGCTGACTCTGCTCTCTGCATCGGCGTTCGCGCAGACCAAGGCGGTCCCCGCCGCAAAGGCGGCGACGGTCACGGTCGCGCCACCGCAAGTGGTCAAGGTCGCCTTCGTCGATCCGTTGTCCGGACCGTTCGCCGGCACCGGCTCGAGCCTGCTGCGTCACTTCCAGATGATGGCGGAGCTCGTCAGTGCCCAGGAGCTGGCCGGCCCGGGGATCCGCTTCGAGATCGTCCCCTTCGACAACAAGGCATCGCCGCAGGAAACGCTGACCGTGCTGAGGCAGATCGTCGACCGCGGCATACGCTACGTCGCGCAGGGCAACGGCTCCGGCGTCGCGCTGGCCCTGGTCGACGCGATCGAAAAGCACAATGAGCGCAATCCTGCGCAGTCGATCGTCTTCCTCAACTACGCTGCGGTCGACCCCGACCTCACCAACAGCAAGTGCAGCTTCTGGCATTTCCGCTTCGATGCGAACACGGACATGAAGATGGAGGCCCTGACCACGTACATTCAGGGCCGGCCGGAGGTGAAGAACGTCTACCTGATCAACCAGAACTATTCGCACGGCCAGCAGGTGTCACGCGTGGCCAAGGAGATGCTGGCGCGCAAGCGGCCTGACATCAAGGTCGTTGGCGATGACCTGCATCCACTCGGGCAGGTCCGCGACTTCTCGCCCTACATCGCCAAGATGCGCAGCGCCAACGCCGACACCGTCATCACGGGCAACTGGGGCCCGGACCTTGCGCTGCTGGTGCGCGCTGCGCGTGACGCGGGGCTGAAGGCACAGTTCTACACGTACTACGCCGGGACGTCCGGCACGCCGACTGCCATGGGTGCGGCAGGTGAAGACCGCGTGCGGATGGTGTCCTACTGGCATCCCAACATCGCCCCGGGCTATCCGTACGAGCAGGTTTACCTCGACTACAAGAAGCGCTTCAACGAGGAGTGGTTCACAGTCGCTTCCTTCACATCGCTCGCGGTGCTGGCCGAAGGCATCAAGCGGGCCGGCTCCACCGATCCGCTCAAGGTCGCCTACGCGATGGAAGGCGTGAAACTCAATGCGCCGCATGGCGCCATCGAGATGCGTGCGGCCGACCACCAACTGCTGCAGCCGCTATGGATCTCTTCCTGGACCAGGGTCGGCGGGCCGAACAGGCACGACATCGAAAAGACCGGCTTCACGTGGAAGACCGAGGCGGCCTATGCCACCGATGCCGCGTCACCGCCGACCACGTGCCAGATGAAGCGTCCGCCGCGGACTCCGTAAGGTCCGCCGCCCATTGACCGGCGGCCCGCAGACCCGGGCCGCAAGCACCCCTGAGGTTCCCGCTTGCTTGAAGCTGCCTTGAGCCAGACGCTGTACGGCCTGAGCTATGGGCTTCTGCTCTTCATGCTCGCCTCCGGGTTGACGCTGATCTTCTCGATGATGGGCGTGCTGAACTTCGCGCACGCGAGCTTCTACATGCTCGGCGCGTACTTCGGCTACCAGTTCAGCGTGTGGATGGGCTTCTGGCCCGCCTTGCTGATTTCGCCGGCGCTGCTGTTCATCATTGGGGCGGCGGTCGAGCGGTGGGGGCTGCGGCGGGTGCACCAGTGGGGGCACGTGCCGGAGCTGCTGTTCACGTTCGGACTGTCGTACATCATCGTCGAACTGGTGCAGGTCATCTGGGGCCGGACGGCCGTTGCGTACCGCGTGCCTGCGGAACTCGACGGCCCGGTCGCGTGGCTGCAGGGTCTGGGCATAACGTTTCCGCAGTACCGGCTGTTCATGATGGCGGTGGCGGTCGGCATGCTGGCCGCACTGTGGCTCGGGCTTGCGCGCACGCGTCTCGGTCTCGTGATACAGGCGGCGCTGGCACACCCGCAGCAGGTCGAGGCGCTGGGCCACAACGTGCCGCGCGTGTTCATGCTGGTGTTCGGTACCGGGGCGGCCCTCGCCGGGCTGGCCGGCGTGGTCGGCGGCAACGCCTTCGTGACCGAGCCGGCGATGGCCGGCACGGTCGGCGCGATCGTCTTCGTCGTCATCGTCGTGGGCGGGCTGGGGTCGCTCGCCGGGGCATTCATTGCCTCGGTGCTGATCGGCCTGCTCGAAAGCTTTGGCAAGGTGTCGGACCTGAGCGGCGCCAGGGTGCTGGGCTGGCTGGGCATGTCGGTAGCTCCCGACCATGCGCTGCAGCCATTGCTGGCACTTTCGCTCTCGCAGGTGGCGCCGGTGCTGCCTTACCTGCTGCTGGTGCTGGTCTTGATCGTGCGGCCGAAGGGTCTGCTCGGCACGCGTGAGGGCTGACTGATGCATGCGCCGCGCGAGCTTCGTTTCCGGCCGCTCAATCTCGGCCGCTGGCTGGTGTGGGGTCTGACGGCGCTGCTCTTCGTGCTGCTGCCCCTCGCATTCCGTCAGGGATTCGCCCTGACTCTGATGTCGCAGATGGGCATCATGATCATCTTCGCGTTGAGCTACAACATGCTGCTCGGCCAGAGCGGGATGCTGAGCTTCGGCCACGCGGTGTATTCCGGGCTGGGCGCGTTCTTCGCCATCCATGCGATGCGTGCGATTGCGGGCGGCACGCTGGCGTGGCCAGTCTCGCTGCTGCCCTTGATCGCCGGCGCCGGCGCGGCCCTGTGTGGTGTCGTACTCGGCTTCCTGACGACGCGGCGGGCCGGGACGCCGTTCGCGATGATCACGCTCGGTATCGGCGAGATGGTCTTCGCCGCGGCTCTGATGTTTCCCGAACTCTTCGGCGGGGAGGGCGGGATCACCGGCGATCGCACGTCGGGCCCGCCGTTCGGCGGCATCAGCTCGCTCACGTTCGGCCCGCAGATCCAGGTCTACGCGCTGATCGCGGCGTGGTGCTTCGCGTGCATGATCGCCATGTACGCCCTGACCCAGACCCCGCTCGGACGCATCGCAAACGCCGTGCGAGACAACCCCGAGCGCGCCGAATTCATCGGTTACAACGCGCAGCGTGTCCGCTGGCTGATGCTGATCCTGTCGAGCTTCTTCGCCGGCATTGCAGGCGGACTCAGCGCGATCAACTTCGAGATCGTTGTCACCGCGGAGAACGTCAGCGCGGCCAGGTCGGGCGGAGTGCTGCTCGCGGCCTTCATCGGAGGCGCGGCCTTCTTCTTCGGGCCGATCCTCGGCGCCGTCGTGTTCACTTTCTTCGCCGTCGCGCTGTCCGAGTACACCAAGGCCTGGCAGCTCTACCTCGGCGTCTCGTTCGTGCTGCTGGTGATGTTCGCGCCAGGTGGACTGTCGAGCCTGCTACTGATGAACCTGCGGGCACTGAAGTTCAGGAAGTTCGGCCGGCTGCGCGATCCCTACGTGGGCGTACTGGCGGCGGCAGCGGGCATGGCGCTCGGCGGCGCGATGCTGATCGAGCTGACCTACCACGTCACGCTCGACGCCGGACAGGGATCCGTGCTGTCGCTGTTCGGGTTCCCGATGGACACCAATGCGGCAGGTCCATGGGCATTCGCGGCGACGGTGCTTCTGTCGAGCCTGGCTGCCTTCGCGTTCTACCAGCGCGGGTTCAGGCGGACATGGGAAGCGATACAGCAGGAGATCGAGAACTCGGTCCGGGACAATCCGGCATGAGCGCGGCTCTAGAACTGGCGGGAGTCCGCAAGAGCTTCGGCCGATCCGAGATCATCCGTGGCGTCGATCTTGCCATCGCCGCCGGCGAACGGCACGCGATCATCGGTCCGAACGGCGCCGGCAAGTCGACCTTGTTCAACCTCATCAGCGGCCGCTTCGGCGTCTCTGCTGGCGACATCCGCCTTCACGGCCGTCCGATCACGAACCGCAGGCCCTACGAGATCAGTCGCCGTGGCCTGGCACGCAGTTTCCAGGTCACCAACATCTTTCACCGGCTGTCGGTCTTCGAGAATCTGCGCTGCGCCGTGCTGTGGTCGCTCGGTCACCGTTACGCCTTCTGGAAGAACCTCAACCGCCTGTCTGACGCGCAGGCGCGTGCCGAAGCCGTGCTGCAGCAGGTTGGACTGCGGCGGCGGCGCGATGCGCTGGCGGGATCGCTCACGTACGCGGAGCAGCGCGCCCTCGAGATCGGCATCACGATCGCCGGTGGCGCCAGTGTCGTCCTGCTCGACGAGCCCACCGCGGGCATGAGCCGGGCCGAGAGCCGGCATGCGGTCGACCTGATCCGCGAGGTCACGCAGGGCCGGACCCTGGTCATGGTCGAACACGACATGGGCGTCGTTTTCGGACTGGCCGACCGCATCTCGGTGATGGTCTACGGACAGATCATCGCCTCCGGCACGCCCGCTGAGATCCGCGCCAACGCCGCGGTGCGCGCCGCGTATCTCGGACAGGAAGCGGAGGGCGCATGAGCACGGAACCGCGCCATCGTGGGCAAGCGTCCTCCGCAGACCGCGGCGCCGTGGTCTCCTCAGGTGAGCCGCTGCTGCGCGTCGATCACCTGCAGGCCTGGTATGGCAAGAGCCACGTCCTGCATGGGGTTGATCTCACGGTCGGACGCGGCGAAATTGTCAGCCTGCTGGGTCGCAATGGCGTCGGCCGCTCGACGACGGCCAAGGCGATCATGGGGCTGGTCAAGGCCAGCGGGTCGGTCCGGTTCAAGTCACATGAACTGACGCGGCATCAGACCTTCGAGATTGCACAGCTGGGCGTGGGCTACGTGCCGGAGAGCCGGGACGTCTTCCCGACGCTGACGGTGGAGGAAAACCTGCGACTGGGCATCCAGCGCGGCCGCCCAGGCCGCTGGAGCTATGCCGACGTCTGGCGCCTGTTTCCCCGTCTGCAGGAACGGGCGCGCACGCCGGCGGGTGTGCTCTCGGGCGGTGAGCAGCAGATGCTGACGCTCGCGCGTACCATGATGGGCGAACCCGAACTTGTCATCATCGACGAACCGACCGAAGGCCTGGCGCCGATGGTCGTCGATTTGGTGGGCCGGTTCCTGCTTGAATTGCGCGATCGCGGCCTGTCCATACTCCTCATTGAACAGAAGCTGACGATCGCCATGCAGATCTCGCAGCGCGTGTACGTCATGGGCCACGGGCACATGGTGTTCGACGGCACCCCCGACGAACTTCGGACCAACAAGCTTGTTCGCCAGGAGTGGCTCGAGGTCTGAGCCGCGTTTTCAATCCAATGGAGTCACTTTGATGACCACGCATTACGAGCGCCGCGGCCAGGTTGCCGTGCTGCAAGTCGACAATCCACCCGTCAACGGCCTCGGCCACGCCACGCGCAAGGCGCTGCTGGATGGACTCGAGCACGCACTCGACGACGCAGCGGTCAAGGCGATCGTCATTACCGGCACCGACCGCGTCTTTTCAGGCGGGGCGGACATCCGCGAATTCAACACGCCGGCCGCGCTGGCGGAGCCGAACCTGCTGCAGCTCATCGATGCGGTGGAGCGCTCGCCGAAGCCTGTCATCGCGGCGATCAACGGAGTGTGCATGGGCGGCGGGCTCGAGCTGTCGCTCGGATGCAGCTACCGTGTCGCGACGCCCGATGCGGCGCTCGGCCTGCCCGAGGTCAAGATCGGGCTCCTGCCAGGGGCCGGTGGGACGCAGCGGCTGCCGCGCGCGGTCGGCGCCGAGCTTGGCCTGCAGATGATCGTCAGTGGCGATCCGATACCGGCGGCCGAGGCGCTCAAGCACGGTCTGGTCGAGCGCATCGTCGATCGAAGCTCGTTCGATGGCGTGCTGCAGTTTGCCGCGGAAGTGACGAAGGGCAGCCGGCATCCAAAGCTGCGCGACCGGCCTGCCGCACTTCCCGCCGGCGTGGCCGCGGAGGCGTTCTTTGCGGCTGCTCGCAGCAACGTGGCGCGTCAAGCGCGCGGGCTGCCGGCGCCAATGAAGTGCGTCGAAGCGGTCGAAGCCGCCGTCACGCTGCCCTTCGAAGAAGGGCTGGCGAAGGAGCGCGGCTACTTCATCGAGCTCGTGCAGTCCAAGGAGTCGCAGGCGCTGCGGCACGCTTTCTTCGCCGAGCGGACGGCTGCCAGGATTCCGGACGTGCCCGACGACACGGCGACGCGCCCGATCCGCGCCGCCGCCGTGCTCGGCTTCGGCACGATGGGCGGCGGCATCGCGATGAGTTTCGCCAATGCCGGGATTCCCGTCACGGTGTTCGAGAAGGACCGGGCGGCGCTCGACCGTGGCCTCGCGATGTGCCGCCGCAACTGGGAAGCCACCGCGAAGAAGGGGCGCCTGACGGCCGACCAGGTCGAGCAACGCGTCGCGCTGCTCAAGCCGACGCTGGACTTCAATGCCGTCGGGTCCGCCGACATCGTGATCGAGGCCGTCTATGAGGACATGGTCGTCAAGCAAGACGTCTTTGCCCGGCTCGATTCGGTGATGAAGCGCGGTGCCATCCTGGCGACCAACACATCCACGCTCGACGTCGACCAGATCGCGGCAGCGACGTCGCGTCCCCAGGACGTCATCGGCACGCACTTCTTCAGTCCGGCCAACGTAATGCGCCTGCTGGAAGTCGTGCGCGGCCGAAAGACCGCGAAGGACGTGCTCGCGACGGTGATGCAGCTCGCCAAGCGCCTGAAGAAGGTAGGTGTCGTCTCGGGCGTCTGCGACGGCTTCATCGGCAACCGCATGCTGGAGCAGTACGTCCGCCAGTCGCTGTTCCTGGTCGACGAGGGCGCCTCGCCGCAGCAGATCGACGCCGCACTCACGAAGTTCGGCATGGCCATGGGGCCCTTCACGATGTACGACATGGCGGGCATGGACATCGGCTACGCGATCCGCCAGCGGCGCTATGTCGAGAAGCCGCACATCACCTACAGCCGGCTTGCCGACCGCGTCGTCGAACTCGGCCGCCTCGGCCAGAAGAGCGGCAAGGGCTGGTATCGCTACGAGGCCGGGAGCCGCACACCACTGCCGGATCCGGAGATCGACATGCTGATCGAGGCCTATCGCGCCGAGATCGGGCTGCGGCCGCGCCGCATCGATGACGAGGAGATCGTGCAGCGCTGCGTCTACGCGCTGGTCAACGAAGGCGCACGCATCCTCGCCGAAGGCATCGCGCTGCGGGCAAGCGACATCGATGTCGTCTACCTGACGGGCTACGGGTTCCCGGCCGCGACCGGCGGGCCGATGTTCCATGCGCAGCAGACGGGACTGCCGAAGGTGGTGGCCACTATGAAGCAGTTCGCGGCGAACCGGCACGCCGATCCCGCTTTCTGGGAGCCGGCCCCGCTGCTGGTCACAGCGGCGGCCTCCGGTCGCTGGCCGAAGCAATGACGATGGAGAAGATCCTTAGTCGACGCGACCTCGCGTTCCTGCTTTACGAGTGGCTTGACGTCGAGGCCCTGGCGCGGCGTTCCCGCTATGCCGAGCATTCGCGCGAGACGTTCGATGCCGCGCTCGACACCGCCGAGCGCATCGCCACCGATCTCTTCGCGCCCCACGCGCGCAAGAGCGACCTCAATGAACCGCAGTTCGATGGCGAGCGGGTCACGCTGATCCCCGAGATCCGGCAGGCGCTCGACGCCTTCGTCGCCGCCGGCCTGCTGGCAGCGGAACACGACGAAGCCTACGGCGGCATGCAGCTGCCGCTGACCGTTGCGAAGGCCACCTTCGCCTATTTCAAGGGCGCCAACGTCGCAACAAGCGGCTATGCGCTGCTGACCGTTGGCAACGCCAATCTGCTGCTCGCGCACGGGTCGCCGGCGCAGATCGACGCTTTCGTTCGGCCTGAACTGGCCGGGCGCTTCTTCGGGACCATGTGCCTGTCGGAGCCGCAGGCGGGTTCGTCGTTGTCGGACATCACCACACGGGCCGAATTCGAGCGTGACTCGCCGCTCGGTCCGCAGTACCGGCTCAACGGCAACAAGATGTGGATCTCGGCCGGAGAGCACGAACTGTCGGAGAACATCGTGCATCTGGTGCTGGCGAAGGTGCCGGGCGCGGACGGCAAGCTCGTTCCCGGCACGCGGGGAATCTCGCTCTTCGCGGTGCCGAAGCGCCTGGTAGCGGTAACAGGCGCCGGCCCGCAGTCGCGCGTCACGCTGGGGGAACGCAACGATGTTGCGCTCGCGGGACTCAACCACAAGATGGGCTACCGGGGCACGACGAACTGCCTGCTCAATTTCGGCGAAGGCAAGTTCCGGCCCGAGGGGCGGGCCGGTGCCATCGGCTACCTCGTCGGCGAGCCGGGCCGCGGACTGGCGGCGATGTTCCACATGATGAACGAGGCGCGCATCAGCGTGGGCCTGGGTGCTGCGATGCTCGGCTACACCGCTTACCTGCACGCGCTGGAGTACGCCCGAGGACGCCCGCAGGGTCGGCCAATCGGGCCGGAAGGCAAGGACCCGGCACAGCCGCAGGTGCCGATCATCCGGCATGCGGACGTCAAGCGAATGCTGCTGGCGCAGAAATCCTATGCGGAAGGTGCGCTGGCGCTGAATCTCTACTGCGCGCGCCTGCTCGACGAGGAGCGGACGGCCGACTGCGCCGCCGAGCGCGAGGCTGCCACCTTGCTGCTGGAGATCCTGACGCCGATCGCCAAGAGCTGGCCATCCCAGTGGTGCCTGGAAGGCAATGCACTGGCGATCCAGGTACACGGCGGTTACGGCTACACACGCGACTACATGGTCGAGCAGTTCTACCGCGACAACCGGTTGAACTCGATCCATGAGGGCACACACGGCATCCAGGCGCTCGATCTGCTGGGACGCAAGGTCGTCATGCAGGACGGTGCGGCTTTCAAGGAGCTTGGCGCCCGCATCGAAGACACGATCAGCCGCGCGACCCATGCGCGGCATCCCGACACGCAGCGCTGGGCGGCCATGCTGACCGACCGGCTGCGTCGCGTCGCGACCGTTACACAGCGGGCCTGGGCGGCGGGCGACCCCGCGCGGACGCTCGCCAACGCCACGCCGTACCTCGAGGCCTTCGGTCACGTGGTCATGGCGTGGATCTGGCTCGAGCAGTCGCTCGCGGCTTCACGGCACTACAGCCACGATGGCAGCGTCTTCTACCATGGCAAGTGGCAGGCCTGCCGCTACTTCTACCTGTACGAGCTGCCGAAGGTCGATGCGATGCTGGAACTCGTCGAATCGCTCGACGCGACGACACTGGACATGCAGGATGCCTGGTTCTGAGGACGCGATGCTGAGACACATTGTGATGTGGAAGCTGAAGGAACACGCCGAAGGCGCGGACCGCGCCGCCAATGCGCGCCGCATGAAGGAGCTGCTCGAGTCCTGCGCAATGCTGCCCGGTGTCGTCAAGTTCGAGGTCGCACTGCCGCAGCCGGGACTCGAAGCCACCTACGACGTGGTGCTGTACTCCGTCTTTCGCGACAAGGCCGCGCTCGACGCCTACCAGGACCACCCGCAGCATCTGGCGATCAAGCCTTTCATCAGCGCGGTTCGGCAGGAGCGGCAGTGCATGGACTACGAGGTATGACGCGATGAGCCTGAAGCAACGCCTGGACCTCAGTGGGCGCACCGCATTGATCACCGGTGGCTCGCGCGGGCTGGGGCTGCAGATCGCGGCGGGCCTGGGTGAAATGGGCGCGCGCGTCCTGCTGTCGGCGCGCAAGGCCGATGAGCTTGAAGAGGCCTGCGCCGGGCTTGGCGCGCAGGGCGTGGACGCCGGCTGGATCGCCGCCGACGGTGCGGTGGACGCCGATGTGGCGCGCCTGGCCGGGCAGGCCATCGAGCGGCTCGGCCATGTCGACATCCTCGTGAACAACGCCGGGGCGACCTGGGGCGCCCCGGCGGAGGACCACCCCGTGGAGGCCTGGGACAAGGTCATGAACCTCAACATCCGCGGCGTCTTCCTGCTGACGCAGGCGATCGGCAAGGCGAGCATGATCCCGCGCCAGTACGGCCGGATCGTCAACGTCGCGTCCATTGCAGGCCTGCTCGGCAATCCGCCGGAACTGATGCATACGATCGCCTACAACACAAGCAAGGGCGCACTCGTGAACTTCACCCGCGCGCTCGCCTGCGAGTGGGGGCGCTACAACATCACCGTCAACGCGCTGGCGCCCGGCTTCTTTCCGTCCAAGATGACGAAAGGCGTGCTGGCGCAGTTCGGAGCCGAGGCTTTGGCCCGATTCGCGCCGCTCAAGCGCATCGGTGACGAGGAGGACCTCAAGGGTGCCGCATTGCTGTTTGCCTCCGATGCCGGGCGTCATATCACCGGACAGGTGCTCGCCGTCGATGGCGGGGTCTCTGTCTATTAGTCTTCATTGAAGTCATCGCTGCAACAAGGAACCCGCATGCCCAGCTATCGTCGCATTGTCCTCGCCAGCCGCCCGAGCGGCGCGGCGTCGATGTTGAATTTCCGGCTCGAGGAAGTCCAGACGCCGGTTCTGCAGGAGGGCCAGGTCCTCATCCGCAACGAATGGCTTTCGCTCGACCCTTACATGCGGGGCCGCATGAACGAGTCCAAGTCGTATGCGGCCGCGCAGCCTCTGGGCGAGGTCATGATCGGCGGCACGGCCGGCACGGTGGTCGAATCGCGCCACCCGCAGTACCGGGCAGGCGACAAGGTTGTCGGCTACCTTGGCTGGCAGGAGTTCGGCGTCAGCGACGGGACGGGCATCTACAAGGTCGATGCGCGGGTCGTTCCGCTGTCCGCATACCTCGGCGCGGTCGGCATGCCCGGCGTGACGGCGTGGTACGGACTCAACAAGATCATCGCGCCGAAGGAGGGCGAGACGATCCTCGTTTCGTCGGCCAGCGGCGCCGTGGGTGGTGTCGTGGGTCAGCTTGCCAAGATCGCCGGCTGCCGCGCCGTGGGTATTGCGGGCGGTGCCGAGAAGTGCGGCTATGTCGTGGCGGAACTCGGCTTCGATGCGTGCATTGACTACAAGACCCAGGACGTCAACCGCGCGCTGAAGGACGCCGCGCCGCAGGGTGTCGACGGGTACTTCGAGAATGTCGGGGGCAACATCATGAATGCCGTGCTGCCCCGCATGAATGCGTTCGGACGCATTGCGCTGTGCGGTCTCATCGCCGGCTATGACGGCGAACCGATTCCGATCACCAACCCGACGTGGTTCCTGGTCAGCCGGCTCAGGATGCAGGGCTTCATTGTCAGTGAGCACATGGACGTCTGGCCCACGGCCCTGAAGGAACTGGGCTCGCACGTCATCGCCGGCCGCATCAAGTACCGCGAGTCGATTGCCCACGGAATCGAAAACGCGCCGCAGGCCTTTCTCGGCATGCTGCGTGGCGCAAACTTCGGCAAGCAGCTCGTCAAGCTCTCCTGAGTCGAGCCGTGCGGGCCCAAGCCGCCCCGCAGCGGCGGCCGCCGCACGCCGCAGTCGTCTGCGCGGTGGCTTCAGTGGCCGGTCGGGCCCGCGCTCGACAGCAGCAGACGCCAGCCATGGGCGCCCAACTGGCGCAGCGTTTCAATATTCCGCTCGTAGATGACCGCGGTATCGGGAAAGGCCGCCACGGCACGGGCAATGCTGTCTTCGCGCAGCAGATGCAGCATGGGGTAGGGCGAACGGTTGCTCAGGTTTTCCACGTCGCCGGGCGACGTGCCTGCAAACTGGTATTCGGGGTGGAAGCTCGCCACCTGCAGGACACCGTCGAGACCGAGCTTCTCGACGGCTGCGTCGGCGATGTCGAGAAACTCGTTGTAGTCGAGGAAGTCGGTCAGCGCCTGGGGGTGGATCAGCAGAGTGGTGTCCACCGCCTCGGGATCGGCCGCAGCCAGATACTGCAGTTCATGCACGAGATCATCGAGCAACCCGTGCGCGTCGCTCGCCGTGCTCTCGACCCACCGGATCTGCTGCTTGACCTGCACGGCCTTGGCAAAGGGGCACAGGTTCAGGCCAATGACCGCGTGCTCGAGCCAGTGTTGGGTGACCGCTATCGCATTCATGCCGTCGCTAGTGCCGGCAGGCGCGGAGCCCCGCGGTGCTTATGCCGAGGCGCCCGTGCCTATCCCTGTGCATTGCGCCGGAGGGCCTCGAGCCGCAGTGCAATCGCAAGCTCGAGCTCGTTCAGTTTTCGCTCCAGCGCGTCGCGCTCCGGGCCCTCGACTTCCCTCTGCAGCTGCTCCCGGATCTTCGCGCGCTGCTGGAACATCTCGACTTCCGGGGGCGTCACGCCGGCATCCTTGAGGATCTTGAACGGCATCCGCAAGGCCTCGGGCGTCTCGTCCCAGCCGACGTCCACGGCGAGCGGCTTGCCGTAGCTGGGGGCCTGCTGAAGCTCGCCGGCGGCCGATGCCTCCCGCAGGTGTCTTGCAATCTCTTCGTCGAGGCTACGCATCAGTGCCTCCGCCATGCGGTGAAACTTCCATTGTGCCGTTCCGTCTTGTCCAGCAAAAGAGCTAAGCCGCGGCCCGAAGGGTGAAGTCCACGTGGACCGCTTCGTACGGGAACTCGAAGGCGCCGGATTCTGTGCGATTGAGGACCCCCGCGCTCAGAAGTGCATGGACGTCTGTATGAACTCCCTTCACATCGCGGCCGACACGCCGTGCGATCTCTCGCAGCGCGATCGGCCCGGCGCCGGTCATCGCCTCCAGCACGGCCCAGCGATTGGGGGTGAGAACACGCCACAGGAGTGCGTGGGACGCAAACGTCAATCTTGGCCCGCCTTGAGAGCGTCCCGAAAACGCTCCCGCCAGCCGATCCCGTCCCTGCGCCTTTGTTCCGACCCCAATGGTCACTGTAGCCACTGTCACTCCTCTGCCCGGGCCACATCCGCCCAGAAGTCTGCCTGCAATTTGTCGAGCGATTTGAACTCGTATGGTCGCTCACGCTTGCCAGCATGCCGATGGTCGCCCTTGCCGGCCTCGTTGTCGTATCGCACCACGCAATTTCCACGAAGCACGTACGCCAACCGGTACTTGAATCGGTGCTCACAGCCTTGCAGGGGACGATCCAGTCGCCACACCACCAGTTCTACGAAGGCGTCTTCCTCGAGAACCAGGCGCTCGCGAAGCAACGGCGCGGCTGGCATGTTGTAAATAATGCCAACGCTCGGTGATGTTGTCAATGACTACAACAGTCTCCAGTACGGCCGGCTGCCTGGGCCCGGGCAGTTCCGGTCGCGGAGCCGTGCCGGTCGGTGGGTTATTCTCAGACCTATGGAAACTCTTGACGACAAGGTCGCCGTCATCACCGGCGCGGGCGGCGGTTTCGGGCGCGAATTCGCACGCCTGGCGGCCCGCAACGGCATGCGACTGGTGCTCAGCGACGTGCAGCGCGACGCGCTCGATGCGATCGTCAACGAATTGCGCGAAAGTGGCGTCACCGTCCTCGATCAGGTCGTCAATGTTGCCGATGATCGGCAGGTGGCTCAGCTCGCGGACCGTGCGTTCACGGAGCTGGGCGGTGTGCACCTGCTGATCAACAACGCCGGGGTCGGCTGCGGCGGCTACCTGTGGGAAAACTCCGAGCTCGACTGGCAGTGGGTGATGGGGGTCAACCTGATGGGCGTGGTGCACGGCATCCGCCACTTCGTTCCGCGCATGCTTGCGGCCGAGGCGAACGGGGAGACCGGCCACATCGTCAACACTGCCTCTATGGCAGGCTGGCTCGCGCCGCCGCTCATGGGGGTCTACAACGTCTCGAAACACGCCGTGGTAGCGCTTACCGAAACCCTGTTTCACGATCTCCGCTTGGCGCAGTCGGGGCTGGGCGTCAGCCTGCTGTGCCCGGCGTTTGTTCCGACCGGTATCGCGCAGTCCCATCGCAATCGGCCGGCGGAACTGGCGAACGATGTCGAGGTGCCTTCGAAGCGTTTGGCGCAAGCCGGCCTCGAAAAGGCCGTCTCGAGCGGGCGCATCAGCGCTGCCGACGTTGCCGCGATGACGTTCGACGCGGTGCGGGCGAATCGCTTCTTTGTCTTTACCCACCCGCAGATCCTCCCGGGAGTGGAGGCGCGCTTCGAAGCTGCAATGGCGGGAAGTTCGCCCGCGGATCCGTACGCGACTCGGCCGCAGACCCGGCCCGCGTCCGCGGAATGATCGAAACCGGAAGGTTCGCCGACGTTGGTCGGGGCATCCGGTTGCACTATGCCAGCGCAGGTGACCCCGCTGCGCGGCCGATCATGTTCCTGCACGGGTTTCCGGAGTACTGGGCAGCCTGGGAAGACATGCTGCCGTACTTCACCACGAACTGGCACGCTGTCGCGCCCGATCTGCGCGGATTCAACCTTTCGAGCCAGCCTCACGATGTCGCAGCCTACCGGATGCGCGAAGTCCTGGCGGACTTCGAAGGCCTGTGCGAGCACCTGCAATGGCGGCGCGTGACCGTGGTCGCGCATGACTGGGGCGGCGCGGCCTCGTGGCAATGGGCGATCGCGCACCCGGAGCGTGTCGAGCGCCTCATCGTCTTGAATTCGCCGCATCCGATTCCATTTCAGCGCGACCTCGCAAGCGACCCCATGCAGCAGGCGGCGAGTGCCTACATGAACTGGCTGCGCGCTCCCGGTGCGGAACAGGGCGTCGCCAGGCATGACTATCAGGCGCTTGAGGGATTCTTCCTCGGCATGCAGCGCCCGGGTCATGCCTGGTACACGCCCGACCGCGCGGCGCACTACCGGGAGGTGTGGGGGCGGGGACTGACGGGCGGGCTCAACTACTATCGCGCCTCGCCGCTGTACCCACCGACTGCAAGCGACCCTGGCGCGGCGGCCCTGGTCCTGGATCCATCCAAGTTCCGGGTCCAGGTGCCAACGTTGGTGCTGTGGGGCGAGGCCGATACCGCGCTGCCGCCACGCCTGCTCGACGGCTTGAGTGAACTTGTCGACGACCTCACGATCGAAAGGCTGCCCGGTGCGACGCACTGGCTGGCCCATGAGGAGCCGCAACGAATCGCATCCGCAATTCACGCTTTCTGCGACGCATCCTGAGGCACCCGATTCCCGCTTGATCGCACGGCGGGGCGACGACGTCCGGGGCACTGGCAGAATCGACCAACCCTACGCTTGATGGAGCAGTACCGATGAAGCATTTCATGCACCGCGGACTCGCTGCGGCTGCAATCTGGATCGTGGCGGCTGCCGCGTTCGCCCAGGCCACACCGCCGCTACCGGCGGGCGTCACCCGCGGCCAGACCGTCGAGGGGATTACCGAATACCGCCTGGCCAACGGGCTGCGCTTCATCCTGTTCCCCGATCCGTCGAAGCCCACGGCCACCGTCAACATTACGTATCTGGTCGGGTCGCGCCATGAAAACTATGGCGAGACCGGCATGGCGCACCTGCTCGAGCACCTGATCTTCAAGGGCTCGAAGAACCATCCGAAGCCGGACGCGGAGTTCAGCAAGCGCGGTTTCCAGAACAACGGCACGACCTGGCTCGACCGCACCAATTACTTCTCGACCTTCCAGGCCAGTGACGACAACCTGAAGTGGGCGATCGATTGGTCCGCCGACGCGATGGTCAACTCGTTCATCGCCAAGAAGGACCTCGACTCGGAGATGACGGTCGTGCGCAACGAGTTCGAGATGCGCCAGAACAACCCGTCGCTGCAGATGTTCGAGCGCAACCAGGCGCTGCTGTACGACTGGCACAACTACGGCAAGTCGGCCGTCGGCGCGCGCTCGGATATCGAGAATGTCAAGATCGAGAACCTGCAGGCGTTTTATCGCACGTACTACCAACCCGACAACGCCGTGCTGATCATCGCAGGCAAGTTCGACGAAGCCAAGACGATCCGCTGGATCGCCGACGCTTTCGGACGCATCCCCAAGCCCAAGCGCACTCTGCCGGTGCTCTGGACCGTCGAGCCGACGCACGATGGCGAGCGGCAGTTCACCATCCGCCGCAAGGGCGAAGTCCAGATCGTGACGGTCGCCTACCGGCTGCCGAGTTCGCTGCACCCGGATCTCTTAGCCGCCGACGTGGCCGTCGACGTGCTAAGCGACACGCCGAACGGGCGCCTATACAAGGCGCTGGTTGAAACGGGCAAGGCGGCGCAAGTGTTCGGCTCGACGATGGGCGCGCGCGACCCGGGGTTCGTCGTGTTCGGTGCCGTGGTCAAGAAGGGCGAGCCGCTCGAGCCGGTGGCACAGACGATGATCGAGATCATCGAAGGATCGCTCAGGAAGCAGCCCGTGACCGAGGCCGAATTGAAGCGCACGCTGCAGCAGCAGGCTACCTCCTTCGAGCGCACGCTGGCTAATCCGCAGTCGTTCGGCGTGGGACTGTCGGAATACGTCGCGCTCGGCGACTGGCGGCTCTTTTTCTACAACCGGGATCGCGTCGCCCAGCTGACCAGCCCCACGGTCGACCAGGCGGCGGCCCGCTACTTCGTGCGCGACAACCGTGTCGTCGGCTTCTTTATCCCCGAAGACAACCTACAGCGTGCGGAGATTCCCGCGGCGCCGGCCGCGGCACAGGTGCTGGCGGAGTTCAAGCCGTCGTCTGCCGGGCAGTCGGGCGAGGCCTTCGACCCGTCGCAGGACAACATCGACAAGCGCACGCGGATTGTCACGGTTGGCGATCTGAAGATCGCGTTGCTGCCGAAGAAGAACCGCGGCGAAACGGTCAACGTCCGCACCAATTTCCGCTGGGGCGACGCCGCCACTCTGACGGGACGCAGCATCGAGGGCGAGCTCGCGGGCGCGATGCTCAGTCGCGGCACCGACAAGCGCACGCGCCAGCAGATTGCCGACGAGATGACCCGGTTGCAGATGACCGGTGGACTGCTCGGATTCCAGACCACGCGCACGCACCTGCCTGATTCCCTGCGCCTCCTGGCCGACGTTCTGCGCGGCGCGAGCTTTCCGCCCGCGGAGTACCAGCAGCTGCAGCGGGAGCTGGTCACGGGGCTGTCGTCGCAGCTGGATAATCCGGAAACCCTGTCGCGCGACGCCATGTCGACGCACTTCAATGCCTATCCCCCGGGGGATCCCCGCTACTACATTCCGCTCAAGCAGCGCATCGACGCGGTCGGCAAGACCTCGCTCGATTCGGTGAAGAAGTTCTACGCCGATTTCTACGGCACGGCACGCGGCGAAATTTCGATCGTCGGCGACTTCAATGACAAGGAAGTCGAGTCGCTGCTGAAGGAGCTGTTCGCCGGGTGGTCTTCGAAGGCGCCCTATGCGCGGATCGATCGCGAGTACCGCGAGGTCAAGCCCGTGCGGCTGGTGGTCGATACACCGGACAAGGAAAACGCCGTGTTCCGTGCGCGGCTCGACTTCCCGCTGCGCGACGACGACCCCGACGCACCGGCGCTGCTGATCGCCAACGAGATCTTTGGCGGCGGCAGCGGGCTCTCCAACCGACTGATGGTGCGGCTGCGCCAGAAGGACGGCCTGAGCTATGGCGTGGGATCGGGCGTCTCGCTCGGTTCGCGTGAGCGCTATTCGACGTTCACGATCGGCGGCCTGTCGGCGCCACAGAACGTGAATCGCGCTGAACAGGCCGTACGCGAGGAGATGGAGCGGGCACTGAAGGAGGGCTTCACTGCGGCCGAGGTCGAGGACGCGAAGAAGGGCCTGCTGCAGGCCAGGACGCTGAATCGTTCGCAGGACCCGGTCGTTGCAGGCGCCTGGATCAGCAACCTTGATCTTGGACGGACGTTCGCCTTTTCCAAGCAGTTCGAGGAGCGGCTGCGCACTGTGACGCCCGAGCAGGTAAACGCCGCCTTCCGGAAGTACATCGACCCGGCCAGGATGACATTCGTGATCGCTGGCGACGCGAAGAAGGGTGCCAAGTAGTGGCCTACGCGGAGTACCGGCATCGCGTGCCACTGCGCGTGCGTTGGGCCGAAGTCGACCTGCAGGGGGTCGTGTTCAACGGCCACTATCTGGCCTACGCCGATGTCTGCGCCACCGAGTACTGGCGGGCGATCGGGATGGTCTATCCCGGTGCATTCCATGCCATCGGAGCGGATCTGTTCGTGCGCAAGGCCACGCTCGAGTATCACGCGCCGGCCGCGTACGACGACGAGCTGGAGATCTGCGGGCGCACCGCCCGCTTCGGAACAACCAGCCTGACGTACAGAGTCGAGATGTTCCGTGCCGGCGAGCCCGATCGCGCGCTGGTCGAAGGCGACGTCGTCTACGTCTGCACGGACCCGGTCAGCAAGGCGCCGAAGCGCCTGCCGGCACTGCTGCGCCAGCGCGTGCTGGCTTTCGAGACGATCATCCCGGCGCAGGCTGCGACCGATGCCGCGGGTTGAACTCGGCGACTGGGCGGCGCTGCAGCGCTGGGCCGTACCGATCCGCACGACGGTCTTTGTCGAGGAGCAGAAGGTCCCGGCGGAAATGGAGATCGACGACTGGGATCCGCAGTGCGTGCACGCCGTGGCATTCGATGGCGAAGGCACGGCCCAGGGCACCGGCCGACTGTTGCCCGATGGACACATCGGTCGCATGGCCGTGCTGAAGTCGGCGCGCGGGGCCGGCGTCGGCAGTGCGCTTCTCACGGCCCTGATGGAAGTCGCGCGCGCGCGCGGGCAGCGCGAGGCCCAGCTTAGCGCCCAGACCCACGCCGTGCCTTTCTATGAGCGGCATGGCTACGTAGTGTGCGGCGCCGAGTATCTCGACGCCGGCATTCCCCACGTGGACATGCGCAGGGACCTGTAGCCGCGTCAGTTGGGATCGCGCGTTTTCAGCCGCGCCGGGCGTGCTTCGGTGTCGATCATGAACTCGAAGTGGCGGTCGTCCCAGCGCTGAGTGTCGACCGTATCGAACGTGCGTTCGTAGAAGGTCGCGAGGCCGTCAGCACGCACCGTCAGCGCCGTGGTCGTGCGCGTGCCGTAGCCGTTGGCCCGGATCTGGATCGCCGATAGCGCACGCTCCCAATCCAGCGGCACGCCGGTTTGGGGCAGTTCCGGATCGCGCGCGAGCGTGCGGTCGGCCATCAGGTCCAGCAGGTCGTCGATGCGCACGCGACTCGCAATCGAGCAGGCGAATCGAGCGACGGCGCGATTGACCTTGGGCCAGGGCGTGTCGAGAAACGCGTTCGACAGGCCATAGACGCCTGGCTCGAGCGTGCGGGGTGGCGCGTCGTGCCGGTTGCTGTAGTAATGCAATGAACCCGGCAGGTCGCCGGCGGTCGCCATGACGTCACCCGCCAGCATGTTGAAGCCGTTGAACGCTGCTGTGCGGTGGGCGTGGCGCTCCAGCCAGCGATCGACGCGTTCCGGTGTCTGCAGTGCCGCTACGACCAGCGCGCCGCGCGACGGGGCGTGGGGATTGCGCTCACTGGGTGCGCGCACATTGGTCAGCGTGGCAAGGCGGCCACGGCGCGTGATGCCGAACCAGGTGCCGCCCGCTTCCTCGTCCTGGCCCGCCAGAAGCGAGACGGCCTGGCCCCACCAGGCCGCCGGCCGTGTCCGGCGCGTGTAGAACTCATCGCGGTTGCCCGCAACGATCAGCGGGTAATCCGGATGAGCATGCCAGGCGAAAACGAGCAGGCACATGGTGTCAGAGGCTGCGAAACCGCTCGATGCGGCGTGCAGTCATCATTTCCGCTGGCAGTTGACTCTCGCGCAGGGCCGCAGCGAGCACCGCGGCAAAGGTGCCGGGATCCTGGACCCCTGCATAGACTTCCATCCAGGTCGGCGTGGTCGTTTCGCCGACGCGCTCCTCGATGCTGACGCGACCCACGCCGCGGGTCGACAGGCGCTGCTGCATGGCGCGCAACCGTTGCAGCGCCTCTGCTCCGCCGTCGCGCGGGGCCGGGTAGTAGATGTACCAGTTCTCGTGACCGGTGTTCATGCCGTCGGATCGAACAGTTCATAGGGCAGGGGAAGGACGCGCAGCGCAGCGCCGCTGACCGCCCCGATGTGCAGCGTCCCGGAAGCTACGCGATCCACCGGCGCTTCGAACAGCAGATCAACGCCGCCGCCGGGCGCGCGCGCGGCCATGACGACGGTGCCGATCGGCTGCTCCTGTGCGGACTGGAACACATCGGACCCCGCGGCCGGCGGCTCGTCAATCTCGGCATGGGCAACTTGCATCCGGCGCTTCAGCTTGCCGAGATACTGGCTGCGCGCGACGATTTCCTGCCCCGGATAACAGCCCTTCTTGAAGTTCACGCCGCCCAGGACTTCAAAGTTGATCATCTGCGGCACGAATTTTTCCTGCGTGGCCGGGAACACGGTCGGCACCGCGGCGGCGACCTCGCTCCACCACCAGGCATCGCTCGATACCACGCGCAGCGACGCGAGGGGAGCAGGCAGCGACGATGCGGCTTGAGTCAGCAGGAAGCGCTCGGCGACGGCCGGTGCGGCGGGAAGGCGACTCACGCGCAGGCCCGCGCTTTCTACGGAAGCCCAGACCTGTGCCGGGGGTTCGATGCCCGCGGCACGAAGCGCCGCAGACGCCTGCGGTCCGAGCAGGGCATGCGTGGTCCACTGATCGCTCGTTTCGGCGAGCCGCGCCTTGGCCCGCAGCACGAACATCGACAGACGCTTCGCCACCGGGGCCGCCAGTTCGCGCGGCAGCTGCAGCACGATGGCATCACCGTCGCGCCATTGGTGGAACGTCGCCAGCAGGCGGCCCTTGGGCGTGCAGTAGCCGTTGAGCTGCAGCGCATCGGTACCGAGGTGCGCGACATCGTTGGTCAGCTGTGACTGCAGGAAGACCGTCGCGTCCGCGCCTTCCGCACGGATCGTTCCGAGTTCAGAAAGGCGTGCGACCACCGGCGCGCTGAGTACCGCGGCCAGGTCCTCCGACGACGCCGCGAAGGCGCCGAGGGATGTGGGTGCAAGGACTTCGTCAGGCATTGGGAGTCAAGCGTCAGACCGTGGCAGCTATCATAGGTGCCGTTGGTCGCAATGTCTCCGGGAAATGGCGAAGACTTCGCGTGCACGGGCGTGGGCCGTGTTCGCAATACTGGCGCTCGCATGTGCGGCCGGGGCCTATGCGCTGGGCCGCTGGTATGTTTACGCGCGCCCGCTGCCGATGAGTGCCGAGCGGGTCGAGTTCCGCGTCAAGCCCGGCGCCTCGGTCCGCGGCATTGCGCAGTCGGCGCAGGTGGCGGGGGTCGAGGTCAACGAGTTCGCGTTTGCGGCGCTTGCACGCGTCACGGAGTCGGCCCAGAGCCTGCGGTCGGGGCGCTACGCGGTCGAGCGCGGAACGACGCTGGCCGGACTGCTCGCCAAGCTGCGCGCGGGCGACGTCATCCACGAGCGGCTGACGATCGTCGAAGGCACGACGTTTCGTGAACTGCGCGCGCAACTCGCCGCCACTGCAGACCTGCGGCAGGACAGCGCGAAGCTCACTGCGGCCCAGTTGCTGCAGGCCATCGGTGCCGCCGAGTCGCACCCGGAGGGACTCTTCTCTCCCGAGACGTATCTCTACGACCCCGGCAGCAGTGACCTCGACATCTGGCGTCAGGCGTATCGGTCCCAGATGGCCGTACTGCAGCAGGCGTGGGACGCACGCGATCCGACGCTGCCATACAAATCGCCGTATGAAGCACTGATCATGGCCTCGATCATCGAGAAAGAGACCGGTCAGGCGTCGGAACGTCCGCTGGTCGCCGGCGTGTTTGTCAATCGACTGCGGCGCGGCATGCTGCTGCAGACGGACCCGACGGTCATCTACGGGCTCGGCGAGCGGTTCGACGGCAACCTGCGCAAGCGCGATCTCCTGACCGACGGCCCGTACAATTCCTACACGCGTCCCGGATTGCCGCCGACGCCCATCGCGCTGCCGGGCCGGGCCTCGATCGAGGCAGCGCTGCGCCCCGCCACCACCGACGCCCTGTACTTCGTCGCACGCGGCGACGGTTCGTCGCACTTTTCCAAGTCGCTCGAGGAGCACAACCGCGCGGTCGACAAGTACCAGCGGGGCATCGGCAAATGAAGGAGCGCGGCCGTTTCATCACCTTCGAGGGCATCGACGGCGCCGGGAAGAGCACGCAGATCCAGGTCGTCGCCGACGTGCTGCGGGCGCGAGGCATCGATGTCGTGCTGACGCGCGAGCCGGGCGGAACACCGCTCGCAGAGGCCCTGCGCACTCTGGTGCTCAACGAACCGATGGATGCCTCGACCGAGACGTTGCTGTTGTTCGCGGCCCGCTCGGATCATCTCGAGCGCGTGTTGCGTCCGGCCCTGGCGGCGGGGCGCTGGGTGCTGTGCGATCGCTTCACCGACGCGACCTATGCCTATCAGGCCGGCGGGCGGGGCGTGCCTGCCGAGAGAATCGCCACGCTGGAGCAGTGGGTGCATCCCGATCTGCAGCCGGACCTGACGCTGCTGTTCGATGTGCCACCCGAGATCGCGGCGCAGCGCCTGTCGCAGGCCCGGGCTGCCGACCGCTTCGAGTCGGAGCAACTCGGGTTTTTCGGGGCGGTGCGGAGGCTGTACCTGGAGCGGGCGGCAAGCTTTCCGAGTCGGTTCTTCGTCGTCGATAGCACGGCGTCGCCCGAGGACATCCGTGGTCAGTTGACGAACCTGATGGCGCGATGGAACGGCTGACGCCGCTGCCGTGGCAGGCAGCGCTGTGGAGGCAGCTCGCGACGGCCCGCGAGCGCATGCCGCACGCGCTGCTGCTGCACGGGGCGCGCGGCATCGGCAAACGGCATCTCGCACGCGCGCTGGCGCACGCGCTGCTCTGCGAGGCGCCTGATCGTGAAGGTCGACCCTGCGGCCAGTGCCCGAGCTGCCATCTGCTGGCGGCGGAGAACCATCCGGACCTGCGTTGGCTGATACCCGAGATCGATCTGCCGCAACGAGAGGATGCCGAAGAGACGATCGAGGCCGCCTCGGCCCCGTCCAAGCCGACCAAGGCCAGCCGCGAGATCCGTATCGACCAGGTCCGCGCGATCACGGAGTTCCTGACGCTTGCAGCGCATCGCGGAGGGCGCCGCATTGTCGTGCTCGCGCCGGCCGAGTCGCTCAACGGACCGGCCGCAAACGCGCTGCTGAAGCTGCTCGAGGAGCCGCCGCCCGGGGCGATGTTCCTGGCGGTTACGGACGAAATCGATGCCGTGCTGCCGACGGTGCGTTCGCGCTGCGTGCTGCTGCGGGCGCCGGTCCCGAATCGGGACGAAGCGCTTGCTTGGCTGCGCGACCAGGGAATAGCCGACGCGGAGGACGCCCTGGACGAAGCCGGCGGCGCCCCGATGGAACTTGTGCAAGTGGACGAGGACGATGCGCGTCGCCTCGCGCCTGAGC
>Ga0105090_10000132_pt1 | contig 31098 bp, 26 predicted proteins | sample PPLLak3March2015_FD_79110 | JGI IMG/M metagenome (GOLD analysis project Ga0105090, IMG submission 79110) | Freshwater sediment microbial communities from Prairie Pothole Lake near Jamestown, North Dakota, USA - PPLs Lake P7 Core (1) Depth... | ecosystem: Environmental > Aquatic > Freshwater >...
AATGCGCGGGCCTGGCTGGGAAGCCCGCCCCAGACCGCACAGCAACGCGCTAACTTCCTGGCCACGGCGGAAGAGCGTGTTGCGAGTAGCCTCAAGGCGCTGGGCCACTACCAGCCCACGATCAGCACCGCGCTCCAGCGCGAGGAGCCGGTATGGGTGCTGGAGATAACGGTGGTGCCGGGTGAGCCGGTGCTGATAGGCAATGTCAGCTTACAGCTGCAGGGAGCCGCCGCCACGGACGAGGCCTTTCGGGAGCTGCTGCAGCGGGCACCCTTCACCGAGGGCGAGGTATTCAACCACGGCGACTACGAGCGATTCAAAAACCAGTTGCTGACACTTGGCCAGGAGCATGGGTATTTCGATGCCAGTTTCACCGCCAGCAAGGTCACTGTGGACGTCGCTCGCGGCCGGGCAGATGTTGTTCTGCACTACGATTCCGGGCCGCGCTTCTTGTTTGGCGCAGTCGATTACAGCGCGACCGAACTTGCGCCGGAGCTGCTGGCACAACTCCAACCGCTGCATGAAGGTGACTATTTCGATCAGGAGAGGCTGCAGTATTTTCAAGCGCAGCTGCAACGGACCCGCTATTTTTCCAGCGCAGTCATCAGACCCAGGTTTGACCTGGTGCAGGATCGCAGGGTGCCCCTGTCGGTAACGCTCCATCCCGCGCGGCGTCACAGTTTCGATGTCGGTTTGGGCTACAGTACGGACACCCAGGAGCGGGTGTCCCTGGTCTGGCGCACACCGCTGCTGAACCGCTACGGCCACAGCCAGCAGACCCGTGTCACCTATTCGGAGGTGAATCCCAGCGGCCGCTTCACCTATTCCATACCCCTGTCCCACCCACTCGATGATGTACTGCGGCTGTCGGCAATGGTCGAGAACGACAAGTTTGGCAGCACCGACAGCCGCGTGGAGCAGCTGGGCCTGTCCCGTGAAACCCGCATGGGGAAGTGGGTTTACGGCTTCTCCGGGCGCGGGCTGCTTGAGTCCTGGGAGTTAAAAAACACCCGTTTCGAGAATAACTACCTGTTGCCCGGGTTTTCCGTCTCCAGCAGCGAGCGCGGCGGATCCCTGGTGGATCCCAGCAGTGGATTCAGCCAGCTCTACCAGGTCGAGGGCGGTAGCGCAGATTTCGGCTCTGATATCGACCTGGTGCGGACGACCGCCAATTTCAGTTATGTATTCACCCCGGCATCGCTGCATCGCATCGTCGCGCGCTCGGCTCTGGGCGCCGTGTTCGTCGCCGATGAGGACCGGGTAAACCTGGCCCCCTCGCTCAGGTTCTTCGCCGGTGGTTCCCAGAGCATCCGCGCTTACGGCTACCAGTCCATCGGCAATGAGCGCAAAGTACTGCGCGAGGATGGCAGCAGGCAGACCCTGGTGGAGGGCGGTGACCGGCTGGTAACCGCGGCCCTGGAGTACCAGTACTATTTCAAACCCAGCTGGCGCGGCGCCGTGTTCCTGGACGCCGGCGACGCTTTTGACTCCAGCGATTTCGACCTCAAGCTGGGGCCGGGCTTCGGCATTCACTATATGTCCCAGGTGGGAGCGGTGCGGCTCGAATTCGCCAACAGTGTCAGCGATCCCGACCCTGCCTGGCGCATGGTACTGAATATAGGGGCGGAGTTTTGAACCTGCTGCTGTGGCGCCTCCTGGCCTGGGGCCTGTTGCTGCCGTTGTTCGCGCTGCTGTTCATGCCCCTGACCGAAAGGGGGAGCCGGCTGTTGCTGGAGAGCGCCGAACGGATACTGCCCGTCGAACTGGAGTATGGCGGCGGGCACCTCGCCGGGGAGTTGCAGCTCACGCGCGTGGCCTGGGGTAATGCGCGCGTGACCGTGGAGGTGCAGGACATCCTCCTGGAGCTGTCGCCGACCTGCCTGTGGTATAGCAAGTTGTGTTTCCAGCAACTGTATGCGCGGCAGTTGGATGTGACGGTGCTGCCGCGCCCCAAGGACGCTCCCGCCCCCCCCGAAAGTGCGCAGGATGATTTGCTGTTCGAGTTTCCGCTGCCGCTGGAGGCGAAGAATCTGCGAGTGGATGCATTGCGCGTAATGTGGGAGAACGGCGAGTGGCGCCAGGACAGCATCGAGGGCGCCACCCAGATAAGCGACTCCACCATCAGGGTGACCCGGGCGCTGGTGCAGGGCGCCTCACTATCGCTGCGCGGCGCCGTCGACCCGCTCGAGCAGTTCCAGCTGCCACGGATTCGTCTGCCATTTGAACTGCTGGTGGATGAACTGGTGCTGGAAGCGGGAGCCTGGGATGTGTATGGCACAGTGGGCGCACTCGACCAGCTGCGCCTCAGCGGCAACTGGCGTCGCACTGAATTGCGGCTGGACATGCTCGATATCAGAGCCGCCGCCCTGGGGCGCTGGAGCCTGCGCGGCGATATCGACTTTGCCGCCAGCTGGCCGCTTGCGCTGACTGCAGAGGGAGTGCTGCCGGAAGTCGCCGGATGGCCGGACCTGCTTGAGCGCAAGCTGTCTCTCACGGCCGATGGTGACCTGCACAGCCTGGACTGGCAGGGGCAGCTCGGCGGCAGCGTAAGCGTGCTTGCCAGCGGGTCCCTCGGTATCCTGGCGCCGCAACCGTCGTTCCGGCTGGTAGCCAGTGCCGACTGGGCGCAGACCCTTGCACTGGCGGATCTGGTGGCGCTGCCCGAGCCGCTGGCCGGCACGCGTTTTTCTACCCCGCTTGAACTCGAGGCCAGCGGCACCCTCGAGCAGCAGCAGTTCCAGCTGGCGGCGACAGTGAGTGGTCTGGGATACGAATCCCTGGACCTGCGCCTGGCGGGCAGTCATTCCCATGGACGCATCGAGCTGGAGGACCTGCGTCTGGAGGACAGCGCTGGCGCCAATAAGCTGCTGGGCTCGGGCGTACTCGACTACACCGAGGGGCTCAGCGGCTCGGCGCTGCTGGAGACCAGTGGCCTCGACCTGTTGCCCCTGAGTGACTATGGCGGTGGGCGGATCGAAGGGAAGTTGCAACTGGAGGGCGAACTTGCAGGGCAGGAATGGGTAGTGTCCCTGTTGGGCGCCGACCTTCGGGGTACGCTCAACAAGTTACCCGTCCGCCTCGAGGGCTATGCCGGGATCGACAGCCAGCTGCGACTGCAACCCACTGAACTGCGCGCCGAGTTCAATGGCACTCGCATGCAATTGCGCTCCGCCACGGATGAGGCCTTGCCCGCACGCCTTGATATTGAGATGGACGACCTCGGCCTGTGGCAGCCGGGCAGCCACGGCGCCCTCTCACTGCAGGCTTCACTCATGCCGGGCTGGGACTACTTTTCGGTTGACGGAACCCTGCAGCAGCTGCAATGGCAGGGACTTGAAATCGGCAGCGGCAGCATAAAGGGCAACTACCAACTGGCCCTGGCGGACAAGTTCAGCCTCGAAGTAAGCATCGCGGACCTTGCCGTGGCCGGGCTCGAGTTTGACAGTGCGCTGCTTGCAGCCAGCGGAGATACAACCAGACTGACGACTTCCCTGCGCAGCCGGGGAGACGTGGAGGGCCTGCTCGAAGTGAGCGCCAGGTCGGGAGCGGGCGGTGCATGGACAGGGGAATTGGCCGCCACGACGTTGCAGACCCCCCAGGGCGCCTGGTATCTGGGAGAGCCTGTGAAACTTGAATTCGCCCCATCGCCCGCTCGCCTGCGCCTGGCTCCACACTGCTGGAGCTCCGGTGAGTCCCGGCTCTGTCCCGGCGACACGCTGCTGGCGGAGCAGGGGCGCGCGAGCCTGGCGCTGGAGGGCGACCTGTCACCTTTCGCCGCCTTCCTGCCGCCGTACCTGGAAGTGAAGGGTGCGCTGACGGGGCAGTTTTCCGCGGCCTGGGCCCCCGGCCAAACCGCGCTGCTTGAGGGTGATCTCCAGGCCAGTGACCTGCGGCTCACCCGCCATTTCGGTGCCGGAGAATCCGGCAGCGTGTCCTGGCAGAAAATAGCGGCCAGCGTACGCAAGGACGCCGCGGGACTCGTGTTCGATGCCGGTATCTATGCAGGCGATAGCAAGGTCGTCGGCCTTGACGTCCACCTGGGCGCCAGCCCGGGCGAACCCGTTGCCGCCACACTCGCCGCTGCCGACTTCCAGCTTGCCAGCCTGGCGCCCCTGGCGTCCGGCATGTCGGTGCTGGAGGGCCATCTCAATGGCAGCCTGCGCCTGGTGGGAACCACAGAGCAGCCGCGGGCCGAGGGTAGTATCACCTTGTCGGATGGTCGCTTTGTCCTGGTGGACAACCCCACGGTGCTCGAACAGTTCGAGCTGCAGTTCGGCGCCCGCGGAGAGGAGGTTGTCGTGCAGGGCCGGGGTGTGCTGGGCGGCGGGCCATTGGCCGTCTCGGGGACGCTGGTGCGCCAGCCTTGGCGACTGGCGCTGGCGATCGAAGGCGACCACCACGAGATCCTGCTGCCGCCCTACACGCAGATGCTGGTCTCGCCGCGACTGGACATGACGCTGACCAAGGACCTGCTCGATCTGAAAGGTAATATCGCCGTTCACGAAGGTTCGCTGCTGCACCAGGAGTTGCCTCAGGAAGGGGTCAAATTATCCGCAGACGTTGTAGAGGTGGACCTGGCGGGCACCGCGGCCGATTCACGGCTCCCGCTCGATACACGCATGAATATAGGCCTGTTGATAGAGGACAAGTTCAGGATTGTCGGCGATATGGTGAACGCCACCGTAGGCGGGGAACTGCTGTTGAGCCAGGCGCCGCGCAAACCGCTGCAGGTGTTCGGTAACCTGAACGTGATAGGCGGCGAATTGCGCGCCTATCAGCAGCGCCTGCGCATCCAGCGCGGCACCATCAGCTTCGCCGGCACACCTGACAACCCGGACCTCGATCTGCGCGCACAACGCGAGATTCCCGGCGACCGGGTAGTGGTCGGACTGCAACTGCAGGGCAGCCTCAAACAGGCGAAGCTGGAGGTGTTTTCCGACCCGGCGATGTCCCATGGCGAGGCCATGTCCTACCTGGTGCGGGGCAGGGGCCTGGACAGCGGTGCCGATGCAGATGGCGTAGCCATGGCCTTGTCCCTGGGGGCCGGCCTGGTCAACCGCTCGGCCGTCATCACCGAACTCAACCGCATTCCGGGTATCAGCAATCTCGCCTTCGGCTCGGAGGGCAGTAACGAGTCTGATACCGCCGCTACTGTTGGCGGGTATATCGGCGAGCGCCTGTACCTGTCCTATGGTCTGGGGATTTACGAACCGATCACCGTGCTGACCGCGCGCCTCTACCTGCAGACCCGGCTCTGGCTGGAGGTGGTCAGCCGGCTGGAAAACTCGATGGACCTCTATTACTCATTCGATGTGGACTAGCCACTTTTTCGCTCAATCCCCTGAGCACGGCTGGGAGATTTGAGGTACGACTGGCAACGCCATCTTTGCCAAAAGCCGGCGCAGCTCCGCGCGTTCGCCTGCTTCAAGCGTTCTGGTCAAAGACTCGACTGCAGCGACGGCTGCAGCCTCCAGCCGAGGGCGCAACTTCCGCCCCAAGGGTGTCAGGTAGACACATATGGCGCGACCGTCCCGGTCATCTTTCTGGCGACGGATGTAGCCATTGTGTTCCAGCCGCGACAGGGCCCGGGTGGCCGCAGCTTTGTCGACTCCCACTAAGTCCGCCAGCTCCTGCTGCTTGCGGCCGTCGCGAATATACAGACTGAACAGGTAGAGGTAGCGTCCAGGACCCAGATGCAGCGGCGCCAGCTCGTGCTCCAGTTGCTTTATCATGTGGCGGTGCAGCAATGCCAGATGGCGGGCCTCGTGGTTGACCAGGTCGATCACTGCCTGGTCTCCATGTCGGCACTATGTGCCGGAAGCAACCAGGCGACCAGTGCCAACGGTAAAACTATCACTGCACTGACGTAAAAAATATCATCCAGGGCGAGGGTGCGCGCCTGCATGTAGACCGCCTGCTCCAGTGCAGCCAGCACCGCACCAGGATCCGGTAATCGCTGTGCTAGCAGTTCACTCGTTTGTTGATACTGGGGCGAGTCCACGGCAATCGATTCGGCGATGCGGCTGTGGTGAAAAATCGTTCTGTCGTCCCACAGTGTCACCCCGGCGGCCGTTCCCAGGCTGGACGCCAGCATGCGGACAAAGTTGAATATACCGGTAGCCGAAGCCATTTTCTCAGCCGGGAGGCCTACCAGGGTCAATATCATCAGGGGCATCCACACAAACGGCATGGCGGCCCCCATCATTAAACGCACAGCGGCGACGAAACCAGCCGAAGTTTCGGTGCTGGTCAGGGACTGCAGGTAGAAGGTCAGCGCGAAAACAGCAATACCGAACATGACAGTTGGTCTTGCGTCCCATTGCCGCATCCGCTGGCCTATCAAGGGCATGAGTATCATCGGCGCCAGCCCGAAGGGCGCCATCACCAGGCCAGCCCAGGTCGCACTATAACCCATCGTGGTCTGTAACCAGATCGGATAGAGCACGGTGGCCGTCACATAACAGAGGAAAAACACCGAGATAAGCAAGGTGCCGGTAACAAAGTTTCGATGGGTGAACAGTGAAAGGTCTACCACGGGGTGGGCCTCGCCGCTCTCCCAGGCGAGGAACACGAAGAAACAGATAACGGAAACAACCAGCATTACGGTTATCTGCGTGGAGTCCAACCAGTCCAGTTCGTGACCCCTGTCCAGCGCGAGCTGAAAACAGATCACACCCACCATCAGCAAGGCCAGGCCGATAATATCCACGGGTTCCCGGCGGGTTTCACTTTCGAATCGGCGCAACAAGTTCCAGCACACGACCGCGCAGAACAGACCGACAGGCGTGTTGATCAGGAAAATCCACGGCCAGCCGAAATTATCGGTGATATAACCACCGATAAGGGGCCCCAGCACCGGGGCCACTGCGCTGGTGATGCCCCAGATACCGAGTGCCAGGCCGTGCTTTTCAGGCGGATAAATACGCAATAGTAAAGCCTGTGACAGCGGTAACAGCAGGCCGCCGGAAAATCCCTGCAGAGCACGAAACAGCAGTAACTCGTTAAAGCTGGTGGCGATGGCGCACAGCCAGGAGGTCAGCGAAAACAGGACGACGGCAATGATAAAGACCCGGACCTCGCCGTAGCGGCGGGTAATCCACCCTGACAACGGCAGTATCACCGCCAGGCAGACACTGTAGACTGTAATCACCCAGCTGCCCTGGGACGGGGTAGCGGCCAGGTTACCTGAAATGGTCGGCAGGGCGACGATGGCGATGGTGGTGTCGAGAATATTCATAAAGCTGGCCATGGCCACGGCGAGGGTGGCCAGAGCCAGTGGCAGGCCGCGCAGGCGGGGTTCGGATTCGGCAGTGCTCAAGGGCGCGTCGTCGGGGTCAGTTGAGGTTTTCGGCAATTATCTGCGCGACCAGCGCCTCGGCGCCTTCGTCCTGGTAGTGGTAGATATCGGCATCTGCCACCGGCGCGCCTGGTTTGGCAGTCGCCATCGGCGGGGCGCCGCGCTCATGGGTATCGACTTGGACGTGCAGGGAGGCACCAAAGGGCAGGGGATGCTGTCTATCAAATGCCTGTTCCGGCGCAATACGCACCGGCACTCGCTGCACGATCTTGATCCAGTTGCCAGTGGCGTTCTGGGGAGGTAGCAAGGAAAATACCGAGCCGGTCCCCGTGCCGATGCTTTCTACCGTTCCCCGCATGCGCAGATTTGCCCCGTAAAGGTCGGTCCGGATCTCCACCGGTTGGCCGGGTCGGATGTGGCGCAACTGGGGCTCTTTGAAGTTCGCCTCGATCCACGCGCTGTGACGCTCGACAATGGTGAATAGCGGCGTGCCGGCGGCGATGCGCTGACCGGCCTGGACTCGCCGCCTGGCGATTTCACCATCCACCGGCGAGATCACCCGGGTTTTGCGCCAGTCGCGAAACGCCGTGCGCAAGCGGGCCGCTGCCACCATTACCATGGGATGCTCGGTAAGTTCCTGGGTGCCAGCGCGTACCCGGGCCTTATCCAGCGCGAGGCGCGCGGTTTCCAGCGCCACCAGTGTTTCCGCAGACCTTGTCCTGGCGGTGTCGAGTTCCTCTTTCGAAACCATATTTTTCGGGAACAGCTGCTGGCGACGGGCGTATTCCTGTTGGGCCAGGTCGTGGGTTATAGCCGCAAGTCGCTGTTCCGCTTCCAGGCGGTCGACCTCGGCGCGCAGGGTGCGCACATCCTGTACGGCCAACGCCAGCTGACCTTTACGCAACATCAGCGTTTCTACCTCGTCTCCATCGGCCATGCGCAGCAGTTCCTGGCCGCGCGCAACCGCCTGGTTCTGCTCAGGGCCGATCCATACGACATTACCGTTGATTTGTGCACTCACCTCTACCAGGTTGCCGGTTAGGTAGGCATTGTCTGTCGTTGCATACCAGCGCGCCTGCCAGTAGTACCAGGCTGCAGAGCCTGCACCGGCCATGACTGCCAGCAGCGCGATAATGCCGAGGCGGCGCCTACGGAGCGTGGTTTTTACCGACTGTTCCATGCCTTCAACCCGTTACTGCCTGGCGTCCAGACTAAATATTTATGGTTGATTGATCAACTGTTTTACGCCGGGCCACCCCGGCTGGCCTATCTATCCGTTGGCTCGCTGTTTATCATAAGGATTAGCGGCCCTGACCGGATTTTCCGGGCCACAATCAAGCGGAATCCCCTCAAAGGAGAGTTCATTGAAACAGGCACTGGTGAATATGCTGGCCATGCAGCACCGAATGAATGCCAGGGTGCATGAGAACTGGGTGGACCAGGATTTCGCCTGGTATCGCGCGGCATGGATCGAGTGCGGCGAACTCATCGAGCACTATGGCTACAAGTGGTGGAAGAAGCAGCAGCCCGAGATGGAGCAGGTGCGTCTGGAGGTTGTCGATATCTGGCACTTCGGGCTGTCCGCCCTGTTCAGTCACGGCAAGACTGTCGAGCATATTGCCGACGATATTCTGGTCGACCTGCAGGGGCATAGGCCCTCCGGCCTGGGAGTGCGCGAGGCGGCCGAGGAACTCGCCCTGCACTGCCTGCAGACCAGGGGTTTTTCTCCCTCCCGTTTCTGGGATCTCATGCTTGCCACCGGGCTGGATTTCGATAGCCTTTACAGTGCTTATATCGGCAAGAACGTGCTCAACTTTTTCCGCCAGGACCACGGTTACAAGGAGGGCAGTTACCGCAAGCACTGGGGTGGCAGGGAGGATAATGAGCATCTCTCCGAGCTTGTGGCGGCCCTGGATCACAACGCCGAGGATTTCGCCGACCAGGTCTACGCCGCGCTCGCGGGGCGTTACCGCGAGCTGGTGCCGGCGCAGTAGGGTTCGGGGCGGCAGACGAAAGTGGACGAGCGCGACGGCATGGAACTCGAAGAGAGCAGGCTGTCCACCACGGCGCTGGCCCGCAAGCTGAATATTCCGGCACAGCAGCTGTTTGCCACGCTGCGGGATTACGGCTGGATCGAGCGGGCCGGTGAGTCCTGGCTACTCACTCCCAAAGGGGAGTACGAGGGCGGTAACTACCAGCAGAGCCGCCGCTACGGCCGCTATATCGTCTGGCCGGAAGGCCTGGTGCACCACCCTCTGCTGGCGGCGATAGAGTCCAACCAGCGCATCAACGCCGCCTCCATGCGCCGTTATTACCCGCGCCTGCACGCGCGCCAGATCAACCGGGCCCTGGCGGAGATAGGCTTGCAGCGCCACAGCATTATTGGCTGGGAACTGACCGACAGGGGCAGGGCCCTGGGAGGACTGCAGGAGGAGAGCGATAACAGCGGCGCGTTCTACGTGACCTGGCCCCACGAGATTATCGACAACCCGGTGATTCATCGGGAACTGACTCGCCAGTCTGACCAGAGCCAGCCGGTCGTGCATGCCACCGACATGGAGCCTGACCTGTTTGCGACCAGCGCAATCGACCGGCCCTGCGTCGGTATCGACGGCCATATGCTGGGCTCTGAGCTGGAGGTAAAGGTGTGTAACTGGCTTTACCTGGCCCAGTTGGCGCATGCTTTCCAGCGCGCGCTCCCTACCGAAGAGCTGGTACTGGCAGATTTCTATGTGCCGGAGGGCAATGTCTACATCGACTGCTGGGACGCGGACATCCCTGCCCAGGCCCTGGCCGGGAAGCTCCACAGGCGGGAACTGTACCGGACCCTGAAGCTGCGCCATATCGAGATCAACGCCGCCGACGCGGAGCGCTTGGACGAGGTGCTCGGGCGGGGGCTGCTGGCTTTCGGGATTCGCTGCTGAGTCCAGAACTGGCGCTGCGCAGAATCCACGGCGCCCCATCTGGAGGCTAAAAAAAACTGATACCCCTTAGCGTCGCCGCAGGAAGACGCCGCACTCCATGTGCCCGGTATACGGAAACTGGTCGAACAGGGCGAGGTGTTCGATCTCGTGGGTCTGGCCCAGCAGCAGCAGGTTGTCGGCCAGGGTCTGGGGGTTGCAGGAGATATACATGATCGCCTCGAACTCGCTGGCCATCTCCAGCGTATGCGCATCGAGGCCGGCGCGGGGCGGGTCCACCAGCAGTGTGCGCAAGTCGTAGCTGCCCAGCGGCCGGGGTAACTCGGCCAGGCGGCGAAACTCCCTTTCACCCCGCATCGCCTGGGCTACCTCCTGCGCTGAGAGGCGGATGATCCGCACGTTGTCGATGCCGTTGGCGTCCAGGTTCTCGCGCGCGGCCCGCACTGATGCCTTGGCCAGTTCCGTGGCGATCACCTGGTCAAAATGCGCGGCCAGCGGCAGGGTGAAATTGCCGTTGCCGCAATACAGTTCCAGCAGATTCCCGGGGGCCGCCGCCGCGCGTTCGCAGGCCCAGCTGAGCATGGCGATGTTCACCCCCGCATTGGGTTGGGTAAAAGCCTGCTCGTACTGGCGGTAGCAGTAGGTCCTGCCTTCGATCCTGAGTGATTCACATACGAAGCTCGCACCGAGCACGATTTTCTGTTTGCGGCTCCTGCCCACCACCGCAACCTGCAGCTCGTCTGCCAGCCTGGCGGCGGCGGCTTCCCAGTCCGGCTGTAACTTGCGGTGGTAGACCAGGGTGACCAGGGTCTCGCCCGCGAGGGTCGACAGGAATTCTACCTGGAACAGTTTGCGGCGCAGGATGTCGTCTGCCTTGAGCGCTGCGCGCAGCAACGGCATCAGTTGCCGGATGCGGTCGCAGCCGATGGGAAAGTCGTCGATGCTAACCGGGGTCGCAGGATCATCGCGGCGGAACATGACGTAGTTGAGCTCGTCAGCCTCGTGCCACATGCGAAACTCGGCTCGCATGCGAAAGCCTGTGGGGGCGCTGGGGTATACCACCGGCGCGGGCGCAGAGTAGGGGGCCAACAGGGTGCTCACCCGGGTGACCTTGGCGTCGAGTAATTGCTGGTAACAAGCGGGGTTGACGGCGGATAGCGGCATCAGGCGAGTCTCGTGGCGGCGCGGTGCCGCCTTCCTAGAGGCAGTTGTCGGGCTTGGGCAGGCCGGCGATTTTGCTGCCCAGCTTGGCCGGTGAACCGGGGAACAGCGACAACAGGTAGATGCTGCGGCCCTTGTCGGCGCCCAGCCTGAGGCCACAGTACTTCACCAGCGCGCGCATGGCAGGAGAGCTGTCAAACTCCCGGTAGTACTCGCGCAGCAGGTGAATGACTTCCCAATGGGCTTGCGACAATTCCACCTGCTCTGCTGCCGCGATCTGTTCCGCCACCGCGGGGGTCCAGTCCTGCAGTCGGCGCAGGAAGCCCTCGCGGTCAAACGCCACTGGCGGCAACATACCGTCAGTACCAGGCCAACTGGCGCGCAAAGTGCTCGGAAAGCGCCACGAAGCCGTCCATATCAACGAGCTCGGCGCCGCCGATGTGCCCCAGTACACCGGCAGCCGCGGCATCCGGCTGCAGGACATAAACCCGTGCAGGGCCGGCATCCAGTGCCTGTCGTGCTGGGCTGCCTGCCAGGGCAGCGTAAACGCCGTCTCCCAGCAGCAGTAGGGCATCGCCGGGCGCCAGCAATCGCAGGCAGTCGGCAAATACGGCGGACGCGGGCGAGGCATTCAGGGTATGCAGGGTCATCGTCAGAATGCCAGTAGGTGGTCGTGGCCGCGGATCAGCTCCGTTATCGCCCCGGCGTCCAGCGCGCGCACCGGGAGGGGCGCGGTGGCAAGATCCAGGCCATAGCGCGCAGCCGCCTCGGCATCCGCGTACGCGTAGTCGATACCGTAAAGGGGCAGCGAGGCCAGCAGGCGCCCCAGGTTCCTGACGCCGATGCCTGCGCACTCCTGCCCGGCTTGCAGCTGCAATACACCGTCGCCGGCAAACAGCAGGCTGATGGGCAGCTCGAATGCCGCCGCGGCCAGCGCCACATCCAGCGACGCCCGGGCGATACTGCTGCCATAGGGCGAGTGCCTTGCCAGGATCAGAACCCGCTTTCCCTCGTGAGCGCTAATCGTCAGCCTCCAAACGTGACCAGGCGGTCTGCGCAGGCGGCTGCGTCCACCAGTTGCCCCAGCCCCGAGATCGTGAACGCGGGATGGATGGTCGCCGCCGCCTTGCCGTGGCGCCCGGCCTCGGTGTCATCCAGCATCCCGTAGCGCAGTGCCGAGGTGATACACAGGATCAGCTCCACCCGGTGCTGTTCGGCAAGTTCGACCCAGGGCTGCAGCCGATCCACCTCGTCCTGGGGAAAAGTCGCCGCCGCCGAGCCATTGGCGGTGCCCGCATCGAGGAAGAACACTCGCCGGATACTGTGGCCGCGTGCGAGCACGCCTTGGGCGAAACGGGCTGCGCTCAGCGCCGCCTGGCCGGAGGCGGGGGAAGACATGACAACCAGCGCGTAGATCACAGCCGACCTGAATAAAAAAACCCCGGCTCGAGCCGGGGTTTGGGGCCTGCCCGCCTGTTATCAGTCATCGCCGCCGAAAACGCCCAGCAGACTCAGCAGGTGGATGAACAGGTTGTAGATGCTGAGGTAGAGCGACACGGTAGCCCTGATGTAGTTGGTCTCACCGCCATTGACGATGCGACTGGTGTCGAACAGGATCAGGCCCGACATGATCATTACGACCGCCGCCGAAATGGTCAGCGAAAGGGCGGGAATGTTGAGGAAGATATTGGCAATCATCGCGACTACCGCCACCAGCAGGCCCACCATGAGGAAGCCACCCATGTAGGAGAAATCCTTGCGGGAGCTAAGGGCATAAGCCGACAGCCCGAAGAACACCAGTGCGGTACCGCCCAGTGCCTGCATCACCAACTGGGGCCCGTTGGGCAGCGAGAGGTAGTGACCGAGCATCGGTCCGATCGACGCGCCCATCACCCCGGTGAAGGCGAATATGGCCAGCAGGCCCTTGCCGCTGTCGGCGGTTTTATGCACGACGAACAGCAGGCCGAAGCCGACCAGCATCAGGACCAGCGCGGTCCCGTGGCCTATTCCCACCGCCATCGCGAGACCTGCGGTCAGGGCGCTGAACAGCAGGGTCATGCCGAGCAGCATATAGGTGTTCTTCAGCACCTTGTTGGTGTCGAGGGCCGATTCGAGGCCCGCGGTGTGCATGTAGTTCAAGCTCTTGTTGTCCATCAATTACTCCATAAATCCGCGCACCCAATGTGCGGCTACTGCTATGACAGATGATAAGGGCGAAATATCCCAAATCCAAGCGTAAATTCACGTTGAGGTCATCACCGGGATGGTCAAAAACGCGACTGGCGTATACTGGCCCCTCTTCCCGGACCGGTGCGCACTTAGTGATGAACCTGTTTCCCCAGAGCAATCTCGCCCCCGGAGTGCGCAAGCGCGAGGTCTTTGGCTGGGCGATGTACGATTTCGCCAATTCAGGCTATACCACGGTGGTGCTGACTGCGGTTTTCAGCGCCTACTTCGTGGGCGGGGTGGCCGGTGGCGAGGCCTGGGCCACCCTGGCCTGGACCAGCGCGCTGGCGGTCTCCAGCCTGATCGTGATGTTCACCATGCCCGCAATTGGTGCCTATGCCGACCTGCGCGCCGCCAAGAAGCGCCTGCTGGCGCTGTCCACCCTGGGATGCGTGCTGGGTACCGCCGCGCTGGCCGGGGCGGGGACGGGCGATGTCGCCTGGGCCCTGGTGGCCATCGTGCTGTCCAATGTTTGTTATACCTACGGCGAGTCACTGGTCGCGGCCTTCCTGCCGGAACTTGCCCGCGGGGACAGGATCGGCAGCGTGTCCGGCTGGGGCTGGAGCCTGGGTTACCTGGGCGGCATGCTGACCCTTGGGCTCTGCCTGTGGTATGTGACCCGGGCCCAGGGACAGGGCCTGCCCGCTGCGCATTTTGTGCCGGTGACCATGCTGATCACCGCCGTCATCTATGGTCTTGCAGCCCTGGTGACTTTCAGCCTGCTCGAGGAGCGCGCAACGCCCCAGCGCCCGTCCACCGGGGAGGTCGGCCTGCGGGCATCACTGGCCCGGCTCGGCCGCACCTGGCACGAGGCGCGCTCCTATCGCGATTTCAGCGCATTGCTGGCCTGCTCGGTGGCCTACCAGGCCGGGATAGCGGTGATCATCGCACTGGCGGCAGTGTACGCCGAGCAGGAGCTGGGATTCGAGCAGACCCAGACGATGGCGCTGATCTTCCTGGTCAATATCGCCGCGGCACTGGGCGCCTTTGCCTGGGGCTATGTGCAGGATCGCATCGGTCACCGACCGGCGCTGGGCATCACCCTGGCGGGCTGGATTCTGATGACCGCATTGGCCGCCCTGGCCACCGGGCCGGGCCTGTTCTGGGCTGCAGCGGTGATTGCCGGGCTGTGCATGGGCAGCAGCCAGTCGGCAGGCCGGGCGCTGGTCGGTGTGCTCGCTCCCGAGCGTCAGCGCGCCGAGTTCTACGGCCTGTGGATGTTTGCGGTCCGCCTGTCAGCCATCCTCGGCCCCATGACCTACGGACTGGTCACCTGGTTGACCGACGGCAATCACCGCCTGGCCATTGTCTCCACCGGGCTGTTTTTTGTGGGAGGCCTGCTGCTGCTGGCCCTGGTCAACGTACCGCGCGGCATCGCGGCTGCCAGCGCCGCCAACCGGGAGGCGCGGGCCAAGCCGGGCTGACGCACCGCGGGGGAGGGGGCGTTCAGGCTTCAGTGGTGAGCAGCCCGAGTGCGATCACCCGGCGTGCCTGATCGCGCATCTGCACAGCGGCGGCGAATGGCTCCAGCTGCGGCGCGACCGGGACAGGGGCGCCGATGCGCACCGATAGTGCCGCTTTTCGTGGCCACCAGTGCCCGTCACCGAGAAGTTGTCGTGTACCACCCAGGCTTACCGGGACGACCGGCACCCCGGCGTGCGCCGCTGCGAGGAACCCGCCGAGCCTGAAAGGCAGCAACCCGGGGCTTGCCACGAAGGTGCCCTCGGGAAACACCACCAGGCCGCGCCCGGACTGCGCCAGCTCGGTCATCTGCTGGGCATCGGCCACACTGCGTCGGGGATCGAAGCGATCCACGAAGGCCGCCCCCAGCCGCTTGAGGAAAGACCCGGCCACCCACTGCCGTTCCAGCTCACGCTTGGCTACGAAGGCCAGCGGTTGTTCCAGGGCAGCCACCAGCACCAGTCCATCCAGATAGCTCGCGTGGTTGCTCACCAGCACACAGCGCCCATCGCTGGGGATTTGGGCCAGGCCCTGCACGTCCAGGGTCACGCCCGCCAGACGCAACAAAAGGCGTGCGGCCTGGCGGCAGAAGCGCCACGCCATGGCCGGCGTCGGCAACAGCAGGGTGACCAGCCAGGTGACGGGAGCCAGCAACCAGAACAGGATCTGGGCGCGTACGCCGAACAGGCTGTTTCCGAGGATATGCAGACCGTGGCGCAGGCGCAGCACCAGGGCGCCGGCGGCCAGTTTCAGCCACTGCGCCCTGACGCTGGAGCCCGCCTTGTCGAGGCCGCCCTGTTCGACCAGGGCCCGGCAGGCCGAGCGCCGCACCTTCCCGCTGGACGTCTTCAGCACCGTGTGGGGCGGGGCTAGCAGGATTTCGTCCGCCGGTTCACCGATGGCGGCCACTACCGCGTGGGACACCGCTTCGCGCAGGGCAACGGTATCCCGATGCCGTGGGCTGACCTCGGCCAGCACCACCAGGCGCTCGGTACCGCTGCGTTCATCGCGCCTGCCGAAGACTGCCACGCAGCCCTTGCGCACACCCTTGACTGCACCCACTGCCTCCTCGATTTCCTGCGGATACAGGTTGCGGCCGCCCCGGATCACGATGTCCTTGAGCCGTCCGGTGACGAAAACGTCCCCCTCGGCCAGGTAAGCCCGGTCACCGGTGTTGAGCCACTCGCCCTCGCTGTCGGCGAACAGCCGCGCCGTCAGCTCTGGTGCGCGCCAGTAGCCTGTGGTGGCCGATGGCCCGCGAAACTGCAGCCGCCCCTCGACCCGTTCAGGCACCATGGCACCGGCATCGTCCATGATTCGTATCTCGTGCCCGGGCAGCACTCGCCCGCAGGCCACGAACCGCAACGCAGAGGCCTCCTGGCTTGGCACCGCTCGGCGCTGTGACTCAAAGGTTTCGCGTTCGATAGCGTCGATGCGCGGGCCGCGCTCGAGCGGTGGAAACAGCAGGCCCACCGAGGCTTCAGCCAGACCATAAACCGGGGTCATTGCCGTGGGCCGCAGGCCGCAGACCGCAAAGCGCTCGGTGAATCGGGTGACGGTGTCCGGGCTCACTGCCTCGGCCCCGTTGAAGGCCAGCCGCCAGCTGCTCAGGTCCAGCCCCGCCAGCGCCGACTCGTTGATCCGGTTGAGGCAGAGCTCGTAGGCGAAGTTGGGGCCGGCCGACAGTGTGCCTCCGTGGATCGAGATCGTTTCCAGCCAGCGCCGGGGGCGGGCCAGAAATGCCAGGGGCGACATGACGACCAGGCGGAAGCCCACGGTGAAACTGCCCAGCCACGCGCCAATCAGGCCCATGTCGTGGTACAGCGGCAGCCAGCTGACAAACACGTCTTCCCGGGATGCCCCGATGGCGGCGGCCATGGCCCGGATATTGGCCAGCAGGTTGGCGTGGGTGAGCGCCACGCCCTTGGGTTGACCTGTGCTGCCCGAGGTGTACTGGATGAAGGCGATATCCTCGCCCCGCACCGTAACCGACGTAAACGTCTGTCCCTCGCCGGCCGCCATCAGTTCCCCGGGCGTGCGCACCGTCCGCAGGCCGGGCACCCGGGCCTGGAGCAGGCGGGCTACCTTGCTCGCCTCCGGGACGCTGATCAGCAGGGGCGTCCGCGCGTTGGCCAGGATGCCGGTATGGCGGCTGACATGGTCCTCGAGCTGGGACGGGCGCGCCGGCGGGTAGATGGGCACGGGGATACCGCCGGCGCGCAGTATGCCCAGGTAAGTGAAGAAATAGTCCGGGGAGGTTGGCAGCATGATGGCCACCGTCTGGCCAGGCTGCAAACCCGAACGCTGCAGACCTGTCGCCAGCGCCAGTGAGCGTTGCTGCAGTTGGCGGTAACTGATGCTGGTCTCGGTCTCGTCGGCCAGGTAGACAATCTGCACCTGGTCCGGGTGCGCAGCCACATGCTGATCGAGCACCTCGAGCAGCGTTCGGGCCTCGCTCGACCCCGCATCGCCCTGGCGTGAAACCGCTGCAACGTCGGCCGCGCGAACGCGCGGCGTCGCGTGGTCGAGCGTAGGTCGGGCGCGACCTCTTTGCACCGCCTGCCAAAGGTCAGCCACCCTCTCGGCTGTCTCCAGGGTGTCATCCGGCAGGCCCAGCCCGGTGGCGGCTTCGATCCGCAACAGCAGCTCCATTCGCCCCAGGCTGTCAAAGCCCAGGTCCCGGTCGAGCGAACTGGACATGTCGACAGCGGCGGGAGCGAACGTCTCACCCGGGTGCAGATCCTGCTGCACCTGGGTGACAAGCGCGCACAGCGCAGCCTCGCTCCAGGAGGTGGAATGCGAACGGGTGACGCTGTCCTGCTTATCCATGCTACTGCCTCTGCTTGTGTTCGTCCCCGCAGCGAGCAGGAGCGCCCACGTGTATCACGCCCATGCCCTGCTTCTACCCTTTGCGTTGCAGCAAGGGAAATGCCTCAAAATAGAAATCGAAACGCTCGCTGAGCTCGTCAGTTCTCACGCCGAACTGGTTTTCCAGATCGTAACGGACTCTGCCATAGTTCTCGCGGTTTTGCTCGAGGAAAACACGGTGTTGAGAGCGGGCAGCCGTGGTCATCGGCAGCCGGGCGAGATCATAAATCTCCCCGACTGCCCCCAAGTCGTCCGCGATCAGTTCATGGAACGCGATATCTACCGACTGCCTGGCCGGCCACACCGCGCGATCCCTGACACATGATCGCAACAGCCGTTCAATCCGATCTGTCCAGTAGCCGAGCAGTTCAGTCATCAGCACCCTGTTGCGATTCATGCGCTGCCCGTAAGCGAGCATGGTGATGGCCGACTGTATAACCGCAACCGGATCCCGGTGCGTTATCGCCAGCGTGGCATCGGGGAATATCTGGCGCAGGACCGGCAGCTGCTCCAGGTGCTGGGGGCATTTCAATACCCAGCGCTGTTTCACATTTCCCGCCAGCCTGTCCTGCCACTGCAGGAGCTTCAGCACCGATTTCATGTACCCGTAATGGGGTGTCTGGTCATGCTGCAAGTAATCATCGCGCCAGCGCGGTGACATGGAAAGCCACTCGAAGTTGTACGAGGCGAAGTCAGGCCCCATAAGCTCCAACTCTTCATGGATATGGTCCGGGTTCATGGGATGCATGGCTGCCAGCAGAGGCATCATCAGCTGCGTCGTTTCCCATTGTTTCAGGCAGCGCTGGTAGCGTGGGTCCACGCCGTCATCGCGCGGCTTTTCCAAGGGTGAAGCAACGGGCTCATAAGACTCCCACAGGGGCAATGAACGCAATCTCGCGTCGGCTGCCAGCAGATTGACCAGGTGCGTGGTTCCTGAGCGCGGCAGGCCGCACACGATAATGGGTCGGTCAATGACTTCATCGTGGATTTCAGGATGGCGTTTCAGCGTGTCGCGAATCAGCAGGCGATTGCGGGAGTACAGCACCAACTTGTTGCGCAACGACAACCTGCCGATATTGGTCAGGCCATCGTCGCTGCCCCATTCATCACACAGCAACTGCAGGCGACGCCGGAAATCATCCGGGCCAAAATCGTCCAGACGCAGCTTGCCTGTTGCTTCAGCCAGTATGCCCGCCACATCGAAACTGACATGCAATTCTCTGGTTAGTGCCAGCGCTTGCCGTTGCGGATCGGTGAGTACGGGATTGGCGAGGTCACTGATGACAGTGCTTTCATTCATGAGATTCACCAACTTCTATACGCTCCCGGCAATGTCCTTGCGCAATATCTTTATCTGTTGTTCCAGCCAGCCCGCTTCCCAGAAATTAGCGCCACCGCACCGTGCCAATAGCGCTTCATGCGCGGCTAGGGATAATGACTGCGCCTGGCGATGAGCAGCATTTGCAGCCAGTGCAACTTCAGCCAGCAACACCGCCGCTTCGATGTCACCGCAATCGAGTTTCCGGCGCCCTCGCTGCACCACAGCATCGATTCCGGCCAACTCTACCAGGTCTGCATAAAGGTCTTTCGGTTGCGTGGCATACAACTCGCTGGTGGCTTGTGCCTTGAACCATCCCATGTAACTCTCCCAGATAGTGCGGACAGCCCAGGAGACCTTGCCGTATCCCTCGCCGACCGCAATATCCTCGGGCACGACGACTTCGCGCATAAGGGTAAAAACATCTTTGCCTGCGTTCATCCCCCGGAGTGTCTCACGGTGCACAAAATCCACCGCCGACTCGAGTCGATCGAGGCACTCGCGAATAAGTTCCTTGCCCACCACTGGCGCAAAATGCCCGGTAATCAGCATCTCGGGATTCAGGGCCCGTACCCTGCCCAACGAATTCAGGTAAGGTTCAATAAAACGATAACGGTCGCCACGCAGGGTATTAAGATTGGGAAAGTGGGGGAATAGGGGGCCAAACAGGTTGCCGCTGAATAGAATTTTTTCTTGGGGAAGCCAGACCACGCAGCTGTCAATCGTCTCACCGCCCGGGGTGGCATGCAGCTCGATATCTGTAGAGCCACATGAAAGCAGGTGAGTATCTGCAAAAGTGATATCCGGAACCGGCTTTGCCTGCAGGAAAATCTCCGGATGCTCCCTCGCCACCTCGATCGCCCTGTCGATCGTCTTCTGGAACCAGATGTAGGCTTGTGATGTACGAACAGTCTGGATGCGCTCATCGTCGTGCTGGCAGGCGGCATTGTTGCTCTGTGCGATCACCTTTGTTTCAGGCGCACGAAAGTGGTTGATGCCGCCGACGTGATCAACATGGCCTTGCGTCAATATGATGTATGGGGTGGGCCCGGGACAGATCGCGTCAAACTGGCGCTTGTGAGTCAGGGCTTCAAACCCCATTCCGGTGTTGATGATGACGCGACCGGCATCTGTCACTACCATATAGGCGTTGGATGTGCCTGCTGAACACCAGATATTACGATGAATTTCAATGGCCTCACCCCGGCCTGCCGGTTCCATCTCGCCAAACCCAGGGCGGGATTGAACCAGTTGCTGTATTCGGTCCATGAGCATACCCTGTGACAAGTCGAGCGCTATTGTTACAAAATACCCCCTGACGGCCAAGTACCCATCCCATTCAGGCATAGCATGAACAATTTATTCTACGGAAAGTGCGCTGTTGTTACCGGCGGATCGCGTGGTATCGGTGCTGAAGTGGCTCGACAATTGCGCGCGGCAGGTTGCAGGGTTGCAGTGCTGGCCCGCGGCCAGGGGCATGGCATCGGCGATCTCAATATCAGCTGCGACGTGGCTGATGAGGCAGCACAAGAGGCCGCTTTTGCAACGGTATCCGCAGCATTCGACGGCCTGCATTTCGCCTTTATCAATGCGGGAGTAAGTACGTACGGGTCGCTGCTCGACATGAGCACAGCGCAGTGGGATAAAGTAATGGGCATTAACTTGCGCGGAGCTTTCATTTCACTGCGGGAAAGCGCCCGATTGATGCAGAAATCGGGCAGCGGCGGCAGTATCGTCACCTGCTGTTCATTGTCGTCGTTCAAGCCGGAAAAGTTTATTGCGCCTTACAATGTTTCCAAAGCGGGGCTGGCCAACCTTACAGCAACAGCAGCACGGGAATTTGGCGAATACGACATCCGTGTCAACGGTATTGCGCCAGGCTTGACGCAAACGGATCTTATCGCCGGCACGGAGTCGATCCCCGGCTATCTGGCTGCTGTCGAACAGCGCACACCCTTGGGGCAGCGGCTCGGGACATCGGCAGATATTGCCGACTCCGTCCTGAAACTCTTCACAATGCAGTGGGTGACGGGTCAGATTCTTACTGTTGACGGTGGCCTGTCTCTGCAGACACCGACCGACCCCGGCGAGTTTTTCTGATGAACCGCGATGACACTGTTGCGCTGATCAGGCGCCTGCTTGATCGCCTCGATACCAATACCTCTGACCAGGCGGCGGAAATGGCCACGGAGTCAGTCGCTGAATTTTTGTCTCCGCAACGATTCGAGGAGGAAAGGCGCCGTTTTTTCCTCGAAACGCCCCAGGTAATCGGTTTTGCCGGGGAGGTAAGCGAGCCGGGTAGTTATATGACTGCGGATGTTATGGGCATTCCGGTCCTGGTGACGCGTCATGTCGACGGCAGCTTGCGTGCGTTCGTAAATGCCTGTGCGCACCGTGGCGCGAGAATCGCCCACGGATGCGGGATAAGCCAGAAGCTGACCTGTCGATTTCACGGCTGGACCTATTCCCTTGACGGCGAGCTAAGGTCGCGACCGCAGGACGCCTGTTTTGGCAAAGCCGACCGACACTCCGTGCTCAAAGCCCTGCCGGTTTCTGATCGTTCCGGTCTTATCGTCATCGGCCTGAGCGCAGACATCCCGCAACAGGTCGTCGACAATCATCTTGTCGATATCCAGGATCAGTTCGCCGGCTTTCGCTTCGACCAGATGCAGTCGCTGGAAACCCGGCGCTTTGAAGTAAAAGCCAACTGGAAGATTATCGCGGCTTTGAGTTACGAGAGTTATCACTTCGCCACACTTCACCGGGACTCTGTCGCTCAATGGCTGCGCCCGAATGCTGTTTACGATACTTACAACGACAGGCACAGCCGTTGGTCATTCGCGATGAAAGGTACCGAGAAACTTAAAGGCAAGGATCAATCCGAGTGGCCCGATGCAGTACCCGGTGCGGTCAGCCATGCCCTGTTTCCCGGGACTGTGGTGATTACAAATCCGGAAGATGCTCAGATTATCCGCACCGAGCCAGGCGATGCCGTGGACAGCAGCATCGTATACTACAGCGGCGTTTGCCTGCACAAGGAGAGGATGGAAGCCGCCCGTGCCGCTTATGATTTCGGTGGCCGCGCGTTTGAGTTTGAAGACCTGCCTGTCGCGGTAGAGTGCCACAAGGGGTTAATCGCCGGCAGGGATATCATCCATATCGGCGCCAACGAGCCGGTAGTGCAGTTCTGGCATCGCCTGTGGCGGGAGAAGCTTTAGTCAGGTCCGCCCGATGTTATTGCTGCTTTGATATCTCGCTGTACAGGCTCAGCGAAGCGGCATAAACCGGCTCCTCCGGATTTTTTTGACAGAAGCTGTCAATGGATGCCAGCAGCCTCGGCTCGCCCGGAATCGTGTGCCCAATTCCGGCCTTGGCGTTCATGCCGCTCAGGAATCCCTGCACCCACGCCACCAGGAAATTGTCCACGCCCTTGTCATTCAGGGCTCGGCTTTCAACCCACCTGCCGCAAGTCGTGGCGCCCAGGCCTGCAATTACATTTACCTGGGCCTTTGTGTGTTGAGACAATCCCAGCACCACGAGAACAACAAGGGCGGATAGTCTGTTCATGCAGGGCACTCCGGGTAAGTTCTGACGGGTAGTTTCTGGCCTGTCTGCTGCCACTTCCCCTACCGGGGTTCCTGCATGCGTAATGGCGGTGGGCCAGGGATTCGAACCCCGGGAGGGGATAAACCCTCAACGGTTTTCAAGACCGCCGCTTTAGACCACTCAGCCAGCCCACCGAAAAACCAGATTTTACGCGAGCCCCTAAGCGGGGCAGGCGCGATTATACAGTTATGCAATAGCGACACAAGGGGCGCCAGGCCCCTTGCGGCGGTATTACTCAGGACTGCCCGGAGGCTTCAGCGTAGTGCTGTTCCTGTAGCACTGGCCCGCGCGGATCATTGCCTGCGCGCTGCACAACCCTCTCTTTTGGCGCCACCGGCGGCGCCACGAAATCCCCAAACAGGGGACGCCGGGCGGTGGTAATTTCCACCAGACCAACCGGACGCGCCTGGACCCTCGGATCGTTGATTGCCCGACCCGTTGCGGTGATTCCGGTGGTCTTCGGCGCAGCCTGCACCGCAATGTTGGTGGTGATTTCGGCGGTTGGGGTAGAGACGCGATGGCTTGGCCCGGGCCTCGGGCTCGATACCGCGGCCGGCGCCTGGGTTGCCACCGGCTCTACAGCGTCCAGCGGGAGTTCGGCCTGTTCCAGTGCAAGCACCTGTTCTGTCGGTTCAGTTGTCATAACCGCCGCAGGGCCGTCACTGTCGGACTCGACCATCGCCTCCGGTGTAATCTGGCCTACGAGCACTTCCCCCAGGGCTTGCAGTTCCTCTCCAGCTTCCGCCGCGGCACCCGCAACTGCTTCAACATCGGGCCTGCGGCCTCGGCTGCGGCGCCTGCGCTGGGGTTCGCCACGCTTCATATCGCTGGGGCGCTTACGCGGCTTATCCCTGCCGTCCGTATCGGCCTGGTTGTCCGCAGTCTCCTGCGGTTCATCGGCTACGGCGTCGAGGGCCTCATTGGCGGCTTCCTCGACGGCCTCAGGCCGGCGCCTCTGTCCATCGCGGCCCCCGCGGCGACGACCCTGGCCACCGCGCCCGCCTTCTTCGGAGCGCTGGCGCTTTGCTGGTTCGCTAGCCTCCTCCGGCCTCGACTCCGGCTTACGATCCTCCGGGTTGCGACCTTCCCGATTGCGACCCTCCGGGCTGCGCGCGCGCTGCTCTCCCTGGTCCCTGCCACCGCCCCGGCGCCGGTTGCGATCGCCCTGGGGTTTCCTGCCCTGGCGTGGCGCGGGTTTTTCTGCAGCTGCCGGATTGGCTGCAACAACCGCCACTGCTGGCTCCGGCGCGGTGCCGACCAAGCCCGACCACAACCGGGCGAGCAATCCTTTTTTCGGGGCGGGTGCTGTCGCCGGGGTCGGCGCTACCGCTTGCTCGGCCACGGCCAAGGGTGCCGGAGCGGGTGCTGGTATGGGTGGCGCTGGCGGGGTAACGCCCTGGACCGCGGCCCTCTGCACGGGAATGTCCGCACTATGGCTGTCACTGATAGCGTCTGCTTCCGGCACGGCGATGGCTATGGTGTAGCTGACTTCGTGCTCGCCATCGACCTCGTCATCGCGCAGCCGATTCACCTCAAAGTGCGGAGTCTCCATATTGGGGTTGGGTATGACCAGGACGCGGGTCTTGCTGACCTGCTCGATCTCGGTGAGTGCCGCGCGCTTCTCGTTGAGCAGGTAGGCGGCCACGTCCACCGGCACGATTGCGCGCACTTCGGCACTGCGCTCCTTGATGGCCTCTTCTTCCAGCAGGCGCAGGATGGATAGCGCCAGTGACTTGGTGTCACGGATGCTGCCCTGGCCGTTGCACCGCGGGCAGACGATGGCGCTGGTCTCGCCCAGTGACGGGCGCAGGCGCTGGCGCGACATTTCCAGCAAGCCAAAGCGGGAGATACGCCCGACCTGTACCCGGGCCCGGTCTATCTCAAGGGCGTCCCTCACGCGGTTTTCCACCGCGCGCTGGTTGCGGGCAGAGAGCATGTCGATGAAATCGATTACCACCAGGCCGCCCATGTCACGCAGGCGCAACTGCCGGGCAATTTCATCTGCTGCTTCGAGGTTGGTCTGCAGTGCAGTTTCCTCGATATCGCCGCCACGGGTAGCCCTCGCGGAGTTGATGTCGATGGAGATCAGTGCCTCGGTGGGGTCGATGACGATCGACCCGCCGGAGGGCAGCCGCACTTCGCGTTGGAACGCTGTTTCGATCTGGCTCTCGATCTGGAAGCGGTTGAACAGCGGCACACTGTCCTGGTAAAGGCGTATCCGGTTTTTGTACTGGGGCATGACCTGGGTGACGAAATCGGTGGCCTGCCTGAACGCGTCTGCGGAATCAATCAATACCTGGTCGACATCCTCCCGCAGGTAGTCGCGCACCGCCCTGATAATGACATTGCTCTCCTGGAACAGCAGTTCAGGGGCCTTGACCTCAGCGTTGGCGGTGGTGATGGCTTCCCACAACTGCAGCAGGTAGTTCAGGTCCCACTGCAATTCTTCGGCGGAGCGGCCCACCCCGGCGGTGCGGATGATGACACCCATGCCGTCGGGGATTTCCAGGGCATCGAGCGCTTCACGCAACTCGGAGCGATCGTCCCCATCGATACGTCGGGAGATACCGCCGGCTTTAGGGTTGTTGGGCATCAGCACCATGTAGCGACCGGCGAGGCTGATAAAGGTGGTCAGGGCAGCGCCCTTGTTGCCCCGTTCCTCCTTGTCTACCTGGACGATGATCTCGGTGCCTTCCTTGACCACATCCCTGATCTTGAGGCGGCCCTCACTGTCACCGGGTGGTTTGCGGTAGAAGTACTCCCGGGCAATTTCCTTCAGAGGCAGGAATCCGTGGCGGTCGGCGCCAAATTCGACAAAGGCCGCTTCCAGGCTGGGTTCGACCCGGGTGATCTTGCCTTTGTAGATATTGGATTTTTTCTGGAGCCGGGTGCGATTTTCGATATCCAGGTCGTACAGGCGCTGACCGTCGACCAGCGCTACGCGCAACTCCTCAGGTTGAGTTGCATTGATTAACATTTTTTTCATAGTTTGCCATTAGCCTTGAGACAGCAGGCCTGGCGGGGCAGGAATCAGCTATGCGGCCAGCCCCGGAGGGTGGCGGACAGGAACCAGCGTTGAAGAGCTAGGGCTCGATCCACTCGTGGATCGCGCTGTGCTCACGCCGTTCTTGGCGCTCAGGTGCTTGGTCTACGCCAACCTGCAGCAGGGCTGCGGTCGCTACAGCGTTCAAGGGAAAGTTTGGTGGTACTGCCTTCGCCTTTTTGCTAGTGTCGCAGCACCTGAGACCTGCGACGACGCTGTACTGTCTGAATATCTGATTCTGTGTCCCGGCAGTATCTGCTGCGGGTTTATTAAACTGTCTTCACCCTCGCCCAAAGCCAGCCGTTTGGCCGGGCTGGCGGCAGAGCGCTTTCGGCTCGCGCCCTCTTTTGGACGGGGTGGTGACATCCGTTGGTCGGTGTGTGACCAGACTGGCGGAACCGTGCCTCTCTTTGGCAGGTCCAAGCGTTCGCCAGGGGGTTGCAAGTCACCAGCGCCGATCCTTTTCCGCGGCGGGTGGTGCGGCCACACGGGCTGGACTATACCAGCATATGGAAGAAAATTAAATGATTTCGGCAACTTATGCCTGAGCTTGAAGATCGCCCTGCCAACCACGGCGTGCATAACCTCAGTGTCGGCGAAGACTCGGCAGGGCAGCGTCTGGACAATTTTTTGGTGCGGGAGCTCAAGGGCGTGCCGAAAACCCGGCTGTACAGGGCCCTGCGCAAGGGAGAGATCAGGGTCAACAAGGGCAGGGTGAAGGCGGATTACCGCCTGGCGGCGGGCGACAGCGTCCGCATACCCCCCCTGCGCCGGCCGTCCCCATCGGAGCCGACCCCGCTACCGCGCTACTGGGTGCAGCAGATCGGGCTGAGGGTGGTGTATGAGGACGACAGCCTGCTGGTCATCAATAAGCCCTCTGGTCTAGCCGTCCATGGCGGTAGCGGCCTGAGCTTCGGCCTGATCGAAAGCCTGCGCCAGTTGCGGCCGGCGGATCGCTACCTGGAACTGGTACACCGGCTGGACCGGGACACTTCCGGGCTGATCATGATAGCCCGGCGGCCGGCCATGTTGCGGGAACTGCACCGGCAGCTGCGGGAGGACAAGGTAGACAAGCGCTACCTGGCCCTCGTGGCGGGGAAGTGGCCGGCAAGCCTGCGCGTGGTCGAGGCGCCGCTAGAAAAAAACGTCCTGCAGTCAGGAGAGCGCATGGTGCGGGTCGCACGGGAGGGAAAGCGGTCTGTCACCGAGTTCACTGTGGTGGAGCGTTTTGACGGCGCGACCCTGGTGGAGGCAAAGCCCGTCACCGGGCGGACTCACCAAATCCGCGTACATGCCCGCCATGCGGGTTTTCCGCTGCTGGGGGATGATAAGTACAGCGACGAGCGCTCTGTGGCCCTTACCCGGGCGCTGGGACTGCAGCGCCTGTTCCTGCACGCCCGCTCCCTGCGCCTCCTGCTGCCGGAGTCGGGTCCGCTCGCGCTGGAGGCGGCCCTGGACCCTGATCTCGAAAATATTTTAAATAAACTTCGTAACTAATTGATAATGATAGCTATCTTTGATTGGGATGGCACGCTATGTGACTCGATAGAGCATATTGTGGGTGCGATGCAGGACGCGGCTTCCGAGCAGGGGTTTGAGCCGCCGCCGGCCACGGCAGTGCGCAATATAGTGGGACTTGGCTTGCCCCAGGCCCTGGCGCAATTGTTTCCGGCCCTGGACCGCGCCGAACATGCCCAACTGGCGCTGGCCTACTCCCGCCACTTTGCCGCTCCCGAGCGGGGCCCTGCGCAACTCTATGAGGGGGCCATCGCGACGCTCGACGGTTTGCGGGCACGGGGTATCGAGTTGGCGGTCGCCACGGGAAAGAGCCGGCGTGGGCTGGACAGGGTACTGGCCTCTCTGGGTCTGGCGGACTATTTCGATTCTACCCGTTGTGCCGACGAAACCCACTCGAAGCCCCATCCCCGAATGCTGCATGAAATCATGGTCGCCCGTGGCAAGTCTCCGGGTGATGCAGTGATGATAGGGGACAGTGAGTACGATATGGACATGGCGCGGCAGGCGGGCGTGCGTTCGGTCGGCGTCAGCTTCGGCGCCCACAGCAGTGATCGGCTCGCCAGTTTCGGCCCCCTGGCAGTGATCGACTCACTCCAGGAGTTGCTGGAGCTATCCGCCTTCGGCGGCTGATCCGCCGTTATATCCGCGCCTGGCGCGCGTTCCCGCCGAGTACAGGGTAGCCCGCTGCTGCCAGCAGATCGGTGAGGGCAATCAAGGGCAGCCCTTCAAGACTGGTGGGGTCCCGGCCCTCGAGTCGCTCAAACAGGGCAATGCCCAGGCCTTCGCATTTGAAGCTTCCTGCACAGTCATAGGGCTGTTCCCTGGACAGGTAATTTTCTATGCTTTTGTCGTCAAGTTCGCGGAAATACACCCTAAATGGTTCCACGTGGAACTGTTCGAAGCCGGTCGCGGCAATGCACACGGCGACGCCCGTGTAGAAGCTGACCACCTGCCCGGCGCTTGCCAGCAGCTGGGCGCGAGCGGCCGTGTGGTTGCCGGGCTTGCCCAGGATGCGGGGAGCGCCAGGATCCGGTGAGTCCAGTGCCGCCACCTGGTCACTGCCGATGACCAGCGCATCGGGATGGGCCTGCGCCACGGACCTGGCCTTGGCCACCGCCAGGCGGGAGGCCATGGCAGCGGGGCTCTCCGCCGCAAGCGCTTGCTCATCCACGCCCGATGCCAGGCAGCGGAAGGGGAGTTGCAGGCGCTGCAGCAGGTGCCGGCGGTAGGGCGAGGTGGAGGCGAGAATGATGTCCATGTCCGGGCTGCCTGTTACTTCAGGTAATTGGGTGAGCTACATAACTGAACTGTTTGTATTTTAAAGATATTTTTGACAAAGGGGGAAACCGCCCCTATGATGCGCGCCTATGTTGAGTGAGCCCCTCCCGAGCACGCTGGATGTCCGCAAGGCCACCGCGCGTGGCGTGAGTATCAGGGGAACCGTGAAACCACTTGATTTGCAGCGTTTTCGTTCGCTTCTGGCTGACGACGACGGCTCGATCGAGGCGGAATTATCGTTCACCCGGGACGAGGAGAACAGGCATATTATCCACCTGGCGGTCACCGCCGGTGTGATGGTCACCTGCCAGCGCTGCCTGGAACCACTGCCCATATCGCTTGCCTGTGATAACACGCTGGCGGTGGTATGGACGGATGAGCAGGCTGCCCAGCTTCCGCGCCACCTGGACCCCCTGGTTGTCGAAGATGAGGCTTGCAGTCTTTGGGATGTGGTTGAGGAAGAACTGATACTGGCATTGCCACCCTTCAGTTATCACAGCACCGAAGAATGCCAACAGACATTGGCAAACTTTAACGCCGGGCAGGCGCCTGAATTGGAGCCAGTTGCGGGAGATAAGCCAAATCCGTTTAACATGCTGGCGCAATTGAAGCCCGGCAGCAAAACCTAGGAGTCAGTCATGGCTGTCCAGAAAAGCAAGAAAACGCGTTCGCGCCGCGGCATGCGCCGATCACACGATGCGTTGTCCGGTCCAACCCTCTCGGTAGACCAGACCTCCGGCGAGACACACCGTCGCCACCACATCACTGCCGACGGTTTTTATCGCGGCAAAAAGGTGATCAGCAGCGGTAGCGAAGACTGATAGCACCTGGTTTGCCCTGTCCCGCCGTTTGCAGTTGCGGTTTGGTCATCGCACAACCAGGTGAACGGGGGCGTATGCTCCCTCAGCTTGCTGCCCTTGGCAGGTGCCGTTCGGCCCTGCCCCAGAAATTTACCGGGACTTTCCTCCCGGGCTGCTACCGAAACACACCAAGCTCCCGCGCAGGCGGTCCTGCGCCAGGGGTTTATCGTGGGCTACACTCCCTTACCGGCGCACTTTCCTCTATTCCGCCTGCAGTTTATGGCGCGGACCAGATGGGCGCCGGGGTTACCTCCAGCAGGCAGGAGTAGACGATGTCAGACCAGTCGATAGCTTTCGTATTTCCCGGTCAGGGCTCCCAGAAGACGGGCATGTTGGCAGCGGCCCATGAAAGGTTCCGGGCGGTGCGCGATACCTTTGCCGAGGCCTCGCAGGCCCTGGGATATGACATGTGGACCCTTGTGCAAACTGGTGAGCAGGAGGCACTGAATCTTACGGCAACGACGCAGCCTGTGCTGCTCACATCCAGCGTCGCGTTGTGGCGGGCATGGCTTGAGCAGGGCGGCCCGCCTCCCGGGATTATGGCTGGGCACAGTCTCGGTGAGTTCTCAGCCCTGGTGTGCGCTGGTGCGCTGGATTTTGCCGATGCGGTAAGACTGGTGAGGCAGCGCGGTGAATTCATGCAGACTGCTGTGCCTGTGGGAGAGGGGGCGATGGCGGCAATCATCGGTATGGACGATGACGCTATCAACCAGGTTTGCAGGGAAGCATCAACCCGTTCCGGCCGCGTGGTGGCGGCAGTGAATTTCAATTCTCCGGGGCAGGTCGTGATAGCTGGCCATACCGCGGCAGTCGATCAGGCGATCAGCCTGTTAAAGGAAGCCGGCGCGAAGCGCGCGATGCCCCTGCCAGTGAGCGCACCTTTCCATACTCAGCTGATGAAACCCGCCGGAGAGAAATTGGCACAGGTGCTGGCAGGTATCGTGGTCCGCAGCCCTGAAATACCTGTGGTGCATAATGTCCATGCCGCATTAGAAAGCGATCCGCAAAAAATAAGATCCTTGCTGGTGGAGCAGATATACAGCCCCGTCCAGTGGACCCGCTGTGTGGAGACGATCGCGGGGACCGGTGTCAGGAGTATCGTTGAATGCGGTCCCGGCAAGGTGCTCAGCGGGCTGAGCCGTCGTATCGACAAGTCACTGCAAAGCTTCTCCCTGGAGGAGCCCGATGAATTGCTGGCCACGTTGGCCGCGCTAAATCAACACTAGCAGGGGGAAGCTCCATGTCAGAAGAAAACAAGGTCGCCCTGGTTACAGGGGCGAGTCGTGGTATTGGCAAGGCCATCGCCCAGCACCTGGCTGCAGCGGGCCATATCGTTGTCGGCACCGCCACCAGCGACGCTGGCGCGGCGAACATCACCGCCTACCTGCGCGAGTCCGGTAACGCCGGATGTGGCATGAACCTGAATGTGGCCAGCGAAGACAGTGTGGCAACCGTGACAAAGGCGATCTCCGAGCAATTTGCCGCGCCGCTGGTACTGGTCAATAACGCCGGTATTACCCGCGACAACATTCTCATGCGAA